>WNFF01035584.1_pt1 | contig 15877 bp, 17 predicted proteins | sample 5400441 | NCBI WGS metagenome assembly WNFF01 (sample SAMN13153345, study PRJNA577476) | soil metagenome | isolation source: 120 cm saprolite under Douglas fir tree site 2 hole 3 replicate 1 | place: USA:California | collected 2015-04-18 | reverse complement strand
TATGCCGGCGACGATCCTGAGCTTGCCGCCCTGATAGGAATCGGCAATGACGCTTTCGATCGAAGCAATGCCGATCTGATGCGTGCCGGCGCGCAGATCATGAAAGATCTTGTCCGAGGCGTCGTAGACTTCGATCTTCACATCGAGGCCTTCCTGCTTGAAGAACCCCTGCTTTTCGGCCGTCCACGCCGGCAGATAGAAGATGGTACGCGAGACGACCGGGACCCTCAGCGTCGTTTGCGCCTGGGCGACCAATGGAGCGATCAGGAAGGCGACCGCGACAGAGATGAGCTTGAATGACAAAGAGATCGAAGGCATTGATGGGCTTCCACTATGAAGGCGAAATTTTTCTCGGCCTGAGCACCCTTCCCGCCACCGCGTCGAGCTTCTTCAGGAGCTTTTTGTCGCGCGCCTCGGGCGCGGTGATGATCGCGGTGTCGAGCGCGCGGTCGGAGCCGATCGGGCACGGCTCGTGCTCGCGCGGAAAATCCTGCGCCAGCCGCGCCACCAGGCGTTTCGCCTTCTCGGCATTGATGTTGAGCACCTTGATGATGTCCTGCACGGTGACGGCGTCGTGGTCGGGATGCCAGCAGTCGAAATCCGTCACCATGGCGACGGTCGCGTAGCAGATCTCCGCCTCGCGCGCGAGCTTCGCCTCCGGCATGTTGGTCATGCCGATGACCGAATAGCCGAGCTGCTTGTAGGTGAGGCTCTCCGCGAGCGAGGAGAATTGCGGCCCTTCCATGCACACATAGGTGCCGTCGCGCACGGCGCGGATGCCTTCCGCTTCTGCGGCGGCGGCGAGATGGATGCGCAGGCGCGGCGAGACCGGATGCGCCATCGACACGTGCGCGACGCAGCCCTTGCCGAAGAACGAGCTCTCGCGCCTGTGCGTGCGGTCGACGAACTGGTCGATCAGCACGAAGGTGCCGGGCGGCAGCTCCTCCTTGAACGAGCCGCAGGCGGAGAGCGAGACCAGGTCGGTCACGCCGGCGCGCTTGAGCACGTCGATGTTGGCGCGGTAATCGATGTCGGAGGGCGAGAGCCGATGCCCCTTGTCGTGGCGCGACAGGAACACGACCGGCAGACCCGCGATTTCGCCGACGCGCAGCGGCGCCGAGGGCTCGCCCCACGGGCTGTCGATCTTCCGTTCGCGGACCTTCTCGAGCCCCGGCAGATCGTAGATGCCGGAGCCGCCGATGATGCCGAGCACGGATTTGGTCATTTGCTCTCACCTGACGTCATTGCGAGCGGAGCGAAGCAATCTCTCTTCGCTTGTGGATGCGCGAGCGGCTGAGATTGCTTCGTCGCGCTTTCGCGCTCCTCGCAATGACAGACAACATAGCAAACGAAGGGCCCCGAACGGGGCCCTTTGTCAATCATCTGCGCCGCCGCCGCTCAGTGCACGGTGGCCCACACCTTCTTCTTGGTGAAGTAAAGCAGGCCCGCGAACACGATCAGGAAGATCATCACCTGAAAGCCGAGGCGCTTGCGCGCCTCGAGATGCGGCTCGGCCGCCCACATCATGAAGGCGGTGACGTCCTTGGCGTACTGGTCCACCGTCGTCGGCGAGCCATCGGTGTAGTCGACTTGCTCGTCCGCAAGCGGCTTGCGCATGCCGATCGCATGGCCGGGGAAGTACTTGTTGTATTGCGTGCCCGACGGAAGCGCGAAATCCTTCGGCGCGTCCTCGTAGCCCTTGAGGATCGCCACGCTGTAGTCGACGCCGTTCTCCTGATACTGGGTAAAAATATCGATGACGAAATACGGGAATCCGCGTTCGTAGCCGCGCGCCTTGGCAAGCACCGACATGTCCGGCGGAATCGCGCCGCCGGTCACCTGGCGCGCCAGGGCGTCGTTCTCGAACGGCGGCGGGAAATGGTCGGCCGGCCGGCCCGGACGCTCGAACATCTCGCCCTGATCGTTGGGGCCGTCCTTGATCTTGTACTCGGCGGCGATCGCCTCGACCTGCGCGGCGGTGAATTCGAGCCCGCCCGGCTCGCCGAGATTGCGGAACGAGAGCAGCTTGAGGCTGTGGCAGTTCTGGCAGACCTCGCGGTAGACCTTGAATCCGCGCTGCAGCTGGGCGCGGTCGAAGTCGCCGAACGGACCGGCGAACGACCAGGAGAGCTTCGGCGGCTGCTCCTGCTCGGCGGCGGAGAGCGACGTCGAGGATCCGAGGAGACCGCCGAGGCCCACGACGAGCGCCAGCACCGCGGCGGCCGCCTTCGCCTTGCTCTTGAGCACGGCTTCCGAGATCGAATTTGGCACCGGCTTGGGCGTCTCGATCAGGCCGAGCAGCGGCAGCACGACGATGAAGTGGATGAAGTACAAGGCGGTGAGGATGCGCGAGGCGATCACGTAGCCGCCCTCCGCCGGCTTGGAGCCGAGCCAGCCGAGAAGGATGCAGACGGCGACGAAGACCCAGAAGAAGAGTTTGTAGAGCGGCCGGTAGGTTGCCGACTTCACCTTCGAGGTGTCGAGCCACGGCAGGAAGGCGAGGATGAGGATCGAGCCGAACAGCGCGATGACGCCGAGCAGCTTGTTCGGAATCGAACGGAGGATCGCGTAGAACGGCAGGTAGTACCATTCCGGCACGATGTGCTCCGGCGTCACGCCGGGATTGGCCGGGATGTAGTTGTCGGGATGGCCGAGATAGTTCGGGATGTAGAACACGAACCAGGCATACACGATGCAGAACACGGCCATGAAGAAGCCGTCCTTGATGGTCGCGTAAGGCGTGAACGGCACCGTGTCCTTGTCCGACTGCGGCTCGACGCCGGCCGGATTGTTCTGGCCCGAGACGTGCAGCGCCCACACGTGCAGCACGACCACGCCGACGATCACGAAGGGGAGCAGATAGTGCAGCGAGAAGAAGCGCTGCAGCGTGGGATTGCCCACGGTGTATCCGCCCCACAGCCAGGTCACGATCGGATCGCCAACCACGGGAATCGCCGAGAACAGGCTCGTGATGACGGTCGCCGCCCAGTAGCTCATCTGCCCCCAGGGCAGCACGTAGCCCATGAAGCCGGTCGCTATCATCAGGATAAGGATGATCACGCCGAGGATCCACAGCACCTCGCGTGGCTCCTTGTACGAGCCGTAATACATGCCGCGGAACATGTGGATGTAGGCCGCGAGGAAGAACATCGCGGCGCCGTTGGAATGCAGGTAGCGCAGCAGCCAACCGTAGTTGACGTCGCGCATAATGTGCTCGACGGAATCGAAGGCAAAGTCGACATGCGGCGTGAAGTGCATCACCAGGATGATGCCGGTGATGATCTGCACCGAGAGCATGAAGGTGAGAATGCCGCCGAACGTCCACCAGTAGTTCAGGTTGCGCGGCGTCGGATAGGCGACGAAGGAGGAATGGACGAGGCCGAGGATGGGCAACCGCCGCTCGAACCATTTGAGAAACGCATTCTGCGGCTGATAGCTCGAAGGTCCGCTCATGGTGTGGTCTCGAAGCGTCTCGGAAATGCCGGCGGATCAGCCGATTTTGATCTTGCTGTCGGAGATGAAGGCGTAGGGAGGAAGCGCCAGGTTGGCGGGCGCCGGGCCGCGCCGGATGCGGCCGGAGGTGTCGTATTGCGAGCCGTGGCAGGGGCAGAACCAGCCGATGTACTCGCCCTGGTGCGCGAGCGGGATGCAGCCGAGATGCGTGCAGATGCCGATCAGCACGAGCCACTGGTCGTGGCCTTCCTTGACGCGCGCCTGGTCGGGCTCGGGATCGGGCAGGCTGTTCACACTGACCGAGCGCGCCTCTTCGATCTCTTTCTTGGTGCGATGATCGATGAAGATTCGATCTCGATCGGCGCGCCGGCCGCGATCGTCGAGGCGTCGGGATTCATCTGCGAGATGAGCGGCACCAGCGTCGCCGCGGCGCCGATCGCGCCCACCGCGCCGGTGGCGATGTAGAGAAAATCGCGGCGCGTCGGCTCGGCCGAAGACATCGTCGTCACGATCGGATCCTTTCTTCTCGGCCGATCCACCCGCGCGGTGGACCGGCTTCTCAAGCGCTCCTGGCGTGGCGCCCCCCATAACGGCGGGAAATCCAGCCGCGGCCCGCCCTGGGGACGGCGGCCAAGCGGCACGATTTCGCGGCGTTCTATTGGCACCCTTGCCGGACGAGCGCAAGCCCGCCCGCGCCACACCCCATCCGAAGGTCGTAAACAGCGGGAAATGATCGGGATTTCGCGGGTAATCGCGCTGCGCCCCGGATGCATGTCACGCCGCGCGCAACGACCGTCTTGCGCCCGGAAACCCGCGCGTTGCACGCTCGATTCTGCGGTGTGACGCCGTGCGGCGTTGCCCGCTTCGACCCGGCTCCCGGAATATGTCGCGAGCCAGCCGCCGACAGGCCATCTCCATGCGGATCGCGCTCTACCAGCCCGATATTCCCCAGAACACCGGAACGATCCTCCGGCTCGCCGCCTGTCTCGGCATCGAGGCGCATCTGATCGAGCCCGCGGGATTTCCCACGAGCGACCGCGCCTTCCGCCGCGCCGGCATGGACTATCTCGATCAGGTGACGCTGATCCGCCATGTCTCCTGGGCGACCTTCGAGAGCTGGCGACGGGCCGAGGGGCTGCGCCTCGTTCTGTTCACGACGCGCACCACCGAGTCCTATCTCGACCACGCCTATGAGCGGCGCGACATCCTGCTGTTCGGCCGCGAAACCTCCGGCGTCGCCGAGGAGGTGCACGAGGCCGCCGACGTGCGGCTCAAGATCCCGATGCAGCCCGGCCTGCGCTCGATCAACGTGGCGATGACCTGCGCGATGGCGGTCGGCGAGGCGATGCGGCAGATCGCGCGACGCCAATAGCGAATGGCGAACAGGAGAGCGTGGCGCTACTATTCGCCATGGACGCCGGCCAACTCGAAAGCCGAAAAACGCGCGCGCGCAGCTGGTTTGAAAGGCTGCGCGACGACCTCTGCGCCGCGTTCGAAGCGCTGGAGGACGAGGCGCCGCCGGCGCTCTACGGCGCGGCGCCCGGACGTTTCGTGCGCACGCCATGGAATCGGACGGACGCAACCGGCGAGCCGGGCGGCGGCGGCGTGACGGCGCTGATGAAAGGCCGCCTGTTCGAGAAGGTGGGCGTGCATGTCTCGACCGTGTTCGGCGAGTTCGCGCCGGAATTCCGCGCGCAGATCCCGGGCGCCGAGAACGACCCGCGCTTCTGGGCGTCGGGCATCTCGCTGATCGCGCATTTGACCAATCCGCACGTGCCGGCGGTGCACATGAACACGCGCTTCGTGGTGACCACCAAGTCCTGGTTCGGCGGCGGCGCCGATCTCACGCCCGTGCTCGATGCGCGCCGCACCCAGGACGATCCCGACACGCAGGCGTTCCACGCCGCCATGCGCGCCGCCTGCGACGCGCACGCCCGCGTCGCGCCGTACGAGAAGTTCAAGACGTGGTGCGACGAGTATTTCTATTTGAAGCACCGCCAGGAGATGCGCGGCGTCGGCGGCATCTTCTACGATTATCTCGACAGCGGCGACTGGGACGCCGATTTCGCCTTCACCCAGGAAGTCGGCCGCGCCTTTCGCAACGTCTATCCGCAGTTGGTGCGGCGAAACATGGCCACGCCCTGGAGCGAGGCCGAGCGCGAGGAGCAACTCGTGCGGCGCGGCCGCTACGTCGAGTTCAATCTGCTCTACGACCGCGGCACGATCTTCGGGCTGCGCACCGGCGGCAACGTCGACTCGATCCTCTCGTCGATGCCGCCGGTGGTGAAATGGCCCTAAGCAGCGCACCGCGCCGCCTTACAGGCTCAACACGATTTTTGACCGCCTACAACTTTTGCGCCAAACTCGGGAGCGACGATAGAGGGCAACATCCATGCCTACCAATTGGCTGACTGGCTTCTGGGGTCGCTTCGTTGTCGCGGACAAGACCGTCGACGTCGTCAAGAACATGTCGATCGTCGGCCTCGTCACCGCGCTCGTCGGATCCTATTTCCAGTACACGTCGTGGCGCGAGGAGCAGAACATCGCGCGCTACAAGGAGGACTTTGCCGCCGCGACCTCGGCGTTCGCAGACACGTCGAACCTGCTGACCGCAGCGGTCAACACGCAACAGATCCTGTTCTTCAGCTTCAAGTTCGCGCTCGACGCCAAGGTCGAAGCCGACAAGGACGCGTTTCTGACCAAGAGCGGCCGTGCCGCGTACAAGGACTACGTCGACGCGAGACTCGCGTTCCGCAAGGCGAGCGATCTCCTCGCGCGCAAGATGGAAATCTACATCGACTGGCCGAGCAATCCCTATCGCGATCCCGCTTCGGCGACGGCCCTCGGCATCGATCCGATCAGCCGCAACGCGCTGCTCAAACGCAAATTCGCAAGCACCATATCATCACGCTCTACACCTGCTTCGAGGAGGCACATTCCAAGATCAATCTGGCGCGTCGATGGGGCGCCGAAACCGAACTCGATCCCGACGGGAAGACGAGCTACATCGCCAAGATGGACGAGACGGAAGAACTGCTCGATTTTCAGGTGATGCGACTGCACGCGTTCATGGTGCTGACCATGCGCCGGATCGAGGACATTCGCCTGCGCTACCAGACCAAGAATTATTTCTGTCACGTGTTCAACGTCCGGCGCTGGTGCGCATAGCCGCGAGCCGGCTGGGCGGCTCCGCATCGTGATACGATGGCGGTTACACCGATGACCGCGAGCCCGCCGATGCCCGTTTCACCGCTTTCCCGCCTCAGTCATCCCGCGCCGTGGTGGGCGATTGCGCGCGGCACCGCATCGGTACTGATCGTCGCCGCCGTCGTCGTGCCCATCGTCTGCCTCGGCTGGACCGCGCTCGCGATATTCGCGGCGGTGGTGGTCGGCCTCAATCTCGGCCTGTGGTCGGGGCGCGACAGCGCCGTGGCCTCGCTTGCCGGCGCCGTGCTGATGCCGAGCATCGGCCTCGTCATCGCGATCTATTCCGACGTGCAGATGTTCGGCCCCGACGCCGGACCGATTGCGCTCAACGAGACCTCGGACCACCGCTATGCGGCGAGTTTCCGCTTCGCCGACGCGCGGGTTGCGATCGAATTCACCGGCGCGTTCGCGAGCGGCACACTGCTCGTCGCGCCGGCGGGCAACATCCCGCCGACCGGCGGTTGGCGCGCCGCGCCGATCGTGCCCTTCGGCTGGACGCCGAGCGATCCGGTGCCCGCCTGGGCGGTCGCCAATGTGAGCGGCTACGGCCCGCGCGACTTTCGCACCCCGCGCAACTGGCGGCTGCCTTTTCGAGGCGGGGTCCGCTACGTGTTCACGCTGTTCTCGCCGGCGCACAGCGCCGTCGAACGTGCGGTCGAGCGCTATCAGCTCAAAACAGCGAACGGCGCGCCGTTGCTCTATTGGGTCGAGGAACCTCACTCGATCATCGCCGACGAGCGAACATTTCTCGCCTGGATCGTGTTCGGCGGCGTGATGATGTGGCTCTTGTTTGCGGTCGGCGCCGCCATGCTCGCGCCGCGGATGGGGCGAGTCGCGAGCAGCGAATAGCTACTTGTTCGCTGCTCGCCATTCGCTATTCGCCGCATCCTTACCGCCGAAATGCGCTGACGATCATGATCGCGCCGCCCATCAGCACGACCGCATCGAGGATCGCGGTGTGGACGTGGATCGGCAGGCGTTCGACCAGGGCACGCGCGAGGAAGGCGCCGGGAAACGCCACGAGCCCGATCAGCAGCGCAAGCGCGACCACCTGCGACGTCACCACGCCGGCAAGGCCGAAGACTGCGACCTTGACCAGCCCGAGCACGATCGAGATCACCGCGTCGGTGGCGATCACCGCGATGCCGTCGAGCCCGGCCGCCATCAGCATCGACAACAGGATGATCCCCGCGCCGGTGGTGCCGCCCACCACCACGCCCCAGGCGGCCGACGCCATGCCCAGCCCCTTGTCGTCGAAGCGCAGCCCGCGCGACCTCAACCTGCGCCGCAGCGGCACCGACAGCACCAGCATGGCGCCGATCACGATCATCGCGCCCTGCCCTGTCAGCAGCGTATAGCCGTAGGCACCCACCACGCAGGTCGGCGTCGCCGCGCAGAGCACGATCAGGACGCGCCGCCAGTCGATCGATTTCTGGAATGCGGTGGCGCGGCTCGCGTTGGTGATCAGCGCCGAGATCGCGATGATGGGCACCACCGGCTCGGCACCGACGATCGGCACCAGCACGAGCGGCATCAGCGCGCCCGTGCCGTAGCCCGCCACCCCGCCGATGAGCGAGGTGAGCACGCCCATGCCCGCAATGAGCAGGAGCTCGAGGATCGAGAGATCGGCAAAGGCTGAAAGCACGGATGGGCGCGGATCGCGTGAACGGGCACATAGCGAATAGCGAATGGCGAACCGTGTTTCCAGCCGTCATGGCCAGTGTGGCCGGGCGCACGCGGTCGGCGTCGGTCGCGATCACTTTGGGCGGGCGTGATCGGCACCCGCCGCCGCGCGGTCGGCGATCTCCTCCAACGCTGCCGGATTTCCGGGAAATCCCGTGGCGATCCACGCGTTCTCGGCGGCCGCGAGCGCGGCGCCGAGTTTTGGTCCCTTCTCCAGGCCGCGCTTGATGAAGTCCCGCGCCTTGAGGGGGAATTTCGGCGCAGTCCAGCGTGCCGGCAGGCTCGCGAGATCGCGCCAGCGCTCGTCGGCCGCGCCCGCCGGCGAGCGCGCCCAGGCAATCAGCACGCGGTCGATGAAACGATCGGGCCCGATCCGGTAGAGCAGCGCGCGCGCCGCCGCCTCGTCTCCGGGCGCGATCGACGACCAGCCTTCGGCGATGGAGAGGAGACGCGCGTGCTCGGAATTGGTCAGGCGCAGCCGCTGCCACAGCCGTGCCGCATCCTCCACGACCGAGACGCCGAGCGCGCCGAGCCGGCGCGCCGCGTCCGCCGCGACGCCGGCCGCCGCCTCGACCTTGCAGGTATTCTCGAAGCTCGCGAGCACCGGCACGCCGCCGAGCACCGCGGCCAGCAGCCTGGCCTCCGCCATCACCGCGAGCGTCGGCGCGGCGTGCGGCGCGACCAGAAGCTTCATCAGTTCCATGCGCACGCGCTCGCGCGAAAGCTGTTCGAGACCCGCCCGGCCCGCGATGCAGGCCGCGAGCCCGTCGGGGTCGGGCGGGCCCGACCCATAGGTCGCGTGGAAGCGGAAGAAGCGCAGGATGCGCAGATAATCCTCCGCGATGCGCCGCCGCGCATCGCCGATGAAGCGCACGCGCCGCGCCTCGATGTCGGCGCGCCCGCCCACATAGTCGAAGATCTCGCCTGCGCGATTGATGGAGAGCGCGTTCATGGTGAAGTCGCGCCGCTCGGCGTCGACCTTCCAGTCGCGGCCGAACGCGACCTTGGCCCTGCGCCCGTACGTTTCGACGTCGGCCCGCAAGGTCGTGACCTCGAACGGCATGCCGTCGGCGATCACCGTGACGGTGCCGTGGTCGATGCCGGTCGGTACCGCCTTGAAGCCGGCGGCGCGCGCGCGTTCGATCACCGCGCCCGGCAACGCAGTCGTCGCGATGTCGATCTCGCCGGGCTGCTGGCCGAACAGCGCATTGCGCACCGCGCCGCCGACGACCCGCGCCTCTTCACCTGCGTGATCGAGCACCGCGAGCACGTGCGCGAGCGGTCCCGTGCTGAGCCAGGTGGTGTCGGGCTGGGTCACTTCATCGTCCCGGGCACGAGATGCCCATCCTCCATGTGCGCCGGAATATAGGTCGAGTTCGGCGGCGAGCCGGAGAATTCTGCCACCACCACGAAGCCGGCGGCGGTGAGCACGAGCGCCACCAGAGTGAGGCTGACGAGCACCGGGACTCGCCACGCCTCGGGATGGAGCACGCCCTCGCGCGTCGCCCACACGAACAGTCCATACAGAATGAACGGCGCGAGAAAGAGCGCGAGCTCGATGCCGAAGATGCGGATCATGTCGCGTCCCCGTAAATGCGCTCGTACATGTTGCGCAGAATTCCGGCGGTGACGCCCCAGATGTAACGCTCCTGGTAGGGCATCGCGTAGTATTCGCGGCGGATGCCTTTCCAGTCGCGCGTATGGCGCTGGTGATTCTCCGGTCCCATCAGGAACGCGAGCGGCACCTCGAACGCATCCGCCACCTCGGCGGCGTTGAGCACGAGCTTGTAATCCGGCTCGACGCGCGCGACCACCGGCAGAATGCGAAAACCCGAGAAGGTGAGATAGACGTCGAGATAGCCGATCGGCTCGATCAGACGCGCCGGAAGCCCGATCTCCTCCTGCGCCTCGCGCAGCGCCGCGGCGAGCGGCCCCGCATCGGATTTGTCGATCTTGCCGCCCGGAAAGGCGATCTGTCCGGCATGGCTCGGCAGCTCCGAGGTGCGCACGGTGAGGATGACGCCGGGGTCCGGCCGGTCTACCACCGGCACCAGCACCGCGGCGGGCTTGGTCGCCGAGACGCCGGCGCGCTCCCACATCTCGGGATCGAGATCGAGGTCGCCGCGCGTCACAGGTACGCTGAGATCTCGGGCCCGTCTCCTCGGTGGTCTGCTCCATCACCGCAGTCCTGCAAGCTGATCGGCCGGCGCCATGGCAAAGAATTCTCCGGCGGAGACGACACCGAACATGCGCGTGCCGTCGATCTCCCGCTCTTCGCCGAGCTCGACGAGATCATAGAACAGCGCCCGCGTCACTTTGGCCCAGAGATCGCGCCGCACGTGGAGAAACGGTTTGAGCCCGCCGGTCGCGGGCTCCGGCTCGAAGGTGAGCGGATGGTCGGGGCCGCACACCACCCAGTCGTCGACATTGGTGCGGAAGCGCAGGGCGCGCCCGGAATCGCCCTCCTCGACCGCAAGCTCGACCGCGAGAAACGGCGCCTCGTCGACCGCGATGCCGCACTTTTCCACAGGCGTGACCAGGAAGTAGCGATCGCCCTCGCGCTTGAGGACGGAGGCGAAGAGCTTGACCAGCGCCGGCCGGCCGATCGGGGTCTTCTGGTAGAACCAGGTGCCGTCCGCGGCGATCCGCATGTCGATTTCGCCGCAATAGGGCGGATTCCATAGATGGACCGGGGGCGGTCCCTTGGCGCCCGACGCCCGGACCGCTCCCACGATACCTTCGAGCGCCTGCCCTTCCTTCGCCATTGTTGGCCTCGACTCTAGGAACCGGGTCATCCGCACGCGCGCGCCGGCCTTATATTCCCGGAACGCATTGCGCGAAAATAGCGTAAGCTCAAGGCGGATGCGGGGAATCATCCCCTGCGGGTAGGGACGCCAAGTGTGGGTCGGGGGCGGTTGGTGAGGACCGCAACCCGGCCGTTGTGCGTTATGTGCCTGGACGTCCGATGGAACTCGAGCAAGGAGCACGATCGATGGCAGCAACCGACAGTCCCGAGAAGCTCGAGGACATGATCGTCCGCCAGGCCGAGGCGACCGCCGCGCACGCGCGCGCCGCCAAGGCCGCGATCGGAGCGGTGATCTTCGGCCAGGAAAAGGTGGTCGAGCAGGCGCTGACCACGGTGCTGTCCGGCGGCCATGCGCTGCTCGTCGGCGTGCCCGGCCTCGCCAAGACCAAGCTGGTCGACACCATGGGCACGGTGCTCGGACTCGACGCCCGCCGCATCCAGTTCACGCCCGACCTGATGCCATCCGACATCCTGGGCACCGAGGTGCTGGAGGAAAGCCCGGGCGGCCGCCGCAGCTTTCGCTTCATTTCCGGTCCGGTGTTCGCCCAGCTCCTGATGGCGGACGAGATCAACCGCGCCAGCCCGCGCACCCAGTCGGCCCTGCTGCAGGCGATGCAGGAGCAGCACGTCACGGTGGCCGGCACGCGCCACGATCTGCCAAAGCCGTTCCACGTGCTCGCCACCCAGAACCCGCTCGAGCAGGAAGGCACCTATCCGCTGCCGGAAGCCCAGCTCGACCGTTTCCTCATGGAGATCGACGTCGACTATCCCGATCGGGACGCCGAGCGCCGCATCCTGTTCGACACCACCGGCGCCGAGGAGACCAAGCCGAAGGCGGCGATGACCGCGGAGGACCTGATGTCGGCGCAGCGCCTGGTGCGTCGCCTGCCGGTCGGCGAATCCGTCGTCGAGACGATCCTTGCGCTGGTGCGTTCGGCCCGGCCGGGTCCGGATGCGGGCGAGGTCGGCAAGCTGATCGCCTGGGGTCCGAGCCCGCGCGCCAGCCAGGCGCTCATGCTGGCGGTGCGCGCCCGCGCGCTGCTCGACGGGCGTTACGCGCCCTCGATCGACGACGTGCTGACGCTCGCCGAGCCCATCCTCAAGCACCGCATGGCGCTGACTTACGCAGCCCGCGCGGACGGCGAGACCATTTCGGCCGTCGTCGGCCGGCTCAAGGCCAAGCTCGGTTGAGGGTGCGCGCGAGCGGATCATGATCGGATAGCCGATGGCGGATCACAGCGCGGCCCGTGCCCACGAGACCCAGGCGATCTGGCGCGCCATCGGTGACGGGCGTTCGCTCGCCGCCACCATGCCGCGGCTGATCCTGGAAGCGCGCCGCATCGCCGCGACCGTCATCCACGGCCTGCACGGACGCCGGCGCGCCGGCCCGGGCGAGAATTTCTGGCAATACCGCCGCTTCGTCTCCGGCGAGCCCGCATCGCGCGTCGACTGGCGGCGCTCGGCGCGCGACGACCACCTCTATGTGCGCGAGCAGGAATGGGAGGCGGCGCATACGGTGTGGCTGTGGCCCGACCGCTCGCCCTCGATGATGTTCAAGTCATCGCTCGCGCAGGACACCAAGCTCGAGCGCGTGCTGGTGATCGCCTTCGCGCTCTCCGAGGTGCTGATCGAGGGCGGCGAGCGCATCGGCATTCCGGGCTTGATGCGCCCGACCGCGAGCCGCAACGTGGTCGAGAAGATGGCGCAGGCGATGGTGCATGACTCGGCCGTGCGCGCGAGCCTGCCGCCGTCGTTCTCGCCCTCCCCGCTCGCCGAGATCGTGGTGCTCTCCGACCTGTGGAGCCCGATCGAGGACGTGCATCGCACGATCGCGCAGCTTTCCGCCTCGGGCGCGCACGGCCATGTGGTGCAGATCATCGATCCGGCCGAGGAGACGTTCCCCTATGCGGGCCGCATCGAGTTCATCGAGCCGGAAGGCGCCGGCGCCGTCACGGCCGGCCGGGCGGAGACCTGGCGCGCCGACTACGAGGCGCGCATCGCCCGCCATCGCGACGAGATTCGCGCCGAGACCGATCGGCTGGGCTGGAGCTTCATCATTCATCGCACCGACCGGCCGGCGACCGATCTGCTGCTCAAGCTGCACGCGCAGCTCGGCGGCGGCCGCGAAGGCACCGGCATCAACCGCTGGCACGGCGCCGGTGTCCCCGGGAGACACGTATGATCCCCGGACTTCCGCTCGCCTTCGCCCAACCGCTCGTGCTCCTCGGCCTGCTCAGCCTGCCGGTGCTGTGGTGGCTGCTGCGGCTGGTGCCGCCGCGCCCGCGCCGCATCGCCTTCCCGCCCACGCGCCTCCTGTTCGACATCGCTCCGAAAGAGGAGACGCCGGCGCGCACGCCGTGGTGGCTCACGCTGCTCCGTCTCACGCTCGCCGCGCTGGTGATCATCGCGGCCGCCGGGCCGATGTGGAATCCGCCGCTCGCGGCGACCGACCGCAGCCTGCCGCTGGTCCTGCTCATCGACGACGGCTGGTCCGCCGCGGCGAGCTGGGATTCACGCCTGCGCACCGCCGAGGATCTCATCGTGCGCGCCGAGCAGGACAACCGGCCCGTCGCGCTCGCGCCGCTGTCCGACGCAACGCGCGACATCTCGCTCGAGACGGCCGGCTCGGCGCGCGTGCGGCTGCGGCAGCTTCGCCCCAAGCCGCATACCGTCGAGCGCAGCGAAGCGCTCGGCGCGCTCGGCCGTTTCCTCGCCGTCAAGCCCGAAGTCGAGCTGATATGGCTGACCGACGGCGTCGATCTCGGCCGCACCGGCGAATTCGTCGAAGGCCTGGCGCGGCTCGCCGACAAGCGCGCGATCACCGTCGTCACCGGTGGGCTGCGGCCGGTCCACGCTCTCACCGCGGCCGACAACGCGGCCGCCATGCTCACCGTCAAGGTGCTGCGCTCCGATATCGCGCGGGACGACGAAGGAATCGTGCGCGCGATGGATCTCAAGGGTCTCCCGCTCGGTGAGGCGCGCTACGCTTTCCCATCCGGCGCGCGCGAGACCGAGGCCCGCTTCGACCTGCCGGTCGAGATCCGCAACGACATCGCCCGCCTCGACATCATGTCCGAGCGTTCGTCCGGCGTGGTGCAACTCCTCGACAAGCGCTGGCGCCGCCGCACCATCGGCGTGGTCACCGGCGCGACCAGCGAGACCGCGCAGCCGCTTCTCGCCTCGACCTATTATCTCGCGCGTGCGCTCGGGCCCTTCGCCGACGTGCGTCTCGGCGAGCGAGGATCGCCCTCGGAGGCGATCGGCCAGTTCGTCGAGCAGCGCGTACCCATGCTGATCCTCGCCGATGTCGGCACGGTCGCGCCGGAAGAGCGCGATCGCCTGGCGCGCTGGATCGACGACGGCGGCGTGCTCGTGCGCTTCGCCGGACCGCGGCTCGCCGCCGCCGACGACGAGCTGGTGCCGGTCAAGCTGCGGCGCGGCGGCCGCATCCTCGGCGGCAGCCTGAGCTGAGCCCGTTCGCCGGCATGCCGGTGCCCAACGACGTGACGGTCACGCGTCAGGTGCTGGCGGAGCCGGATTCCGGCCTCTCCGAGCGGACCTGGGCGACGCTCGCCGACGGCACGCCGCTTGTCACGGCCGTGCGGCGCGGCAAGGGCATGATCGTGCTGTTCCACGTGACCGCCGATACCCGCTGGTCGGACCTGCCGATTTCGGGCAGTTTCGTCGACATGCTCAAGCGCATCGTCAATCTGTCGGGCACCATCTCGGCAAACGAAGCGACGGCGCAGCAGGGCACGCGCGAGGTGCTGCCGCCGACCCGTGTGCTCGACGGCTTCGGCCAGTTCGAATCGCCGCCGCCGACCGCGCGGCCGGTGCCGGCGAACTATACGGGCCGCGCCAAGGCGGACAATCCGCCGGGATTCTACGGCCCGCCCGAAGGACTCCTGGCGGTGAACACGCTCACGCCGGCGGACCGGATTGTGCCGATCGACGTCGGTCCGCTCAATGCGCGCATCGAGCCTTATCGCATAGGCGAGCCGGAAGATCTGCGCGGTCCGATCTTCCTCGCCGCGCTCGGGCTCCTGCTGCTCGACGCCCTCGTGGTGTTCTGGCTCGCCGGCGGCATCTACCGGCTGCTGCCGCGGCGGCGGATCGCGACCGCGCTGTTGCTTGCGGTCGGGCTTGCCGCCTTCGCCGCGCTCACGATTGCGCCGGCCTTTGCGGCCGATGCGACCGCCGATGATTTCGCCAAGAAGGCGACCAACGAGACCCGGCTGGCCTACGTGATCACCGGCGATGCCGAGGTGGACAGCATCAGCAAGGCCGGTCTCGCCGGCCTCACCCTCTTCCTTGCGCAGCGCACCGCGCTCGAAGCCGGCGAGCCGGTCGGCCTCGACCTCGGCCGCGACGAGCTCGCGTTCTTTCCGCTGATCTACTGGCCGATCGTGCCGGACGCGCCAAGACCGTCGGCGCAGGTGCTCGCGCGCATCGATGCCTACATGAAGCGCGGCGGCACCGTGCTGTTCGACACGCGCGATGCCGTGATGGCGCCGCCGGGGCCTGGCGGCGAGACGCGCAGCCCCGGCATGGTGGCGCTGCGCGCGATCCTCTCCTCGCTCGATATTCCCGAGCTCGAGCCGGTGCCGAAGGACCACGTGCTGACGAAGACGTTCTTCCTGCTGCGCGACTTCCCCGGCCGCTTCAATTCCGGACAGCTCTGGGTCGAGGCGATGCCGGCGGTCGACGAGAACGACGACGAGGCGAAGC
>WNFF01004247.1_pt1 | contig 15878 bp, 17 predicted proteins | sample 5400441 | NCBI WGS metagenome assembly WNFF01 (sample SAMN13153345, study PRJNA577476) | soil metagenome | isolation source: 120 cm saprolite under Douglas fir tree site 2 hole 3 replicate 1 | place: USA:California | collected 2015-04-18 | reverse complement strand
GACCCGTTCTATCGTCGGGGAGTGTGTGCCATTCAACTGGGAGACTTCGCGGCTGCCCTGCCTGATTTGGAGCGAGTAGTGTCCGCCGATCCGAGTTATGACTTTCATCGTGCTGCCGGGCTTCTCGCGCACTCCTATGCCAACACCGGCCAACCGGAAAAAGCTGACACAATGTTTCAGCGAGTCACCAGAATATCGACTCTTTCTGAGACCTATTACAACTACGCGTCTTTCCTCGCTGCCGAACAACGCACCAGCGAAGCCCGAGAATGGACGCAGCGCATCCTCGATAAGAAGCCGACAATGCCGGGTTATTTGCGGCGGCGTGAACGGCCTTGGTTCCGCAGAGCGGCGACTTTGCTGAAGCGACTGCCCGCTTGAGATACCCGCCGGTGCATCTAAGCTGCACCTCGCGATCCTGAGTGCCCTGCCACTTCAACTGTTAAACTTTCATTCTCTATGTCCCGCATCGCATATCTGGAATGCACCCGATGCGGCGAGCGGCTCAGTGCCGAGCGTCCGCAGACCGTTTGTCCGAAAGACGGCGGCGTGCTCTACGTTCGCTACGATCTCACGAAGTTAAAGCGACGCTTTAAGTCAGCGTCACTGGTTGGCCGGACGCCCACCATGTGGCGCTATGCTGAAGTGTTGCCCGACGCGGAGCCTGTTTCCCTGGGCGAAGGTTTCACGCCAATGCTCCCCAGCCGGGAATTTCCCAACGTCTACATTAAGGATGAGGGCTTGAACCCTACCGGATCGTTTAAGGCCCGCGGACTATCCGCTGCTGTGACCATGGCAAAGGCATACGGACTGAAAAAACTTGCCATCCCATCGGCGGGAAATGCCGCCGGCGCGCTCGCCGCCTACGCCGCCGCCGCGGGCATCGAAGCGCACATCTTCATGCCAAAAGATGTGCCTATGGCAAATCGCATCGAGTCCGAGAAGTACGGTGCCACGATCACTCTGGTCGACGGTCTGATCAGCGACTGCGCGAAAATCGTCGCCGAGCGCAAAGATAAAGAAGAATGGTTCGACGTATCCACACTGAAGGAGCCGTTTCGTGTGGAAGGCAAGAAAACCATGGGATACGAAGTTGCGGAGCAGTTGGGGTGGCGGCTTCCGCAAGGGATAATTTATCCGACGGGCGGTGGTGTCGGCATGATTGGCATGTGGAAGGCTTTCGACGAGATGGAGCAGTTGGGGTGGATAGGCTCCGAGAGGCCTAAGATGGTCAGCGTGCAATCAGCCGGGTGCGCGCCCATTGTTAAAGCGTGGGATGAAGGCAAGTCGAGCTCCGAAATGTGGCGCAATGCCGCTACCGAGGCAGCCGGACTGCGCGTACCCAAGGCCTATGGCGACTACCTTATTCTTGACATTCTGAAGAAGAGCCACGGGATTGCGGTAGCCGTGACAGACGAAGAGATAATGGGTGCGCTTGGACAATGGGCGCGGGTAGAGGGTGTGTTTGCCGCTCCCGAAGGCGCAGCTGCCCTAGCGGCTTATCGCAAGCTGCGAACTAGCAAATTCTTTGCTCCTCAGGACTCTGTTGTCTTGTTTAATACCGGCACGGGGTTGAAGTACCTCGAGGTCATCGAAGAAGAGATGAAGAAATCCACCAAAGGTGACGTACGAGGATCTCGCCAAATTGCAGGAATCATCGGGCCATACTGAAGTTGGAACCCAGCGCATGACAGATCGTCTCTATTATCACGACCCATTCCTCTACGAGTTTGATGCGGAGGTGGAGAATGTAATACCGCAGTCGAAGGAGAATCCCCGGCCCGCAGTGGTTCTCGATCGCACGGCGTTTTATCCAACCAGTGGTGGGCAGGTCTTCGATACGGGATGGCTCGTGCCAGCGTCCGAAACAGAAAGTCCAAAGCTGCGTGTGGCCGAAACTGCCGAAGCGGAAAACGGCCGGATTGTGCATTATCTCGAAGCGGAACACGCGCCGGAGAAGGGAAGCCGCGTTCACGGGTTCATTGATCCCAGTCGCCGCCGTGATCACATGCAACAGCACTCCGGGCAACACGTGCTCTCGGCCGCGTTTGTACGCCTTTTCAACGTACCAACGGTTTCATTTCACATGGGCAATGAATATTGCTCAATTGATCTGGAGACACCTTCGCTGACGCAGGAGCAAGTGGTCGCCGCCGAGCACCTGGCGAATGAAATAATCCTGGAAAACCGGCAAGTGGATATCCGTTTCGTCACGCAGGCAGAAGCGCGCAATCTGGGATTGCGCAAGATACCTCCGGTAGAAAAAGACGAACTGCGTTTGATTGATATTCACGATTTCGATCTGACGGCATGCGGAGGCACACATGTGCGCGTCACAGGCCAAATTGGATGTATCCTGCTGCGCAAGACGGAGAAAGTTCGCCAGGGATGGCGGGTGGAATTTGTCTGCGGGCAGCGTGCCGTCGCCATTGCTCGTCGCGATTACAGCGCGCTGACTGAAGCCGCCAGTTTGTTTTCGGCCCATATCTGGGACGTGCCACAGCAGGTTCGCAAATCTCTAGATGAGATTAAAGCAGCGCGCAAAGGGCGGGAACAGTTGCTGGAAGAACTTGCTGAGTTTCAAGCAAAGCAACTGCTCGTAGAAACTGAGCGAAATCATGGACGGAAACTGGTTGTGCAGACATTTCCCGATCGCGACGTCAGCTTCCTTAAACTCCTCGCGCAGAAACTGACTCGCGTCGATTTGGCGGCGGTTGCGTTGCTTGCCTCAACTTCCGGTCAACCTTCTCTGGTGTTTGCGCAATCGGCTGGACAGCCTTTCGATATGAGTGCGCTCATGAAAGACGCTATGTCACGCCTTGGCGGTCGCGGAGGCGGAAGCAAGGATCTGGCACAGGGCGGAGCGCCGCAGGCTGACGCGATCCAGACGGTACTCAGTGAACTGGCAGCGAAGTTGGCCTCGTGAGGCTGCCTCTTCGTGCTACATTTTCGTGAGCGTCATCTGAGCGGCGACCATGGAACCACGTCTTATCCTCATTAATCTGCTGGTCAAGTTGGGCGTCGCTGCCTCGGCGGCCAGCATTCTCGGCCGTTCCGTGGAGTTTAAGTCGCTGTTGTTCCGTGAAGAACGTTCCTGGAAGCACAGAATCTATTTAGTCTTGTGGATCGGAATTCCGATGGCCACCGGCGTTTGGATCCGGTTCATTCAACCGAGTTTCCTGGCTGGCGACCTGTCTTTCGAAACCACGGTTCTGCTGGGTGTCATCGCTGGCCGCGCCACTGGAATGCTAGGCGGTGCGCTGCTAGCGCTTCCCGCCTTATTGCACGGAGAGTGGGCCACTCTACCTTTCAATCTGCTCTGTGGTTTCGTTGCTGGACAACTGCGTGCTATCGCTCCTGACCGGGAAGACATATGGTCCTTCTCTCCCTTTATTGATCTGAGCATTTATCGCTGGATCAGGCGCAATCTGCCCAGGCCGCGCCTGTTCGACTGGCAGATCATGTTCTTCGTCGCTATCGTGGCGCTGCGCCTGGTGCATACCGAACTATCCCGCTTTCTTCCCCATGCCACTTTCAGCCTGGAAAGCCCGAAACCGTGGGTGGAAGCGCTCATCTATGCCACCTCCATTATGGTTATAGGCACCGAGCTTAAGATTTGGAACAGCGTGCGCATTCAGATCAAACTGGAAGAGCAGGAACGTTTGCTGCTACATGCCCGCATGGAGGCCCTACAAAATCAGATCAATCCGCATTTTCTGTTCAACACTCTCAATTCTGTTTCATCGCTGGTACGCTTCGATCCCGACACCGCGCGCCAGTTGATTATCAAGCTGGCTAATATTCTTCGCCGTCTGCTGCACAGCAGCGACGCCTTTGTCCCATTGCGAGAGGAACTCGAATTCATCGACGACTATCTGGACATCGAAGTAGTCCGTTTTGGTCCGGACAAATTGCAAGTGATTAAAGATCTGGATCCGCCATCACTCGACGTGATGGTACCTAGTATGCTGCTGCAACCGCTAGTGGAAAATTCCATCAAGCACGGGCTTTCGTCGAAGATCGAAGGCGGCAGCGTGTATCTCCGCAGCCGGCTTAATGATTCCAAACTGCTGATCGAAATCGAGGATAACGGCGTAGGCATGGGGGCAGCGAATTTTTTGGAGCGCCCCAGCGGTCTCGGCGGCACAGGCATCGGCATGGCCAACGTCGCGGAACGTCTGAAAGTCCTCTATGGAGACACCGCGAAGATGACCATCGATAGCCACGAAGGTAAAGGAACGCTGGTTAGAATTCGGCTGCCGGTGATACCGAGCGCAGAGGCGATTCCGGCGACTCTTTACGAGGAGCGTGCCAGCACGCGCCGATAAAATTCTTCGTATTGCGGAATGATTTCGCTGGAACAGAATCTGGACTTTGCCACGGCCCGCGCCTGTTTGGCCATCTCTTTCAATCGCGCTTCATCTTTGAGTAGCTCGATCGCGTAACGCGCCATGGTGTCAACATCGCCGACATTGGCCATGTATCCGCTCTTTCCGTGTTCAATAACTTCCGGTACGCCGCCTACGTTGGTAGTGATCGGCACCACTTCGCACGCCATCGCTTCGAGCGCTGCCAATCCAAATGATTCGAGTTCGCTGGGAAGAAGCATTACATCGGCCAGCGCCAATTTTTCATGCACGCGGTCCTGCTTCCCCAGAAACACCACCTGCTCATGGATGCCCTTCTGCACGGCCAACCATTCGGCTTGCGAGCGGTCCGGGCCATCGCCGATCAGCAGAAGTTTGGCAGGAACTTCCTTGCGAACGCGATCGAAAATTTCAATCACGTCCAACAAGCGTTTCACCGGACGGAAATTTGAAAGGTGCACCAGGATTTTCTCATTCTTATCGGCGAATTCCAGACGATGCTGCTCCCGCTCCGGATCACTCCGGTACACATCACAGTTCACGAAATTATGGATCACGTGGATATTGTTTTGAATGTCAAATTCCCGCAACGTGCGTTCGCGGAGATATTGTGAAACGGCAGTCACACCATCGCTTTGCTGGATCGAGAAGCGAGTAATCGGTAGATACGAACGGTCAAGTCCGACGAGCGTAATGTCTGTGCCGTGAAGCGTGGTCACAAACGGCAGCTTGCGGTGACTGCCGCTGGCCGCAAGCATCTGGCGAGCGAGCATGGCGCTGACCGAATGCGGGATCGCGTAGTGAACATGAAGGAGATCGAGATCGTAGAGTTCCGCAACTTCAGCCATGCGAGTCGCGAGCGCCAGGTCATAGGGCGGGTAATCGAAGAGCGGATAACGCGAGACTTCCACTTCGTGATAATGAATGTTGGGCTGCGGGCCCGTAAGCCGGATGGGCTGAGAATAAGATATGAAATGGACTTGGTGCCCGCGTTGACCCAGCTCCAGGCCAAGTTCGGTTGCCACGACTCCGCTTCCACCGTAAGTGGGATAGCAGGTAATCCCAATTTTCATTCAGTTTCTTTCCGCGAGACTCGATCTGCCACCGCTGCCAATTCCGTTTCTATATCATTCTTAAGCTCCAGCAGTGTCTCATCTATCCACGCGGCCTTTCGTCCTGCCTGCACTTTAGACCACAAACGCGACTTCGCTGGACACAGGGTTAGTTCGAGAGTTCCTTTGTATTGCGGATTCTTGAAATGCCAGTGGATGCTGCCGGGGTGCTGGGAAAGAGACCCCTTCAAGGCCGTCGAAAGGCCGCGACTGCGACACGAACGTTCCACGGTACGTTCCATGCACTTCACCTGGCAACTGAAACTCTGTCTCGATCATGTAAAGCCTCTAAAGATCTGGCACTCCGGCCAAATAACTGCAACCCCTCGGGCTTTCTGCATTCGATGGTGAGAGTGGTTGCGGGATTCAGATTTTGCGCGGTATTAACAAGTCCGGATGGCTGTAGAACTATGAGGGTTGGTTAGGATTAAGCGAACCGGAAATTCCAGGGTCCAATTTTTCAAGCTCTCGCTGCAAACGGTGCCGATCTGCTTCCGGCAACCCGGTGAGTTCAATTCCCATGCCCACGCCCGGATCGCAAGTTCGTACCGTGGCGAGCGTGCTGGTCTTTTCCGACCCAATCCAAAAGTCAATTCTTAGCGTGGTGCCGACCGGGATGGGCAAGATGGTCTCAACGTAGCAACCATTGCCGCTAACGTCTGTGGCATTCACCCTCATGGGTGTATTCACTCGTTCATCGCGCACTTCTATAGGAAAAGAGATCTTGTGCCGGGCCCATTTTCTGCGATTCACCGCCGGGACCGGAAGCGGGCTCTCGGTGGTAGACAACTCCGCTCTCCAGGGGCACTCCTGTTCACCCGCCAGCTCTATGCCAGCCTGGATCTTCTGCAAAGCTCCCGCCTCAAGTACCCACACGATCTTGCAGCGTGCTTTCTTGTCACCATACTGCAGGCCGATAATCTCGCCCACCTTGAGTTCGTGCTCGATCCCGGACAACTGCGCGCCTTTACTGCTGATATTGCAGGCGCTGACATGCTGAAAAAAGGTGTGCCCACCTGCATCCATGCCCCAGATGCGCACCTTCAGGTTTACAGGTACACGGGTCTCCGGCCGGGATTCGGTCATAGAGCCTCCGCCTGTTAGCTAAACTTGTCGCTAATAATACCGTGAGTACCGACTGCCGGACATCCCAAAGGTATCTGCAAGGATACATGTAAATTGGGCCCAGCGATTGCGCCGAGTTATTGAGCGACAATGTCCCGAAAAGAGATAAGGGTAATTTCCCGCTCAGCCAGAATGCGGCGGGCGACGCTTGAAGTCAGCACGCGGAGCTCTTTCTGCCGCGACTCTTTCAGCCGAGTCCTCGTCGCTTCCAGGTCGCTATCGTAGTATCCGGGATGGCAGACGAATTCCCATGTACCCTCGGGCATGCTCTCGATAACCACACGGAAAAACCGCTCGTCTAACTCACCCGTTACTACAATGGCAAGCGTTCCGTCGGGGGTGAATAAGCCCGTATCTGACACCGCACTTCGGAATTGATCCGCAAATCTCCGCAGCACTTTAACTTGCGCATATCTTTTCCAAAGATCTGGACGTGCAACCAGGACCCCCAGGGGAAGAGGCCGGACGGGGGAGAATGGATTGCGCAGAGCTCTGACTCCGCAATTTCTTATGGCACGCAGCAGCGGCTGCAGTACCGCGGGAAATATATGCGTGTACTTGTGGGTGTCGCAATGCGAAACATCCAGGCCTGTAGATTGCAGTCTTCGGATTTGGGCTGTCGCTTCAGCCTCGATTTGCATTGGATCGAGTTGCCGCGTCAGGGCGCGGCGCACGAAGTCAGCCATTCCATTGCCCAGGTGTGCGTTACCTTTGGTTGAATGCGCTCGTGCTGTAGATGTGATGAGGCTGGAAAGATCCTTCGCCGGCAACAGCGGGCTTCCGTCTACCAGCACCAAATGGCAACCAACTGACAATTGAGGCACGGTTCTTGCCATCTGCGCCGCTTCCGGGAATGCGGGGCCGGTCGCCATCAGTGTGGCGGAGGTGACCACCCCGTCCTGGTGGGCTTCCACTATCGCTCGGTTCACGCCTGAGGTTAACCCGAAATCGTCGGCGTTGATAATGAGGCGGCGCACGCTGGAAAAGTCTAGCAGGGAATGATTGCTCAACGAACGAGGGCCGTTTGACCGGCGTTTTCAACGTCACGTACACTCGAATGAGTGCACGCACGTTCTTCACGTCTACGATGCCAGTGGCGTACTGATGCTGGTCCGGGCGGTTAGCTCAGCTGGTTAGAGCGCCTGCCTTACAAGCAGGAGGTCGCAGGTTCGAGTCCTGCACTGCCCACCATTAGTCGCAAGTGAACGATTAATTTTGTCCTCGGACTCTGTTCGATAAATCGTACCGCTGTTATTCCCGCCTCAGAATGAGCACCTTGCGCGCCTTGAAACCCGCCGTCCAATGCTTTACAATAATAGTACTGAAACAGTACTATATAAATGTAGTGGCGGAGAGCCACAGGTTGAGGGAACGTTGAGGGCACAACGATGATCAGACTGGGTAAGCTCACAGACTATGGGTTGGTTTTGATGACCTGTATGGCTCGTCGACCCGGTTCGTCCCTTTTTCGGGCGCGGGAACTGGCTAAGGAGTCACGTCTGCCGCTGCCAACGGTTAGCAAACTCTTGAAGGAACTTCTGCAAGGCGGTTTGCTGGTTTCGCATCGAGGGATGAAAGGTGGCTACAGCCTGGCTAGAGACTCGCGTGATATCTCGGTGGCTGAGATTGTAACTGCCTTAGAAGGCCCGATCGCGCTGACAGAATGCAGTACGGATATCACGGGATTGTGCGACCTGGAGCGCTATTGCCCCATCAAAAGTAACCAACGAATTATCAGCCAGGTGGTACGAGGCGCGCTGGATAAAGTAACGCTCTCCGATCTGATTCAGCCCTTGCACCTCATCACGCTTAAAGATGCGCGCGGCAATTTAGTACCAACCATTGGTTATATGTCCGGGAGAATGCAATGAGCACGAACGTCGACACAATTCGAGATCTAGCCGAACGGGAATACAAGTGGGGCTTCGTCACTGATGTCGAAGAAGAACGCGTCCCTAAGGGTTTGAACGAAGACACCATCCGTCTGATCTCGGCCAAGAAACAGGAGCCGGAATTCATGCTGGAGTGGCGGCTGAAAGCTTACCGCCATTGGGCAGCGCTCGAAAAGGCGGAAGCCGAGCCGAAGTGGGCTAACATCAAATATCCGCCGATCGATTACCAGAATATCGCTTACTACTCTGCTCCTAAGCAGAAGCCGGGATTGAAAAGCCTCGATGAACTTGATCCGGAGATTCTGCGCACCTACGAGAAGTTGGGCATTCCGTTGGCCGAGCAAAAGCTTCTGGCTGGTGTTGCGGTTGATGCGGTATTCGATAGCGTCTCTGTGGCCACTACTTTCAAGGCAAAGCTAGGCGAGATGGGCATCATTTTCTGTTCATTCTCTGAAGCAGTACAGAAGCATCCTGAGTTGGTCAAGAAATACTTAGGTTCGGTGGTGCCTTATACCGACAACTTCTTTGCTTCGCTGAACGCCGCCGTATTCACCGATGGATCGTTTGTGTACGTGCCGAAGGGCGTGCGCTGTCCCATGGAACTTTCCACTTACTTCCGCATTAACGCCGCGGAAACCGGGCAGTTCGAACGTACCTTGATCATCGCCGACGAGGGCGCCTCCGTCAGCTATTTGGAAGGATGCACTGCGCCTATCCGCGACGAAAATCAATTACACGCGGCAGTAGTCGAATTGATCGCCCTCGATAACGCGCAAATTAAATATTCCACCGTGCAGAACTGGTATCCGGGCGACAAGCAAGGCAAAGGTGGAATCTACAACTTCGTTACCAAGCGCGGCAAGTGTCTCGGTGTGAACTCGAAAATTTCGTGGACGCAAGTGGAAACCGGCTCGGCCATTACCTGGAAGTACCCGAGCTGCATCCTGCAGGGCGAGAACTCGGTGGGCGAGTTTTACTCGGTTGCGCTTACCAATAATTATCAGCAGGCCGATACCGGCACCAAGATGATTCATATTGGAAAAAACACGCGCAGCACTATCGTCTCGAAGGGAATCTCTGCCGGTCATGGCCAGAACACGTATCGCGGACAGGTGAAGATCCTGAAGGGCGCGACTGGGGCGCGCAATTACACCCAGTGCGACTCGCTTCTGATTGGGGAGAAGTGCGGTGCTCACACGTTTCCCTATATCGAGGTCAAGAACTCTACCGCGCAGATGGAGCACGAAGCTTCCACTTCAAAAATCGGCGAGGACCAGCTCTTTTATCTGCGACAGCGTGGGCTGAAGGCGGAAGATGCCGTCTCCATGATCGTAAATGGTTTCTGTAAGCGGGTCTTTCGCGAGTTGCCGATGGAGTTCGCGGTGGAAGCGCAAAAGCTGCTGAGCGTTAGCCTGGAAGGCAGCGTTGGATAAGTTGAGAAATGGAATTGGAGAGAAATCGGAATGAGCTTGCTTGAAATCAAGAATCTGCACGTGAATGTGGATAACCACGAAATCCTGAAGGGGATCGACCTCACGGTGAATGCCGGCGAGGTGCACTCGATTATGGGCCCGAATGGCTCCGGAAAGAGCACTCTGGCGCAGGTCCTGGCGCGCCGCGAGTCTTACAACGTCACCGCCGGTGAAATATGGTTCAATGGCAAAGACCTGCTCGCTATGAAACCGGAAGAGGCAGCCTGCGAAGGCGTATTTCTGGCATTCCAGTATCCCGTAGAAATTTCCGGCATCAGCAACGCGTATTTTCTGCGCTCCGCCCTGAATGCGATCCGCAAATATCGCGGGCTCGATGAAATGGACGCCATGGATTTCCTTCCGGTTTACCGCGAGAAGCTGAAGTTGCTTGAAATGGACGAGAAGCTCATGAACCGTTCGGTAAACGAAGGCTTCTCCGGGGGCGAGAAAAAGAGAAACGAGATCCTGCAAATGGCGATCCTCGAGCCCAGGCTCGCCGTCCTGGATGAGACCGACTCGGGTCTGGACATTGATGCATTAAGAATTGTGGCTAAGGGAATTGAAGCCATGCGCAGCCCGAAGCGCGCCATGGTTGTGGTAACTCACTATCAGCGGCTGCTGAACTACATAGTCCCTGATTTCGTCCATGTGTTGCTCGATGGACGCATTGTGCGTTCCGGTGGTCCGGAACTGGCGCTGGAACTGGAAGAGAAGGGTTACAGCACCATGGAAACTGCAAACGCGACTCCCGCTTAAGCCAAAGAGGAAAGAACCTGGTGATCACAGCAACTCAGCAATTAGAAAATTATCTGGAGAGCTTCACCGAACTGCAGAAGCATGTGGTTGGTCGCAGCCTGCCATGGCTGCGCCGGTTGCGCGAGGATGCGTTTGCGCGTTTTTGTGAGGTCGGATTTCCCACCACTCACGACGAGGACTGGCGCTTCACCAATGTTTCCGCCATCGCGAAGACTGCTTTTCAGTTGCCGCGCAAGGACGCAGCTCAAATTTCGCGAAAAGACCTCGATCCGTATCGTATTCCCGGTGTTGACTGCCAGCTCGTATTCGTGAACGGGCGATTCGCGAGCGAGCTCTCGCTGCTGAACAATCTGCCGCGCGGTGTGAAAGTAAGCAGTCTGGCGGCGGAAATCCTCAGTAACCCCAAGGAAATCGAAGCACACTTGGGTTGTTATCTCGACACCAAACGGGACGCCTTCGCCGCGCTGAACACCGCGTTCCTTGAAGACGGCGCTTACGTGCACATTTCCCGCGGCGCCGTGCTCGAGGAACCTATTAGTGTGCTATTTGTCTCAGCCACCAATGGTGCTCCATTGATGACTCACCCGCGAAATCTGATAGTGGCGGAGGAAGACAGCCAGGCCGCAATCCTCGAAGAATATGTCTCGCTCGATAGTGGCGCGGCTTTCTCTAACACGGTGACGGAACTGGTTGCCGGTGACCAAGCTGTTATTTCGCATTACATGATCGAACGCGAGCACACTGAAGCTTTCAACGTCTCGACCCTGCGCATGCAGCAGGGAAGGGCATCCACTGTGGCATCACATTCAGTGCTGCTGGGCGGATCTTTAGTGCCACGCCAAGCCGCATTGCGGAAGCCGCCAATTTTATAACGGCATTCTCGATGGGCACTCGCACGGCGTATTTCACGGCCGCATCATCGTCCACAAAGACGCTCAGAAAACCGACGCCAAGCAGACCAATCGCAATCTGCTGCTGTCGGACGACGCGCAACTTGATACCAAGCCGCAACTGGAAATCTACGCCGACGACGTGAAATGCACTCACGGCGCCACCATCGGCCAGATGGCGGAGGATGCTTTGTTCTATCTGCGCGCTCGCGGTATCGATGAAGCGTCGGCGCGCAAACTCCTGCTCTTTGCTTTCGCCAGCGAATGTCTCGACCGCATGAAGCCGGGCCCCGTTCGTACCCACGTGGATGCTCTGATCAATCAAAGTCTGCTGCAAGTGGCCAATGTGCCGGGCATACGGAAAGAAAGAAAGCAGGAGGACGCGGGCAGAACATGGGAGGAAGTCGGATGACCAGCGTTGCCAGAAGATTGCCCACAGTATTACATCCGCCGCAGGCGCAGAACATAGGCGGCTTTGATGTGGAGAAGCTGCGTCGCGACTTTCCGATTCTGAAGCAGAAAATTCGCGGCCGGCGGCTGGTCTATTTAGACAACGCGGCTACCTCGCAAAAACCACAGTCCGTAATCGACGCCATCTCCCATTACTACGAGCGCGACAACTCCAACGTCCATCGTGGCGTGCATTATCTTTCCGAGCGTGCAACCGAAGAGTTCGAGAACGCGCGCCAGACGGTGCAACGCTTCATAAACGCCGCCTCTGCCAGTGAGATCATTTTCACGCGTGGCACCACCGAGGGCATCAATTTAGTCGCTCAAACTTACGGGCGCACTCACGTGGGTCCGGGCGACGAGGTACTCATCACTGCTCTCGAGCATCACTCCAATATCGTGCCCTGGCAACTTTTGTGCGAAGAGAAGAGCGCGAAGCTCCGAGTCGCGCCGGTCAATGATAGTGGCGAGTTGCTGCTCGATGAGTTCGCAAAGCTCCTCAGCCCGCGCACCAAAATAGTGGCCGTAACCCACGTCTCAAACGCGATTGGCACTATTATTCCGCTTCGACAGATCATCGAGCTGGCGCATGGCCAGAACGTCCCGGTGCTGGTTGATGGAGCGCAAGCGGTCCCTCACTTAACGGTCGATGTGCAGGCTCTCGATTGCGACTTCTATACCTTCTCCAGTCACAAGCTATACGGGCCGACTGGCATGGGCGTGCTTTACGGCAAGTCCGTCTTGCTGGATGCAATGCCCCCCTACCAGGGCGGCGGCGACATGATCAGCTCTGTCACTTTCGAGAAAACCACCTACAACAAGCTGCCCTACAAATTTGAAGCCGGCACGCCTCACGTGGCCGGCGCCATCGGATTGGCAGCGGCAATTGATTACGTTACTGGTCTCGGGATAGAAAATCTAGCCGTGCACGAACACGATCTACTCGCGTACGCCACCGAAAAAGTTTCAGCTCTGCCCGGTATTCGCCTGATTGGCACGGCCAAAGAGAAAGCCGCGGTGCTTTCCTTCGTGCTCGAAGGCGTCCACCCGCATGATGTGGGCACCATTCTCGACCAGGAAGGAATTGCGATTCGTACCGGCCATCATTGCGCCCAGCCGGTAATGCAGCGCTTCGACGTCCCCGCAACAGCGCGAGCTTCGTTCGCTCTCTACAACACTCGCGAAGAAGTAGACGTTCTGGTCGAAGGACTCCAGCGCGTGCAGGAGGTCTTCGCCTGATGCCCGACCTGCGCGATCTCTACCAGGACGTGATTCTGGAGCACAGCAAGGCGCCACGCAATTTCCGCGAGCTGTCGGCCGCGAACCACAAAGCAGAGGGCTACAATCCGCTTTGCGGCGACCATTTCACAGTCTACGTAGATGTTGAGGGAGACTCCATCCGTGACATCGGTTTCCAGGGTTCAGGATGTGCTATTTCTAAAGCTTCGGCATCAATGATGACTCAGATCTTAAAGGGAAAGAGCACCGCCGAAGCAGAGCAACTCTTTGCCCGCTTTCACAAACTGGTCACCGGCGCTCCAACCGAGAACGGCGGCCAGCCAGCGCTCGGCAAGCTCGCAGTTTTTTCCGGCGTCTGTGAGTTTCCGGTGCGGGTGAAATGTGCCACGCTGGCCTGGCACACCTTGCATGCTGCACTCGAAGGAAAGCAGCAAACCGTCTCGACGGAGTAAAATCTAAGAATCAGCCGCATTAAAGAAGAAGAGGTAGTTGGACCATGCACGCCAGTGAACCCATCACATTAAGCCGAGCTTGCGAGGTCATAGAAATCCCCAGCGGAATTACTGGCAGCCTTCCTGCAGGCGCCGCGGTAAGAGTCACGCAATTTCTTGGCAGCGGCTACACCGTGATGAACGATCACGGCTACATGTATCGCGTCGACGTCAAAGACGCCGACGCCTTGGGTCTATCCAACGCCGCGCCAACTCAAGCGCCAGCCGCCGCGCAAGGACCATTCACCGATCAGATGGTTTGGGAGCAATTAAAAACTGTCTTCGATCCCGAGATTCCGGTCAACATTGTGGATCTGGGTTTGGTCTACGCTTGCCTGATTAAGCCACAAGACGATGGCGGCAAAAAAATCGAAGTCAAAATGTCAATGACGGCCCCGGGCTGCGGCATGGGCAACGTGCTTAAAGCCGACGTCGAGAACAAGCTCCGGCGTCTGCCCGAAGTAAAAGAAGTTCAAGTTGAAGTCGTATTCGACCCGCCCTGGCATCCCGGTCTCATGTCCGAACCAGCCAAACTTCAGCTAGGCTTTGACCTCGATTACGGATCGAGGTAGCAGCACCGACTCGTCCCTGGTTCCGTCATCCCTCGCCACGGTTCGGCAGCACATCATCCGGCCGCGGATACTCAAGATGCGTATGTGCGGGCCGCTCCGGATGATTGGCAGCATCCTCAACGCCCTCGACCGCCGCCGCTTCCGTTGCCTGATCGGTGTCAGCGAGTTCTTCCACGCTTTCCTCGGAAGCCTCCTCAATCGGCGAGAGTCCCTGAGGATCGCCTGATTGTCCCGCGCTTTCTGGACCTACCTGTCCCGGGTCATTCCCGAATTCGTCGAGCTGCGCTTCGTTATCGCGTACTGATCTGGCCATATCATCCTCCTTCGATTATTGGTCCAGGCGAAGCAGCGCTGGTCACAATCTATGCCACCACTCTTGGATGCTGATTTTGGACCGCGAGATGACTACTCAGCGTCGTGATAAATAATGCCGAGCGTGAAACGAAGTCCACGTTTGAGCCGGCTCACCCCGTGCCGCAAGTTGGTGCGGTAATACCCGCGGCTGCCTTTCACCGGGCGGTACCTGGTAGCGAACACCACCGCCTGGCCTTGTGTTGGCACGATGACCTCAGCCTTTGACTGGGCTCGAGGTTGTTGTTCCACCAGAACGAATTCGCCGCCATCGTAGTCTGAGCCCGGCTGGCTAAGGAAACACGTCATCTGCACAGGAAATGCCACCACACCGTATATGTCCTGGTGAAGACAGTTGAAGTCCCCGACTTCGTAGTGGAGAACTAAGGACGTCGCGCGTGTCTGGCCAGCCTCTTTACAAATTTTGAGAAAGGCCGAGTGCTCTGCGGGAAATGTAACGGTTATCCCCAAGGCGCTGTTCCATTCATTGGCGAACGGCGCCAGGCACGAATAGCTGTGCTCCCGCAACTCCTGAACAATGGGCGGCAGAGGATACTCAAAATACTTGTAGTCGCCGCGTCCGAATCGGTAACGCGACATGATGATGTGAGAGCGGAATTTGGTTTCAGAGGCATACATCTCGACGAGTTTCAAGCACTCACTCTTGGTCAAGACAGCAGGAGTCAGTGCATACCCGAAGTCCCACAACGATTGTCGAATCGTCGCCCAATCGAGATCCGCCAGTCTTTTTGATATGGATGCGTTCATCATGATCGGTGGTTCTAGAGACTACGCGCTCATAGAATTGAATCATATCCGCGCATCTTGCGCTCGAATTCGCATCGCTCGTTACTCGTGCGTTTGCCGTCATTGTTACCCGAAAATTGGTGTCGTCAATCTCCCAGAGTGTTTGATGTGCGGGCCGTGGTCTTTCGCAGCACGAGCATTCTGATACAATGCGATTGGTGTTTTGTGTGGTCCACTCACCGCGAGCACAACGACTTACAAGGATTTCCAACAATCCGCTGTGAGCAAGTGGGGACGTAGTTCAGTTGGTTAGAACGCTGCCCTGTCACGGCAGAGGCCGCGGGTTCGAGTCCCGTCGTCCCCGCCATTCATTCCAAATAACTTGTGTTGATTTCGGCGGAGCCATCAGGGACG
>WNFF01002205.1_pt1 | contig 15879 bp, 21 predicted proteins | sample 5400441 | NCBI WGS metagenome assembly WNFF01 (sample SAMN13153345, study PRJNA577476) | soil metagenome | isolation source: 120 cm saprolite under Douglas fir tree site 2 hole 3 replicate 1 | place: USA:California | collected 2015-04-18 | reverse complement strand
GCGCAGGGGTTAGAGTCCCACCACACGGAGCAAACCTACGTCCGCCGATGCTTCAGTGATTCTCGGTAGCTTCTTTCACGATCCGGGCCGCGGCTTGGCTGGCGTCCTCGCGCATATGGACCGTGCGGAAGTGTTGGTTGAACAGGTCCCTTAATTCGCGCTCGTGTTCGGAAGGCTTGCCGAACTTGCCTTCAGTACTGAACCTCGTCTGCGGGCAGGAGGAGCACGTTCCCACAACCGGATTCCTACCCTGCCATTTAATAATCACAAGGCTGGGCTTTTTCATGCCCTCAGTTTTCCACAGGCCGATGCCGATTACCAGCCCTGTGGATTTCAAACTGCACCACTACCCGAATTTCATTGCTTTCTTACCGCGCGGGAGCCTAGACTTAAAGAGGTCCCTTACGCATCACTCCGGCGCTCTCTAGACGTTCACGCCTTCCGCGACGGTCCTCTGCGCAACCGATAGAAATGAGGGTTCACCATGGAACCCGTTTTCCGTCCGTTCTGTCCTCGTTTTCGTACACTGCCGACCTTCGTCACTCTTTCATTAAGGACCTTCAAGGCATCGGCGCGCTGTATTAGGCTGAAGCCTCAGATCGCTGGTTTCGGGTCACTAAGAATGTGCCCGTCTTGCGGGTTGATCACGTCACACTCGAAAGAATTTTGCCTGGAGTGTGGGAAATCGTTTCCAGCGGTGTACCTATGGTGAAAAGATGCAACGGAGCAAAAGTATATCTTCATTCGGATAGTATTCGCGCTTCTGATCCTGTACGCGATTGTTGGCCTTATAAGGAAAACCCTCTCTGCTCCAGTGTTGGGGGCAAGGTGGCGGTACACATCAGGCATCATGGTACGCGCTCAGCCGGGGCATTTCTGGTCTTGAAACCACAACATTTAGCTAGCATGCGAAAACGAGGAGACGCATTATGAATACCGGTATTTCCAAGTCTCCGGACAGCAGATATTGGAGGCAGCTGTATAGAGCTGCACTCTCTGAGATTGATAAGAACAAACTACCGGAGCGCATTGCAGAAGCCGAGAGGGCGGTTGTGCTGCGGGCGCGGGAATTGTTTCAGGCAGGCGGCGATAGCGGCGAAGAGACAGAGGCTCTGGACGACGTGATGTATGCTTTGCACGCTCTACGAGGCAACTACCAAAATCTGGGAGTGTCCTAGTTTGCTTTCCTCTTGGCATTAAAAGCGCGATCAGCGTAGGAGTTAGTTTTATGGTTTGCGAAGAGTTGGACCAACTGGAATGGGATTTTATTCAGGCCAGGGCGGGAAGCCCGGACATAGATTCTTTGGGATGGACAGATCGAGAGTTTTCGTTCCTTGAGGCGATATTGGATCACAAGCGGGAGGGGCATCAGGGCGAACGCTGCCCCGAGGACTAAATACCATTCAGAGAAGAAAGCCCCGATGCCAGTCGGGACCGGAAGGACTTGCCGCATTTTCTTCGTTCCATTTGTCTTCGCCACCGCCTCAGGCATTGCCGGGCTCATCTCTCCTTGCGCGGGCTCGGTCATAGGCTTTTGGAGGTGTCGCTCCAGCAATCGAAACCCATGAGCCACGCTGTACTCATTCTCCGCGACATCGGCTGGCTCCAGTTCGCCCCAGTCCCCGATTGCATGACGGCTAGGAAACATGTAGGCGGCTGCCTCGCTCTCTCCAATGCAGCTAGCACTCCGGGCGTGGCCACAATTTGCCCAAGTGGAAACAATGGAAGCATGACGGTGACTCCTCTCTTCAGCCCATGCGGGCGAGCCTCGCCCGCATGGGTCGTCTGAACATGTGGAATACTTGCTGGGAAGGGCCGGCCGACACTACACCGAGGCTAGAACGCGCCTGAGAACTGGGCCTCCAGGAATTCGCCCAGCTTGGCCGTAGCCTTGAATTGTGGGATGGGATCCAGTTCCTTGAATGCAGAGGTGAACGCATTCGAAAGACTCCAGATCGTTCGCGAGATGACCACCTTGGCGGTGACGTCCGTCAATTCACTTCTCTGCCAGGTTTCCACCTGCTTGGCAGCAGCGCAACCACAACCATAACCGTAAATCCCGCGCCCTCCACCATTGTCTTGGCGCCCTCAATGGCAGGGCCCGACGTCACTGGGACTGCCCAGACATTAACCGCGACCGTCACCCAAGCTGGTGTTCCGGTTGTTGGAACTGCCGTCCAGTTCACCGTAACGGGAGCGAATGCCACTAGCGGCAATGCCACCACGAACAGCAGCGGCGTTGCTACCTTCTCCTATAACGGATCCCACCAGGGTGCCGATACGGTGCAGGCGACATCGGGAGGAAGCGCCTCGAATAGCGCGAACATAACCTGGATCACGCCGGTACAGATCATCTCCACCGAAACAGTGTGTGGACGTTTCTTTTCCTCCGACGGATCGGGTTCCTTTGACACCCTGCCTACCGTCACTCCTGCGTTCACACAGTGTTTTCCAAACATCAACTTCAATCCGCCTTCAGGCTCGATTCCGGGGACGCCTGCGGGCATTGGCCTTGACACTCGTCCGTTTACCGATGTCACTACCGACCAGGGCGGTAACTTCAGCGGTAGCATCGTTGCTGGAGGCAATGGGCTGCAAGCAGGGGTGGGATCGCTGTCCAACTTCCAAGCAGTATTTGCTGGGACCTTCACTGTAGCCAGCGCAGGCAACGTTAGCTTGACCTTCTATTCCGATGACGGATTCATGCTGGGGATAGGCGGCGGAGCAACGCGTGTTAGCGGGCCGATGGTGGGCGTGCCCTTGTCGGGGTTGGCTCCCTTTTCCAACGTCCCTGTTATCGGGGCCTACAACGCTGCTGATGCGCCCCCGAGTTTCGTGCAAGGTCTATCAGACTTTCTCCCGTACATCGGTGCCGTCCGGGCTCATTTCTTTTCGTGGGCCGGTTCATCCTTCTCCAGCCCGGTGATGGTGGCATGAATCATTGCCGCCCGAATGAGGGCCGGCAGTTGCCGGCACGAGTTCCTCTCCCCGGTCCTTCCTGTTCTCGACGGCGTCTTTCCAATCGCAAAAGATCGCATGAGTACAAGCTGCTTGACATTCGTCGTATGTTCGCCTAGTATCCGTGTGTGAGTACCGTGTGTGAGTAAACGCCTGCCGTGCTCGACTTGTATTCGGTTTCTGCCGGAATCTGGCCGCAAGGAATGCGGCCGTCATGGTTGGCATTGGTTCTTGAGTAGAGCAGGGCACTGAGGCCCAAGTTTGTGCAACCCGATTGCACAGGCAAGTTTGTGCACTCCGGGTGCACAGGGACGGCAAACCGAATCCCCAGCCTCACTTTGATCGTGGGATCGTCTGGATCGAGATTCGATGCTGCACACTCCCGGTACTGGACAAATCCCGACGCGAGGCGACGATGGGTTCGTCGCCGACACCGCCGCAAGGTCGAGTTTGGATGATAGTACGATTACGACCATGGTATAATGACCATGATCAAGGAGGCTCCCAATGAAGAAAATGGCTGCAGGTTCTTTTAAGGTCCATTGTCTTGCGGTCATGGATGAAGTTCAGGCTAAGCGCGAGACCGTGGTGATCACAAAACATGGCAAACCAGTAGTGAAGCTTATCCCTGTCGAGAAAGGCGCAGACGACATCTACAATTTTCTCGCCGGCAAGGGTGCGATTACAGGCGATGTCGTTTCCCCTGCGATTTCGCGTGAAGACTGGGGGGAGCTCAGGTGATTCTTGTCGATACGCATGTTGTCGTCTGGCTGGCGCTTGACCAAACTCACCTCTCCAAGAACGCAAGAGCGGCCATCGACGACGCGCGTCGGAATGGGGACGGATTAGCCATCTCCGACATTAGTCTCCTGGAGTTGGCTACGCTCTCGAGCAAAGGACGCATCCGGCTCGACATCAGCCTCGAATCTTTCCTGCGCGAGGTCGAGGCGCGCTTCATCATCCTACCGATCAGCGGCCGCGCGTGCGTGCGCGCCCTCGGACTTCCAGCAACATATCCTAAGGATCCAGCGGATCGCATCATAGGAGCCACGGCGCTGGTCGAGGGACTGTCTCTGCTTACTGCGGACCGCGGGATCCGACGGTCACGGGCTCTTCACACCATTTGGTGAGAAAAACGTGAAAGCAGCGATGCTGGGGTGCCGGAAAAGGGGCGCGTCGTAGCGATTCCTCAGGTCGGGGGATTAAACCACCGATACCAGCACCGTTCCGCTTAGTCACTGCCTAAAGTCACGAACCCCAACCCCTGGGAGTCGGAGGTCGTCGGCGCTCCATTGAACTGCGTTTCGATGCGTTCCCGCGCTCCTCCATCGAACGGGTCCGTGGAGGCATCCCGGCGCTAGATTGATCTCCAAAGTGGAAGCGTGATCGCAAGTGTTAGATTGGAAACAGTTCCACTCCGAACCGGGCGGGCACTGACGCTAGGCATTGCTGGAGATTTGACCCAGAATGCGAAACACAACATGACGACACGAAATCAAGTTCTGGCCTTCGCCTTTCTGTGTGCTGTGTCGATCTTGTTCTGGTGGCGTCCGCTAGTCAGCGCGCTGGACCTGGCGCTTGCGAACGAGGCCTACACGCACATCCTCTTGATTCTCCCTTTGAGCGTTTCGCTAATTTACTTGGATCGAGACGCGCTGCGAACGGTCGCTGAGGGTCGCATTAGCGTTGGCTCGGCTGTTCTGGTCGGTGCCGGTGTTCTTGCGTGTTTTGCGCGCTGGGGTCATACCAATATTTTGCAGGGCGGCGAATTATCGCTGAGCATGTTTGCGCTCGTAACCTGGTGGATCGGCAGCGTGATGCTTTGCTTTGGGGTCGAGGTTTTCCGATCTTTTCTGTTTCCCCTCTGCTTTCTGTTCTTGATCGTCCCCATCCCCGAGTTTGCTCTGAGCTGGATCGTCGAATTCTTGCAACAACAGTCCGCGATAGCAGCGCGAATCTTGTTTTGGGCGGTTGGGGTTCCGGTGACACGGGATGGAATCATGTTGTCCATCCCGGGACTGGATATTGAAGTCGCGCGCGAGTGCAGCAGTATTCGATCCAGCATGATGCTGGTCGTCACCACCATGGTCCTCGCTCATCTGTTTCTTCGCTCATGGTGGCGGAAAACTCTGCTCATTGTGGCGACAATTCCGCTGTCTGTGGCCAAGAACGGACTTCGCATCTTCACGATCACAATGCTGGGAACTCGCGTCGACCCTCGCTTCCTCGACGGGAAGCTCCATCACAACGGAGGGATTATTTTCCTTGGTGTTGCGATAGTTGCGGAGGTGGCGCTGCTATGGATACTGCGGCGAACCGAGTTCCGAATTCGGTTGGAACACTCTCCAACCGCCGACTCGACAGGTTAGGCAGATCGCCAAACAAACGCGGGTGAAGCAGGCGATGGGCCCGACCAGGGTCACAGCGGCGGTGTCGACTCCGTCCCACCCGCTCCAAATTCTCCACCTTGACGATCAAGAGCCAGCGGCGCGATTGCAAGTCGTCGACTGGCATCAAAATCTGCCATCACCTTCCGGAGAGCAGCAACGAATCTGTCCAGATCGCCCACCCATCGCTCCATCGCTTGCGATTATCTTCAAATAATTTAGTCTAGGTTGTCTGTTGACCGGAGAATCCGTGAACGTATTTCACATTGTCGGCGCCCGCCCGAATTTCATGAAAGTGGCGCCCGTGATGAACGCGCTCAAAACGCGCAAACACGTCGTTCAGACGCTCGTCCACACCGGCCAGCACTACGATGCCAATATGTCGGACGTCTTCTTTGAGCAGCTCGGCATTCCGGCTCCGGATGTGAACCTGGCGGTGGGCTCTGGGACGCATGCGCGGCAGACGGCCGAAATCATGACTCGCTTCGAGCCGGTGCTGTTGGACCGCAAGCCCGACGTTGTGCTGGTCTATGGCGACGTCAACTCAACCGTCGCCACCGCCCTGGTCTGCGCCAAGCTCGGTGTGCGCGTCGGCCACGTTGAAGCCGGCCTACGTTCTTTCGACCGCACCATGCCGGAGGAAATCAACCGGATGCTTACCGATCAGCTCGCCGATCTGCTGTTTACGCCTTCCGAGGACGGAGACTTCAATCTTCGGAAGGAGGGAATTCCCGCCGAAAAGATCTTCCGCGTCGGCAACGTGATGATCGATTCTCTGGTGAAGCTTCTGCCCGCGGCGCGGCGTCAGAACCGAAATGGCCTTCCGGAGCGCTATGCGTTGGTCACCTTGCATCGCCCGGCCAATGTCGACGACGGCGCGATTCTTAAGCGTATTCTCCAGTCATTGCTCGAGGTCAGCCATGATCTTTCCGTCTTATTTCCCGCGCATCCGCGCACCCGAAAACGCATTGCCGATTTCGAACTGCATGCCGACCAGCTCCAGATCCTCGACCCGCTGTCCTATCTCGATTTTCTTGGTATGCAGTCCCGCGCAACCGTCGTCATCACAGACTCCGGCGGCGTCCAGGAAGAGACCACCTACCTCGGCATTCCTTGCCTGACGCTCCGCGACAGTACCGAGCGCCCCGTCACGGTTTCCCTGGGAACAAACGTTCTCGTCGGACGCGATCCGGACAAACTGCGTTCCGAACTCTCCCGAGTCCTCGCCGGCCAGGCAAAGAAGGGAACCATTCCTCCCCTTTGGGACGGTCACGCGGGCGAACGAATCGCCGCCTTGCTCGCTCGCTAGAGGTAGAACCACCTGCTAGGCGATCTGGGTCTGCGTCCCGGCCGAAGTTGGGTGAATATCTGACAGTGAGATATTCGCCCCACCGTGGCCCCCCTGTGAGTTTTGCTATTTTGGCAGCGGCGTCTCTACTGTTCTGGTGGTGTCCCTTGGGGGAACACGTTAGAACTGCAAAAAAAAAGGCCTAGTTTTGCGAACAAACAGACTCGCAACGTAGGCCTTGCTGTGATACCTGAATTTACGATTGCGTGGGCTTGACTATCCTGGACCGTAGGAACATGGCCCCGAAGCATGTCAGGCCAGCTCCGAGCAGGTAGATCGCTGTGGAGCCACCCTCCGGCACCAGCTGGTGCTTTGGCTTCCTCAACTGCGCGTGATCAGCAAACGCCGCAGGAGCCACGCAACACAGCGCGACAACTGCCAGCCACCATTTCCCGTTCCTACTGTTCGTGCCGTTCATGGGGTACTCCCTTTACATTCATAAACTTGCGGATTGCTTGGACGGGGAGTATCGGGGTGTACTACTTCCCAAGCGATTCTTCTAAACCTGCTATATTAGACTGTCTTTTGTAACCTCTGTCAAGGATGATACTTTTTGCAACAGTTGCACGAAAATGCAACCCTCCGCATCTGTCTTCGACGGTGCCCCGGTTCCCGGACAAGGCCTACCGGCTCACTCAAGGCAATCGGCAATTCAGAAATAGGCAATCGGCGATAGGCGCCAAGAGAGGCAAGCAATGAGAACCAACCCATTCCGGTTCTTGCTGGCGGTAAGTTCTCTGCTTTGCGTCTGCCTCGCGTGCTGTCACAAAGTCCCGCATCACAGCGTTACGCTCATGTGGGAGGCCCCGGCCGCCCCGGGAGTCTCGGTTGTCGGCTACAACGTGTATCGGAGCACGACTTCCGGCAAGCAATTCGTGAAAATCGCATTCCGAGTCCCGGGCCCACCGTATGAAGACCGGCTGGTCGTCAGTGGCCAGACTTACTTCTACGTTGTGACCGCCCTGGATCAAGCCGGCCACGAGAGCCGGTTCTCCGGCGAAATACGAGCCACGATTCCCTGAGTTGGCTGTGCACGGTTAGCTGGTCGCAAGCCAGCCGTGCCGGTCGCGACGCCTACGGATTCGGAATGACAGCCTGTGTTTGATTCGAGTATGCGCTCTCACTCGAGCTGCCATCCACAGCCGTGGCTACGTAGTAGTAGGTCTGGCCCGAGGCAACCGTGTTGTCGCTGTATGCGGTGCTGCCGACCAGCGAAGCGTTGATCATCGAGTACGGACCACCCGACACGGTGCCGCGGTATATATTGTAGCCGACCGCGCTATTCGATGAGTTCCAGGTGAGGTCCGCGGTGTGCTGAGTTGGCGTGGCTCCCGTGCCCGTCATCGATTGCGCGGCTGGCGAGTTCGATGCGTTACTGGAGAACGACAAAGATGCCGACGTGGCTCCGCTGGCCTGCGGCGTGAACGTGACCGTGTAAGGAGTGGATTGACCGGCGGCGAGCGTTGCCGGCAGCGAAATTCCGGAGAGCACAAATTCGCCGTTATTAAGACTTGCCGATGTAACCGTGACCGACGCGCCGCTGGCGGTCAGGCTGCCGTTGAGCGGCGAACTTGACCCGACGGTCACGCTGCCAAAGCTGAGACTGGTTGGAGACACGGATAACTGGCCGGCGGCTGTTCCGGTCCCGGAGAACGTGATATTGAGAGGCGAGTTCGATGCGTTCGACACCACGGACAGGCTTCCGCTCGCAGCGCCTGCACCAGCCGGCGTAAAGGTCGCAGTAAACGTCACGCTTTGGTTTGCGGTGAGAGTGAGGGGCAAGGTCAATCCACTGACCGAGAAGGCCGCCCCGGTTAAGTTCGCCTGCGAGATGCTGATGGTCGATCCACCGGTGTTGGTCAGCGTTTCAGACAAGTTCGTGCTGTTGCCGACCTGAACGCTACCGAACGCGAGGCTCGTGGGATTCGCAGCCAGCACTCCCGGAGCCACGCCAGTCCCAGAAAGTGGAATGCTCAAGTTGGGATTCGTGCCGTTGGAAGTGATGCTGACGCTACCGCTAGCTGCACCGCTCGTAGTCGGAGAGAAGAGCACCGTGAAAGAGGTGCTCTGGCCGGCATTCAATGTCAAAGGCAAGGTCAGCCCGCTCAGGCTGAATCCGCTGCCACTTGCAGTGGCGGCTGAGATGGTGAGGCTCGATCCGCCGGAATTGGTCAGCGTCTCGGACAAGCTCGAGCTGTTAGCAACCTGCACGCTACCGAACGCGAGGCTCGTAGGATTCGCAGCCAGCGTCCCCTGCGCGACGCCCGTTCCAGAAAGTGGAATAGTTAAATTGGAATCTGAGGCGGTGGAAGTGATGCTTATGTTGCCGCTCGCTGCGCCGCTCGTAGTCGGAGAAAAGAGCACCGTGAACGACGTGCTCTGACCGGCATTCAATGTCAAAGGCAAGGTCAGCCCGCTTAAGCTGAATCCTGTGCCGCTTGCAGTGGCGGCTGAGATTATGAGGCTCGATCCGCCGGAATTGGTCAGGGTCTCCGACAAGCTCGTGCTGTTGCCGGCCTGCACGCTACCGAACGCCAAGCTCGTGGGAGTCGCGGCCAGCGCTCCTTGCGTTACGCCCGTCCCAGAAAGCGCAAGGCTCAAGTTGGGATTCGCGCCGTCGGAAGCGATACTCACGCTGCCCGTGGCGGCGCCACTCGTATTCGGAGAGAAAAGTACCGTGAATGATGTGCTCTGGCCGGCATTCAATGTCAACGGCAAGGTCAGTCCGCTCAAGCTGAATCCGGTGCCACTTGTTGTAGCAGCCGAGATCGTGAGGCTTGATCCGCCGGAATTCGTCAGAGACCCGGTCAGCGATTTCGAAGCGGCGACTTGGATGTTCCCGAAGCTGAAGCTGGACGGATTCGAGCTCAATTGACCTTGCGCAACGCCCGTCCCAGCAAGTGGTACGGAGAGCGTCGGGTTATTCGCATCGGAATTGATCGTCAGTGCGCCGCTCGCCGCACCCGCAGTCGAAGGAGTGAAGATCACATTGAATGTCGTGCCCTGTCCGGAGCTGAGCGCGATCGGCAGGCTCGGACCCGTGACGCTGAATCCGCTGCCAGTCGCCGCCGCGCTCGACAACGTAACGGCTGCCCCGCCCGTATTGGTAACCGTCATGGGCACGGTTTGATTCTTTCCTGCCGTTACGTTTCCAAAATTCGCGCTGCTCGGATTTGCGCTCAGCGCGCCCGACGCGAGGCCTGTGCCCGAGAGCGGAATGCTCAGCGCCGAGTTGGACGCGTCGGAGACGATGCTCAACGTTCCACTCGCGGCGCCAGCGCCAGCTGGAGCAAAGGTCGCGTTGAAAGTGACGCTCTGATTGGCGGCGAGGGCCACCGGCAGAGTCAGTCCGCTGACCGAGAAACCGGCTCCGCTCGCAGTCGCCTGCGAGATCGTCACGGTGGATCCGCCCGTGTTGGTCAAAGGTTCGGACTGACTGCTGTTGCTGCCCACCTGGATACTTCCGAACGCCAGGCTGGAAGAATTGGGAGCCAGTATTCCGGGAGCAACTCCCGAGCCAGAGAAGGTAAGCATTACGTCGCTGGTTACCTGGTTGTCATTGCCGTTGTTCTGGTTTGTGTTGGTAGTAAACGTGACGCTGCCACTGAAAGTTCCGGCTCCGGGGGGCGCGAACGTGATCGTCGCCGAAGCCGCGTTTCCGGCGTGCACAGTGAGGGGCAGGGCGAGGTTGCTCATGGAAAATCCTGCGCCGCTCAGCGTCGCCTGCGTGATGGTGAGATCGGTTCCACCGCTGTTCGAAAGACTCACAGCGCTGGTCTGGTGGCCCCCAACCTTGGTCTTTCCAAAAGCAATAGGCGAGGGACTCGGTGAAAGCTTTCCTTTCGAGACCGAGCCTGCGGCTAGGCTCTGGCACCCGGTGAGCAGCAACAGGCCACCAGTAATAACGAGGGAAGTGGCCAAGCGACGATACAACCGATGACCGTTCAAAGCGACCTCTGTTTGCCGTCGCTGTGTGCCACGGCGGGGGATTTCGGGTCACCGAAGCCTGAAATTTTGGCTCCCGGCAAGACCAGTGTCGCTCCTGGCTACCGCAAGTCATAGATTGCGAAAGGCCTAGCTGGGAGCGGCATCTGGCCAATATGTGCCAGGGCCAAATCCCGCTTTCCGGGATGAACTATAGTGCGAAGGGAAGAGCCGGCCGCTATAACCTATAAGCTATTGCTAATAAATGGATTAAGAGCGTTTACTGCGAGATTGAAGTTCCCGGGGTCACGTTTTGCGGAAGTTTTAACTGGCGGAGCGAGGAACTCTACGGGCAATGTACCGGCGATTGCATTCTCGCGAGTGTTTTCCCGCAGTCGCGGGTTTAACATAGCAGAGGCGTGAGCGCTAGATGGCAGGGTGGGTGCGTCTAAAAATAGGTGGCTCGAAGTTCCGGAGCAGGGGATTAAACATGAGATTTTCGTTGGCGGTTGCGGTCGTACTAGCGAGTATGAGCGTGAACGGTTTGGCGCAGCAAAGTGGAAATGGCACATCCAGAGTTAAGCCTTCGCATTCCGCCGCCAAGGCTCCGAAGAAGATGAGTGCGCCCATCGGCAAGACAGCGAGTCCGGCAACGGCCTCCACTGCGAACGCCAAAGATTTGCAAACTTTGGAGCGTCAGGCCGCCAAGTCTTCCGCGCCGTCTCGATCTGCTGGAAAGAGAACGCCGGGAATGGCGCCCGCGCTGAAGCCGGCAAAAGAAAAAGACAAGCCCAATCCACCAATCAACTTCCATGGAACCGGCGGCAGCAAGAGTCCGGGAATGACCAACCAGGGCACGAACCCGTACAAAGGGCGGCTACGGCAGAAACACGCCCACCAATAGCGCGCTCACCGGTCGGAACAGATCGCGCCACGCAAGATTCATCACGAAACAGTTGAGCGATCCGGGGCGGCGGCCGCCTTGGCAACCGCTCTCGTGCTGGGCTCTTTCAGGGAGTACTTCAACAGACAATACAAAGCCCGCACGCCGTCTTTCCATCCGATCTTCTTGCCCTCTTCATACGTGCGGCCCCAGTAACTGATTCCCACCTCATAGATGCGCAGGTTTCGCCGCGCAACTTTCACCGTGATCTCGGGCTCGAATCCAAAACGATTCTCCTCGATCGGGATCGACTGAATCAATTCGCGTCGGAAAACCTTGTAGCAGGTCTCCATGTCGGAAAGATTGATGTTGGTGAGGCAATTGGAAAGGAGCGTGAGAGCCCGGTTGCCGACCGAATGCCAGAAGTACAACACTCGATGCGGCGCGCTGCCGAGGAAGCGCGAGCCAAAGACTACGTCCGCTTTGCCCTGGATCAAGGGCTCGATCATCAGCGGATACTCCGCCGGATCGTATTCCAGATCGGCGTCCTGAATAATAACGAAGTCGCCCGTGGCTTCCTGAATGCCACGGCGGAGCGCCGCTCCTTTACCCCTGTTATGTGGCTGAAGTACGATCCGGATTTGCGGATGCTCGGACTGCAGTTCGGCCAGGATCTCGCGCGAGCCGTCCCGCGAGCCGTCGTCCACGCAGATCAGCTCGATCTCCAGGGGAACCGAGAGAACCTTCAGGACCACTTCACGAAGCGTGGCGCGTTCGTTATAGACCGGCATGACGACGGAAAGTTTCATGGCGAAATTCAAAATGATTGTATAGCCGTGCTGGTGAGGCAGGCCGTTCTGATTACTTTCTTTTGAGCGCGCTTGTATGAGTGGCGACGCACACCCACTTGCCGTTTAAATAAACCCACGTGTCCGTGAATCGCCCATAATGATCAAAGGGCTTACCTTTGTTAAGCCCTTTGGCGTGATAGGTTCCAGCAACCACGGCCGCGTCTCCATATATGAAGATCCGCTCGTCACTATTTGTCATAAGGGTGGGGGCGTAGGACAGGTCTCTGTTGTCAGCCAGAAACTGGGTCTTCGTCATGAAAGTACCGTCATTGTCTGTGCTGATGAAGCTATCCGCCACCAACTCGTCCAACGCCTTCGAATCGTGATGCAACTGGGCCTGGTTCCAGCCATTCTCCAGCGCAATCAATAGACTCTTGTTCCCGTGTGCGGACGCATCGGGATTCTGAGCGTCGGCCAGAGAACCCGCGAGCCACAGCAAGCACACCGCAACTCTTGTCTTCATCATCCCGATCGGCCTCTCTTGTGGCAATCCACGCCCACTATCATACCGAAGGCTGATTCATTTCAATTCAGTCTGATTGCCTCCCCTTGAGAGCAAGAACCCTCCGCTGATTTCACCCGTTATCCGTGAGTCTGCAACTCCGGGCACCCCCGGTGGAATGCGTCGATGACGGCTGGAATGATTCCAAATTGAAAGTTGGTTATTCTTCGGACAGGTGCTTCGGTAATCTCGCATGTTCGCAAACCGAGGAACATAATGGGTGAGAATGACTCAGCTGTTGCAAACCGAACCGAATCGGCGACCGCCGCGAGTGCAGTTTACACACACGCCCGAGGCTGTTCTTCGCTTCCAGAGCGGACACCGCGTTCGAGGCAAGTTGCAGGTCATTTCCATCGCCGGCGGGCTCTTGTCCTTGTCCAGCCTTCTGGATCAGGGCTCTCGTGTCAAATTGATGTTCCTGACGGACGCGGGGACGGTGGTCGGTACAGCAGAAATGTTGCCTTCGATCTCTGGCACGCTGCAGCCGTTCCGGTTCGTTGTGATCGATGAAAGCGACGAGCGCAGACTCCGAGATGTTATTCAGTCATCCGCTGACCAGAACCGTCTCGAACAACGATCGATCGTCAAGGGCAGGGCATGGTGACCTCCGGCGAGTCTTACTGGTGGCGATGCACCGCCTCCGGCGAGAAAGCCGGCAGGCAAACCGCGATGTATTCGGCGCCGCCGGAAAATGGAGTCGAGTAGCGGACCCATTCGCCGCGGTGCGCGATGACGGCTTGCCCGGCCGCCACATCCAGTTCACCGGATTCATGCTGCACCCGCAACGTGCCCCGCAAGACTACGGTGTACTCATCAAATTCCGGAGTCTGGCCCGGTTCCTCCCACCCTTCCGGACTGCGCATGCGGGCAACGCTGATGCCCGCGGTCGCTGTGTTGACACGGCCGACGTATTCTTCAATGATCTTCGGTTTATTTCCAGGGGATTCGATGCGCGTAGGATGCGGAATTAGAGTTGGCATGTTGGTGGAGCATCTTAACATTCAGTCTTGCAGTGGAGCGACGGGCGTCTCGCGAGCCAGCTCTGAGCGCAGTCGAAGAGTCGCGCCGGGCGGGGACGCGTGGCTCTCCACCGGCAAAATCGGATGGCGGCTGCGTGCGGACGCGACCCGATCTATACTCGCATTTCGCGGGCAGTAACACGGCCGGCGTGCGGGATATCGTCTTATGAAAACCACCCTATGAAAATCGTGAGCGCGGCGGAAATGCGTGAGATCGATCGCGCCACCTCGGAGCGCTTCGGAGTACCGTCCATCACCTTGATGGAGAACGCCGGCTCAGCCGTAGCCCATTTCATACTCTCCGATTACCCCCAAGCCGAGCGCGTCGGCATTCTCTGCGGCAAGGGCAACAACGGCGGCGATGGATTCGTCGTGGCCCGCAAGTTAGTCGAAGCGGGCCGTGCCGTGCGCGTTTTGTTGTTGGGCGACCCCAAAGAGCTTCGCGGGGATGCTGCGGTCATGTTTCAAAAGATGCTGCAGAAGCTCCGGCCCCTGAAAATTTCACCCCTGATCGTGCGCGAAGCAAGTCAGCTCGATTCCTCGGAGGCGGCGGAGACTTTCTCGGCGGAAGTGATCGTGGACGCCATCCTCGGCACAGGTTTTCGTCCGCCGATCAGCCCGCTCTATGCGCCGGCGATTGCCAAAATGAATGCCGCTTCGGCCCCAATTATCGCTGTCGACATTCCCTCAGGCGCCGATGCCGACGCTATGAGTCCCAGCACCGGTTTGACTGATCGGGCGCACGCCGATGCCATTGTGACCTTCACCGCGCCGCGTCCGGCGCATGTTTTTGCGGGGTTGACCAGCGGGCCAACCGTGATCGCGCCTATTGGTTCACCGCCAGAAGCAATCGTCTCGCAACTCGGACTTCATTTGAGCACTCCACCCGATTTCGTTTCGCTGCTCGCGCCCCGAGCGCGTGACGCCAACAAAGGCAGCTACGGACACGTGCTCGTGATCGGAGGATCGCTCGGCAAAGCGGGCGCAGCGGCGATGGCGGGATTTGCCGCGCTCCGAGCGGGCGCAGGTCTTTCAACAGTAGCCACGCCAAAATCCGTCCTCGCAACCGTGGCAGCCTTTCATCCCGAAGTCATGACTGAGCCGCTGGCAGAAACCGATCAAGGCACAATCTCATTGCGAGCACTCGAACCAAGCCTCGTTCCGCTGCTGCAGCGCAAGACGCTCGCAATTGGCCCCGGCATCTCGCGCCATTCCGAGACCGCCGAATTCGTGCGCGCGACGGTCAAACGTGGCGACACGTCGTCGGTCGTCAATATGGTTGTGGATGCAGACGCGCTGAACGCCTTCGAAGGATCGGCCGGCCAACTGAACGGCCGCGGACGATCCCTTGTCATCACCCCACACCCCGGAGAAATGTCGCGCTTGACCGGCTTGAGCATTGCCGAAATTCAATCGAACCGCCTGGACGTCGCGCGAAACTTCGCCAGCAAGCATGAGCTCATTGTCGTGCTCAAAGGACATCGCACCTTAATCGCAGCGCCCGATGGCACCGTCTGGGTGAATCCCACCGGCAATCCGGGCATGGCCACCGGAGGCACGGGAGATATCCTGACCGGACTGGTTGCCGGTCTAATCGCGCAACATCCGCAGCATGCGCTCGAAGCAATTGCTCTCGCCGTCTATCTTCATGGACTGGCCGGGGACCTGGCCTGTGAATCCATCGGCGAGAATTCTCTGGTGGCTACGGACCTCGTGCGCTTCCTGCCCCAGGCGTTTGCGGAGATGCGGAAGCAGAAATCCGAGGAGATCCGCTTTCACGCCTAGCGAAGCACACGTAGGGACAGCCGCCCTCGGCTGTCCGGCAGGGCGAAGCCCCGCGCGCTCTTGAGTGTTAGGATGAACGAAAATCTTGGCGAGCTGCGCTCGCGCGGATTGCCGAGGGCGGCTGTCCCTACGTGGTTCTCGCTCCAGAATTACCGTGGAATGTAACTGTCGAGCAGCGGAAGGAACTGCGCCCCAAGCTTCATCACGCGCGCCTGTGCAGCA
>WNFF01004840.1_pt1 | contig 15881 bp, 15 predicted proteins | sample 5400441 | NCBI WGS metagenome assembly WNFF01 (sample SAMN13153345, study PRJNA577476) | soil metagenome | isolation source: 120 cm saprolite under Douglas fir tree site 2 hole 3 replicate 1 | place: USA:California | collected 2015-04-18 | reverse complement strand
ATGGCGGCCTGAAGGGCGACGAGGGAATGGAACACTCCGCGCATCAGTCGCCGCTTGGTTAGCTTTGCGAAGAAACCCTCGACGGCATTGATCCACGAGGCGGAGGTCGGCGTGAAATGGAACGTGAAGCGGGGATGCCGCGCCAGCCACTGTCTGACCTTCGGATGCTTGTGGGCGGCGTAATTGTCGAGGATCACATGGACCAGCTTGCCTGCGGGCACATCGGCCTCGATGGCGTTGAGGAAGCGGATGAACTCCTGATGCCGATGGCGCTGCATGCAGCGACCGATGACGCTGCCCTCCAGCACGTTCAGCGCGGCGAACAGCGTGGTGGTGCCGTTGCGTTTGTAGTCGTGGGTCAGGGTCCCGCAGCGCCCCTTCTTCATCGGCAAGCCCGGTTGAGTGCGATCCAAAGCTTGGATCTGGCTCTTTTCATCCACACACAGTACGATTGCCTGCTCAGGAGGATCCAGATATAGACCCACCACGTCGGTCAATTTCTCCAGAAAGTGCGGATCGCGCGAGAGCTTGAAGGTTTTCACCCGATGCGGTTTGAGATTATGGCTCCGCCAGATGTTGTTCACCGTCGACTTGCTTACCCCTAGGCGCTGGGCCAACGAGCGGCAGCTCCACTGGGTTCGGCCCTTGGGTTTGGATTGCAAGGTGGTGTCGATTATTTCTTGGATCTTTTCCGCGCCATAACTGGGTTTGCGTCCCCGGCCGGGAGCGATCTCCCACAGACTCTTCAAAGCCTGCTGTGGAAAGCGCTTGCGCCATAGCCGCACGGTGTGGCGATTGACGGCCAACTGTTCCGCGATCGTGTGATCGGATTGACCGCTGGCGGCGGCCAATACGATGCGGCAGCGCAGGACGACTTGCTGTGGAGTGCCGAAGGCAGAAACCCATTCCAGAAGTTGTTGTTCATCACTGTCACTGAGGGTCAAGGACGACACCGGAGTAGGCATACGCAAACATAGCGTACCCTCTTGTATTTGTGCTAGTTATTTGTTGGACACTACACTAGCAGAGCTGCCGTCATTGCGCCATGCGTGTGATATCACGCAGATTGCGTAAGGATGTGAATTGCTAAAGCCCCGGGGCGGTTGGTCGGCAAACCTTACCTTGGATTATGTCAGGGTTGCCCGTCATCCGCCCACTACGGCGGCAAGCGCCCAATAGAGGTCTTCGTTAACAAGCGCGCTTTTGTTCTTCCCCCAAGCGGCGTAATATCCGCTGGATGAAACCCGCACTGATCGTCTTTGCAGCTCTCGTTGTGATACTGCACACCATGGGACAGGTCAGCCGTCCTGCCCAGACGCAGGCTGTAGAGGCAGTGCTTGCAACCGATCGCCAGCTTGACCGCGCATGGAATGACCAGGATGTCGATGCGCTCGACCAGCTGTGGGCCGACGACTATTTGTTCATCGGGTGGACAGGCGAAATCATGGACAAACCCGAGCGCCTGGCGGCAATCCGGTCAGGGAAATTTCAGGTCCAATCGGTTGAGTCAGACGAAGTGAAAGTGCGGATGTTCAATGATGTCGCTTTTCTTACCGATCGTGAACGTATCCGAACAAAACAAGACGAAATCACAGTTCGCAGCACGCGAGCGTTTATTTTTCGAAGTGGCCGATGGCAGCTAATCACTGCCCAAAAGACACGCGTCGGCTCTCCCTAGAGATCGGCCTTAGAAGTGTTGGCCCGCCCTCCCGCCGCAGCTTGCCGCCGGTCACGGCATCGGTACCGTGATATGCCCTACCTTGGTTGAATGGCATTACGCCGCTCTTTCCGCCCTCCGCTGCTGGTAGTGGGCTTCTATGAGAAGGTCATAAAAGTCAAGGCCGACGTGGCGGCCCTCCTCATGTTTGCTTCCGCCACATTTCCACAGAAAAGTTTGCGTTAGGATCGCGCAGGAGCGACGATTGGCAACTCGGACGACCCACAGCATTCCCCCTTTTGTCTTGTTTCCCGTAAAACCTTGCTAGTTTTCTTCCGTGCTGCATAGACCTCGGCTGGTGAGTTGCGAGGTTGTCAAGGGCGCCGCCGAATGGCGGCGTTCATCTTGACCCTTGACAGCCTCGCAACTCACTTCACAATCGAGCTCGGGACGAAGCGAAACGCAGTTCAGTGAAGCTTCGTTCCTTAGTTGAGTGGGTTCCGCTTTTCTGGAGCACCCTTGTCGGCAGCCAAGCTCCGCTGCCTTTGACATTTGCCATCATTATCTTTTTCATTTCGGGTCACAGAACATGATGGATCCGCTTCGAACCAAGTCTTCGAGAAACTCTGGTCGACGCCACCCACCGTTGCCGTGCTTCTATCCGCACTCTGAATGGGCCCCGTCTGGGCCCGGTGCAAGTTGGGGTTCGATCATAAGCCCAGGTTCATCACCACCGTGACGAACCTGGGATTGTTGGGTGCTGCTATCTACTTTGCGGTCTTTATAGACCGAGCCCACTAACGCAGTCACCCGAACAAGGCGGTGGATGTCGTCGCTTACCAAACTTTCCAGATAAACCTCGGTTTTAGCGCCATCAATTCATCTCTGCTCCCTTACTCTCGTCTTCTACAGCAATCTCTCCGCCTCCGTCCTCTCGGTCGCCTTGGTCGTTAGGCAGCGACCGCCGGCACTGTCGTCGCGGACGTGCCCTGGCGCAGCGGCTCATATACCTCTCCACTCACCCAGAGGCAGTGCAGTAAGACGGCGAGCTTCCGCGCCACCGCTACCGCCGCTCTCTTTTTCGCATTCTTTCCACCACGCTCGCAGAGCCGCAGCCCATACCGTCGTAAGTCCGTGTCCGGTCCGAACGGCCCCAAAATATATTGCGCGCTCCCGACCAGCAGCTTGCGCACCATTGTGTCTCCGGTTTTGCTAATTCCTAATTGCGGCTGGATCTCCCCGGAATCCTCCTGCTTCGGTACTAGTCCCAGATACGGCCCCACATCTCGACTCTTCACGAATCGGTCCGGATTCTCCAAGGTCAGTGCATAGGCCAGTGCCGTGATCGGCCCTACCCCCTTCACCTGCCGCAATAGCGACGTATGTCCATACTTCTCGTGGCCCAGCTTTTCGATCTTCTTGTCATACTCCTGGATGCAGTCACTCAGCGCCGTCGCCATGCGCAGCAGCGGCAATAGCGCGTCGCGAAGCTCGGCGGGAACTGTCTCCTCTGCCTTTTGTGCGAAGCTCGGACTCGAACATTTGGGAAGCCGTGCACCCATACTCTTCACTAGTCCTCGCGTGGCATTGATCAGCTCCGTCCGCGCCGCCACCAACGCATCTCGGGCTCGTAATATCACCAGATCCTGCCGCACTTCTCGACTGCGGTGCTGGATCGGGTGCAACGATTGCGGATCCACTCGCCCCAATCGCGCCAACTTGTTGGCATCGATCCGATCATTCTTCCGCTTGCGACGCTTCGACCCATCCATCATCCGCGGATTGGCCACCAACACTTCATGTCCGCAACCGCCGATCACTTCCTGCACCCATGGGGAGTGTGTCCCCACCTCGAAAACCACTCGAGCTGCATTCAATGCCTGAAAGAATTCGGCAAGATCCTCCTGCGTCGTATGCAACTGGCCCTCCGCCAACGTTTCCCCTTCCAGACCCAGAATGCAGTAGTTGCTCCATTGGTCCCCCAGATCCACACCCACCGTCAGACGATCGAGATTGGGGCGAAGCTCACTTCGCTTATGCTTTTCTCCGACGCTCGTTGCTGCCACCTTTTTCGGATCCAGCTTTTCCTTCAGTTTTCCTACCAGTTCCGCCAGCACTTCCTTCGTGTCCCGCCGCATCGGGTCTCGCGGCTTCGTCCGCTTCGATGTCGGTTCACTCTTCTTTCCAGAATTGTTATGCTTGTTCAAGGTCGATCTCCTTATCCACTGTGATTGCACCTAGAGTGCGCTGATCACCGGTAGCTTAACGCCATCCGTGATCGGGGGTCGACCTTCTCATCCCATCTACTTTGTGATTGCCAGGGAGTTGACACTTCCCACTGCGGAATTTGTGAGCAACAAGAAGGAATTCGGCACCGGCGTCAAACCACCAGTATTGGAATCAACTTGGTAGGTGGTCACGCCGATATTGCAGTGAAAGCAACTTTGCTGGTCAGACGTGATCGCCCACAGGAAATTGCCGGTTGGATCTATGACCGGCCAGTCTCCCGGCCCGGAACTCGAGACTTGAGCTACTGCGCCCGAAGTCGGGTCAAGCGAATAAATGCCGCAATTGTCGTACATAAACTTGCCGGCCGTAGCGATAGTCATGTTGTCTGGGCCGGGAATGCCCACAGTTCCCGGCGCCACCACACTGCCGCAAGTTCCGGCGGAGAAGGGCGAGCCCTGGAGCGACGTGAGCGCACCCGTGTTCTGGTCGATGCTATATCCGTTTAGCGTCGAGGAATTCTGCGATTCCAGCTCATAGAGGAATCCGTTATTCGGCGTCACGACGATTGTCCAGGGTCCCTTCACGTTTGCACCGAAAGGCGAGCCAGCGATGGGTCTGAGTTGCCCGGTGGTCTGGTCAATGGTGAATCCGGCTATGCCGGACATTGTTGATACATAGAGAAAGTGGTTCGTCTGATCCACGGCCATCAGGGTGGCGGGCTGCGAATATCCCGGCGAACTCGGGCCTGAGGCCGCGAATGGAGATCCTGTAATTTGAGTCAGCGCCCCAGTTCCAGACTGGATGCTGAACCCGTACACTCCTTGAGCAGCCTGCACATAAAGAAACTTACCCTGATTGTCGACAACGTCGGAATAGACAGCTTGAGCAGTGAGGTAAGAGCTGCTCGCTTGGCCGAGAGACCCATTCGAACGATTGATTGGATAAACGAAGACCCCGCCTTGCGTCCCGCCGTTGTATCCCTCAGCGGTTTGAAACACGAAAGAGCCGGAGGGATCCGGCCGCCGCGGAGGCTAGAGTGCCATTTGATTGGACGGATTGCGCGTCGGGGCCACCGCCAGGAAGCGGGTTTGCGTACAGAAGTTTCGCCGCGCTGGTCTGTCCGGAACTTCCGGTGCCTTCGCCATAGCCCGGCACTGATCGCGGGCCACCGGCCGGGGTTGGCATGCCAGCCTTAGCTCCGCCGCAACTACTGAGGAAAGCCATAGCGACGAAGGCCGCAGCCAGGGAGACGAACTTGTCGATATAAGTCATAAGATTTCTCGAAATAAAGGCCCCGGTATTGGATGGAACATTGGTGAGCGAAGTTGGCCGAAAACCTTGCCTGAAGCGGCTGTTGAAGGATTCTCGATTGAGTAGCTCGGGTGATTTGCCTAGCGAAGAGTGTGTTTCCGGAAGTGCTCCCATCCTAGGGGCTTCAGCTTTGACCGGCGCTGATTGGTGTGTGCTAGCAGAATGTCTTTGCTTTTCGTGATCACGCCAACTTCCGTAATCGCGACTCCTCCGATTACGGCGGGAACTGCTTGCTCTTTGGGAGCGGTGAACAGCAATTGATAATCTTCGCCCCCGTGCAGTGCGAAGCGCACATCTACCGACCTGGCGGCCTGACCGACTTTGGCCAGCGGAAGTAGGTCTTCCCGGATTTCGGCTCCCACGCCGCTTTCGACACAAATGTGGGCGAGATCGGTGGAAAATCCATCACTGATGTCGATCATCGCCGAGGCAATGCCCTGTTGGCGCAGAATCTGCCCTAGTTTGATTAGAGGGGTGGGGAAAAAATGCTCAGGATACAGATCGGGCCTGAGTTTCTTGCGCCGCTTCGAATTAAGCAAATCCAGCGTTGCCGCCGAACCACCCAGGGTTCCGCTGACGTAAACCCGATCACCCAGTCGTGCGTTTGAGCGCAGAACCGCATTGCCTCTTGGAACCGATCCCAGGACGACAATGTCGGCCAGTATTCCACCGGGAGACTGAGCGGTGTCTCCTCCAGCGAGCGTAACTTTGAACTCCGCTGCCAGGGCCAGGAGGCCGTCAAAAAAGCGATCCACCCAGCGCTGGGGAATCTTGGCTGGCAGGGCCAACGAAAGAAATGCCGCGACCGGATCTCCACCCATGGCGGCAATGTCGCTCAATCCACGTGCCAGGCAGCGATGACCGACGCTCTCGGGCGGGTGCCACTGTCGACGGAAATGCACTCCTTCCAGGCTGAAGTCGGTGGTGACCAGGAATTCGTGGCCGGCACGAATGCGAAGGATGGCGCAATCGTCGCCGATCCCGGCAATCACGGCGGGGGACGGTCGAGCGCGGCGGCGGATGCGGGCTATCAGCCCTCGTTCAGGCAAAGGCAAGGCGGGAATATGATAAGCGGAATTGGAGTCTGAGGCCAAAGTACGGCCAACTTTCGCGTCTGCGTCGCCATCTAGTATTCGTCTGCCAGCGGCATTGACCCCCTGTTGCGCCCAGGGTACCTTCGTCACCTGTTCACCCAGGCTATGTCGTGGCCAGGTGGACATTAGAAGTTACTTATCCTTGGTAACGAAAATATAGGGTCGGTTTCGTTGACAGGGGGAACCAGCTTTGGTACCTTTGCGGCAGTCATTTAACACCTTAGGCCGAGCTAAGTGCTGCATCCGCTTTGGATTGCAGCTAAATAAAACTTGGGTGTCATCTGGTTCCAATTGGGGAAGGACACGTTTCGGCCTTGTCCCACAAGGGAAACGGGAGTCTGGAGCCAGGATTCAAATGCCAGGCACTGACGACAAGGTGCCGCGGAGCAGACCCGGTTTCTGGAAAAGTAGCGAAAGGAAAATTTGCCAAAGCTCTTCTACATTCTTTTCGTAGCCCGCGGTGAGGACGGCCAATTGCGCAAGATTCCTATTCCTGCGCGCTATCTGTACGTGCTGCTCGTCGGTGCCGTGGTTGGGCTGCTAGGACTTACCGGCATCGCCAGTTCGTATGTTCGCATGCTGTTGAAGGTATCGAGCTATAACGAACTGCGGGCCGAGCGGGAAGATCTGAAAGCCCGGTATTCGCACCTGGAGCAGGTGGCCAAGGAGCGCGATATCCAGGTGGCATCGCTGGGATCGCTGGCGAGTGAAGTTTCCTCGCTTTACGGACTGAAGCCTGAGCCGGTACTGGTCGCGGCGGCTTCCTCAGACAGCGTTCAGGATCCACAGGTCACCTCCTCGCTAGACCGTCTTTCTACCTTAAAAACAGTCGCCATGAGCGGGGCGACGACAGCTGGATTGTCCCTTGGACTCACCCGTAACGTGACCACCGCCGACTGGCTGCGCGCCAATTCCGCGCCGAACATGTGGCCGGTGGAAGGCCCAATCACGGGATCGTTTGGCGAGCGCATCGATCCGTTTAACGGCGAGGGCGCATTCCACTCCGGCGTGGACATCGGTTCAGCCTACGGCCAGCCAGTGGTGGCTCCCGCAGAAGCGGTTGTTGAGTTCGCTGATTTCCTGGGTGGCTACGGACGCGCCATCACGCTTGACCACGGCCACGGAATCACGACCCGCTACGGACACTTGGCCAGCTTCGCGGTCTTCCCCGGACAGCACGTTCATCGCGGCGACACCATCGGTTATGTCGGCGACAGCGGACGCAGTACCGGTCCGCACCTCCACTACGAAGTCCGCATCAATGACATTCCCGTCAATCCTCACAAGTATTTGCGCGTGACCTATGCGCACGTGGGCGGGTTTGCGGCGGGAAGCTAGAGAGGCGGCTGTTGGTTGTTTGCTCTTGGTCGTTCGTCGTTGGCCGAACCGCTCACGCCCATAATTTCTTTCCGAGGCAGTTTCTTTTAACAAAATAGAGACTATGCGGGATTTCCAGCTGAAAGGCTGCGTCCAGGGTCTTAGGCCGACGACCAACGACCGACGACGGCTTTACTGCCGCAACCCCATCCACTTTTCCGAAACCACAATGGAGTTTCCCGGATTCTGAGGATCGTAGCGGACCGACGTCGGCAGTCCCAGGCGGCAGGAATGCAGGTTGACCCACTGCCGCAGGTAGGTGACATCCTGCGAGGCTTCGTAAGAAACTCCGCCGACGTCATATTGAAAGATCAACATTGTGGCGGCCGGGTGCCCGTTGGGTACGAGTTCCTGGACATCAATTACCGTGCCGTCGGTGATTCGGCCAATCTGGTTTAACCAGTCGCGGCGCTCGCGTTCGATTTCAGCCGGAGTTTTTTTCTTCCGGCCAAACACCAGGTATGCGGCAACGGCTGCACCCAGCAAGCCAGCGGCCAGGGTATAGAAACTAAATGCAGTCATAAAATTAGGAAGCGAGCCCAGAAGATTCCTGCTCTAGACAAAGAATAAGGCGAGAAGCGCAATTAGGGAAGAGACTGATGAGATTACGAAGGTTCAAGAGGGCGGCTCTTGGCTCTTGGCCGTAAGGCTTCCAGAGAATTGTTACTCTTGTTGGCTCGGACCGGGTTTTGAGAATCTGATCCCGTAAGCTAAGAGCTAAGAGCTAAGGCTGAGAGCCAAGAGCCAAGAGCCAAGAGCCAAGAGCCAAGAGCTGCCTTCTTGAATCGATTTCTCCCCCACCTTAAACTAAATAAGTGCATGTACATGTCCACCCAACCGGAAATGAGAGAACATCGCTGGTCCTGCGTTTTTCCCTGGGCGTAACCGCGGCCTACATCGTTCTGCTGGTGATTGCAGGAATCCGGGCGCATTCGCTGGCGCTGCTTTCAGAAGCTGGACACAATCTCACCGACTTTGTCGCTCTCTTGTTGTCGCTGCTTGCGGTGTATCTGCACTCGCGTCCGCCCAGTGCTACTCATACCTATGGTTATCATCGCGCTGGTGTACTAGCCGCCCTGGTGAACTCCGCCACTCTAGTCGCTGTGTCCTTTCTGATTTTTTACGAGGCAGTCCGCCGGATTCAGCAGCCGCAGCCGGTGCAAGCGCACCTGATGATGTGGGTCGCCGCCGCCGGGGTGCTCATGAACGGCGTCATTTCTCTCATGCTCTACCGCACTGACCGCGACGTGAACGTCCGCAGCGCCCTGGTGCACGAAATTGGCGACACACTCTCAACCGCAGCGGTAATCGCCGGCGGATGGGCAATTCTTGCGACCGGGCAGTACTGGATTGATTCGGCGCTTTCGTTCGGCATCGGCGCGTTGATCCTCTGGTCGAGCTTTGGCATCCTGCGGGAGACACTGAACATTTTGCTGGAGGGGACGCCGCGCGGCATGAAACTGGAGCGCGTGGAAGCCGCCATCTGCGAAATTGATGGTGTGAATGACGTTCATGACCTGCACGTGTGGAGTATTGGCTCAGAGACCAGCGCGCTTTCATGCCATATTTCCATCGCCGACATTCCGCCTTCGGCCAGCGAACGGATCTTGCGCGACGTCAAAGAGCGCCTGCATCGCGATTTTCGCATTGACCACACGACCATTCAGTTCGAGAACGTAGTGTGCGAGGTGGCGCACGGGTGCGTGATTCCAGTGGCGGAGACCGAAGAGGAACACCATCATCACTGAGAACTTCATCTGAGATCTAGCACGAGCTGTAGTTGCAACTGTCGAAGGGCACGGCTTCAGGCGTGCCGTAAGTGGCCGATAAGAGCTTGGGCTTTAGCCCCCTGGGTTTCTGCAGGCTGCAAATATGCGAAGAATCGATAGACGAGTCTTTGCAAACGTAGCGCCGTATCTCATCGCCGCATGTGTCGCCGCAGGGGCGCAAACCGGGACTCCGACTTCCCACACAGATGAAGAGTTCCTTACCCGGCTTTCCGCGGCTGCGATCGAACGCAGCCACCATTCCGTGCGTTACGTCTCCGACTACGTTCATATCCCGTACCCGGGCGGAGACGTTCCTGCAGACACTGGCGTCTGCACCGATGAAGTGATTCGCAGCTACCGGAAAGTCGGAATCGATCTCCAAAAGGGAGTTCATGAAGACATGGTGCGGAATTTCAACGCGTATCCGCACGGCCGGCAGCGTTATCCGGATGGCAACATCGACCATCGGCGCGTTCCTAATCTGATGGTCTTCTTTGCGCGGAACGGGAAGCAGCTTATTACTACCCGGCGGGCGGAGGATTACTCACCCGGTGACATTGTGGCTTGGGACTTGGGCGGCGGCGTGACGCACATCGGCATCGTCGTCGATAAAAAGGGCGCCAGCGGGCATTACATGATCGTCCACAACATCGGCTACGGACCCAAAATGGAAGATGAACTCTTTAGCTGGAAAATTATCGGCCACTATCGCTATTACGGACCGATCGCGTAACCCGCTCCCGTCCGAGAGGGCAATTACTTCTGGCCGGCCACTAGCCTGAGATTGTCAAACACGCACTCAAAGCCACCACCTTCCGGGGCGGCGCACATGATGCCAACCTCAGCCGGGCGGTCTGGAACCAAGTATCCCTGGCGGACGGACTGGAAAGTTTTCCCGTCGAGCGAACACAGGGTTTCGAGCGAGTCCTTGCTGCGCACAGCTCTCCACCAAACCGGGCCGTTAGCAGACAAGTCCTTCATCGTTGACCAGTCGGAGAAGTCGCGGGTGAAAACCACGCTGGCGTGGCGTTCTCCATCCACAAACTCAGTGCCGCACTTGACCCAGTTCTCTGCGTCCACTCTCACCATGAGGCCAGTCTGGTCGTAGAGTGCCGCGTATTGACCGCCGATCCTCGCTTCAAAGGTGAATTCTCCACTGACCGGAAGATGAAAGAAATGTCCGTTGTCGGTGATGTAACCATAAAACGTCTTCCGCCAGAAATCGGTCTTCGGCCGGGCCCGCACAATGATTTGGCCGTTCGCGACTTTCCATGCGGCTGGATCGTTCATCCACTTCATGCGCGGGATTAATTCGCCCTGTGATGCGACATGGATTTCAGCGGCGGCCGCTCTCTGAACAACCGAGTTATGGAGTAGCGCAGCGCAAGATATAGAGACGGCTCCTCGTAGAAGCGAGCGACGATTGATTGCAACCATAAGTGCTCTCCGGTAAACCATAAAATAATAGACTCTAAGACCTGCAACTGAAATGTGAGGGAGCGCCACTCGCGGCCGGGGGGGATCTCATTGCATACTGAAAGCCATGGGGACAGAACCTTCTGTGCTGCACGGCACTCGCGTTCGCCTCGAACCGCTTGACCACCGTCACGTCGAAGGCTTGGTCGCGGCTGCGGCGGTTGATCCCTCTCTCTACCAGTGGAGTCCAGTCCCGCAGGGACAGGTGGAGGCGGCAAAATACGTCGAAACTGCGCTAGCTTGGCGGGACGCGGGCACCGCAGTCCCGTTCGCCATTGTGCGATTGGATGTCGGGGCCGTCATCGGATCAACGCGCTTCTGGAACCTGGAGCGATGGGCGTGGCCGCACGGCCATCCGCGGCACCGCCGCCAAGTCCCCGACGCTTGTGAGATCGGTTACACCTGGCTGACCCGCTCGGCAATCCGCACCGCAGCCAACACCGAGGCCAAGCTGCTCATGCTGACGCACGCCTTCGAAACCTGGCAGGTGCTCCGCGTCTGCTTTCACACCGACGCCCGCAACCAGCGTTCCCGCGCCGCCCTCGAACGCATCGGCGGAAAGTTCGAAGGGATTCTCCGCGCCCATCGCATGGCCGCCGACTACATCCCTCGCGACTCGGTGCGTTTTTCGATCTTGGCGGCGGAATGGGCAGAGGTGAAGAAACGGCTGGGTGGACTACTAGTGTAGTTAAGATCTCAGCGACCCGGGCGCTACGCCGATCGTCAATGCTTCTGCCATTCGTAAATCTCCTGCACGCGTTCCATCGTATCTGCCGCCTCCGGCAGCTTATCCGGCCTCAGTCGCACTATCCTTGGGAAGCGCAAAGCATAGCCACTGTTGTGGCGCTCGGAGCGCATGATGTTGTTGAACGCCACTTCAATCACAATCTTCGGCTCGACGATGCGGCGGAAGCCTTGGTCTTCAATCGTGTGCTCCAGAAACCATTTCGTCATTTCGGCAATTTCGGCATCTGTTAGTCCGGAATAGGCTTTGCCGATATTCAGCAGGCGGTCGCCATCGCGGACGGCGAACGTGTAGTCACTCAGCACACCGATCCGCTTACCGTGTCCGTACTCGACCGCAGTGACGACCACGTCGAGTGTTGCTAGTTCGCGTTTCAGCTTTAGCCACGACTTGCCGCGGCGCCCCGGCGTGTAGGGCGATTCGGGATCTTTGATCATCAGGCCTTCGTTGCCGCGCGCCTGGGCGGCGTCGAATAGATGATTGAGTTCTTCAGGCGAGCAAGCTTTAAAAATCAAGGCACGAATCACTTGGCGCGGGATGCTCTCACTTTCAATTGCATCCTCTGAATGAAACGCCAGGCGGCCCTGAGGCTCTGCTGCGTGACTTGCAACTCCTCTCGGTGTCTCTGAGTCTCTGTGGTGAACTGATTTTCTTTGTGCCGCCAGCAACTCATCCAAAATTTTTGCCCGTTCCCGCAGCGGCCGATCAATCAGCAATTCTCTGCCTGCATAGAACACGTCGAACACGAGATACGCCACGGGAACTTCGCGCATGAGCTTTTCGCCGACCTTCTTGCGCCCAAGCCGCTGCTGTAGTGCGCTGAAAGGCAATGCACGTGGGACGGGGGAGGCCTGTCCTGAGCGCAGCCGAAGGGACTCCCGTCGCTCCATGTTTTTAGAGTTGCCCGCAAGATCGTCCGGGAGCTGGTCATCACCGAGATGGCTCCAGGCGACAATCTCGCCGTCGAGGATCGCGTCTTGGGGCAGTCCGGCAAGAGCGTCGAGAAGCTCAGGAAAAGAGTCCGTGATCTCATCTCGTGTGCGGGAGAAAAAGCGCACCCTGTCTCCCGAGCAATGCGCTTGCGCGCGGATGCCGTCATATTTGTCTTCGACCCAGGCATTTTCAAAATAACTCAGCGCATCTTCGGCGGATTCGGCGGGGCTGGCGAGCATGAATCCGAGAGGATGGAACAGGCGCATCTTCGCCTCGGCGAGGCGGCTGTCTGCCGCAAGGCGCAAGGTCTCACCGATATCGCCGAGGAGCATGTTCGCGCGTTGGACGTCCTTTAGACTCAACCCCACGGGATTTGCGTCATAAGCTTTGGCAATCGCTTCTTCGACCAGGCTTTCTTTCAGGCCGATGCGCAACTCTCCGGTCATGATTTTCACGATGTACTTGGCTTCGAGCTGGGAGACTTTGCCGAGCAGGTTTCTGACTAGCGCTCCCTTTGCTGCTGGGCCGCGCGCGGCTGCCATTTCGCGGAATTGGCGCTGGACAGTAGTGGGCGGGCAGGGACCCCATTCGACTTCGCTCAGGGCTTCGGCAAACCGGGCAGGTCCGCCGCTTCGGGGACCGTTGTTGTCCGGCAGCACGGCCTCGGCTACTGCGCCAAGATCGCCTAGTTTGCGATAGGCGGCTGTGAGTTCGTGCTCAGTTCGCCCCGAGAGTTCAGCGACGATGCGCCAGAGCATCGTGCCTCCAACCTGCAGTGTGGTTTCTTCCCAAACAGGAAACGGCCTTCCCGAGAAGAACACGGCGGCGACGGCGGCGTCCTCGACTGGGATGGACTTCAGGTAATCCGCCAGGATCGCAGTCTTCTCCAGTTTCCTGGTAGTTGCCGCGATGCGGTCGGCGGTTTCAGCGAAGGTGTGCACTAAGTCACTGTTTCTAGTGTACTTGTGTCGCGTGGGGCAGGTTTTGCGGTGTGTTAGTCTATGAATGGAGCAATCCTCGCCCGGCGAACATCCAATCCTTATGCGACTCGTTCGAACATTTTGGCGGTTTCTGGTGGCTGTGCAACTCCTACCCGCGCTCGAGGGCGGGGAGGAAACGCTGGTCGGCGGCCAGGCTGTGCTTGAGGGCGTTATGATGCGCAGCCCGCACGCCTGGGCGATCACCTGCCGCAAACCATCTGGAGCGCTTTCCTCGCACAGTGAGCCGCTGGAGCGCCTTTCCGAAAAACATCCCTGGATGGCGTGGCCCGTGCTGCGTGGCGTGATGACGCTGGGTCATGCGATGGCGCTCGGTTTCCGGGCTTTGCGATTTTCTGCGAATGTCCAGTTGGATGAACTGCAGCAGGGAATGGGCGAGGCGGCTCCAAAGAAGAAATTCGAGATCAGCGGCTGGATCGCGACCGTGAATGTCCTATTTTCGGTCGCCTTCTTCATTTTCATGTACAAGTACTTGCCGCTGCTGGCCACCACCGAGTTGAAGAAGACTCATCCCACCCTGAACGGGCAGATCATGTTCAACCTGATTGACGGCCTGATCCGGCTTGCGTTATTTCTGCTTTTCATCTGGGGCACATCGCTGCTGAGCGACATTCGCCGCGTGTATCAATATCACGGAGCGGAACACAAGACAGTATTTGCGTTCGAGAATGGCGATCCGCTGGAAACCGCGGCGGTGCAGAAGTATTCGACGTTCCATCCGCGCTGTGGCACCAGCTTTCTAATGACAGTCATGATCATATCCATTTTCGTTTACATGCTGGTTCCGGTGCACGCTTTCTGGGCGCGGTTCGCCATTCGTATCGCACTGCTGCCGGTAATTACGGGAGTCTCGTATGAGATCATTCGCTACGCGGCAAAGCATCGCGGCTCATTGTTCGCGGTGATGACGGCGCCCGGTTTGTGGCTGCAACGGGTGACGACCAAGCCCCCTTCCGATGATCAGGCGGAATGCGCAATTCACGCGCTTGACCAGGCGATGGCGCTGGAAAAGCAGCGCGGCGGCGAACTGGTGATTGCCTAGCGGCCCCGCCGCCAAAAAATACTCGCATTTCCAATCCAATTCAAACAAAATCTAGGAAAGAGACTGGCCACTGACATCTGGCCACTGACCACTATGTTTGACCGACTTGACCAAATCGAAGCTCGCTATGAGGAACTGAATCAGGCTCTGTCCTCGCCGGACATCACGAACGATTCGGCGAAATATCAGAAAACTGCCAAGGCCCACAGCGAGATCTCAGCCATCGTCGAGAAATATCGCGAATACAAAGACCTGAAGAAGGGCATCGCCGAAAGCAAAGCCGTGCTGGCGGACGAGAAAGACCCGGAGATGCGGGCCTATGCGCAGGAGGAACTGGAGAAACTCGAACCGCGGGTCGCGGGCATTGAAGAGGAGCTCAAGGTTTTACTCCTGCCGAAGGATGCCAATGACGAAAAGAACGTCATCATCGAAATTCGCGCAGGCACCGGCGGAGACGAGGCCACATTGTTCGCTGCAGAGATGTTCCGCATGTACAACCGTTACGCGGAGACTCAACGCTGGAAAGTGGAGGTGCTTTCGACATCGGAATCAGGCGTGGGCGGGCTGAAGGAAATTATCGCTTTGATCGAAGGCAATCGCGTCTATTCGCGGCTTAAATACGAAAGCGGAGTGCATCGGGTGCAGCGGGTGCCGGCCACGGAGACCCAAGGCCGGGTGCACACCTCGGCGGTGACGGTCGCGGTGCTGCCGGAAGCGGAGGAAGTGGACATTAAGATCGAAGCGAAAGACCTGCGCATTGATACTTTCTGCTCGTCCGGTCCCGGCGGGCAGTCGGTGAACACGACTTACTCTGCGGTGCGCATTACCCACATTCCCACCAACACGGTGGTCAGTTGCCAGGACGAGAAATCGCAAATCAAGAACCGCGAGAAAGGCATGCGCGTGCTGCGTTCGCGGCTGTACGAAATCGAAATGCAGAAGCAGCAGGAAGCTCTGGCGAAAGAGCGCAAATCCATGGTCGGCAGCGGCGACCGCAGCGAGAAAATCCGCACCTACAATTTTCCCCAGAACCGGGTGACTGATCACCGCATCGGGCTCACCATTCATCAATTGCCGGAAGTGATGAATGGGAAGCTGCAACCGCTGATTGAGGCGCTGGGTGCGCATTATCAGGCGGAGCGGTTGAAGGGGGAGAGTGGGACGGTGATGTGAAGAGCCGGGGTGTTAGGCCATGAGCCCCGCTCTGTTCTGGATACTATTACTGGCGCCCGCTGTTGTTTTAGTCGTCT
>WNFF01003212.1_pt1 | contig 15884 bp, 15 predicted proteins | sample 5400441 | NCBI WGS metagenome assembly WNFF01 (sample SAMN13153345, study PRJNA577476) | soil metagenome | isolation source: 120 cm saprolite under Douglas fir tree site 2 hole 3 replicate 1 | place: USA:California | collected 2015-04-18 | reverse complement strand
CCCACTGAAATCTAGCGCCGCCGCGGCGCTGTGCCGTCGGCATGTAGTTTGCGAACCGTGCCGTTGCTTGTGCGTGCCACCGTCTTGAGCAGCTCGCTGCCCACCCAGAACTGAAGCAGGCCATCGGTCACCAGCACGTCACAGGCGCTGCCGGCGTAGTTCCTCCCCACGCTCACCTGCTGGTAGTCGACGCTTACGACACGATTGCTGGCCACCCTTCTGCAGACCCACTGCTCTCCATTGCGTTCCGGATGTCTCAACTGATGCCGGCCTTCTTTGTCGCCGGGGCGAAAGCGGCTTTCCGGCGTGAGGTCGCCTAGCGCCTGGTGCGGCCGCTGCGCGTTGTAGTAGGTAACCCACTCATCGAGTGCCTCCTGTGCTGTCTTCAAGGTCTTGAACACCTGCCTGGTGTTGAACTCGACTCGAAGCGTCTTGTGGAAGCGCTCGATCTTGCCCGTGGTGGTCGGCGAGCGTGGCTCGGTGAGGATATGGTCGACCCCGTTCTCCCGGCAAATGCGGTCGAACAGCACCTCCACCGGCGGCTGGGCGAAGCGTCCAGTGAAGACCTTGCCGTTGTCGGTCAGGACCTGGGCCGGCACCCCATAGGTCTTCAGAGCTGAACTGAACCCGTCGCAGACCGACTGGGTTCGCTCCCTAGACATCAGCCTCGCCGAGACGCAGTACCGGGAATGGTCGTCAACGCCGGCCAGCGCCTTGGCTGAGGTCCCGTCAGCTAGGAGAAAGCCATGCACTAGGTCTAGTTGCCAGAGCTCCATCGGCGCCCCCCGCTCCCAGCGCTTCCAGGCTTCGCGGCGCCGCTGCCGAGTCACGGGGTCGATGACCGCAGCCCGGACCAGGCAGCGGTAGACCGCCGATTCAGAGGGCGCTGGTTCAACCCGCTTGCGGGCTAGCTCGAAGGCGATTCGCCGTGCCCCCCAGTACGGGTGTGACCGACGCATCTCGAGCACCATTGCCTCCACTGAAGGGGGAGTTTGATGAGGGCAATGCGCCGGCCGGTGCGACCGATTGGTGAGGCCTTCCAGTCCGTCTCCTTCATAGCGCGCCAGCCATCGGTGCAGGGTTTGCCGATGGACGCCCCAATCGTTGGCCACCTCGGTAACTGTCCGACCGTCGCCGATGACCGCCAGGATCGCTTTGTACCTTTGCTCAGACACGCTCATCTCCCTCATGCGCGGGAGTGTCACGCATCAACCGAAGTAGCTGTAACGCATCAGCCGAAGGTCTGGAGCGCATCAGCCGACGGCCTTTTGATGCACGTCAGCCGAACTTGCACAACCGAATTGGCTCCGGACCAGGGATTCGAACCCTGAACCTTGCGGTTACAGATCGCTGCACCCCGTTCAGCAATGGCGTTCCGAATTCGCTGAGTGCCGCTGAGTGTCGCCGTTTGCCATGGTTTATCGCCGGCGTTGCTGTACGACGCCTCCGACGAAGACCTTCTTGGAAGGCACCCCGGTGAGGCGTCGCATCAACTAATAAGCGGCAACTGAACTGCTGGCTTACGCGACCGAGCATCGCGACGGCGAGCTCTAAGCTGGAAGGCGAGCAGGATGACTTCATTCACTCGCCGTTCGAACTCACCAACGCTCGCACCCTCAAGGGACTTGAAGACTTCGCGCGCCGCGGTTTCGAGCTGATACCAGATGTCACCCGCGCGCTTCAGAAAAAGCGGGTGACGCGAGTTGATCACTACCGTAGTGACGTCACGCTCGATTACTGTCTGGCTGCGAATCGCTGGATCGAGTGGGCGCACGACGACCTGGCCGAATCCACGACGTTTGGGCTCCTCTGCGTTCGGCAGTCGAGGCGGCGTTGCAGGACTCTTGAGTTGCGGCATGTGTCGACGAGTAGCTGGCATACGTGCCTTCGCCCGTGTTCCGGCGGTCGCAAGCCCTGGAAACGCCTCCTCACGTTCAGCGAGCTTGAGAACCTGGCTGAGCAGCCGTCTCACTTGCTCCGCGGTCTTCAGGGCGGACGCCGGGGGTGGGGCCAACTCGTCTTCCGCGAGCCGTTTGGCGATCGGCGTGAGGAGCGCGTGCATTCGTTGCTCGACCGCAATCCACTCAGTGCCGTCGCGAGCGAAATCGCTCTTGTTCATCGTCAGCGGGACAGGCGCCAGGTCGACCTCCCCCACCAGGCGGGCCATTCCCGACACCTGTACCGCGTTCGGGTGTCCGAAGAACTCGCCTCCAGCGATCAGCCTGCCGAGCTTGTAGCAGCGCAGACCGGGTACGTAATCGACGCCGCGCCCTTCAGGCTCGGCGAGGCCGTACCAACCGCGGATGGTCGTACCCGCCGCTCGGACCGCGAAGCGATGCTCCTCCTGGAAGTTGATCGGTAGCGCTTCGACCCGGGCGCCGTTGATCGACATCCTTAGCTCGGCTCGAACGATCAAGGGACGGTAGGTATCGCTTAGTCGAGCGCCCAGTCGGCGGGGATCAATGCGCTTGTCGACACCATCGATTCGGATGCGTACGTAACCCTGCTCCAACGCCACTCGTTTGGCCACTTCCTTCAGCTCGTAAGTCTTGAGCTTGGTGCGGTCCCGGTAATTCGGGTCGGCAAACCGCCACGCCATCCTGTCTCCTGGCCGACTAGCTTCGACTGTGAAGCTCCTGCCGAGATGGCCGACCGCGGCTTTGCCGCCCTGACCGTATTGGCCGAGCAAGTTGCGGTCGCGTTTCGGTGATCCACCCCAGCGCAGGTAATGCCGCTCGAGCTCGGCCGGCCCCATCCCTTCCCCACCGCGAGTTTCGATGACAAAGTACGAGGAATGGACTTGCACCAGGATGTCGAGCGGTGTGCCCTTAAGTCGTGAGTCGATGGCATTGTCAACCAACTCCATGACTGCGTCGGCGGAAGAGCGGTAGTTGGCGAACAGGGACGCGGTGATCGCCGGGTCGATCCGTTCGCGGACGGTCACTCGTTGGGCCATTCAGCTGAAATCTATACCCGATTCACCCCTCGGTCTTCGCTCAGACGCTGAGCCTCCGGGAAAGGCTCGCTCCAGCCTGAGAGTGGCCCGATCGTCCTTGCCGAGGTCGGCACTCTTCCTGAGCCAACTGATCGATCAGCTTGTAAATCCCTTGGTGCGAGCGTCACCTCCAGTTATTGCCATTTGGGTATAATTGCCTTGGTGACAAAGCCCGAGATCGGACTCATCTTGGCGAATGCCAGGCGTCGCTCTGGCAAGACCCAGGCAGAGCTTGCCCAAGTGATGGGAACGACCCAACCTGTAATCGCCCGTGCAGAGGCGGGTTACCGCATGCCCACGCTAGACTTCATCGACCGATGGGCTCGCGGGACGGGCGTGCCGATCGTACTCAAACTCGGTCAGAGCCGACCTGGGATGCCAGCGGCTGCGACCCGCCGAGCTTTGGTGCGGTCTGTGCTGGGACCAGGCCGTTTTAATCCATGGGATAGGAATCCGGCGCCGGTTGAGGCGGCGTTGCTAGAACAAGCCGGCCTGAGCCGTGAGCACTTCGAGCGCATGAAGCGGCAACGTGACAAAAGGTACTAAGCGTGATCAGGCGCGTGCCGAGGCCCTCTTGCGTCAGATCCCTAGCACCAGGTCTCGGCTGCGCCAGCGGCTTCTCCTAGCAGCGGCAATGACCCAGCTGTTGAGCAACGAGCCGATCGTAGTCGGCGGAACCGCCGAAGAGTACTGGGCGGGAGGCGAGTACCACCCAACCGACCTGGACCTATGTCCTCGGCCGTCGCCGAGCGATCTCAAAGCTCTGGAGTCGATTGGGCTGCGTAAGAGCGGCCGGCATTGGACGCGAGAAGATCTACCTGTTGCGGTGGAGTTTCCGGGGTCGGGTGACGACATCGAAAGGACTGTCACTGTCAAGATCGGCGGCGTTTCGATCCGGATGATCAGTTGTGAGGACTTGTATCTGGACAGAGTCCGTCAGGCCACCGTGGCCTGGCCGCGCGAAGATGTCAGTTTCGACAGCGCATTCGAAATCGCACTAACCAACTACGCGACGATGGATTGGGATTACGTCCGCGTCAAGCTCAGGGCGACAGCGTCAACCGAGCGCGGTGTCGGCACGCTCATGGTCAGTGTTAACCGGCGGGTTCGGTCACGGGCTCGGCGAGGGTCAGGCGGCATGCCTTCCGCGCCCGTGTAAGCACGCGCGCGTGCCTTGCTACCGATAGCAGCAGGGTATCGATTGCTTCCAGAGCACAGGAACACTTTTCGGCGCTGATCAAAGGACGCGGCGGATTCCCGATTCTGTGACTGCCCAAACCATTGGACCCGCATTGCGCGCGCGTTGAATGATCCTGTTGATGTGTTTGAGCAGAATCGCAGCCTGCACCTCGCCTTTCAGTCCACCCGCGGTCAGGTAAAAGGCTTTCACGCGGTGCTCACGGATAGCGGCAAGTTCATTGGGGCGACGACGAATTCGCTCATCCTTCGCGAGTACTATTTAATTCCGTTTGCCCGCTTCGACTAGCCACACTTCATCATCCAAGTCTCTGGCAACGTTGTCCCCACAAACCGTCTGCAAGGTATGGACCATGAAGCCACGAGCGATTAGAGCAGTTGGGGCGATGACCGAGCCGAGGCTACGATCGACCAGGAACTCAGGCGGCCGCTGGGATTCGCGTGGCGACACGAATGACGTCCTCTACTTCCGCCTCATCAAGGCCGAAGTCTTCAGCGAGGACGTGGATTGAGTCCCCCGCCCACCACCGATCCACAAGTTCCTCGACCGGGACTCGAACTCGTTGGATCACCGGTCGACCAAAGGCGCGTTTGGGGTCAACGATGACCGGGGTCTTCTCATATCCGGGTAGTCGAAGACGCGAAGCCCAGTGGTCAGGTCCGTATGTAATGTGTCTTAGATATTGCTCAACAACAGGAATAAAGATCCTCTGCTGGTTTCGGACGACCACCAGCTGCGAGATTTTCTCCTCCCCCGCTTTCTGGCCGTAGTCGAATAAGATCTCGGCTCCGTCGGTGTACAGCCGGTCACTCGCTAGCGCATGGCGAAGGCCGATTTCATCCTGAAGCCGCTCAAGCGCAGGTCGAATCCGTTGCATTGGCACGCCAGCTCGTCGGAAAGCGGATAGAGCGAGACCCTCTGCAAGTCCGATGAAAGGTATGTTTGGTGACCCCGGTGGGCTTTCGACAACGGTAACGAGAGGCGCACCCACAGTGGATCTGCCAGGCCGGTTGTGTCGCTCATATCCCTGGACCCAGGTCTGGAAAGTGCTTGGTGGCACGTGAAGGTATACAGCGGCCTCCCGTGTTAGGAACAACGGCTGTACAAGGCGAGGATCGTCTCTGGGGAGTTGGGTGACTCTTGCCACGGTTACTTACTCCGTACACGAGGGCAATGGACTGCGCATAGCTTACTTGTGGTAGCCGGGCCCTGTATCGAGAGCTGTTCCGACGGCTTGAGTTAGCGGCGCTGCATGCTCCACACATATTAAGGACGCGCGAGGGCCCTTTCTTCGGGCTGGCGATTATGAGCACTTATCGATAGCAACCCACGCCGACACCACATAAAAGGAGACGCACGCGCGAGAGGCACTCGGGTTTCCAAAGCCCGCAAACGGTTTTGGAGACCGCGGGGCCATCCGTGGGCGTCCGTGGAGGCCCGTTGCAGTTCGATAGCTTGCCTGCACATTCCGACAGCGTCCGCCTTTGTCCGCCGCAGTCCGACATGTTGGCTGTCCTCTTGGCTGTCGTTGGACGCGAAAGGCCGCGGGTTGGACACTGAGAGGGACTCTTCAAGGTTCAGGGCGCGTTTGGTTGCGATCGCGATCACCTAGCCGGCATTTTCACGCGTCATAGAAGGTACGAGTCTCCTTACGGTGCTGCAAGAACACTTACGACTGGGCGAGCTTGATGCTCCTTGCCACGGTGACGTTTTTGCGACATGATTGGTGATCGGGAGTCAACGGCCTTGAGCTGCCCACGCCGTTCATGAACTGTCTGGACCTTGACCCTGGAGGCCTCTGAAAAGCGCACCACGGTGCAGGAGGACATGCAATGTGCAAATTCGACAGCCGCCATAGCTCACGCGTCATTGCCTCAAGCCTCACCGCGGCCTGCCTGGCTCTTCTCCCTCTGATCCCCGTCGCGGGCCAGGCCGCCTTAACGACCACCTTTGCCCCGGGTGGCCCTGGCGCGCTCTCCCATTTCGACCTTGCCCGGAAAGACTGTCTGGGCACCGCCAACAACAGGACTTCGAAGGTCTGGTACACGGTGGCGGGCGGGGTGCTCAGCGACGTTTACTACCCAACGATCGACAACACCAACGTCGAGACCTTGCAATACATCGTCACCGATGGATCGAGCTTCACCGATCTGCAATCGCGCGACATGTCATACACGGTGCAGACGCTCGACCCAAGCGGCATGGAGTGTCAGGTCACCGCGACCGCTAAGAGCGGCGCTTACAGTATCGTCACCGACTACTTCACGGACCCTGGGCGCAACACCCTCCTGCTGAGGGTCCGGATGCACAACAACAATCACAATTCGCTGCAGCTATTCGTGCGCTTCGACCCATCCATCAATGGCAACGGAGGAGGCGGCGCAGGCAACGGCGGCGCCGACTCGGCGACCCTGGACAGTTCGACGGGGCACCCGGTCATGATCGCTTACGACACGACGACAACCACCAACGCGGTGAACAGGAATTACGCGCAACCAGTCTTCGCGGCGCTCGACGGCTCCTTCACTGAAGCTACCAGCGGTTTCGCGGGGACCTCGAGCGACGGCTTGAGCCAGCTGGACGCCTCCCACACACTAACGCAGCTCTACTCGGACGCCGTCGACGGCAACATCGTCCAGACGGGGCGGGTGGCTCTGCCCTGGCGCGGTGATGGCAATGTCATCCTTGCGCTCGGCTTCGGCGCCGACCAGGCGTCCGCAGTCGGCAGCGCGGAGGGCTCACTTCACTCTGACCTCGGCACCGTCCGAGACGCTTACCGCGGCAGCTGGATCAGCTACGACACCCAGCTCACGCCGCCGCCCCACCAGCTGCCCGGGCTGACGCCGGGCAGGGTGCATCAACTTTCTGACGAGTACTACCTGAGCGCCAACGTCGTCAAGGCCTCCGAGGACAAGACCTTCCCTGGGGCCATCGTCGCCAGCCTTGCCTCGCCCTGGGGGCAGGGGGTGTCGGCGGGCGACCCCAACAACACTTACTTCGGCTCGTACCGCGAGGTGTTCGCGCGCGATCTCTACGAAGCCTGGACCGGTTTGGTCGCGGACGGCGACCTTGCGACCGCGCGCGACGCGGTCATCTTCCTGTTCGACCGCCAGCAGCAAGCCGACGGCTCGATGCCCCGCAACAGCCTGATCAACGGCAAGCCGGCGCCCGACTCGTTTAACACCCAGCTCGATGAGTGTTCCTATCCGATCCTCATGGCCTGGACTTTGGGCATGACCGACAGCACCTTCTATGAGCAGCACATCCGGCCAGCCGCTTACTTCGTCACCTCCCGCGGCCCGAGCTTCGGACCTGAGCGCTGGGAGGAGCAGGGAGGCTACTCGCCTTCAACGATTGCTGCCGAAATCGCGGGATTGATCTCGGCCGCCGACATCGCCGACGTCAACGGCGACCACGTCTCCGCTCGCGTCTTCCGAGGCACGGCGGACGACTGGCAGCGATCGATCAAAGGCTGGACGGTGACAACCAACGGGCCACTGGCAAACCATCCTTACTTCATACGTCTGTCGAAGACCGGCGACCCCAACGCTGCGATCTCTTACAACCTGGGCAATGGCGGCCCCACGCTCGATCAGCGATCGGTCATCGACGCGGGCTTCCTCGAGCTGTCGCGGCTGGGAGAGTTGTCCGCGTCGGATCCAGCCATCCAGGAGTCGCTGCCGGTGGTCGACGCCACGATCGAGACGGTGACTCCAAGCGGCGTCGCCTGGCATCGCTATAACGGCGATGGCTATGGCGACGGGTCATCGGACGGACACCCGTGGGCGCCGAGCGGACACGGGACCGGCCATCTCTGGCCGGTGCTGTCGGCCGAGCGGGGAGAGAACCGACTACAGAGCAATGACATAGCCGAAGCAGTGGACCTGCTCGATTCGATGGCGCGCCTCGCATCCGGCGTTGGCCTTATCCCCGAGCAGGACTGGGAGCTTCCCGACCTGCCGGCTTCGCCGTACGGGACCGATCCGGCCGTGGCCTCGATCGGCTTCCAGGATGGGCACTCGGCGGGATCGGCAGCCCCGCTCACGTGGTCAGCTGGGTCTTTCGTACGCCTGTTGGCCGACATCGGCGCAGGAACAGCACTCGACCAGCCGGCCAACACGACAACGCGCTATGTCACGCATCACCAGGGCGCGACGAGCCTGGCCGTCACTTCCCCCGCCAACGAGTCGGCAGTGAACGGATCGCCGGTGACTGTGACCGGCGCAACGGCAGCCGGAAACACGGTGTCGGTCGCGGCGACCAACACCGACACCGGTTTCACCACGGCGACAGCCGAGGCGACCGCGGCGCCCGACGGCTCGTTCAGCATCCCGGTGGGCGTCACGCCTGGCACGACCGTGATCACGGCGGTGGCCACGGCGGCGGACGGCGGCACCGCGCACGCGACGCGTACGGTGGTCTGGGACTTCGTCCCGGGCACCAAGATTCTCGATGTCACCGACCCCACGGGCGACGACAACGGGCCCGGCAACTATGCATACCCGACCGCGGCCGACTTCCACGCTGGAGCGTTCGACATCACGAATTTCCAGGTTTACGACGACAGCGCAGGTAGTGGAAACATCATCTTCTGGCTTCAGACCCGCGATCTGTCACCCACCTTCGGCAGCCCGCTGGGGGCTCAGTTGGTCGACGTCTACGTACACGACCCAACAGCCGGGCCGGCAGATACTTCGACGGCAGCCTCGTTCCCGCAGCGGAACTACAAAATCGATGCGGCGGCGGAATGGAACCGATTAATCGAGGTGCAGGGTTTCGGCCAGCGCTACGTGGATGCACACGGAACAACCCTGGGCACGGTGACGATTCGCGCCAACCAGGTCTCGCGGTACATCACGTTCAGTGTCGCGGCCTCTACTCTCGGCCACCCGGGGAGCGGCTGGGGGTTCACCGTGGTACTGACTGGCCAGGACGGATTCAGCCCGGATCAAGCCCGCGGTTTCAGTTCGACGCCGGGCCAGTACTCGTTCGGAGTGTGCGCAGCGCCGAGCGTCGACCCGCATTGCACCGTCGACCCGGCAACCGTGCCAAAGGCGATGGATGTGCTGACGCCGCCAGGGGTGCTCCAGAGCAACGAGCTGGACTACACGCTGCGCAGCCCGGTGACGATCACCGACGTGACGATCTCCTGAAATTTGCGATCACGGGGGCCGTCTTCACAGACCGGCCCCCTCTGACGGTTCGGCAAACCGTCGAGATTGCTGATATTGGATGGTTTTCGGCATCTCAGCCAGCTAGCCATACCTATAGAGGAGGCGCGAGGCGGGCTGCTGATAGCCGGGGCTTATCGCAAGCAAGTACCGTGATCAGGCGCCCACACTAATAGAAGGCGCGCGAGACACCTATCCAGCTGCCTTTGGCAGCACATACCGCTCGAGGGCTTGCATCGGAGAAGCCCCTTACCGGTTTTGAAGACCGGGGCTCGCCATATGGGTGAATTCGTATCGGTACATCACTTTTTTGTGGTGTGTGACGCAAATGATTCCGGGGCACAGATACTCAGGCCACGCTCGTGGCCCAGTTAGGTGCACGCGTCCTGATCGTTGATGACGAGCCAGCCAACGTTTGTCTGCTCGAAGAGTTCCTAAGCGACACCGCTACCGCGGTATGCGCGGTCATTGATTCTCGACAGGTCGAGCGGGCATTCGATGAGTTCGCGCCAGACATCGTTCTTCTCGACCTTCACATACGGTGTATCGATGGGTGGGAAGTCCTCAGGCGCCTTAAAGCTCCTCGTGCAAGGCTCGGGTTCGTTCCCGTGATAGTTGTGTCGGCCGACTCGAGTCGCGTCGCTCGAAACAGCGCTCTTCTGCTCGGCGCTAACGACTTTCTGACCAGACCTCTCGATCGAACCGAGGTCGTCCAGCGCGTTCGCAACTTGTTGCAGACGCGCGAGCTATTTGTTAACCTGGCCGCCGCCTAATTGGCTCTTGAGCGCGGCCAACAGAATCATTAGGTTTTGCAGGCACGTGTCTCGACGGCGGTGGTCATGTACCGATGCCTCGATTGATGGCTCTTCAAGGAATCGTGAAGATAACCAGTCCCAATGCCTATCCGGTTACCTCCGCTGCGGGCACGCCGGCACGAAACTCCTAAAGCCCCGTCCAGCGCGCCCGCAGGCGCAGACCGAGGTACCCGAGCTTAGTGATGGGAATCAACTCTGCGGTGGTGAATACGAGGCGCCAAAACGTTGAAGGCCGCCGGCCCGGGGTGAGGACAGGATACGTGAGCCTATCTGGCAGCCTCCGCTTTCCTGCAGCTCGTCCACGCCCGGGTGGCGAGCGGCCAAACTAGGGAGTTGGGTGCTGTTTGGCCTGCCATTCGCCGCAAGCACCGCGGAGCGCGCTGACCTCCTCTCATATGCAGGTCATAGCGAAGTCTTATCGGCAGCAACGACGGGACGCATGCCAGGAGGCTCTACCTTTTGGGCCCCCAGCCCGGCCGGAGCGGTGGCAAGTCCGTCAGTTCGGGATCTAGCCGTGTAGGAGCCTCATCGTCCTCTTTAGCCCAAGCCCGCCCGTATTGATCTGGGATGTTTCCCCAACCGAAGTACGGCAAGGGGGCATTGGGAACCACGCCGAGAACGTCATGCGGATCAATGCCGGCCTCGACGACAGTGCACAGGTGCGTCCAGTCGTCACCAAGGTCGAACACATAGATGAATTGCTGAGATGCCTGGAGGTTCGACAGCCGCTCGCGGCTTTCGTCGAGGACATCGTCGTCGTTCATGTCCGGGCCTGGCGTGCCGATTCGAGCGCCATTCGCAAGCTCGAATTCATGCAAGTGCGAGCGATCCCAGCGTGCGAAGGCGTCGTCAATGGCAGTGGCCAGCTGGGCATACGAATGGCTTATTGCCGCAGCGAACAAGCGGCCAGGCCGCGGCCAGTAACGCTCCCCTCGACCCTCGACCAGTTCGACCCTGATCGATAACCAGGGGCGTACCCCCATTGGGCCAGCACGACGACGGGAAGACTTGTGTATGCGGTTTGTCATTTTCGTGCGCTCAGAGATTTGTTTCTCAGCGATGTCCTCGTTGCCGCCGCCTCGCGGTTACTAGCCGCAAGGCTCCTAGTCTGAAAGGACGATAGTTGTGCTGCCTGAGATCGACAGGGCATGTCCTTGCAACCGATTTTCACATGCCGTTGCTGTACCGCTGCTGTACGGTTCGTGCACTTCGCCACCACGCAGCCCTACACGACCGAGATTTCGTATTCAGATTTGGCTCCGGACCAGGGATTCGAACCCTGAACCTTGCGGTTAACAGATCGCTGCGCCCCGTTCAGAAATAGCGGATCGAATTCACTGAGTGCGCTGAGTGCCACCGTTTGCTACGGTTTGGCGCCGGCGTTGCTGTACCGGTACGTGGTTGTTGTTGATCCTGGATCGTCATCACGGTTTGTTTATCAGACATTGGTTGGAAGTCTTTAGCGACCTCACTAATTAGGAACACGCCGTATAGGACGGTGCCAGGATCTACGGCGCGACTCCACGGCCACCGCCACACTTGGCCCCTTCGACCCCGGGTGTCTGTGAACTGATGCAGCGAGAAGATGAAGTGTTAGTCGAGCGGGTTACATCATGCGGGCTCGAGCGATTTCTGGCTTAACGAGGCCATGCCCCTTACCTCGGTCGGGGCTGCTCCCAGGTGAAGTAGACGGGAACGTAGGCAGGAACTTAGGCTGCCGGCGCGCCTGCATCGCATGCTCAAAGCCGGACGCCACCTTGATCAGAGTCGGCTCGCTGAAGGCCGTGCCGTAGAAGGAGACTCCGACCGGCAGCAGGTCATAGCTCATGCCGGAGGGAACGTTGATGATTGGGTAGCCGACGATCGCGGCCGGGGAGGGAGTCCCCGACGACGTGAAGTGATCGCCGTTGACGAGGTCCGTCGTCCAGGCCGGGCTGTCGGTCGGTGCGACGATGGCATCGAGCGAGTGCGCCGCGAGCAGGGCGTCAATGCCCTCGCTCGCACCGAACAGCTGGTCGTTGTCAAGTGAGGCATTGTAAGCGGCGACAGTAGCCGGATCATTGATGTCCGTGTCGCGTGCCGCGATCATCAGTTCTTGGCCGAAGAACTTGAGCTCTTGTTCGACGTGTGCACTGTTGAAAGCGATCACATCGTCGATGGTATGGATCGTGGTTCCGATCCTGGTTGCAAGATAAGCATTGAGGTCCTTGTGAAAGTCGAAGAAGAGGACCGCTATCTCGTCTGCGAAGGAGAAGATGCTGTCGAAGTGCTGGAAGTCAACCGGAACGAGGCTGGCACCGGCGGCGGTCATTGTCGCAAGCGCGGCGTCAAATAGCGCGGCCATCTTTAGGTTCGGCCCGTCGTATTGCTGCGCCACCCCGATCCGCGCGCCATGGAGGCCGTTCGGATTCAGGAATGCGGTGTAATCGGCCGGGATGGCGGGCCGGTTTCGACCGGTACCCCTCCAGCCAAGGGGCACGCCGCCCGTCGCCGGGTCGCGGCCGTCAAACGACGACGAGGCGATCGCGCTCAACACAGCAGCCGCGTCAGCCACCGTCCGCCCATGTGGACCTACGGTGTCCTGGGTATGCGAAATCGGAATCACGCCAGCGCGGCTCACCAACCCGACGGTCGGCTTGATGCCTACCACACCACAGTTGTTCGCCGGCCCAACGATACTGCCGTCGGTCTCGGTGCCGATAGCCACAGAAGTGAAGTTCGCCGCCACCGCCGCCGCCGAGCCGGAGCTGGAGCCCGATGGATTGCAGTCGATGATGTACGGGTTGTTGCATAGCCCGCCCCGGCCGGACCAGCCGCTTGTCGAGGCGATACCGCGGAAGTTCGCCCACTCGGCTAGGCCCGCCTTGCCGAGTATCACCGCGCCCGCCTGGCGGAGCTTTGCGGCGACTGTGGAATCCTGCACCGGGGGCGGAATGCCGACAAGCGCCAGCGAGCCCGCCGCCGTCTGCAACTTGTCGTGGGTGTCGACGTTGTCCTTAAGCAAGACGGGAATACCGTGCAGGAGCCCGCGCGGTCCGTTCTGACGCCGCTCCTGGTCGAGGGCCACCCGCGGGCCGGCCTGGTCTAGCTTCCCGATCCGATTCAGGTAGAAGTCAAGTAGGCCGACTGCGGTGAGCTCTCCATTGCTCATCAGCGCTTGGAGCTCGAGGATCGTCTTTTCGTTGAGGTCGCTGGGCGCCGACACGGCTGTGATCTCGTTTGCGCCCAGCGCGGCGACCGATGCTCCGACCCCGGCCAGGGCGCCCAGTTTGAGCGCATCACGACGCGTGAGCTTGGATGACCACGGACGGCTACGTTCGTCAGACATGGATCCCACCTCCATTCCAACCGCCGTAGAAAGCAGTGAGTAGTCTACGCGCCTCAGTGACAGAGGCAGCTTCGCCCAGAAGAGCAAGAAAGGCCTAATCTCAAGGCCGAGATAATCTGAGGCAAGCTGCGGCAGACGCCCGCGTGCGCGCCGGCGTTGCTGTACGAAACACCGCCGTCAGGTTCGTTGGCTTCTCATGCGATTGGACCGACGTCAGGCGTTTCGGCGGCTCGTTCTACTAGCTAGGCGACTCGGAGGCGGACCCGCCGGTCGCCGATCGCGAAACCACATGGACGAGCCGGATTTCGGGGTAGCGGCGGGCGACGCGGGACGGTAGATCCATTCGGAGCCAGCGGGAGACCCCAGGCGGCAGCGTCGATAGCACGATTGCCTCGTACTTTTCGTTTGCCAGCTCTTCTTCGATGGCCATGTATGGGTCCCAGTTGCCGACTCGTGTCGACCGCACGCGGATCCCGAAGCTCTCTAGGTATCGCCGCGTGCTTTGCGCTCGCTGCGCCGCCAGCCCTCGTGCAGATTTCACCGTGCCTTCGAACTGCTGGAGCAAGTTGAGCGGGGTTGCCGGGATGACAATCACGAACTCAGCATCTGGATCGTGCTTGTGGATTTCAGCTATCGCGTGGTGCAGTTCGGGGCTATCCGCAGTCTCATTGGCTACCACGAGGTAACTAGCTACGACACTGTGCCCGCCTCCCATGGACCTCCCGTCAAGAGCAGCTTACTTCTGGGGGAGTGACTCGCGTACAAGCGGCTGCTGAACGAGGGCCCATCTGCGACCGAAGGTCACGATTGCCAGCCCTCTCAGAAGCAACTTAGCGGCCTCGGTAACTAGGATCTACACCTCGCCTCGGTCCGCTGCGTTCGGCTGGATCTGCGCGCGACGCACCGACCGGGGGGCATCCCCATGTCGCCGAAAGCGAAGCCTGCGGTCGGTAGGCCGAGTTGTGCTCGCCGCGAGTTCGGCCTCCTTGCGGCCTCCCTCGCCGTTCCCAGTTGTCAGGCGGCGCTCGGATGACCAGATCGCAGCTGAAACTTCCGCACCGCTACCCCGCACCAAATGACCTCAACGACTCCGAAAGGCCATGCCCCAGCCAAAAAGCCATACACGCTCGATAACAGGCAAGCGAACGCAAAGACCAGAGTGAAGGCACGATGCCGGCGCTCAAGCGCGTATGTCACCATCATGAGAGTCACCGCCACGACGCCAAACGCGGTAATCGCATTCATCAATCCATCCATCCCTCGGTCGCCCTTGCCGTGGAGCTCACGGGGCCCGGCTCGGCAATCCCTTTCTGCCGCCGTGGCTCGATTCGATTGTTACCCGCCAGTTGGGGACCGCTCCTCAATTTCTACGAACTCCGTGACAACCTCGCTCTTCGTTCGCGCTTCATAAGCGCTAGTTGCACCGGGCGCCGCCCTTCGGGCGTCAGGTTGCCTTCGATCTACCCTTAAGTCCCTCAATCTCCTCGGCCACCTTCTCTATTAGCCTGCGCACGCATTCATTGGCCACACGTCGGGACACTTCTGGATCGCCGCTTGGGTCCCGCGCTAGGTCCCGGGCAAAAAGACCACTGACTGTCAGACGGGTACCGGAGCCATGAGGCTGCAGAGTGAGTTCGATCTGAATGCGAGGAGTGAAAAGCCGGTCCACTTCGAGAAGCTCGATGGAGCACACCGTGCTGTGGATATGGGCCTTCGCCTCGGAGACTCTTAGGCGGACTCGCCGTGGCGGTAGTCCACCCAGGTTAACCTCGCGGCTGTCTTGAAGTCCTGCCTCGCCTAGCCAGGGCCACCCCGGACTGAGTGCAATCTCGCATGCAGCCGCGTACGAACTGAAAGAGATGGTCTCGGCGTGTACACCCTGGATCAATCAGCTACATCGCTCCAGGCGTGCTTCCGATTGCCTCCACTCGGTGCCAGTGCGTCCACATAGGGCCATGTCGACCTCGTAAACCGAAGGCCGATCCCACAGCAAGCATTCTGACTGCGGTCGCCATCTTCTGCCTGCACAAAACCAGAGAGCATCGCGGCGCCCATCGGATCGAGGAGACGCGTCAGCGCACCTCTACGAGGAGTCTGATCCCGGTCCTCTCCTGCCCGTGGAGTGTCAAGTCGATGAAGGACGGAATGCATATCAGGTCAAGGCCGGCGGGCGCGACGTAACCGCGCGATATAGCGATCGCCTTGATGGCCTGGTTGACGGCGGCGGCCCCGATGGCGTGAACCTCGACACGCTGCTGACTCCGGATGACTCCGGCGATGGCCCCGGCCACTGAGACCGGCTTGGAGGCGGAAGCAACTTTGAGCACCTCGCAGGGCGGCCTACCCTCACGCGTCATTCTTAGAAAACCCTCGTCAA
>WNFF01002271.1_pt1 | contig 15888 bp, 13 predicted proteins | sample 5400441 | NCBI WGS metagenome assembly WNFF01 (sample SAMN13153345, study PRJNA577476) | soil metagenome | isolation source: 120 cm saprolite under Douglas fir tree site 2 hole 3 replicate 1 | place: USA:California | collected 2015-04-18 | reverse complement strand
GACGTCGCCGCGGCCGCGCAAATCAACGCAAAGAAAGCGATTACCGCGGGCGTGAAAGTGGCGTTCGGCACGGACGCGGCGGTGTATCCGCACGGACTCAATGCGGGTGAGTTTAACGTTTACGTGAAGCTGGGCATGACGCCGCTGGCGTCGATTCAAACGGCCACGATCAACGCCGTGAAGTTTGTAATGAAGGGCGGCACAGTCTATAAGAACGATTACATGAAGCGGTGATCGTCGCCGAATGGCAGAAGCGGGCTCATTTGCGGAGAAGGTAAAACAGCAGGCGGACATCGTCCGCGTGGTGGGGGAATACGTCCGCTTGAAAAAGAGCGGGCAGAATTTCACTGGCTTGTGTCCCTTCCATGCGGAGAAGTCGCCGTCGTTTGCGGTGCATCCGACGAAACAGATTTATCATTGTTTCGGTTGCGGGGTGGGTGGGGACGTATTCAAATTTGTGATGGAGATGGAGAAGTGCGCGTTCCCCGAGGCGATTCGCATCGTCGCGGAGAAATGCGGGATTTCCATTCCTCGGCCGAAAGAGCGTTCGCCGGAGGAGCGGAAAGAGAATCAACAACGCACGGTGCTGGTGGAGATGCACCGCGAGGCGCAGACATTTTTCGTGAAACAGCTGGAAGGAACGCTGGAGGGCAAGGCTGCGCGGGCGTACCTGGAGGATCGCGGCCTTGATAAGGATGTGCTCGCACGGTTTGGAATTGGTTATGCGCCGAGCGGCGGCGACCTCCTCCTCCGGCACCTGAAATCGAAGTACGCGGAGAAACTCCTGGCTGAATCCGGGTTGATCTCACGCGATCAGAGCGGGCGGCTGTTTGATCGGTTCCGGCGGCGCATCACGTTTCCGATTTCGAATGAGTCCGGAAAAATCGTGGCGTTTGGCTGCCGCGCGCTGGGCGACGACCAGCCGAAGTACCTGAATTCGCCGGAAACGCCGATCTATTCGAAGAGCAATGTGCTGTATCACATGGATCGCGCGAAAGAAGGAATTCGCCGGCAGGACTTCGCGATTCTGGTCGAAGGCTACATGGATGCGATCGCCGTGGCGCGCGCGGGAATCAGCAACGTAGTGGCGAGTTGCGGGACGAGCCTGGCGGAACCACAGATCAAATTGCTGGGCCGATTCACGCGGCGCGTCGTGGTGAATTACGACCCGGACGCCGCGGGACAGACGGCGACGGAGAGATCGCTCGTGTTGCTGCTGGAGCAAGATTTTGAAGTGCGCGTGCTGGCGCTGCCGCCGGTGGGCAACAAAAAAGCGGATCCGGATTTGTTTATCCGCGAAAAAGGCGCCGAGGAGTATCTCAAGCTGCTCAAGGAAGCGCCGCCGTATGTGGATTATCTGATTGCACGGGCGCGGCAGATGGATTTGACGACCGGCGAAGGAAAGCTGCGCGCGGTAAATTTTCTCTTACCTTACGTGCAGAAAATTCCCAACCGCATCCTGCGATCGGAATGGGCGACGCGCATCGCGCAGCAGCTTCGGTTGGATGAGCCGGTGCTGCGTGCGGCTTTGAGCAAAGCGGCCTCGGAACGCCGCAGCGAAGTGAAGACGCAGCCGGAATTGATCGGACGCGCGGCAAAGCCTGTGGAGCGACGGTTGATTCGAATGCTGGCGGAGGCCGAAGGATACCGGCACGAACTGGCGCAGCGTTTGCAAAATGCGCGTCTCTATCACGGCCTGGAAACGGAGAGGATTTTCGCGGCGCTGGTGGTCGCCAGCCTTGCAGGCCAACCCTTGCAGGCGACAGAAGTGGCCGCCGTGCTGGAAGAGCGCGACCGGCGGCTGCTCTTCGAGATCCTGTTTGAGGAAACCAACGAGCCGACCTGGGAAGAGGCCCTGAGCTGTATCGAGGCACTCCAAAACAGGCAGGCGGAGCGGGAACTCGCGGAAGTCCAACGAAGCATCGAGGCGAGTCCATCCGCGCCGGAGATGCGCGGATTGCTCGAAAAGAAGCAGGAGTTGATGCGGCGGCTGGCCGCTGCGCGCTGAGAAGCCTCCCCAGGAGTATAAATGGAAAAGATTTGCCAAGTTCAAAGCCTACCCAGAGTCTTCCACAGGTTTCCACGAATTAAATCATTGACGGAAAGGGACTTAAGCGTGTAGCGTAATAGGGTTTCGCGAGTAACGGTTTTGCCGTTAAGCGCATCTATATACATGTACTTAGCGGCAGGGGCCGAGCCTCACAGGTGCGGGAAGCGGGCCACGCACGGAGGCCAACGGCGGGCAAGCGGCGCAGAGCAGAGGGCTTCAAATAAAAAAGCGAGCGATCTTCTTTGGGGGGAATTCCCCCGTGGTTTGCGCCTGCGCGCCAGCCTGCGCGTAGCTTTGCGAGTGAACGTGGTTCCAATCGCGTCCGGCAATGCTTGGGATACCGGTCCGATTGCGGGAGGAATTTGTGGCAGCAGTAGGTCTTGAAGAGAAATATGATGCAGTACGACAGCTCATTGCCGTAGGCAAAGAGCGCGGTTACCTGCTCTACGACGAAGTAAACGATTCGCTTCCGGCAGAGGTGCATTCTTCGGAAGAGATCGACGATCTCCTCACTACATTTGAGCGGAACGGCATTGAGATTTACGAGGACCAGGCGTCGGCGAAGGCCGCGCGCGCCGTGGAAGTGTCCGCGGAGCCCGGCGATCGCGACGCCATCGTCAAGGACGACGCGCATTCCGACGAGGGCAGCAGCGACCTCGATCTGACCCCGGGTTCCCTCGAAAAGACTAACGACCCCGTACGCATGTACCTGCGCGAGATGGGCACCGTTCCGCTGCTGACGCGCGAAGGCGAAGTCACCATCGCCAAGCGCATTGAGCGCGGGCAACTTGTGGTGATGAAGTCCATCACCCGCTCGCCGATCGTCATCAAGGAATTGATCGCCGTGGGCGACGATCTGCGCAAGGGTGTGCGATCGATCAAAGAAATCGTGCAGTTTGACGACGAAGAGCTGACCGAAGAAAAGATCGCCAATAAGACCAAACAGACGCTCAAGTACATCGATAAGATTGCAAAATTGTACGAAACCGCGCTGAAGCAAGCCGCGAAGCTCGACAAGACGGCGAAATCGAAGAAGAAGCCGTACATTCGCGCGAAGTGGGACGTGGCGCGGACACGCGTGGAAATTTCCGTCGCGATTCGCGCGATCGATTTCAATCCGTTCGAAAAAAAGCGCCTCATCGACAAGATGCGCGGCACTGTCGAGCGGCTGCAGTCACTCGAACGCGAAGCGGGGCGCCTGGAGCGCCGAGCCGACGTAGCCAAGGGCGACGTCGCCGCCGAAGCGCGCAAGGAATTGCGCACGCGCCGCACCGAACTGAAGGACATCGAGGAGGCCAGCGAAGTCGGGCTCACCGAGCTTAAGCGCACGCTGACCTTCATTCACCGCGGCGAAGCGGAAGCCGAACAGGCCAAGAAGGAATTGATCGAAGCCAACCTTCGATTGGTCGTTTCCATCGCCAAGAAATATACCAACCGTGGATTGCAGTTCCTCGACCTGATTCAGGAAGGCAACATCGGCTTGATGAAGGCGGTGGACAAGTTCGAGTGGCGCCGCGGCTACAAGTTTTCGACGTATGCGACATGGTGGATCAGACAGGCCATCACGCGCGCCATCGCCGACCAGGCGCGCACCATCCGTATTCCCGTGCACATGATCGAAACGATCAACAAACTGGTGCGCACCAGCCGCCAGCTTGTGCAGGAACTCGGCCGCGAACCGACCAGCGAAGAGATCGCCAAGCGCATGGACATTCCGGTGTCCAAGGTGCGTAAGATTTTGAAGATCGCGCAGGAGCCGATTTCGCTGGAAACCCCCATCGGCGAGGAAGAAGACTCGCATCTCGGCGATTTCATCGAAGACAAGGCCGTGGTTTCGCCGTCCGACGCGGTCATCAACTTGAACCTGAAGGAACAAACTTCCTCGGTGTTGAAGACGCTGACGCCGCGCGAGGAAAAGGTCATCAAGATGCGTTTTGGCCTGGATGACGGCAGTGAACACACGCTCGAAGAAGTCGGCCAGTCGTTTGCCGTCACGCGCGAACGCATCCGCCAGATCGAAGCCAAGGCACTGCGCAAGTTGCGGCATCCGTCGCGTTCGCGCAAACTGCGCGCCTTCCTGGAAGGCCCGTCGCGCGATTACCTCTAGAAAGGCCTGAACGACTTAGTACAAGACGCCTTCGATCATTTCGGAGGCGTTTTTGTTTCCACTGAACTAATCCTGCGGCAGCCGGCCGAATCGCACGAACATCCGACCGAGCCAGACAACCATGAAGCCCAAGAAGCCAGCGAGGATGTACCACATCCGGGAGACATCGGGCCGGTGCTCCGGATGCAGATTGGACTGAATCGCATAATCGAACGTGAGAATCATGATCAGGAAGACTGCGCAGCCGAACCAGGCAAAATAGGCTTTCAAAAAGGCCATTGTCTCAGCCTGGTGTTCCGGCGCAAGCCAGTACTGTTTGTTCGGAAGGTTGATCAATCGCGGAGGCACGGAAGCAATGATCCGCGGAATCCCAAATCCCAGCACGGCTGCAAGTACGCTCATGCCGGTGAAGAGTCCGAAAAAGGCTGATTTTGTTTGCCAGCTGTTCGGCACGCCCCGACCGTTGAAGTGCGAAGCCACAACATCGGGCATTTGTGCGTAGTAAGTGGAAAAATAAATCGCCGCGCCCACGGCGAGGATTGCGAAAATCAATTTTGGCAACCTGGCATCCGGCATGATCGCTCTTAACTGGAGCGTAAGACAGTGCGTAGAGCTGCACAAGGTTTCTGCGCTCATCGGTGCCCCGGTAGTCACAGCCCTTGCCGACTCGCCGCGGAACAACTCAGTGCAGATTGCGAAAGCGAAGGATCTAGGCGCGCCCGGATGGTCTTTCTGCGTACTAGAATAGGGCATGGGCCATAGCGAACTATGAAGACGAAGCGAAAAATAGCCGCGATCGTGCTGCTTGCGCTGCTGGGCGCAGTTGCCTACGGATTGTTCCGCACGGGGCAGCCAGCAAGTGCGCCCACGATAAATACCGAGGCCGCGTATGCAGGGGCAGCACAGGGACCGATTGTCGATCAAACGCCGCTATCGACCGCACAGCGGTTGGCCCAGATGCCGACTACCGCAGAGGAACTGCCCTTTGCCCAGGAAGTCCTGAGGCTCGGGGACAACGATATGGACCTCGCCTTTGCAGCGGCTGTGCGTGATGCCCAGGAACATCCACCGGTCCTAAGCACCGAGGCCAAGGCGATCGAAGCGCGGCTGCAGCAGTCGGAGAGAGCCGTCGAAGCGGACAAGGCCGAGGTCGCGCGGCTCACCGCCGCCTACGAAAAGGCCGGCGCGGATAAGAAGGATGCCTTGGACGATCAGCTGGATGTCGCCAAAGCGCAGCAGGAGTTGGATCAGGACGAAGCCGACGATGCCAAGCAGGACCTGATCCGTGCCGGCGGCGATCCGAAGGGCCGAATCCAGTCGATGGTCGAAGAACACGAAGCCACCTCGCATGTGGCGGACACCATGCACGTGTCGATCGACAATTCTGTCGAAGCGCAGGGATTGATTCACCGGGTGCAGCGATGGTCGGTGCTTCGCCAGAAGCAGCTACTTCTCTGGCACGCCAGGCAAGAAGCGGAGTCCCTGGCGATGTCGCTGACGGCCCGGCACAATGCGCTGGAATCGCAGATCAGTTCTGGGAAGGCCCGCACAGCAGAGGCGAACGCGCAAGCGACGCCCGGTGCGGCCGCTAGTGGTTTCAGAAAACCTTCAAATCTGAATCGAGAAGAGTCGACCAATCTGGTGAAAGCCACTAAGCTGCGCGCTTCCGAGCAAAAAACTTTGGCCGGGTTTGGCAAACGGATCGACGACCAGAAACAACTGGCCGACGTCTATGCCAAATGGACAGATGTTCTTGCCGCCAAGCAGCGTTCGGTCATTCACCGAATGTTGATTGGACTGGTCATTATTTTTGGAATTTTGCTGATCGGAATCTTTTTCGATAGCTGGCTTGAACGGCTGCTCGGCAAAACCTCCCTGGATCGCCGACAAGTGGAAACGATGCGCACGGTCACGCGCGTGGCCGTACAGATCTGCGCGGTGCTCTTCATTCTCCTGGTGATTTTTGGGCCTCCGAATCAGCTCGGAACGATTCTGGGCCTCGCTGGCGCGGGTCTGACAGTAGCGCTGAAAGATTTCATTGTGGGCTTCCTCGGCTGGTTCGTGCTCATGGGCAAGAACGGCATCCGCCTCGGCGATTGGGTGGAAATCAATGGCGTGACCGGCGAAGTCGTCGAGCTTGGGATGTTCCACACAGTCCTGCTCGAAACCGGAAACTGGACCGATTCGGGCCACCCGACGGGGCGCCGCGTGACGTTCACCAACAGCTACGCGATAGAAGGTCACTACTTCAATTTCTCGACGTCCGGCCAATGGATGTGGGATGAATTGCAGCTAGTGCTTCCCACTGGGCAAGATCCGTATCCGGTCATTGATGCGATTCAGAAAAAGGTCGCCGAAGCAACCACCGAAACCGCAAAACAGGCCGAGCAGGAGTGGCAACACGCGGCGAGTTCGCGCCAGATGAGCGCGCTATCCGCTGCGCCTGCCATCAACGTGAAGCCGGTCATCGGCGGGGTCGAGATTGCCGTGCGCTACATCACGCGCGCCAACGAACGCTACCAATTGCGCGCCAAGCTCTATCAGGCGGCTGTGGATCTGCTTGGTCCGAAGGCGATTTCTCCGCCAGCGTCGCCGGCCCCCACTCCCTCTTCCGATTAGTCCAAATCACCGGCAACCGTGCGTCACTGGGGCACTGCTCCTAGCGCGAACTTGCTCCGAAGTCAGTCCGTACATCGGCGATATCAGCCGCAACAGCTTACTGCATGAGCTGGCGCGCGCGAATCGCGGAGACCGTCGCTCCCGTATAGAGCAGCGCTAGCATCGCATATCCTGCGACCAGCCCCGCGCCTTGCGCCACCCACCCCAGCGCAAAACTCATGAAGAGTTGCACCACCGTCGTCAGTATCGCCATTGCGGACTGCGTGCGCCCCATGAAATGGCGGGGCACTATGGTCATCAGCGAAGACTGCGCCACAACGCCGCCCAGCGCCCTGCAGAATCCAAACAGAATCTGGATCATCACCGCGCCTCCCAGAAACGCGACGAACGGTGTCGCCATGTGGCCCAGTGCGAGCCCCGCGCATGCCGCGACGTAGAGCGGCATGCGCAACGCCTGCGGAAGCTGGCTGGCAATTAAGCCGCCACAAATCGCTCCCGTGGCCCAGCCTGCTTCCAGAAACCCCAGCCCGCGCGGACCTGCGTGCAGAATGTCGTTTGCCAAAGCAACCAGAACTACATTCGCGCTCACCACACCCGCCATCATGACGGAGTGCGTGATCCCCAGCACGAGCACCAGCGGCTGTTGCCGCAGATACGCGAAGCCTTCCTTCATGTCCGCGTAAACGGCTAGCGAAAGCCCTGCTTCCGCGACCTCCGGATTTTCTCCCGTCTCCAGCGCCTCGGCGGTCGCTTCCGTCGCCTCGTTAAATTCCCGCGGATACTTTTGACTCTCCCGTGGTGAGACGTACCCGCGCCGCACTTGATACAGGCAATAGGCCGACACGAAATACGTTGCGCCATCGATCGCCAAGATTCCCGCGATGCCCGCCGTGTTGTAAAGGAAACCCACGAAAGCGCCCGCGATGAGCATGCCGCTCTGCACTCCCACGAGCACCGCGGCATTCGCGCCGGTAAACTGGCTCGTCGGAATCACTTCCTGCACCAGCGCGTTCACTGTCGCCCAGTACATCGCGGAACCAGTGCCGGTGATCAGCGTCATGGCGTAAAGGTGCCAAAGCTCCAGATGGCCGCGCCACGCGATGTAAGCGGTGGCGAGAACAAAAACGCCGCGCGTGAGATCGAGCAGGACACCGAGGTAGCGCCGGTCGATGCGGTCGATCAGCACGCCGCCAAGAAACGGCACAAAGAGTCCCGGCAAGGTCATTACGATCACTTGCCCGCTCACCTTCACGGTCGAGTGCGTTGCCGTAAGGATGTACCAGCTCACGCCTGCGAAGTTCATTCCGCTGCCGAAGAGCGACACAAACATCGCGACAAAGAAATAGCGGAACCCGCGCTGTGCCCAGATCAGCTGCCAGTCCACCCTGTTTGTCACTGTGGTTGCCATCGAACCTGATAGCTTACTATCGTAGGCCGCGGCGTTTCGACGAAGTCACTGCAAACGTTTCGCGGCAAAAACAGTGTGTAGCGGGGGATGAGATGGGGAAAGAGCTCAACTGCTCGGTGCGGTTCGGGAAGCAGCAATCAGAAGGCAAAGCGCTGCTCGAAACGAGCGAAATTCTTTTTCGTGGTGATTTCCGGCTGAAGATTCTGTTCTCCACCGTCACATCCGCGAAAGCTGTGGATGGCGAACTCCGTTTGCAGACCGCGGATGGGCTCGCGGTTTTTCATCTTGGCGCGGCCTCCGAAAAATGGTGCGACAAGATTCTTCATCCCAAGTCGCGCATCGAAAAGCTCGGCGTTAAACCCGGAGCGAAGGTTGCGCTTCTCGGCGAGTTCGACGCGGAGTTTCTTCGCGAAGTAGGCAGCCTCACCAGGACGGTGAGCAAGGGCAAGGCAGCTTCTGATTCCGATTGGATCTTTTTTGCTGCGGATTCGAAAGACGACCTCGGCAGTCTCTCCAAAATCTCAAAATCCATGCAGGGCGCCACTCCCCTTTGGATCGTTTATCCCAAGGGGCAAAAACACATCACGGAAAACGACGTTCTCGCTGCCGGTCGCAAGTCCGGTTTGAAAGATGTGAAAGTCGTCGGCTTTTCCCCGACACACACCGCGCTGAAGTTCCTTCTTCCTGTTTCGCGGCGCTAGACGTTTTTCAGTTCACATGAGGCGGTTGCGAGGGGAACACTCACCTCGGCGTTGGCGGGACTGTAGAAGACCGAAGTTTCCATCTCCTCCTAGAGTGTACGCGAGTCGTCGGTTGCACTTCGGATGTATGCGCGTCCGGCGGCATCTTTGAATTCATATTGTATTTCACTCCGCCGATGCTTCCCTCCTGTCAGGTACTGGCGAGTAACAACGCCGAAGGCGAGGCTTTCTTCGGCCAAAAGCTTCTGATCCCTGATGGCGCGACGAATGGACATGATTGCAATTGCCATTCCGCACTTGGGACACATCAGTTTTTTCATCTAAGAAATGTATAACTCTCTCGCAGTTGTTTATCGAGAGAAAGTTTCACTATTTCGTATGCGTGCGTATCATCAAAGTGATGGCGTCCCTGTTGGAAGTGAGAGGATTGACGGTGGAGTTGCCTACACCCACCGGCTGGGTGCGGCCGGTGAACGAGGTGTCGCTGCACATCGCGGAAGGCGAATCTCTCGGACTGGTTGGCGAATCCGGAAGCGGCAAGACCATGCTGTCCCTGGCGCTGATGGGTTTGCTTCCGCCCGGCGCGCGGGTCAGCGGCGAAGCCACGCTAGCGGCGGAAGGGTCACCGAAAAAATTAATGGCTCTGAGTGAGCGCGAATGGCGCCATGTTCGCGGCGGCGAGATTGCCATGATTTTCCAGGAGCCCATGACCTCGCTGAATCCCGTGATGCGCATCGGCGCTCAGATTGCAGAAGCCATCTGCGCGCATCAGCCCAAGCTTGCAGTCAACGAAGTGAAACGTAAAGCGATCGATGCTTTGCGGCGCGCCGCAATCCCCCAACCCGAATCCCGCGCGCAACAATTTCCGCACCAGCTTTCCGGTGGCCTGCGTCAGCGCGCCATGATGGCCATGGCGCTGGCGGCCGGGCCACGTGTTCTAATCGCTGACGAGCCCACCACCGCGCTCGACGTCACGGTGCAGAAGCAAATCCTGAATCTGCTCGATCGCCTCCGCCGCGAGCTGAAGCTGGGCCTGCTTTTCATCACCCACGACCTCGGTGTGGTAGCGCAGGTCGCGGAACGCGTGGCCGTCATGTACGCTGGACGCGTCATCGAAGAAGGCCCCGCGCGAGATGTCCTCACGAAACCCAAACATCCCTACACGCAGGGGCTGCTGAAAGCCTCACCAACTCTCAAGCGCGGGGCGCTCACCCCAATTCCCGGCGTGGTTCCGCAACTCACGGCTCTGCCACCCGGCTGCGCTTTCGAACCGCGTTGCGAACTTCGCCGCTCCGACTGTGTCACCGAAGTGCCTGCTCTCCGGGCGGCCGGCGAAAATCATAAGGCACGCTGCGTGCTCGTCTGATGGAAGCAATTCTCTCAGCGCGTGAACTCCGCAAGACCTACCGGCGAGGCGGCAGTGTCTTCTCTCAGGAATCAGATAGCGCGCGCTTCACTGCCGTCGATGGCGTAAGTTTCGAGGTCGCGCGTGGCGAAACGTTCGCCATCGTTGGCGAAAGCGGTTGTGGTAAGACCACCCTCGCGCGGATGCTGCTTCGCCTCATCGAGCCCGACGCTGGGCAAATCTACTTTGCCGGGGAAAACCTCTTGGGCGCCCGCGGAGCGGGATTGCGCGCATTGCGCCGTCAAATGCAGATGATTTTCCAGGACCCCTTCGCATCATTGAATCCGCGCATGCGCGTGGGCGAGATCGTCGCCGAGCCCCTTGCGATTCATGAGCCGCGCCTCACCGCCCGGGAGCGCAAAAATACCGCCGTTCTGATGCTGGCTAGGGTCGGTCTCGGCGCCGATGTGCTCGATCGTTACCCGCATGAATTCTCCGGGGGGCAGCGGCAAAGGATTGGTATCGCGCGAGCCCTGATTCTCCAACCGAGATTGATTGTGGCGGACGAACCCGTTTCGGCTCTGGATGTCTCCGTGGGAGCGCAGGTTCTTCTTCTGTTACAAGAACTGCAGAGCGAATTCTCGCTGACCTATATTTTCATTTCGCATAGCCTGCCCGTGGTCGCGCAAATCGCCACGCGCATCGCCGTCATGCGCGCCGGCCGATTCCTGGAAATCGGCGCTGCCGAAGTAGTTCTCCACCACCCCCGGCACGATTACACCCGCGAACTGCTATCCGCCGTCCCGGAGCTGCCGCGCGGCTGAACGGCTCCATTCCGTGCCTTTCCTTTCTTGCTTCGGGCCTTTTAACTTTCAACTTTCGACTGTCAACTTCTTTTCCGCCGCGCTAGAATCCCCCCACTGAAATATTCCCCGGTGCTGGTGCGTAGTGCCATCTAGATAGCCGTGCTACGCAACCTTGTGGTGGAGGAATCCTCGATGGCGACAACAACTACATCTCTGCCCGATCCCCAAGCCCCGCCGCCAGTGAGTGCGATGGCCCGGATCACGGGCGTGCTGTTCAGTCCGTCCAAGACGTTTGCCGAAATTGCGCAGCGGCCAAGTTGGGTGGCCCCTTTTCTCTTGCTCATTGCGCTAAGTCTTGGGATCAGCGTTCTGATTGGGCAAAAGACAGACTGGCGCAGCTTTTTTGAACGTCAGATGAATCAGAATTCGCGCTTTGACAACATGTCGCAGGAGCAGAAGGACCGGATTCTGGAGAGCCAGGTTACCTGGGCGCCGAAGATATCCTTCTTATTCGGCCCCGTGGCAGTAGGCGTGAGTATTCTCGTGATATCTCTAATCTACTGGAGTGCTTTTAATCTGTTCAAAGGGGCGGGACTGCGGTTCGGCACGGGCTTTGCAATCACGGTCCATGCCTTCGTGCCGGCCCTGATCAGCAGTGTGCTGGCGATTATCATCCTGCTGATCAAGAAAAAGGGCGACGTCGATCCGGAACATTTCTTGGCGAGCAGTCTCTCGGCCTATCTTCCCGATCCATCGCCGAAATGGCTTGATACGCTAGGACAATCCATCGAATTATTTTGGATTTGGTCGCTTCTCTTGATCGCGATTGGTTTTGCTTCGGCGAATCCCAAAAAAATCAAGTCTGGTACGGCGTACGGCATCGTCTTCGGGTTGTGGGCGATCTGGGTGCTCTGCAAGGTGGGCTGGGCGGCGCTCTAATCGCGTCCTGATACACTGAAGTAGGACAGACATTCCTGCTTGTCCTTCTGTCAGGTGTTCAGCCGAAGATGAGTTTTTCCTTTGAAGTCTCGAAGACCGGCCCGACCGGCGCTCGCCGCGGCCGCTTAACCACGCGGCACGGCACGGTCGAAACTCCGTTCTTCATGCCTGTGGGTACCCAGGCCTCCGTCAAAGCGCTCACCCAGGAAGCCCTCGAAGACCTCGACGCGGAAATCATCCTCGCAAATACCTATCATCTTTATTTGCGCCCCGGCCATGAACTCGTGCGCAAACTCGGCGGCTTGCATCAATTCATGTCCTGGCCGCGCGCCATCCTTACCGATTCCGGCGGTTACCAGGTCTTCAGTCTCTCCGCGCTTCGAAAAATGACCGACGAAGGCGTGCGCTTCCGCTCGCATCTCGACGGTTCGGAGCATCTCCTTACCCCGGAGAAGGCCGTAGAGATTCAGCTCGCCCTCGGCTCGGATATCGCCATGGTCCTCGATGAATGCATCGAAACGCCCGCCCCTCGCGACCATGCCGAAGCTGCCGTCACACGAACTACAGCGTGGGCCAGGCGCGCTCGCAACTATTTTCAGGGATGGACGCAGTGCAACGGCGACCTGCCGCAATGGCAATTCGGAATTGTTCAAGGCGCAACTTTTCCTGATTTGCGCCGGGAAAGCGCTCGCCAGCTTCTCGATCTAGATTTTCCCGGCTATGCGGTCGGCGGCCTCGCTGTCGGCGAACCACACGAGACGACCTGCGAAATGACCGCCGAAGTCACCGCACAGCTCCCCAAAGATCGTCCCCGGTATCTCATGGGTGTTGGCCGCCCCGAACAAATCGCCGACTACGTCGCGCGGGGCATCGACATGATGGACTGCGTCCTCCCCACGCGCGCCGCGCGCCATGCCTGCCTCTACACCAGCGAAGGCCGCGTGCTCATCAAGAACGCGCGTTATGCACAGGACCAGCGGCCCATCGATCCGAATTGCACCTGCAGCGTCTGCCGCCGCTATACGCGCGCTTATCTACGCCATCTTTTTGCTGCCGGAGAACTCACCGCCGCGATTCTCGCTACCCACCACAATGTCCACTTTTACCTTGACATAATGCGTCAAATCCGCGAGGCTATCGAGTTTGGGAACCTAGCGATTTTCTCATCTGAGATGCACGCGCGCTATGCGGTAGGTCCGGTCTGAGAGCCGGTTCGAGGCGTAGCGCGGGCCGTCCGCGGGGCACCAAGAGAAGAGCATGAGTTGAAGTCGGCGAGCAGGCAACTCGCCTGCGTTCCGCTGTTCCTACTCTTCTCTGGATTTCCAGCGCCGGGAGGCTGCGAGCTGTCTCGTGAACGAGCTCGGGAGGGCACGACTTCAGTCGTGCCGAAGGGTGTTGAGACTTTGCATGCTTTAGCCCCTGGGGTTCGCTGATGGGACCGTCCATTCAGTTGTGAGATTGAGTTCCAGGCAGTAAGCTACAAAATTTTGGCATCGAAAACGAACCATAGGGAACTGGCTAGAAAAATGATGACGGCAGCAATGGTTTTTCAAGCTTCGGGTGGCGGTTTAGGCGGTTTCCTGATTCCGCTGGGCCTTATGTTCGCCATCATGTATTTCCTGGTGATCATGCCCCAGCAGCGCCAGCGCAAGAAAATGCAGGCGATGCTCGCCGAGCTAAAGGCCGGCGACAAGATCATCACCAGCGGCGGCATCTACGGCACGATCAACGGTATCGATGGTGATTCCGTCATTTTGAAAATCTCCAGCGAACCGCAAGTTAAAATCCGCATTGCGCGTGCGGCGATTGCTCAGGTGGAGGCATCGGAAGATGCAAAATAAGCCCATCTCTCGCCCCGTTACGCGACTTACTTTCTGACCATGAATCCCAATCCGAAGTGGAGAGCGCTGTCCATCCTTCTAATCATCCTGTTCTGCGTCTATTACCTCGTCGGTTTGCCGGAGTTTCCCAAATCGTTCGCGCAGGTGAAGCAGAATTTCGGCCATCAGATTAAGCTCGGCCTCGACCTGCAAGGCGGCACGCACCTGATTCTCCAGGTGCAGGTGCAGGAAGCCATCGCCCAGGAAACGGACCAAATGGTCGATCGTCTGACCACTGAGCTTCGCGCCAAGAATATTCACTACGACGAGGTTCGCCGCGCCGACGATACGCATATCCTTGTGCGCAACATCGATCCCGCGCAACTTTCGCAATTTCGCGATTTGGTCAGCGCGCAATACGCCAACGTCTGGGATCTCACGCCCACTCCCGGCGACCCCTCCGGGTACACATTGACTCTGCGCCCCAGCGCCATCGCGCAAATTAAAGAATCGACCATGACCCAGTCGCTCGAAACCATCGAGCGCCGCATCAACGCCCTTGGCCTCACCGAGCCGACCATCCAGCGTCGTGGCGGCAGCAATGACAACCAAATCCTCGTGCAATTGCCCGGCGAAGGCGATCCCACGCGCGCCAAAGCCGTCATCCAAGCCGGTGGCCAGTTGGAATTAAGACTGGTCGAAGATGCACGAACTTACTCTTCTGAATCCGAAGCCTTGGCAGCTCATGGCGGGGTCTTGCCTCCCGGCACTGAACTCGTCCAGGGCCGCTCTGAAACAAGGAATGCGTCGGGTATCCAGGACACCGGTGTCACCTGGTACGTCCTGAGCCGCGCGCCGATCGTCACCGGACGCGACTTGCGCAGTGCGATCGAAACTCGCAACACCAATAATCCCAGCCAGTTTCAGGTGAACTTTACCCTGTCTCCGGAAGCCGCCCGGCGTTTTGGTCCATTCACGGAACAGAACAAGGGCCGTCAAATGGCCATCGTCCTGGAACATCGTGTCTATTCCGCCCCGGTCATCAATGGGCGTATTGACGACTCCGGTCTGATCGAAGGCAATTTCAGCCAAGAAACTGCCCACGATCTCGCCTTGGTTCTGCGCGCTGGCGCGCTTCCCGCATCCATCAAGTATCTCGAAGAGCGCACCGTCGGCCCATCGCTCGGGGCGGACTCCATCCGTCACGGCGTGCAGGCGTCCGTCCTTAGCCTTGTCGTCGTGATGCTCTTCATGCTTGTCTACTACCGTCTCTCCGGCGGCAACGCCGTGCTCGCGTTGATCTTGAACCTGATCATCTTGCTTGCGGTCCTCGCGCTCTTCGGCGCCGTATTGACGTTGCCCGGCATCGCCGGCGTGATCCTCACCATCGGCATGGGCGTCGATTCCAACGTCCTAGTGTTCGAACGCATCCGCGAAGAGCTGCGCAACGGCAAGTCATCCGCCTCCGCCGTGGACGCTGGCTTTGACAAAGCCTTCGTGACCATTATCGACACGCACGTGACAACGGTCGTCTCCGCTTTCTTCTTGTTCCTGTTCGGAACCGGGCCGATCCGCGGCTTTGCCATCACATTAACCATCGGTTTGATCGCCAACGTCTTTACCGCGATCTATGTTTCAAAGACGATTTTCCAGTACCACCTGGCCAAAATGGATCGCCAGGCGGAATTGAGCATTTAGGGTGTACTAGAACTCTTGGAGCGTGCGTCCCACTCGAATCGAAACGAGTGGGGAGTAGGTTCTCCGGCCGGTTTTCTCTACCCTGGGTAGACGGTTTCGCGCCGGGAACATTCCGCAACCCCCTGGAGTCTAAGGAAGGGAAGTAAAGAAGGCATGATCGAGCTCTTCAAACAGCCCAACATCAACTGGATGGGCAAAGCCAAGTATTTCTATGCCTTGAGCGGCATTTTCCTCCTCGCCGGGTGGACTTCGATTTTCGTCAATGGCGGTCTTCGCTACGGGATTGATTTCAAAGGCGGCACCAACGTGGACGTACGATTTGCCCAGCCCCCCAATGTGGACAAGCTCCGCAGCGGACTTGTCGCCCAAGGGTTAGGCAATACCGAAATTCAGAG
>WNFF01022689.1_pt1 | contig 15889 bp, 11 predicted proteins | sample 5400441 | NCBI WGS metagenome assembly WNFF01 (sample SAMN13153345, study PRJNA577476) | soil metagenome | isolation source: 120 cm saprolite under Douglas fir tree site 2 hole 3 replicate 1 | place: USA:California | collected 2015-04-18 | reverse complement strand
GGGAACGGGCCTTCGGCGGGTCCGCTTCCCCGGCGGCCCTGGTCCCGTCGAGCCGGATCCCGCGCAGCGCGAGCAGCACGACCAGGACGCCGGCGCAGACGATGGAGGAGTCGGCCAGGTTGAAGACCGGCCAGTGCGGCAGCTCGATCCAGTCGACCACGTGGCCCTGGAACGGCCCGGGCGCGCGGAAGATCCGGTCGAGCAGGTTGCCGGTGGCCCCGCCGAGCAGCAGCCCGAGCGTGATGGCCCAGCCGATGCTGCGCAGGTTCCTGGCGGCGCGCAGGATGTAGACGATCACGCCGAGGGCAATGGCGGTGAACACGATCGTCATCGACGTGCCGATGCTGAACGCGGCCCCGCCGTTGCGGGTCAGCGTGATCGTGAGCAGCCCGCCGAGCAGCCGTATCGGCGCGTGGCCCGGCATGGTGGCCACCACGATGGCCTTGGAAATGACGTCTGCCGCGAGGACGAACACGGCCACCGCGAGCAGCAGCGCGACCCGGCGCGGCCGCCCGGGGGCGCCGGAGGGGGCGCTGTTCAGCGGCGTTCCTGGCGCTGCTTGCAGGCCACGCACAGGGTCGCCCGCGGGAAGGCCAGCAGACGCGCCTTGCCTATCGGCTGGCCGCAGGATTCGCATACTCCATATGTTCCCGCATCGATCCGGTCGAGGGCACGCTCACCCTGGTCCAGCAGGTCCTGGGCGTTCTGCGAGAGGGCGAGCTCATGCTCGCGCTCGGACGCCTTCGTCCCGGCGTCCGCCTCGTCGTCACCGGCGTCCCGGATCGAGCCGCTGAGCCCTTCGGCGATGTCACGGGCGGCCTTCGCGATGTCCGCGCGCAGGCCTTCGGCCTCCGCCTCGAGCTCGGCCCGCACCTGCTTGAGTTCCGCGGTGGTCCAGGGCTCCTCGCCCGGCCGGACCGGAAACCCGGCGGCATCAGACCGCGGAGCTGCGGACATGTGCGGCCTCCCATGATAAAGAGTGATGAAGACAAGAGCGGGTCACCGGAAGATAGTTCGCCGCGCTACGGGTGGCAAACCGGCCAGGAGGGGATTCGGCTACTCTGGGCCGGTGCAGGGATTCGAGCCGCTCCCCGCGCAGGTCGACCTGCCCGCGCTTGAGCACGAGATACTCACCCGCTGGCAGGACGCTGGGATCTTCGAGCGGTCACTGAAGCAGACCGCGGGCGGACCGGCCTGGATCTTCTACGAAGGGCCGCCCACCGCCAACGGGATGCCCGGCGCGCATCACGTGGAGGCGCGGACCTTCAAGGACCTGTTCCCCAGGTTCAAGACCATGCAGGGGTTCCATGTCCCGCGCAAGGGCGGCTGGGACTGCCACGGGCTGCCGGTCGAGGTCGCGGTGGAGAAGGAACTCGGCCTGACCGGCAAGCGGGACATCGAGGCGTACGGGGTCGCCGAGTTCAACGCGCGCTGCCGCGAGTCCGTGCTCAGGCACGTCGACGCGTGGCTGGAGATGTCACGGCGGATGGGTTACTGGGCCGACACCGACCACGCCTACCGCACGATGGACCCCAGCTACATCGAGTCGGTCTGGTGGTCGCTCAAGGTCATCTACGAGCAGGGGCTGCTGGTCCGCGACTACCGGATCAGCCCGTACTGCCCGCGCTGCGGCACGCCGCTGTCCGACCACGAGATGGGTCAGCCGGACGTGTACCAGACCGTCTCCGACCCGGCCATCACGGTCAGGTTCCGGCTGCGCACGCTGCCCGAGGGCGCGCCGCGCGAGCTCGAGGACGCCGACCTGCTCGTCTGGACCACCACCCCGTGGACGCTGGTCTCCAACACCGCGGTGGCGGTGCACCCGGACGCGACCTACGTGGTGGCCCGCCGGTCGCGTGACGGCGACCGGGTGGTGGTCGCCGACGACCTGTTCGCCAGGGTGCTCGGAGACGGCTGGCACGTCGCCACCCGGTTCAAAGGTCGAGCGTTGATCGGGGCGAGATACCAGCCCCCGTTCGGGATCATAGAAATCCCTGACGCTCATATCATCGTTCCAGGGTCATTCGTGACTACGGAGGATGGCACCGGGCTGGTGCACCTGGCGCCCGCGTTCGGCGCCGATGACATGGAGGCGTCACGCGCGCACGGCCTGCCCGTGGTCAACCCGATCAAGCCCGACGGGCACTTCGAGGACGACCTGCCGATGGTCGGCGGGCTGTTCTTCAAGGACGCCGATCGGCGGCTGATCGAGGACCTCGACGACCGCGGCCTGCTGTTCCGGTCCGAACGGCACGAGCACAGCTACCCGCACTGCTGGCGGTGCGGCACGTTGCTGCTCTACTACGCGGTGCCGTCGTGGTTCATCAAGACCACCGCGATCAAGGACAAGCTGCTCGCCGAGAACGAGCGGACGAACTGGTACCCGGCGACGGTCAAGCACGGGCGTTACGGCGAGTGGCTGCGGAACAACGTGGACTGGGCGCTGTCCCGGACCAGGTACTGGGGCACGCCGCTGCCGCTGTGGGTGTGCTCGGACTCGCACGTGACCTGTGTGGGCTCGCTGGCCGAGCTGTCCGAGCTGGCCGGGCGCGACCTGACCGGGCTTGACCCGCACCGGCCGTTCGTGGACGGGGTGACGTTCTACTGCCCGCAGTGCGTGCGAGGGCGAGGCGCGGCGGGTGCCCGAGGTGATCGACGTCTGGTACGACTCGGGCGCGATGCCGTTCGCGCAGTACGGCGCGCCGCTGCGCAACGCGGAAGAGTTCTACGCTTCCTATCCCGCGCAGTTCATCTGCGAGGCGCTCGACCAGACCCGGGGCTGGTTCTACTCGCTGATGGCCGTGGGGACGCTGGTGTTCGGGCGTTCGGCGTACGAGAACGTGGTGTGCGTGGGCTTGCTGGTGGACGAGACGGGCCGCAAGATGAGCAAGCACCTCGGCAACGTGCTCGAGCCGCTGCCGCTGATGGACGCGCACGGCGCCGACGCGCTGCGCTGGTTCTTCGCGGCCTCCGGCTCGCCGTGGGGCGCGCGCCGGGTGGGGCACGACATGCTCGCCGAAATCGTCAGGAAGGTGCTGCTCACCTACTGGAACACGGCGTCGTTCCTGGTCCTGTACGCGAACGCGGGCGGCTGGACGGCTGCGGAGGGTTTGGCTTCCGCGCCCGTGGCGGCGGATCGTCCGCTGATCGACCGGTGGATGCTCAGCGAGCTGCATTCGGTCGTCCGGGATGTCACTGCCTCGCTCGAGTCCTTCGACACGGCGGCCGCCGGGCGGCGGCTGGCGACGCTCATCGACGACCTGTCCAACTGGTACGTGCGCAGGTCGCGACGGCGGTTCTGGGACGGGCCCGCGTCCCCGGACGGAGCGGCGGCGTTCGCCACGCTGTACGAGTGCGTGACCACGCTCACGCTGCTGATGGCGCCTTTTGTGCCGTTCGTGACGGACTACGTGTGGGGCGTGCTGAGGCGGGCCGGGGCGCCGGAGTCCGTGCACCTGGCGTCGTGGCCCGCTTTGGATGCTTCGCTGATCGACGCAGATCTGTCGGCGCAGATGGCGCTGGCCCGGCGACTGGTCGAGCTGGGGCGGTCGGCCCGGTCGCGGGCTTCGGTGCGCACCAGGCAGCCACTGGGCCGGGCGCTGATCGGGGCACCCGGCTTCGAGGGCCTGCCCGCCGAACTGCGATCACTGGTCGCAGCGGAGCTGAACGTCGCGGAGCTTTCCGTCTTGAGCGGTGAGCTTGTCGACTACGCGGTCAAGCCGAACTTCCGCGTCCTCGGCCGCCGGTTCGGGACCCTGACACCGGCGGTGGCCGCCGCCATCGCCGCCGTACCGGCCGCGGACATCGCCACCGCGGTGCTGGCAGGCGGGACAGTACCGGTGACGGTCGACGGGGTTTCCGACGGGGCCGTGCCGGTGAGCGCGGACGAGGTGATCGTGACCCAGACTCCCCGGGCGGGCTGGGCGGTGGCCACCGACGCGGGCGAAACCGTCGCCATCGACATCACGGTCACCCCGGAACTGCGCCGGGAGGGGCTCGCGCGCGAGGTCAGCCGGCTCGTCCAGGAGGCCAGGAAGAACGATGGCCTAGACGTCACCGACCGGATCTCGCTGCGCTGGTCGGCCAGCGATCCGGACGTGGCCGCGGCGCTGACCGAGCACGCCGCGCTGATCGCCGGCGAGGTGCTGGCCGTGGACTACGGGCCTGACGTGCCGGTGGCGGACGTACCGGAGCACGGGGACGCGGAACTCGGCCTGCGGTTCTGGCTCACGCGCGCCTGATCTGGAACCTGTTACTCCGGGGACCTATCTGGCTGGTCCGGGAGGCAGGCGCGGCAGGGGGTGCAGCCGGCCTCCATGGCCGCGGCGAGCGTCATCTTGTCCAGGTCGTTCTCGCCCATGAAGCGGATGAGGATGCAGCGGGCGTTGTGATACCTGGGAACGCCGGGGACGACGGTTACTTCGAGGTTGGGGTCGGGAGCGGGAGCGGCGGGCTCGGGGTCGTTCGGCTTCGGGGTCGCGAGGACGGTGGCCGCAGGGGCGCTGGCCGCTGGGGCGCTGACTGCTGGGGCGCTGGCCGCGGCCGGCTCAGGCTCGATTGCGCTGGCGGCGGCCTTGGCGTCGTCCTGGTTCTGGGCGTCGTCCTGGTTCTGGGCAGCCGGCGGATCCTTTGCGGGCTGCTGGTCTCGGGCGGCTGGCTGGTCCTTTGCGGGCTGCTGGACTTGGGTGGACGGCTGGTCCTGGGCGTCTGCGGGCGGCGGGGTATCCGGCGACTGCTTGCGCTCGGCGGCATGGGGAGGTTCAGCGGCGTCTGCGCTGGCGGAGGGAGCTGGCGTCCCGGCGGGCTTGGATGACGCGGGGGGCTGGGACGGCGCGGGGGGCTGGGACGGCGCGGGGGGCGCGGGTGCCTGGGCGGGCTTCTGGGCAGCCGGGAACGGGCGCGCCTCGGTGGCGGGAGGCAGGGGCGCCTGAGTGGGCTTCGGGGTGGCGGGAGCCTGGGGCGTGCCCGTGGTCGATTCGCCGCGCCACTCCCAGACACCGGGGGCCTCCGGATGCGAGGTGAACGCGGCCGGGGGACGCTGTGCGTCGGCCGGGGGACGCTGTGCGTCCGCGGGGCGCGAGCCTGGTGCCTGGGTGACGGGCCGAGAACCGGGGAAGTCGCCCGCTGGGGGGATACTACTCCCCCGGGCCGCGGCGGCCCGGGCGGCAACTGGCTGGACCGCGGGGGACTGAACCGCGGCGGGCTGGACGGTGACGGGCCGGGGCGATGAGGGCTGGGCTCTCAGCGGCTGCTCGGTTGGCAGATAACCGGCCACGGACGGGCCGGACTGGGCGGCGGCCGGCCAGCCGACTCCGGCGGAAGCGGGCTCCTGCGCGCTGGCCTCGGATGCAGCCGTCTTGGGCTTGCCAGCCAGCTCACGCCAGTTGACGGCCGCACCGATGCCCAGCGCTAGCAGGGCCACGCCACTCACGCCGATCGCGATGTAGACGAGACCAAGCTTGCTCGTGACCACACCCGCGACCAGCAGTCCGACCGCGACGACAACGAGAAACGCACTGAAGCGGATCACATGCGTTCTCTCTCCCAGAGCGGTCCCCGCAGGTCCTTCTAGTAGCTACTGCCTACCGGCGCTCGCGCGAGGGCGCTCCCTCACTCGTGCGGAAGCCACCGGAGTGCTGCACTACCTCAGGTACGCCGTACTGGCCCGGGCCCTGACCGCCGTTACGCGCGCCGCTCGGCGCGAGCGCGGGTGGCATCGACGGCTGCGTCCCCGAACCCATGGTGGGGAAGGTTCCGCTGTCGGTGACACCCGCCTCCAGGTCGCGCAGCTGGCCTTCCAGGTAGGCCTTCAGCCTGCTGCGGTACTCGCGCTCGAACGCGCGCAGGTCATCGACGCGGCGCTCAAGCTCTTCGCGCGTCTGGACCAGCGAGCCCATGGCCTGACGGTGCCGCTCCTGCGCGTCGCGCTCCAGGCTCTCCGCCCGGGCCCGCGCGTCGCCGGTGATCTGCTCCGCCTGGCGCCTGGCCTTGGTGAGAACCTCGTCCGCCTCGCGGCGAGCGCGGCCCAGGGTCTCGTCGGCCTCCCGGCGGGCGTCGGCGATGGCCTGGTCGGCAGTCTGCTGCGCGAGCGAGAGCACGCGCGCGGCCGTGTCCATGTTGTCCTCGATGTGCGGCATTCCGCCCATCATGACCGGCTCGGGATGCCTGCGCTCGGGCTCGCGCTCGGGCGCCATCATCTCTTGCTTCGGGTCCGACAGCGGAGAGCTCAACGCGGGTACCGCAGACTTACCACCGCGCAGGCATTCCGCCAGCTTGGCCCGGAGCTCTTCGTTCTCCTGGATCAGCCGGTCGAGCTCGCCCTCAACCTCGTCAAGGAAGGCGTCAACCTCTTCCTCGTCGTAGCCGGGCCTGAGCCTGGTCGTACTGAACTGCTTGTTCCGCACATCCGCGGGCGTCAGCGGCATCTCGTCTCCTCGGCGCACTTGGACCGTGTTCCTCACGACGGTACCTGAATCAAAGGCGCGGCACAGCCACTTGCAGCAGGATCAGTATCACGATGAACAGAACCATGAAGCTGAGATCCAGGGCTACCATACCGAGCCGGAGGGTCGGGATGAAGCGGCGCAGGAGTTTCAGGGGCGGGTCTGTGACCGTGAAGATACCCTCGGCGATCACCAACAGTATGCCTGACGGACGCCAGTCGCGGGCGAAAACCTGCACCCAGCCAAGGATCATCCGGCCGATCAGGACCACAAGGTAGATCGTCAGCACATAAGTGAGGACTTCCCTCAGATACTGCACACATCCACCTTATCCATGGCGCCGGCTCTCCCGGCCCCGTTACTGATCAGCGTCACGTCACCACTGCTTGCTGGCTAGCTCTGGTTGAAGAAGCCGCGCTCTGCGATGCGAGCCTTGTCCTCCGCGGTCACCTCGACGTTCGCGGGGGACAGCAGGAAGACCTTGTTCGTCACACGCTCAATGCTCCCGCGCAGGCCGAAGATCAGGCCAGCCGCGAAGTCGACGAGACGTTTGGCGTCGCTATCGACCATCTCGGTCAGGTTCATGATCACCGGAGTGCCTTCGCGGAAGTGTTCCCCAATGGTACGCGCTTCATTGTAAGTGCGAGGATGCAGTGTCGTAATCCGTGCGAGATCGGTCGTCTGTGACACTTGGTCGGCGCGCCAGTCGGCGGCCTGATAGCCCACGTAGTCGTCCCGGCCAGCACGCGGTTCAGCCTCTTCGGCCTGCTCGGGCACGTCCGCCTGGTCGTCGTACTCCTCGTACTCGCCGTAGGAGTCGTACTTGTCCTGGTAGCGGTGGTCGTCCTCTACGAGGCCTAGGTAGACCGCCATCTTCCGCATGGCACTGGCCATCCTTCAGTCCTCCCAGCCTGTACCCGATGTCGCCGGCCGTTGCGGCCTCACGCGTGGGACACTACCTGACACGGGGCTCGCGATCGCCGAGCAACGCCGTACCAATGCGCAGGTGTGTCGCGCCGGCTTCCACGGCGGCCTCGAGATCCCCGCTCATGCCGGCCGAGATCACCGTGGCGCCTGGCCTGACCGCGCGCACAGCGGCCGCGCTGGCCAGCAGCCGGGCGAACGCGTCGGCGGGCGCCATGGACAGCGGGGCGATGGCCATCACGCCGCCGAGGACCAGCCCTTCCTCGGTCGCCAGCGCCTCGGCCAGCGCCGGGACCTGGTCCGCCACCGCGCCGCCGCGGGCAGGGTCGCCGTCCAGGCTCACCTCGACCAGGCACTGGATCACCCGGCCGGCCCCGCGTGCCGCCCGGCCGAGCGCGCGGATCAGCCGCAGGGCCTTCGGCGCGGCCTCGGCGTCGCGGTTCTCCCCCACGTCCCTGACGCCGAGGGCGTGCAGCAGCCGCACGTCGGAGGCGGGCCTGGTCTTGGTCACCGCGATCAGCGTCAGCTCGCTGACGTCCCTCCCGGCCGCCTCGCACGCCTTGGCGATGCGGTGGCGGACTTCGGCCAGCCGCAGGGCGAGTTCTTCTCGCCGGCCCGGGTCGGTCACTTCAGGAAATCGGGAACATCCAGGTCGTCGTCTTCCTCGAAGACGACCGGGCGGCGGCGCGTGGTGGCGACGTCGAACGTCTTCGGCGTGCGCCGGGCGGTAGCCGACGGCGTCGGCCGCCGCGGCGACCCGCTCCGGGCTCTCGGGCCTGGCCGGTTCCCGCCAGGGCACTCCGGGGGCCGCCACGCTGGCGGGGGCGCCGGGCGGAGCCGGGGCGGGGCCGGCCTCGACGGGAGAGCCGCCGGGTGCCGCGAACTCCTGGTCCGGTACCGGCGCGCCGAGCATGGAGTCCGCGAGCGACGCCGAGACCGGCACATAGTCGGTCTCGGTGACCGGAGCGCTGCCGTTGCTGCCGTGATCCTGGGCGGCGGGCGCGGGCCGCGGGACCGGAGCACGCGCCGGCACATGGTCGGTCTTCGGGTCGGTCCTGGTGAAGCCGCCCGTGCCGGTGCTGCTAAAAGAAGAAGGGGAGCCACCGGCGTCGGCGCCGGCGCCGCCGGCGCCGCCCGAGCCCCGGCTTGTCCGGTTCTCGTCCAGGCCGGCCGCGATGACCGTCACCCGGACCTCGTCGCCGAGGGCGTCGTCGATGACCGCGCCGAAGATGATGTTCGCGTCGACCGCGGCCGAGTTGGAGACGAGCTGAGCCGCCTCGTTGATCTCGAACAGGCCGAGGTCCGAGCCGCCCTGGATGGACAGGAGCACGCCGTGCGCGCCGTCGATGCTCGCCTCGAGCAGCGGGCTCGAGATGGCCATCTCGGCGGCCGCGACCGCGCGGTCGTCGCCGCGCGAGGAGCCGGTGCCCATCAGCGCCGAGCCCGCGCCGGACATGACCGACTTCACGTCGGCGAAGTCGAGGTTGATCAGCCCGGGCGTGGTGATCAGGTCGGTGATTCCCTGCACACCGGAGAGCAGCACCTGGTCCGCGGCCTTGAACGCGTCCAGGACGCTCACGTGCCGGTCCGAGATCGAAAGCAGGCGGTCGTTCGGGATGACGATCAGCGTGTCGACCTCGCTGCGCAGCTTCTCGATGCCGATTTCGGCCTGCACGATGCGGCGCTTGCCCTCGAAGCCGAACGGCCTGGTCACCACGCCGATCGTCAGCGCGCCGAGCGACCGCGCCACGCTCGCGACCACTGGCGCGCCGCCGGTGCCGGTGCCGCCACCCTCGCCGGCCGTGACGAAGACCATGTCGGCGCCCTTGAGCACCTCCTCGATCTCCTCACGGTGATCCTCGGCGGCCTTGTTACCGACATCGGGGTTAGCGCCTGCGCCCAGTCCCCTGGTGAGTTCGCGGCCGACATCGAGCTTGACGTCGGCGTCGCTCATGAGCAGCGCCTGCGCGTCAGTGTTGATCGCGATGAACTCGACGCCCTTGAGTCCCTCTTCGATCATGCGATTGACGGCGTTGACGCCGCCACCGCCGATTCCGACGACCTTGATAACCGCCAGATAGTTCTGCGGTGCTGCCACGAGGAGGTACCTTTCCGCTCGTTTTACCTGTGCCACCCCGGCGGGGGTCAATTCCCGCCGATCATGGCCCTGGGCTCGGGAAACCTCCGCCTTGTTTCGGTGACGCGGAATTCACCGCCAGGGCATGTTCCGTCACCATCAGGTTTCACCTTCAGGTTAAGATTTAGAGTTTTTACCGTCCGCACGATTGATACGGACAGTAGGGTCGGACGGCACCCGGGTCAACTAACCACGCGAGAACCGGTCAGCGTGTCGCGGATCGGCGAGTCTTGGGCATCGGGGCACATCACTTGGTCAGCACGGTTCCCTGTGCGCTCACGTCGTAGTAATTCCCGTGAGTCCGCATGAGAACGGTGAGTTCCTGTGCCTTGGCCCCCGCCCGGTCGGTGCCGCCCCAGAGCACCGTTATCCCGCCGGACAACCGCAACGTCACCTGATCCGGGCTCGGCGCGGTGACCGAATCTACCGAATGCCGCAACCGCGCGGGAAGTTCGCCGAGGACGGCGGCGGCGGCGGCCAGGTCCGGATCGCCGCGCAGCGAGGCGAGAGGGGCCACGGTGGGATAGAGCGGCAGATCCGCAGGACGGCGCGCGGCCCACCGCACCACCACGCCGTCCGCGTCCACTAGGTCGTACCCGCCGCCCGGCGCCGGCAGGGCCAGCGCCGGCGTCCGCTCCCGCACCGCGATGACCACCCGGTCCGGCCAGGACCTGGTGACCCGCGCGCCCTGCACCTGCCTGATCGTGTCGATCCGCGCCGCGACCTGGGCGGTGTTCACGCGGATCAGCGGCGTGCCCGGCTGGACGCCGGCCGCCGCGAGGACCTCGGATCTCGGCACCAGGTGCGTGCCAGTGACGATCACGGAACGGACGACAAGCAGCCGCGAGCCGAACAGGACCCAGGCCGCAGCTCCGATGATGCCCGCCACCACCAGGGCGAAGAACGCCGCGCGCCACCCGCGGCGCCGTTTCGAGGTCCGGGCCCGCGGTTGGCGCGCCGGCCGGTCGCCGGAGGGCGCGGGGGCGTCGAGGATCACGGTGCCGTCGAGGATCACGGTGCCGTCGAGGATCACGGTGCCGTCGGGGATCAGAGCACCGTCAGATACCGCATTAACACCAGAAGTCGGGCTGTCACCAGCGGCTTCATGGGGGGAGGCCTCGCCGTCCCGGAATGTCCCGCTGGGTCCGGTCACTCGCGCGGCCCCCGGAGGGTCTCGACCAGCCGGGGCCCGAGCGCGGTGATATCCCCAGCCCCCATGGTCAGCACCAGGTCGCCCGGCTCGGGTCGATCACGGCGGCGACCCGGTCCTGGTCCGGCACGAACCGCGCGTGCCCGCCGGGGACGGCGTCCGCGACGAGCTGGCCGGTCACGCCGGGTTCCGGGTCTTCCCGGGCGGCGTAGACGTCGAGCACGATAGCCTCGTCGGCCAGCCCGAGCGCGGCGCCGAACTCGCCCGCGAAGATCCTCGTCCGGCTGAACAGGTGCGGCTGGAAAATGGCGATGACCCGGCCCTGAGTGGTGCCGACCGCAATGTCCCTGGCCGCCCGCAGGTCGGCGGCGAGCTCGGTCGGGTGGTGCGCGTAACTGTCGAGCACTCGCACCCCGCGCGCCTCGCCCTTGAGCTCCATCCGGCGCCGAGCGCCCTGGTAGCCCGCGAGGGCCGCCGCCACCCGGGGCGGCGCGAAGCCAAGCTCGACGGCCGCGGCGAAGGCGACGGTGGCGTTCAGCGCGTTGTGATGACCCGGGACGTCCACCGTCATCTGGGAGAGAATTTCACCGAACGGACCTCGGTCAGCCGCTACCGTGAAGCTGATCGCCATTCCCCGGGACCTGACGTCCATGAGCCGGTAGTCGGCATGCGGTGACTCGCCGTACCGGCGGACGCGCACGGGATCCAGGCGTGCCGCTATGGCCTCCGCGCCCGGGTCATCCGCGCAGGTCAGCACCATGCCGGTGACCCGCTGGGCGAACGTGGTGAACGCGGCCTCGATGTCCGCCAGGCTCGCGTAGTTGTCTAGGTGGTCGGCCTCGACGTTGGTGATGATCGCGACGTCGGGCGACAGCAGCAGGAACGATCCGTCGCTCTCGTCCGCCTCGGCGATGAAGTCCATGCCGGCGCCGTCCTCGGCGCCGAGCCCGGTTTCGGTGAGGATCCCGCCGATGACGTAGCCGGGATCGGCGCCGCACTCGCGGAGCACCGTGGTGAGCATGGAGGTGGTGGTGGTCTTACCGTGCGTCCCGGCCACCGCGATCACCCGCCGCCCGGCCATGACCGAGGCCAGTGCCGCCGCCCGGTGCAGCACCCGCATCCCGCGCCGGGTGGCCTCGGTCAGTTCCGGGTTGTCCGCGCGGATGGCACTCGACACCACCAGCGTGTCACCGGGGCCGAGGCTGCCGAGGTGGCCTGACGCGTGCCCCACGTGCACGCTGGCGCCCAGCGCCAGCAGCTCATCGAGCAGTGCCGAACCCCTGGCGTCGCTGCCGGACACGGGGATGCCCCGGGCCAGCATGATTCGCGCGATGCCCGACATGCCCGCCCCGCCGATGCCGGTGAAGTGCACCCGTCCGAGCCGGACGGCGGGGACCGGCTCAGCCGGCGTTATCAGGCTCTTGAGCATCTGGGGTCCCACCGCTGCCCTTCATATCCACGATCTCGATGACCGCCTCGGCCAGCCAACGGTCCGCATCGCCGCGCCCGAGCGACGCGGCCGCCTCCGCGATCCGGTTGGCCAGCCCTGGCTTGGGGTTCGCCTCGTGCACGACGATCGGGATCTTGCGCCGTCTGGCCGCGAGGTATGCCGGCGTCGCGACGTATCCGCCGAACCCGACGAGCACCTGGGCCCTGGTCCGGTCGATGTAGGGCGTGGCCACGTAGGGCACGCCGGAGGACGTAGCGGGGGCCTCGTGGCCGTTCCGCGGCCCGATGATGTGCAGCACCTGGACGCCCGCATCGCGGAGCCACTCGGCGGCCCCGAACACCGCGGCGTTCAGCGAGCGCGCCCCCTGCGAGCCGCCGGTCACCAGCAGCACGGGCAGGTCGGGGCGCAGGCCGAAGTGCGTGCGCGCCTTGTCGCCGAGCCCCAGCCGGTCAAGCTCGGCGATCTCGCGCCTGATCGGGATGCCGATGTACTTGCCGTTCCTGAGCTGGGCATCCGGATGACCGGTGAAAACGTGCTTGGTGAACCTGGCACCGATCCGGTTGGCCAGCCCTGGCTTGGGGTTCGCCTCGTGCACGACGATCGGGATCTTGCGCCGTCTGGCCGATCCGGTTGGCCAGCCCTGGCTTGGGGTTCGCCTCGTGCACGACGATCGGGATCTTGCGCCGTCTGGCCGCGAGGTATGCCGGCGTCGCGACGTATCCGCCGAACCCGACGAGCACCTGGGCCCTGGTCCGGTCGATCGCGGCGGCGGCGGCGTTGACGGCGCCGGCCAGCCGACCGGGCACCGTGAGCAGCTTGGGCGTCACGGATCTGGGCATCGGGACCGCGGGGATGAGCTCCAGCGGGTACCCGCGCAGCGGGATCAGCCGGGTCTCCAGGCCGCGTTCCGTGCCCAGGCAGGTCACTTCGGCGCCGGGGTCGATACGACGCAGGGCGTCCGCCAGCGCCAGAGCTGGTTCGATGTGACCGGCGGACCCGCCGCCGGCAAGCAGTACCCTCATGCCTCGTCCCTGAACTGCTGCCGCTTTATCGTCGGCGCTTTGCTAGACCGAGCCAGCTTAGAACGCGCAGCGGCCAGCCGGGGCCACGTGCGGCCAAAGCCTCGCGGGCGCCGGGTTCAAGCCGGGCGAACGACATCAGCATGCCGAGCGCGACCAAGGTCACCAGCAAGGATGACAGTCCGGCGGAGACGAGCGGCAGCGGCACCCCGGTGATGGGCAGGACGCCGATCACCGCGCCGATGTTCACCACGGCCTGCACGACGATCCACGCCGTGATGGCGGTCGCGGCCAGGCGGCAGAACAGGTCGGGCACGCGCCTGGCGATCCTGAGCCCGGCGAAGGCCAGCCCGCCGTAGAGCATGGTCACGCACAGCGTGCCGACGAGCCCGAGTTCCTCGCCGATGATGGCGAAGATGAAGTCGCTCGTGGATTCCGGAACCCAGCCCCATTTCTCCCGGCTGGCGCCGAGGCCCACGCCGAAGATGCCACCGCTGCCGATGGCGTACTTGCCCTGGATGTTCTGCATGTTGGCGCCGGTGGCACCGCCCTGCGGGTTGAGGTAGCCGATCATGCGAGCGAAACGGTATTTCGCCGAGACGATCATGAGCACCATCGCCAGGGTCATCAGGACCAGGATGCCGCCGAACACGCGCCCAGGCGTGCCGATGACCCAGAGCAGGGCGAGGAAGATGATCAGCAGGATGAACGTGGTACCCAGGTCATCGCCCGTCATCACGAGCAGGCACAGCACGCCGGTACCCGGCATCAGCGGCACCAGCATGTGCCGCCAGTCGGCCAGCTGACCCAGCTTCTCCTTGCGGGCCAGCAGGTCGGCGCCCCATACCGCCAGGGCGAGCTTGGCTATCTCCGATGGCTGGACCTGCTGCCCGCCGAGGGAGATCCACCGCGCCGCGCCGTTCTGCGAGACGCCGACGCCGTGGATGAGCGTGAGGCAGAGCCCGACCACGGAGACCGCGAGCAGCGGGTAGGCGAAAGCCCGGAACAGCCGCGGCGACGAGCGCGCCGCCACCCACATCAGCGGCAGGCCGATGGCGGCGCCGAGGAGTTGCTTCTTGAAGTCGGAGTACGGCGAAAGCCCCGCGGCCAGGTCGGCCACCGACGCCGTGGACTGCACCATGACCAGGCCGAGCCCGAGCAGCAGCGTGGTGATGCCCAGGACGAGGTAATAGGACGTCAGCGGCCGGTCGAGCAGCGCGCGCCACACGCCGATCCGGTCCCGAACGCCGCCCAAGCCCGGCAGGTCCAGGTCCGCGAGATCATGACCGTCCCCTGAAGCCCCGAATCCCGCAGCGCGCCCGGACGGCCGTTCGCCGAAGCTCAAACCCGGTGCCGTCATTCGCGGGTCCCCTGGATTTCCGCGAGCTTCCATGCCCACCGGGGGTTGTCATGGTGATGCATGGTCCAAGTCTGTTCGCCCGCCAGCAGCGGGACCGGGACATCCGGCGCGTGTCGCCCAGATTTCGGCCCGTGCCCCCGTCGGGTGCCAGTCACCGGTCCAGACGCGGCCCGCCCCCATCCATATGGATGTGGCAACCTGCCCGATAGGGCGCGCGGCAAAATAACTCGCCTGTTCCGGGTTTCCGGCATATTAGTGTGGTATGGGCGCTATGGAGGTTACCCGGGAGATGCTGGCGGCGAAGTTCGGGTCGATCTTCCCGCATCTGGATGAGCGGCAGCGGCGGCTGCTGATGGGGGCCGGGGCCCGCGCGCTGGGCCATGGCGGGATCCGGCTGGTCGCCCTGGCGGCGGGGGTGCGCGAGGGCACGGTGTCGCTGGGCGTCTCGGAGCTGGAGTCCGGGGCGGAGCCGCTGGGCCGGGCGCGCCGGGCGGGCGGGGGCCGCAAGCGGGCCGCTGAGGTGGATCCGGGGCTGGTCCCGGCGCTGCTGGCCCTGGTCGGGCCGGAGGAGCGGGGGGACCCGATGTCGCCGCTGCGGTGGACGGTCAAGTCGACCCGCACGCTGGCTGCCGAGCTGACCCGCCAGGACCACCAGGTGTCCGCGGACACCGTCCGGGACCTGCTCCGCGAGCAGGGGTTCAGCCTGCAGGGCAACGCCAGGACCATCGAGGGAAAGCAGCACCCGGACCGGGATGCCCAGTTCCGGTACATCAACGAGCAGGCCCGGGCGCACCAGGGCCCCGGCGACCCGGTGATCAGCGTGGACACCAAGAAGAAGGAGCAGGTCGGGGAGTATGGGAACGGCGGCCGCCAGTGGCGGCCCAAGGGGGACCCGGCCAGGGTCCGCGACCATGACTTCCCCGGCCCGGATAAGGCGATCCCGTACGGGATCTATGACCTGGCCGCGAACACCGGGTGGGTGAGCGTCGGCACCGGCCATGACACCGCCGCGTTCGCCGTGGAGTCCATCCGCCGCTGGTGGAGCGCCCGGGGCAGCGCCGATCACCCCGGTGCGCGGCGGCTGCTGGTCACCGCGGATGCGGGCGGCTCCAACGGGTACCGGACCCGTGCCTGGAAGGCCGGGCTGGCCGCGCTGGCCGCCGAGACGGGGCTGGAGATCACCTGCTGCCATTTCCCGCCGGGCACCTCCAAGTGGAACAAGATCGAGGTGCGCCACGAGGCGCCGCTGTTAACCGGGCGGGGGTGGAAGACCCCCGCCGCTGGCCTGTCGCAGCAGGCCGGTGAAGCTGAGGGCAGCCGATCCGTGGAGATGCACGGGGAGGTGGGAGCAGCCCTGACAACGACGGGACGCGCTGGTACTTCCAGACGGCGCGGGTCCGGCAAGC
>WNFF01004658.1_pt1 | contig 15890 bp, 10 predicted proteins | sample 5400441 | NCBI WGS metagenome assembly WNFF01 (sample SAMN13153345, study PRJNA577476) | soil metagenome | isolation source: 120 cm saprolite under Douglas fir tree site 2 hole 3 replicate 1 | place: USA:California | collected 2015-04-18 | reverse complement strand
TGCGCCGTCCTGCACCAGCGCCCGGCCGTCGGGATCAGTCACGCTCGCCGCCTCGCGTCGCGCGCGCGCCACGTCGAACCCGCACAACGCGATCACCACACGCTCGGGCGCGAGGGCGCGGAGCTCGGGCCACGGTCGCGCCACCGAACGCGCCCCGGGCCGGTTGCCGACGTCCGTGCCACCCGCGATCGCCACCAGCTCCGGCACCCAATGGCCCGCGACGTAGGCCGGGTCGAGCCACTCGAGCACCAGGACACGAGGGTGCGGGGTGCGCGGTGTGCGGTTCCCGACGGCGCGAAACCGATAGCGCATTCCCAAGACCAACTCCTCGGCTTCATCAGCCAGATCGAGAGCTGCTCCGACGCGCCCGATGCGTGTGCGTGGAGCGTGACGACGGTGGGACGGGCATCGAGCTGCGTCAGCGCGGCCGCCAAGGCGCTCTCGCCCACCGCGCACACGTCGCAGACCGATTGAGCGAAGATCAGGTCGGGCGCGAGACGCCGCAGCAGCGCCGTGTCGATCGTGATGGGCGACGTGCCCGCCGCCTGCGCTGCGGCCATCTGCCGGTCGATCTCGCCCGAGGGTAGGGACGGGTCGAGCGTCGAGCGGGTCACCCGCGGCAGTGCCTGCACCGCCGGCGGGTAGTCGCATTCATGTGACACGCCGACCAGCCAGTCGCCCGCTCCCAACGCGGCCACGATCTCCGTGGCGGCGGGCAGCAGCGACACGACCCGCACGGCTCAGCTCTTCTGCGAGGCGACGCGGTACAGCGCCACACCCATGACCGCGAACAGCGCCACCGCGAGCAGGTTCGACTGCGCCAACGATCCCAGCGCGTGGAAGATCGGCACCTTCTCGGCCAGCGCGTCGGCCGAGCCCAGGAAGCCCGCGATGGCCGCCAGCACGATGCCGCAGATCGCGCCGCCGGCGATCAAGCCGCTCGAGAACAAGACGCCCGGGCCTGACTCGAGCTCCGCGAGCGACTGCTGGCCGCCGCTCTTGGCGCGGCGCTCGATCAACCAGCGAATCACGCCGCCCGCGAACATCGCCGACGACGTCGAAATCGGGAGGTACACGCCCACCGCCACCGGCAACGCCTGCACGCCCATCAGCTCGATCGCGATCGTGATGAATACGCCCAGCAGTACCAGCGCCCACGGCAGCTTGTGTGTCAGAATGCCGTCGGTGATCAGCGCCATGATGGTGGCTTTGGGCGAGTCAAGCCGCGGAATGTTGCGGCCGCCGAACTCGTGCACGCGGCCGCCAATCCCGGGGTCGAGTACGTAGCGCAGCTGGTGCGTGGCGGGGTCCATCAGATACTTGCCCGCGGCGACACCTTCGGTCACGACGTACACGCGGACGACCTGATAGCTGCCCCGGTCCAGGGAATCGCCGCCCGCGATCCGGAATCCCGACATGGTGGCTGGCAACACCTCTACCGGCGCCTGCGCGCCAGCCGTCGCGGGCACGAGCGCTGCCGCACTGAACGCGGGATGCATCTCGGGGACGGGGTACGTGTACGATCGATTGAGCAGGGTGAGGGTATAGCCGACGACCAGCGCCGAGCCCAGCGCACCGATCAAAATGGCGATCTGCTGGCGGCGGGGCGTCGAGCCCACCAAATAGCCGGTCTTCAAATCCTGCGAGGTGTTGCCCGCGACAGCGGTCGCCACGGCGACGACGGCGGCGATCGAAATCGCCTGGAGGCGGTGATCCACGCCGGTCCAGCCGATCGCCACGAAGATCAGGCAGGTGCCCAGCAGCGCCGCGATCGTCATCCCGGAGATCGGATTGGCCGACGAGCCGATCTGCCCGCAAATCCGCGACGAGACGGTCGAGAAGAAGAAGCCGAAGATCACGATCAGGATCGCGCCCAGCAGGTTGACGTGCACCTGCGGCAGCAGCGCCAGAACGATGGCGAGCACCACGGAGCCGCCCACCGTCAGCGAAATGGGAAGATCGTCTTCGGTGCGCAGCTTGGTCAGGGCCTGGCCCATGCGCGAGTCGCGCAGGTCTTTGAGGCTCGACGCGAACGAGCTCACGATGGTCGGCAGCGAGCGCGCCAGCGCGATGATGCCTGCCGACGCGACAGCGCCCGCGCCGATATAGAAAATGAAGCTCGCGCGAATCTCGCCCGGGCTCATGTCGCGGATCAGCTTCACCGGGGGGAAGCCGAACGGCGCGGTCAGCCCCGAGCCCACCAGCTTGATGGCGGGCGCCAGCACCAGGTAGGCGAAACAACCGCCCGCAAACAGATAACCAGCGATACGTGGGCCGATGATGTAGCCCACGCCCATCAGCTCGGGGGAGATCTCCGACGACACCGCGGCGCCGGGATAGAACGACAACGCCTTGCCCGGCACGTCGGGCCACAGCTTCAGCCCGCCCATGAGGAACTTGTAGACGAAGCCCAGGCCGAAGGCCTGGAACACGCGCTTGGCCTGCAGGCCGCGCTCCTCACCCGCGATCAACACCTCCGCGCACGCCGTGCCCTCAGGATAGATCAGGGTGTCGTGCTCTTTGACGATGAGTGCGCGCCGCAGCGGGATCATCATCAACACGCCCATCAGCCCACCCACGGTCGCGAGGATCGCGACGCGACTGATGTCGAGGTCGTACCCCATCAGCAAGACTGCCGGAATTGTGAACACCACGCCCGACGCCACCGCGTCGCTCGCCGAGCCCGTGGTCTGCACGATGTTGTTCTCGAGGATCGACGTTCGCCCGAGCGCGCGAAAGATCGTGATGGACAGCACTGCGAGGGGGATCGACGTGCTCACCGTCAGTCCGATCTTGAGGGCGAGGTACACGCTCGAGGCGCTGAAGATGAGTCCGAGCAACACGCCCAACACCAGCGCGCGGGCGGTCAGCTCGGCAGGCGCCTGAGACGCGGGCACGTACGGCTGGTGGTCGGCCATCGCGACTCCCCGATCGGGGTGGAGGTGAGCGCTCAATCTTGTTCCGCTGGGCGACGCTGTCTAGGCAAGGCGCGGAACCTCACAGCGCGGGCCGGGGTATCGGAGCGCCGTGATTTCTCATCCTGCTGAAGCGGTGTTGCGCCGCGCCCTCGCCGGCCACTACGAGATCGAGGGCCTGCTGGGGCGCGGGGGCATGGGCGTGGTGTACTTGGCGCGCGACCTGCGCCTGGAGCGGCCCGTGGCGCTCAAGGTGCCGTCGGCCGATCGCGCGGCCGACCCCGCGTTTCGCGCGCGCTTTCTGCGCGAGGCCCGGACCGCTGCGGGCTTGCTGCACCCCAATATCGTCCCGATCTACGCCGTCCACGAAGTGGGCGAGCTGATCTTCATCGCCATGGCGTACGTGGCGGGCGAGACGCTGGATCAGCGCATCGAGCGCGAGGGCGCGCTGTCGCCTGAGACCGCCGCGCGCCTGCTGGGCGAGCTGGCCGACGCGCTCGCCTACGCGCACGCGCGCGGCGTGGTGCACCGCGACGTGAAGCCCGACAACATCCTGCTCGACGCGGCGAGCGGGCGCGCCTTGCTGTCGGACTTCGGCATCGCCCGCATGAGCGGCGACGGGCGCTCGAGTGCGCCGCCGTCCGACGGCGGCGTCGCGGGCGCGGCGGCGTTCATGAGCCCGGAGCAGGCGCGCGGCGAGCCGGTCGATTCCCGCAGCGACCTCTATTCGCTGGGCGTGGTGGGCTATTACGCGCTAACCGGACGGCTGCCGTTCACGGGCGAGACCGACGCGCTGGTGCTGGCGCTGCACGCCACCACGCCGCCGCCGCCGCTCGCGGAGCCGGGCGTGCCGCGCCGCCTGGCGCAGGCTGTGGAGCGGTGCCTGGCTAAGCAGGCGGGCGACCGCTTCGCCGACGGCGCGGCGCTGGGGCGGGCGCTCGGCCAGGCCCTGCCGCAGCACGCCGTGCCGCCCATCGCCGTGCGCGCTTTCCTCACGCGCAGCGCGCACCTCGCGGGGCCCGCCCTCATGTATGGAGCGTTCGTCGGGTTGATCGTGGCGCCGGCGACGCTGTGGTGCTGGCTGTACACCGACGCCGGCCCGTTGTGCGGCGCGGCGGCCGCGGCGCTCGCCTGCCTATTGCTGCTGCCGTTCGTGGTGGCCTGGGCGCGGGCGCGCCGTCTGCTCGCCGACGGGCACGGTTGGGAGGATCTCGTCGATGCCCTCGTCGTGGAACGCGAGCGGCATTGCGAGGAGCTGCACTTCGTCTACGGCGAATCGGGATCTGCGTTCGAACGGGGGCTGCAGTGGCTGGCGCGCTTCGCGACACTGGCGACGGCCGCCGTCACGGCGGCGCTGTTCGTGCGTCCGGAGCTAGCGGCCAGTACCGAGTGCGCTGTGGCGTGGGCCTCAGCGGCCGGCACAGCCCTGGTCGCGGCGAGCGTCGCCCAGGCGCGCACCGAGCAGCGCACCGACCCGCGCGGCGCGCGGCGCCTGCGCTTCTGGAGCGGGTGGGTGGGGCGCGCCCTGTTCCGTCTCGCGGCCATTCGCGGGCGCCGGGCTGCGGCAAGCGAAGGCACCCTACGGAGTCTCGAAACGCCCGCCTGAGTTTGACAGGTGTGGGACGGCGTGGGATACTCGGACGCACGGGCTCGCGCCTCCCACTATGACGATTGACCCGCTGTTTCTCTCCTTCCAGGAAGCCGTAGCCGGCCACTACTGTACGCCGGTCTCCCGAAAGAAACCCAACACCAGGTGCGCGACCTGCCCGACGTGGTCCGCCGCCTGGAGGGCGACGCCCAGCGCATGCGACGGCGGCTGGACGAGCTGCAGGACGCGCCGGGCGATGCTGGGGACGGGGGAACGGGGAAGGGGAATCCCGGCACGACCGCATTGCCAGGGATCTGCGGGCCGAACGGGAACTGCTGCAGCAGCGCCTCAAGGACGCCGTCGCGGCGCTCGAGACCATCCGGCTCAACCTGCTGCGTCTGCACGCCGGCACCGCCACGGTTAAGCATCTGACCACCGACTTGGGTCTCGCCCGGCAAGTCGCGCGGGAGGTGGACCTGATGCTTGAGAGCCAGCGCGAGGTGGAAGAGCTCCTCTAGCCGGCCTCCGCCGCGACCAGCATCTTGGCGGCGGTTTGCGTATGGCAGGAGGTAGCCGCTCCTGCGGCGCACCTTCCCAACATTCCGCGAGGCCGTCAATGAATTCGCGACTCCGGCCACTCCTGGCCGTCCTCGCCACCACCGTGGTGGCTCCCCTCACCGCTCAAACCGCCGCACCACTCGACTCCGCGACACTCGCCGCCTTCCGCTGGCGCAACATCGGGCCCGCGAATATGGGCGGCCGTACGTCGAGCGTGGTCGGCATCCCCAGCCCGTCCACGACGTTCTTCATCGCGGGTGCGGCCGGCGGCGTCTGGAAAACGACCAACGCCGGCACGTCGTTCCGCCCGGTGTTCGACAACCAGCGCTGCGTCTCGATGGGCGAGCTGGCGATCGCGCCGAGCGACACGATGCAAGTATGGGCCGGCACGGGCGAAGAGGATTCGCGCAACACTATCTCGCCGGGCTGCGGCATCTTCAAGTCGACCGACGGTGGCCTCACGTGGAAGTCGATGGGTCTCGAAAAGTCCGGCGCCATCGGCCGCATCGTCGTGAATCCGACCAACCCCAACATCGTCTACGTCGCGGCCCTGGGATGGGCGTGGGGCGCGAACCCCGAACGCGGTCTGTACAAGACCAGCGACGGTGGTACGACGTGGCAGCTCGTGAAGTTCATCAGCCCGCAGGCCGGTTTCATCGACATCGCCATGGACCCGACTAACGCCGAGGTGTTGTTCGCTGCGAGCTGGCAGCGGGTGCGCGGGCCGTATTTCCTGAACTCGGGCGGGCCGGGCAGCGCCCTGTGGAAGACGCCCGACGGCGGCAAGACGTGGACCGAAGTGAAGGGCGGTGGCTTCCCCGAGACCACGAAGGGCCGCATCGGCCTCGCCATCGCGCCGAGCGATCCCAAGGTGATCTACGCGCTGGTCGAAGCCGACACCACGCCCAACGCGCATGCTGACAAGACCAAGCCCGCGCAGACGCGGCCCTCGGGCCTGTACCGTTCGGGCGACGGCGGCGCGACGTGGACCAAGATGAACTCCAACGACGTGCGCCCGTTCTATTACTCGCAGGTGCGCGTCGATCCCAAAGACCCGAACCGGGTGTACTGGTCGTCCACGCCCGTCAATTTCTCGAATGACGGCGGCAAGACGATCGGCAATGCGACGCAGGGCATTCACGTGGACCACCACGCCATGTGGATCGATCCCAACAACGCCAACCACTTCATCGTGGGGGACGACGGCGGCGTGTCGCAGACGTGGGATCGCGGCGGCAACTACGACTTCCTGAACGTGATCGCCCTCGCGCAGCCCTACATCGTCAGCTACGACATGGCCTTCCCCTACCACGTGTGCACCGGGTTGCAGGACAACGGCTCGTGGTGCGGGCCGAGCCGCCACCGCAACGGCGTCATCGACAACAGCGACTGGATCACGGTCGGCGGCGGTGATGGCTTCTACACGGCCCAGGACCCCACCGACCCCAACATCATCTACTCGGAGTCGCAGGGCGGCAACATGGGGCGGCTCAACCTCGCGACCGGCGAGCGGGTGTCGCTGCAGAAGCCGAATTGGCGGCCGCGCTACCAGCTGTTCGAAGACTCGATCGTCATCGAGCGGCCCGACACGACCAAACCGCCGACGGCGGCGCAGAAGGCCCGCCTCGCGGACCTGCGCCGGCGCCAGCTGGCCGATTCAGGCGACCTCGACCTGCGCTGGAACTGGAACACGCCGTTCTTCATCTCGCCGCACAGCCCGATGACGTTCTACGCGGGCAGCAACAAAGTGATGAAGTCCGCGACGCGCGGCGAGAATCTCTATCCGATCTCGGGCGACCTGACCACGCACGATTCGCTGAAGATCAAGGTGTCGACGCAGACCACAGGCGGCGTCACCCCGGACGTGACCGGTGCCGAGACGTTCTGCACCATCGTGTCGCTCGCCGAGTCGCCCATCCGCCCGGGCTTGCTGTATGCCGGCACGGACGACGGCAACGTCTGGCTGACGCGGAACGACGGCGGCGGCTGGGAGAATCTCACCGGCCGGTTCGCGGGCGTGCCCGCGGGCACGTACGTGAGCCGCATCGAGCCGTCGCACTTCGACACTGCGACGTTCTACGTCACGTTCGACAATCACCGCAACAACGATTTCAACCCGTACGTCTACGTGACGACAGACTACGGCAAGACGTTCACCGCCCTCGCGCACAACCTGCCGACGGGCGGCCCGGACTACGTGCACGTGGTGCGCGAGGATCCGACCAACCACAACCTCCTGTACCTCGGCACCGACGTGGGCGCGTACGTCTCGCGTGACCGCGGCGCGTCGTGGCAGCGCTTCATGACCGGCCTGCCCACCGTGCCGGTGCACGACTTGAAGATCCACCCGCGCGAGCACGAGCTGATCGCCGCGACGCACGGCCGCGCCATCTGGATCGTGGACGTCGCGCCGCTGCAGCAGATCGGCGACAGCGTGCTCACCGCCAGCGCCTGGCTGTTCCAGCCGAAGACGGCCTATGAGTACGGCGAGCCGACGCGCGGCAACTTCTCGGCCGGCCACAAGTACTTCCGCGCGCCCAGCCCGGCATACGGCGCGGAGATCGTCTACCGTCTCACGACGGGCGATCGTCGCACGCCGGTGAAGGTCGTGATCACCGACGTGAAGGGCGACACGGTGCGCACCTTGAACGGCCCCGGCGGCCCGGGCATCCAGCGCGTCACCTGGAACTTCGCGGGCAAGACACCGGTGCCGCAGCCGCTGTCGCCGTCGCAGAAGCGGGATAGTACGTGGATCGTGGCGCGCATCGGCTTCGTCTTCGACTCACTCGCCAAGGCTGGCATGGATACGACGCGACTCAACCCGATCCGGGCGAGTCTCGTGAAGGGCGATGTGCAGGGCTTGGCGCAGCGCTTCGGGTTCGGCGGTGGCGGCGGTGGTGGCGGGGGTGGCGGTGGTGGCGCCGCTCTGGCGGGGCGCTTCGCGGAGCGGCCCGGCGAGACTACACCGCGGGCGCCGCCGGCCGGTGGCCTGACGCTGCCGGCGACCGAGAGCGGGAGCGAAGGTGCCGACGCGCCCGATCCGACGTTCCTCGGAACGTTGGGTCAGCTGCTGCGCCCCCCGAGCCAGCGCGCCGGTGGTGGTGGTGGGGGCGGGGGCTTTGGCGGCCTCGCGTTCATCGCGCAGGCGTTCGGTCGTGCGGGTGGTGGTGGCGGCGGCGGTGGCGGGTTCGGCGGGGGCGGCGCGCCGCCCGTCCTGAGCGGCGACTACCTCGTCAGCATCACCGTGGGCGGGAAGACGCTATCGCGCGTGCTGCGGGTCGAGCAGTTGCCGGGCGCGAACGCCGGTGGCTTCGCGTTCGGTGAGGATGACGACGACAATCCGTAGCTGACCTCACCCGCCATCCCGCGGCGTACGTAGGGGCACGGCTTGCCGTGCCCCTACTTGTTCATCCGGTCCGTCGTCACGATATCCACCACGACCTCGACTACTTTCTGGCGCGCCCGGTCCACGGTCTGCTGCCCCGCGACGCTGGTCCCCAGCACGCCGGGATTGGCGTGCTGCTTGATGGCTTCCTCGAACTCCGCCAACGCTTCGTGAATGCGGCGAAGGTATTCCTTGCCGACGCTCATCGGGGATCCTCGAGTTTGGGTCGTACCGTCTGCAGTCGCTGGACTGCGTCTTTCAGCATCGGCTCCGTCTTACAGAATGCGAACCGCACGAACGTCCGGCCCAGCTCCGGCCGCGAATAGAAGCTCGATCCCGGCACCGGCGCTACGCCGATCACCCTGGTGAGCCAGAACGAGAATTCGTCGTCCGGCAGGTCCGACAACCCGGAGAAGTCGGCCAAAATGTAGTACGCGCCGGCGGGCGGCGTGCAGCGGAAACCGGCGCTGCGCAGGCCGGCGTGGAGAATCTGACGGCGTTTCCCGTAATCTGTCTTCAGCTGCTCATAATACTCAGATCCCAGCGTTTCCAGCCCCACCGCGACGGCTTCCTGTAGCGGCGCGGGCGCGCCTACGGTGAGAAAGTCGTGCACCTTGCGGATCGCGTCCGTCAGCGCCGCCGGCGCTACGATCGTACCGATGCGCCAGCCGGTGATCGAAAACGTCTTGGACAAGCCGCTCACCGTCACCGTCCGCTCCCGCATCCCGGGGAAGGTGGCGAGTGGGATATGCTCCCCCTCGTAGTAGATGTGCTCGTAGATCTCGTCGGTGAACGCGTACGCGTCGTGGCGGCGGCACAGCTCGGCTACCCCTTCGAGCTCGGCGCGCGACAGCACGTTGCCGGTCGGGTTGTTAGGCGTGCACAGGATGATGGCGCGCGTACGCTGGGAGAACGCCTTCGCCAACCGGTCGAGATCGAGCGGCCGCCCCGGCTCGACCGGAACGAATACCGGTTTGGCGCCGCAGAGAATCGCGTCGGGGCCGTAATTCTCGTAGAACGGCTCCAGCACGACCACCTCGTCACCCGGATCGACCAGCGCCAGCATGGTCGACGCCATCGCCTCAGTCGCGCCGCAGGTGACGGTGATCTCGGTCTCGGGATCGACCGTCATGCCATACCAGGCCGCATACTTCTGCGCCAGCGCATTCCGCAGCCGCTTCGCCCCCCACGTCACGGCGTATTGATTGATGTCGGCGCGGATCGCCTGCGCGGCCGCCTCCTTCAGCACCTCGGGGCAAGGGAAGTTGGGAAAGCCCTGCGCCAGGTTGATGGCGTTGTGCTCGGTGGCGAGCCGCGTCATGCCGCGGATCACGGACTCGGTGAAAGAGCGCGTGCGGGCGGCGGTGTGGGGGGTCGCTCGGTCGAGAGCGGTCACAGTTGGTCGTCGGGCCGGTGAAGGTTGTACATAAGGATAACACGTGATCCGCGTCACATTGAGCACGCGGCGCCGACCTGACCCAACTCCATAACACCACGCTCCGACGCCCTCCTGCACAGAACACCCGTGAGGCTGGTCACGGCAACCCCACTCAGCCCGCCGGATGATGTCAGCGCGCCCGACCCGTGTGGCAGCAGAAGAAGGTGCCTCCGGGAGACAACTCATTTCATTGAGGAGTCCATGTTCGGGTCACCGAGCCGTTGGCGCGTCCTCCTTGCTTTCGTCATCCTCTCGTTCGTCGCCGCCTGCGATCAGTCCCCGACCGCGCCGGCCTCGTCCCCCGGGCTGAGTCTCGCGAGCGTCGGGTTCGCCTCCACGGGCAACATGGTGGCGGGCCGGTCAGACCACATCGCAGTCCGCCTGCCCGATGGACGCATTCTCGTGGCGGGCGGCCGTAGCGATGGCCGCACCGGACTGGCCACGGCGGAGCTGTACGACCCGAGCACCGGGACGTGGACGGCGACCGGGAGCATGACGGTGGGACGGTTCGCACACACGGCCGTGCTGCTCGCCGACGGGCGTGTGCTCGTCGTGGGCGGCGTGCCTTTCAACTTCAGCTGCGCCGATCCGCCGATCTCGACGTCCGCGGAGCTGTACGACCCCGCGACCGGGACGTGGACCAGCACCGGAAGTCTGAGCGTCGGGCGCGCCAGCGCGGTCGCTGTGGTATTGGCCGACGGTCGCGTGCTCGTTGCGGGCGGCGGCCGCTGCGGCGTGATGCGCAACCAGGCCGAGCTCTACGATCCGGCGACCGGTGTCTGGACGAACACCGGGAACATGAGCGAGGTCCGTGGCTCACCTGCGGGCGTACGGCTCGCCGACGGGCGCGTGCTTGTGGCGGGCGGCGCGGGTGCGTTCCCCTTCGCATCGCTTGCGTCGGCGGAGACCTACGATCCTACGACTGGGGCCTGGACGCCCACCGGCGCGATGCACGATCCGCGGATGTGGACGTCGGACGATGAGAGCGCCGCGAATTTCTTGATGCCGCTGCCCAATGGGCGCATCCTCGCGGCGGGCGGTCTCAATCGCTGCTCGCTGTCGGGGTGCGATCTGGCGTTCCTCGCCACCGCCGAAGTTTTCGACCCGGCGAGCGGGAGCTGGAGTAGCACAGGTTCGCTCGCGACGGACCGCTATCGCCATCAGCTGGCGGTGCTGCCCGACGGACGCGTGCTCGCGGCCGGCGGCCGCACCGGTAGCGCGATCGTGGGCACCGCCGAGTTGTACGATCCCGCGACCGGCACGTTCAGCAACGGTGGATCACTCGTGACGCCGCGCCAGGACTATCCCGCCACGCCGACGGGCGACGGGCGGGTGCTGTTGTCCGGTGGGCAGGGACCTGTGGGTGTGCTGGGCACCTCCGAGCTGTATACCAGCAACCGGCCCCCGGTGGCGAACGCCGGCGCGACGGTCACGGCGAATGAGGGCGTGACCGTGCACTTCGACGGCACGGGCTCGTCCGACCCGGATGGCGACGTACTGAGCTATTCCTGGACCTTCGGCGACGGCAGCGCGCCGGATACCGGATCGCAGCCGAGCCACATCTATGGCGACGAGGGCACGTACACCATCACCCTCACCGTATCCGATGGGTCACTGACGGCCGTGGCCACGACGACGGCGACCATCACCAACGTCGCGCCGGCCACCGGCTCGTTCACGGACCCGGGCACGGACACCTGGACCGCCACTGTGGATTATGGCGACGGCTCGGGCGTGCAGCCGCTTACCTTGACCGCGAAGACCTTCGGCTTGAGTCACGTCTATGGCGGCGTCGGATCGGGGCCGTTCACGGTCACGGTCACCGTCGCGGACGACGACAGCGCTGCAGGCACCGCGCACGCGAGCGTCACAGTCAAAGTGAACCACCCGCCGGTCGCGAACGCGGGGCCGGCCGTCAGCGGCTTCGAAGGGACCGCTGTGCAGTTCGACGGCACCGGCTCGTCGGATCCCGACGGCGACGTGCTGACCTACTCGTGGAATTTCGGCGACGGCTCGGCGCCCGCCACCGATGCGCGGCCGAGTCACACTTATGCTGACGAGGGGTCGTACACCGTGACCCTCGTGGTGTCGGATGGCGCGCTCACGAGCTCGGCTGTGACGTCGGCCGCGATCGCGAACGTCGCGCCTGTCGTAAGCGCCATTCCCGATGCGTCCCTAGTCGGGGTCGGGAATTACACCGCGAGCGGATCGTTCACGGATCCCGGCGCCGACACCTGGACCGCCACCGTGGACTACGGCGACGGCTCAGGCGTGCAACCGCTGGCACTGAGCGGCAAGACGTTCACGCTCGGTCATTCATATCAGGCGGGCGGTACGTTCACGCTCACCGTCAGCGTGGCTGACGACGACGGCGCCGTGGGCAGCGCGCACGCGCGGGTGGTGGTGGTGTTGAACCGCCCGCCGGTCGCGAACGCGGGGCCGGCAGTCAGCGGCTTCGAAGGCACGGCCGTGCAGTTCGATGGCACGGGCTCGTCGGACCCCAATGGTTTCCCGCTGACGTACTCCTGGACCTTCGGCGACGGGTCCACGGGCAGCGGCCCGACGCCGAGCCACGTGTATGCCGACGACGGCATCTATGCCGTGACGCTCGTCGTGTCGGATGGAAGTCTGACGGCGTCGGCCACGACCTCGGCGAGCATCGCCAATGTTGCGCCGACCGTGAGCGCCATCGCCGGGCGTCATTGGTCCAGGGCGACACGTACACTGCCTCCGGCTCCTTCAGCGATCCGGGCGTGCTGGACACGTGGACCGCCACGGTCGATTACGGTGACGGCTCGGGTGCGCAGCCCCTGGCGCTCGCCGGCATGACCTTCAACCTGAGCCACATCTACACCGTGGCCGGTACGTTTACGGTGAGCGTCGCCGTGGGTGACAAGGACGGTGGCGTGGGCACCGCTCAAGCGACGGTGGCTGTGCAGAGCCTGCAGCAGGCGGTCGCAGCCATGGAGCAGACCGTGCAGAACCTGCAGGCGAGCGGCATCCTGAATCCGCCCACGGCCAACAGTTGGCAGGTGGCGCTGAGCAAGATCATGACGAGTATCGATCAAGGCGACTACGCCGGGGCAATCAGCGGCCTGCAGGCGTTCATCAGCAAGGTTCAGGGGCTGGTCGCCAAGGGCAAGATGTCGGACCAGGATGCGCAGCTCTTGCTGGATCCGGCCAACGCGCTGTTGCAGCGGCTGCAGCGCCTAGTGTAGTTGGGTAGTTGCAGGCACACAAACGGCCGCCGAGCGAGTCTGCCCGGCGGCCGTTTGAGTTGCGATACTCACTTCAAGCGAATCTCGATGTCAGCCAGAATAGTGCTGGGCGTCTCGAGAAACACGATCTTGTTTTGCACCGGGTCGCGCCGGATGACCATCCGTACCGGCGGGCCTTTGCCCTTACCCCGGCCCATGTTGCCCCGGCGGTACCACACGATCTGGTCGTTCCCCGAAGTCTCGACGCGCACCACCTCGAATCCCTGATGCACCAGCACTTCGCGCGTGACCGAGACCGCGCGGTCTCCCGAGACCGCATAGCGCTTCGGCCCGCGGCCCTGGGCCGCCAGGGGCGACGCCGCGAGCAACGCGAGCGCCACAACGGCGAGTCGTTTCATGTGTCCTCCCGTACGGGTTAACGGCTCAGCCACATCTTGGCAATCGTCTGCAGCTGCATGTTACTCGTGCCTTCGTAAATCGTGCCGATCTTGGCGTCGCGGTAGAACTTCTCGACCGGATACTCCTTGGTATAGCCGTACCCGCCGAACAGCTCCACGCATAGCGAGGTCACCCGCTCGGCCACTTGCGACGAATACAGCTTGGCCATCGCCGCTTCCATCGTGTACGGCTCGCCTGCGTCCTCGAGCCGGGCGGCGTTGTACACCATCAGCCGCGCCGCCTCGAGCTCCGTCGCGGCCTGCGCCAGCTGGAACTGCACGGCCTGGAACTCGGCCACCGCCTTGCCGAACTGTTTGCGCTCCTTCACGTACTTGCCGGCGGCGTCGAGGGCGCCGCGCGCCACGCCGATCATTTGGGCGCCGATGCCGATGCGCCCGGTGTTCAGCGTCTCGATCGCGACTTTGTACCCCTTACCCACTTCGCCGATCACATTCGCCGACGGCACCTCGACGTTGTCGAGGATCAGTTCCGTGGTGGACGAGGCGCGGATGCCGAGCTTGTCCTCTTTCTTGCCGACGCTGAAGCCCCGGAACTCGCGCTCCACGGCGAAGGCGGTGATGCCTTTGTACCCTTGGGCGAAATCGGTGTTCGCGAACACCACATAGAAGTGCGCCTCGGCGCCGTTGGTGATCCACAGCTTGCGGCCTTCGAGCACCCAGGCATCGCCGCGCTTGGTGGCCTTGGCCTGCAGGCCGAAGGCGTCCGAGCCCGAGCCCGGCTCGGAGAGCGCGTAGGCGCCGACCGTGTCGGTCGCGAGCCGCGGGAGATAGCGCCGCTTGACGTCGTCGTTCGCCCAGCGCAACAGCGGTGCGTTGACGAGCGTGTTCTGCACGTCGACGAAGATCGCCGCCGACGCATCCACGGCCGAGAGCTCTTCCACGGCGAGCACGGTCATGAACAGCGATCCGCCGGCGCCGCTCAGCGGCTCCGGCGTCTCGATCCCCATCAGGCCCAGCTCGAAGAACTTGGGGATGAGCGTGGGATCGATGGCCGCGGCCTGCTCCATCGCGGCACTGCGCGGGCGGACTTCCTGCTCGGCGAAGTCGCGCACCGCGTCGCGGAACATCTGCTCTTCTTCGCTGAGCCGGGTGAGGGGGGAGGCTGACGTCGTGGTGGTCATGTCTTCTTATCGGCTCCGCCCGCCAGCATGTCGCGAATCCCGCCCAGCGAGCTCAACATGGCCGTCGCCTCGTAAGGCATGTAGACCACCTTGTTGCTTTGCGGGCTGGTGACCATCTCCTTCAGTGCCTCGATGTAGCGGATGGCGATCAGGTAGCGCGCGGGGTCGCCGCCCGTGCCCTTGATCGCCTGCGTGATGCGCTCAATCGCCTGCGCCTCCGCCTCCGCCACCTTGAGCCGGGCGTTGGCCTCGGCCTCGGCCGCGAGGATGCGCGCCTGTTTCTGGCCCTCGGCCTGGTTGATCTCCGACTGCCGGATGCCCTCCGACTGCAGCGTACGCGACTGCTTCTCGGCTTCGGCGGTGAGAATGGCGGCGCGGCGGTCGCGTTCGGCGCGCATCTGCTTTTCCATCGCGTCGCGGATGTCGCGCGGCGGGTTGATGTCCTTCAGCTCGACACGGCTCACCTTGGAGCCCCACTTGTGCGTCGCCTCGTCGAGGATCTCGCGCAGCTTGGCGTTGATGGTGTCGCGCGACGACAGCACGTGGTCCAGCTCCATCTCGCCGATCACGTTGCGCAGCGTGGTCTGCGTGAGTTTTTCGATCGCGTCGGGAAGATTGGCAATTTCGTACGTCGCCCGCACGGGGTCCGTGATCTGCGAATAGATCAGCGCGTCGATCTCCACCACCACGTTGTCCTTCGTGATCACGTTCTGGCGCGGGAACACGTAGACCGTCTCGCGCAGGTCGATCTTGTCGGTGCGGAAATGGCGCGCGAACGAGTCGCCGGCGGGCGTCACCACCACCTGGTGCCAGTCGATGGCGCGCGGCTGATCCAGCCACGGCACGATCAGGTTCAGGCCGGAGGCCAGCGTGCGGTGATACCTGCCCAGGCGCTCGATCACCATCGTCTGCGCCTGCTGCACGATGCGGATGCCCTTGGCGACGGTGACGACCACGAACAGCGCGATCGCGCCGAGGAGAATCAGTCCTGAAGTCATGACTCGGGTTCCCTTTCGACCATGAGCGTGGTGCCGTCCACCTGGACCACCATGACGCGCGTTCCCGGCTCGAGCACCGCACCGTCCACCGAAGCACCCCGCCAGTTCTCGCCCTCGACGATCACCCGGCCCGAGCGCGCTCCGGCATTGATCCGCTCCGTCACTATCCCGGTCTTGCCCAGCAGCGCGTCCACGTTGGTGCGGACGCCCG
>WNFF01002404.1_pt1 | contig 15891 bp, 15 predicted proteins | sample 5400441 | NCBI WGS metagenome assembly WNFF01 (sample SAMN13153345, study PRJNA577476) | soil metagenome | isolation source: 120 cm saprolite under Douglas fir tree site 2 hole 3 replicate 1 | place: USA:California | collected 2015-04-18 | reverse complement strand
CTCGCAGGGCTGAGAGCCCATGGCCGGACGGACGTCTACCGGGTATACCACCTGGACAGGGGCTACGAGAGGCTGGACAGAAAGCTGAGGATCTTGGGTGCAAACGTTCGTCGCGCCAAGGCGTGAGATGAGCTATTCCGCACCGGGGGCATTGTCGGGTTGGATGATTTCACGCGGGGAGCTAGGCTCATCCCATAAAAAGGAGCAGATATTCTGATGGATTGCCCCGGTTGTAACGTCGAGATGGCCGAGCTCGAAGGGGAGGGAACCACGGTACGCAAGTGTGGCGAGTGCGGCGGATTGTGGATCGACGTCGCGGACCTGAACAGGGTCCTGTTGCACAACAACCTTCCGGGGCTCGAGAGCCTGGGCGGCCGAGTCGATACCGAGGCGTTGACCGGTCAGTGCCCCGAATGCCAGGTCGATCTCGTCAGCGTCGATGGCGGGCATCGCCAGCACCCGCTCCAGTACGACACTTGCGAGTCATGCGGAGGGATTTTCCTCGAATCCGAATTCAAGGACGCGACGGATATCAAGGTGGCGTTCCGCGAGATCGTCGATTTCTTCAAGATGTTCAGCGGAAAAAAACGCAGCGCGGCCAGCTAGCCCAAGCTCCCGGCGTGGGGCCTAGAGATGGTCCCGGTACAACTGCCAGATCTCCTCGGGCACATCGCCTTCCAGGACCAGCGTTCGCCTGCTGCCGGAGGATGGCTCGGTGCGCTCCTGGAGCGGGGTGACCGCGACTTTTCCCTTGCCGGGAATTTCCATGAGCAAGTTTGAGCTCAGTGCCTGGTACGAGCCCCCGAACGAGAGTCCCTTCGTATTGGGATCGTACGGCTCGTAGGTGAAGCGGTAGGTCCCGTCCAAGAAGAAGGAGAGAAACCGATCCGCCGCGCCATCGGGTCCGGCAAACCAAGTTCCCAGCAACGGGGTCAGGTTCGGATCGTACTTCAGCTTCTGGGTCAGCCAGGGCCCGTTCAGCGGCTTGCCTTCCGAGTAGAAGACGACATCGGTGAGGCAAACCGGCATCGACGGATCTTCAGCCGGGTACTGGTCCAGGATTTCCAGCGTGAACTCGATCCCGGTCAAAGGCGGCCGGAGCGCGATCGCCTGAAGACCTCGCTGATCCTTCATCGATAGAGTCTGTGCGCCGTGCGCCGCCCGGATCACGAGCTTCTTCGCCCGGCCGAATTCCTGGAACGTCGAATCATCGACTCCGTTTCCGGTGTAGATGCGGATCTCATCGATCGTCGTCACGCCCTTGAAGCCGAACATCAGCGTCTCTTCGAAAGGATCGGCGCTGGGGCTGCACCAACTCGTGCTCTCGCGCCCGTCGAGCAGGTGCGCCGGTTGGTAAACCGTCGGCTGGGTGTCTTGTTTGTAGTAGCCTGTCGCCTGCGCGTAGCCGATCTGCGGCGCCGCACCCACCAGGGTCGGGAAGAGAATCAGAAAAATGCACGAAAGGTGGTTCATTGAAGGTGCATGATGCACCGGGTGGGCAGGAGTGTTCCAGTGGGGGCATGAAAGGCAAAAGCGCGGTGTTGGGGTGAAGTTTGACACCCATTCCATTGCCGATACGAAGCGCAGGAGGGCTATGAACGGATGGCGTCCGATTGCGGTTTGCGTGCTCCTCGCGGGATGCGCTCGGGAGCAAAAAGACGTGCCGGATGCGAGCCCTTTGGCCGCCGGTCCCGTCCGCTTGATCGAGCAAGAGCCGAACGATCGCCCCGACCAGGCCCAGGTCCTGACTGACTCATCCATCGTCGAAGCCGGGCTGTCCGCGGACCCTTCCAAGCCCGACGAAGACTGGTACCTGCTCGCTCCACCGGCGCCGAAAACGGTGGACCTGACGGTCAGCGGCATCCCCGGAGTGGATGTTGCGATCGAGGTCTACGATACCGATCGAAATCGCCTCACCGTGGTCAACAGCGAAGGCGACGGCAAGCCGGAGCGGATTCCAAATCTGGGGGTGAAGTCCAAACTGCTGATCAAGGTCTTCTCGGCGAAGCGAGGCGCCGGCGGGGCGTATTCGCTCACCGCGCTCTTCAGCAATCCCGCGCCGGGATTCGAAGTTGAACCCAACGATCGCGCCGCGGACGCGAACGTCGCGACCTTCGGACAACCGATCTCCGGTTTTGTCGGTCACTCCGCCGACGAGGATTGGTATCGGTACGAGCTCTCCCCTTCGGAATCGAGCGCCGGCTCCAACCGTCCCCCCGCCGAGGTCGATGCGGGAGCGGATGATGCGGGCCCGTCCAAGGCCGGCGAATCCACCGCTCTGGACTCCGGCTTGGCCCAGATCGCCGCTCCTTTCGAGGCTCCCCGGGTAGCCCTGCGCATCGAGATCACCGGGGTGGAAGGCGTTCGCTACGACTTGCAGGTTTTGTCAGAGGCGGAGGCATCGCTCTTTCAGGCGCGCGGCAAGGATGGCGAGGGCTTGTCGCTTCGAAACATCGGCGTGCGGGCCAACGATCGGCTGATCTACGTCGTGGTGAGAAGCGGGTGGTCGGGCACCGGCAAGGAAGCCCGGCGCGGTTACAACGCGCAGAAACCGTACACGTTGACGGTGAGCAGGGAGGAGGCAGGCGCCAACGCTGAGCTCGAGCCCAACGATGAAATCTCCAAAGCCACTCCCCTTCCACCCAATGGCTTCCGGGAGGGGTTCATCTCCCCCAAAGGCGATGTGGACTACTACGTGCTCAGAACGGAGCAGCCGGTCCTGGCGAAGTTCCATCTCTCCGGGGTCGAGCGGCTGGATCTGGTGCTCTCCGTGGTCAAGCCGACAGAGGATGGCAAAGGAGAGTTGGTGCTGCTCCGGGCGAATGACGGCGCGGTCAAGGAGCCCGAGATTTTGAACAGCGTCTACTGCCCCGGCGTGTGCTGGGTGAAGGTGGAGGGCGCTCTCCGCAAGGTCGACGGAAAGCTCGTCCGCGACTACGAGAACGCCGAGCAGCCGTACCGACTGACCGCCACGGTGGTGCCCGACGACGGAACCGAAGAACGCGAGCCCAACAACACGCCCGCGACCGCCACGCCGATCGCCCTCAATCGGCCGATCCGCGGCACCATCCACCCCAAAAAGGATGTCGATTATTTCCGGCTCGATCTTTCCGGCAAACCGGTGAAGACCGCGATCAAGGCGTCGGTCACCGGAGTGCTGAAGCTCCACATCGGCCTTTACCTGCACCGGCTGCAGGAGGACGGCAGATCGACCCTGGTGCAAACAGCCGACCGCGCCAAGGGGGATGCTCCCGAGATCATCCGCTACAGCGCCGAGCCCGGCATCTACCTTTTCGAGGTTCGCGATTCGAAGAACCGCGAATCGAACTTCCTGGACTGGTATCAGCTCACCGTCGAAGAGGGGAGCTGAGCAGTCGGCGCAGCCGCGTTCTCCGGGGCGAGTTGTCCATTGACAAGAAACTCGCGCTGCACCTACTTTGCCCGGCCGTGCGGTAGTAGCTCAGTTGGTAGAGCACGAGCTTCCCAAGCTCGGGGTCGCGGGTCCGAATCCCGTCTACCGCTCTACGGAAACCACCGGAGGGGGTAAAAAAAACATGAGTGGCCTATTTAAACTATTGCTCGTCGCAATTGGTGTCGTCGGCGTTCAAACAACGGAGCCAGTATCGCAAGGAAGTCCCCTCGACGAGCCGAGCTGGGTCTCTACAGGTTCGCTGGCGACGACGCGCTACTCTCACACGGCGACGTTGCTTCCCTCGGGCGAGGTCCTGGTCGTCGGCGGCAGCAACTCCTACTCGTCCGTTCTCGCGAGCGCGGAGTTGTACAATCCTGCCAACGGCACCTGGGGAGAAACGGGTTCGCTCGCGGTGGGACGAGCTGGGCACACGGCCACGCTGCTTTTTTCGGGCGAGGTCTTGGTTGTGGCGGGTGACAGCCTGCTCGGTGGAGACTTCAGATATACGACGAGCTGCGAGCTCTACGATCCCGCGACAGGCGTCTGGAGGGCGACGGGCTCGCTCAGGGAGGGCCGGGCCTATCACACGGCCACGCTTCTTCCTTCGGGCCAAGTCCTCGTCGCCGGAGGCTACAACCCCGACTATCGGGACCTATCAAGTGCCGAGCTGTACGACCCCGTTACGGGCAGTTGGACGGTGATACAATCGCTCGCCAGGGAACGCAGCAGTCACACGGCCACGCTGCTCCAGTCGGGCAAGGTACTCGTCGCTGCCGGCTACTCTTCCACGGGTCCGGGCTTTCTCGCGACCGCGGAGTTGTATGATCCCGGTACGGCCACCTGGACGGCGGCGGGGCCACTCGGCATGCCGCGAGCTTACGCCACAGCGACTCTCCTTCCCTCGGGTCAGGTTCTCATGGCAGGTGGCGGCGCTTTTCAACGGCCAACAGAAGAGCTCTATGATCCTGACGCGGGCACCTGGACCACGACGGGCGCGCTCGCCACGATGCGCTCCCTTCATACGGCAACGCTCCTTCCTTCCGGCCAGGTCCTTGTTTCCGGGGGCTACGGCGATTCTGGACCTTCATCGACTGCGGAATTGTACAATCCTGGTGCACGCACCTGGACGACGACCGTCTCTCCTTCGAGGACGCGCACAAGTCACGCGGCGACGCTTCTGTCTTCTGGCCAGGTGCTTGTGGCTGGCGGATTCGTCGACGGGGTCTGGTTGTCGAGCGCAGAGATTTACGTCCCGTGAAGGTCCGGCCGCGTCGCTCGAAAGTGGCCCGATAATGCCGCGCGTGCAGGCAAGTTACGCGATGGCAGAGCACGAGCTTCCCAAGCTCGGAGTCGCGGGTCCGAATCCCGTCCACGCTCTCCGGAGGGTAGCATGGCAACCCCAACCAAGATGAGGGCATTGCTCGCACTGGCGGTTTGCAACGTGCTGGTCGCTGCGGCAGCACAGGCGCAGCACAAGTCTTTCGAGGGGGCGCGGAGCTTCGCGGCCGGAAGGAGTCCCGTCGTTGCGGTGGGCGACTTCAATGGCGACGGGGTGCGGGACTTCGCTGCGGTCGGCATCCGCGGCGATGCCGTCGCGGTGTCTCTGGGCAGCGCGGATGGAACATCACCGATCTCGAGGAGCTTCGCGACCGGGAGCGTTCCAGTGTCCCTCGCGATCGCCGACTTCAATGGCGATGGGTTGTCGGACTTGGTTGTGGTGAACATCAATTCCAACAATGTCTCGGTGCTTCTGGGCAACGGGGATGGCACCTTCCAGGCACAGCGGACTTTCGACGTCGGAGAAGCCCCCGCGTCCGTTGCAGTGGGCGACTTCAATGCCGACGGAGTGCCGGACCTGGCTGTGTCCAACATCTATTCAAACAAGGTCTATGTGCTGTTGGGCAACGGCGATGGGAGCTTCCAGGAGGCACAAACCTTCGGGGCCGGGAGCCATCCCTATTCCGCTGTTCCGTTGCGGTGGGCGACTTCCATGGCGATGGATCGGCCGACCTGGCCGCAATAACGGGCCATCAACCTCGGTCGTCAGCTTTGGCCCGCTCCTTGTATCCGCGTCCGGACTGATCGTTCTCGTGTCCAGGGGACCGCGGGATTGTGTCCTATGAGCCGCTGACGCGTCCTGTAATCTCTCAACAAAGACGCGGCATTTTCCTGGTACGCGCCTTGCTCAGCCGAGGTGGATGAAAACACTATTGCTCATTGGGTTTATTTGGGCCAGCTGCGTGCTGGCGTGGGTGGTACTGGGTTCCGCGATTGTGATGCGTACGGGAGAGACCACTGCCGCTCTGGATTCCAGCGTTCAGGCGCTCTGGGGCCCGCCGAGGGTGCAAATTCCTCCGCGTGCGTTCTTCCGCGAGACGCAAAGGATGAACGACAAAATCATCAGTTACGACGCGCAGAACCGTCCGTTCAGCAGTTTCGTCGAGCGCGACGTCGTGACAGAGCACGACGTATCTCTCGAGCGGTCGGACATCGTGACCCGCTTTGCCCTGGAGCATCGCCGGAAGGGGTTGCTCTGGTTCCCCACCTACGAGTTTGAATTCAGGGGACGATATTCCTTCCAGAACAACACTTCCGAGACTCGCGACATCGAGATGGTTTTCTATCTGGAAAAGGGAAACGTCATTTACGACGGCTTCACCATTCAGACTGAAGACAGGAAAGCCGTAGAAAACCAGATCCGGAATGGCGAAGCAGCATGGTCTCAGCGGTTCCTGCCCGGTGAAACCAGAGCGTACGTCGTGAGCTACAAATCGCGTGGAATCGCCACCTGGCACTATGGGGACCGGCATTCGGGGTTGGCGGGCGGTGCCGGTCGCGCTCGACATTTTGATCTCTCGATGGAGACCAACTTCGCCGATGTCGACTTTCCTCTCGGCACACTGTCGCCGTCGCGACGTCAGGCGATGTCCGGAGGGTGGAGCGGCCACTGGAAATTCGACAGCATCGTCACCAGCGCTCCGATCGGGATTGAACTGCCCCAGAAGTTGAATCCCGGCCCTCTGGCTTCAAAGATCACGTTCTTTGCTCCAGTCGGATTGCTGTTTTTCTTCTTCGCCGTGGCGGTGACTGCGATCGTGCAGGGACGCAATATTCACCCGATGAATTACTTCTTCTTTGGCTGCGCTTTCTTCGCCTTTCATCTGCTGTTTGCGTACTTGATCGATCATCTGGCGATCATGCCGTCCTTCGCTCTTGCATCGGCGGTATCCGTGTTCCTGGTCGTGACTTATGCACGGCTGTTCGTGGGCTGGAGATTTGCCTTGCGCGAGATGGCGCTTTCACAGCTGGTATACCTGGTGCTCTTTTCCTTCACCTTCTTCTGGCAGGGCTTTACTGGACTTGCGATCACCATCGGAGCCATCCTCACGCTCTTCATCATGATGCAGATCACCGGCAGGCACGACTGGCGGAAGGCCGGCGCCACGCGCCTCGCCGAGAGTCCTTCGAGCTAATCGGTGCCCGGCAGCAGCACCGATGGTGCTCTCGGTCGACGATCCTCCGGTAGTCGACAAAGCGCGACGTGGCCTCTTCCTTGTATCGACGCGCGACCGAAAGTCTGTACTTTCTTGACGGTCTGTCGGGGCATGCTCAAATGCGCCGGTGCTATGAGGCTCGTTTCGAAGACACTGGTGATTACCGTCCTCGGCACCGCCATCGGATGCGTGCCCCATGTCGCGATTCCACACCTCAAGCCGGCGCCGCACTCGCTCGGCGCAGCCCAGAACCTCGCCATCGACGTCATTGGCGACGTGGCGCCGCCTTCGACACTGGGCGACGCCATCGGCACCATATTGAACGCGACGGAGGGGCAGATGCTGCCTCCGGGCACGGCGGCGGATGCCGTTCGACGAGAGGTAGGGCTTCGCCTCAACGGTCGCCCCTTCTCGCAGGTCGGCAAGGAGACCGCTGATTTGATGTTAGAGATTCGTCCTACTTCCTGGCTCTACCGCCACGAGGAGCTCCACAAGAGTGTCACCGAGAGCGGCAAGGAAGTAGACAAGAGCTGGAAGGCGGCCGTTGCCGCCCTCGATATTCAAGTTGAGATCTTCAAGAAAGACGGGCGCCGGGTTCAGGTGCTGACCTACCGCGGAACCGTTCGACAGCCTGCCGATCTCCCTAATTTGCCGACGAATCCACCCAATGAATGGGAAGCTCAGAACGCGACCGCCGTGTACGCGGTGACCGCGCTGTTCCGGGACATCACACCTGTTTGGGTTGAAGAAGACGTGCAGATGGACGACGAAGGGGACGACGTCAAGCGCGGCATCCAGCTGACCAAGGACCGGGACATTCAGGCCGCAATGGACGAGTTCGCCAAAGTGATTGAGCAGAAGCCAAGCTCCGCTCCGGCTCGCTACAATCTGGGCGTGCTCTTCGAAACGCGTGGAAATCTCGATCGCGCTGATGCGCTCTTTCGCGAAGCGCTGAATATCAAGGGCAAATCGCTCTACAGCGGGGCGCTCGAGCGCACCGCCCAGGCCCGCCACGATCTCACCGAGCTTCAGCGCTCCAACTAACCACTTTCTGGAGACGAGACAGGTTCGCGCCTCCAAGCCCCCCATACGACCAGTCCCAGCGCGACCACCATCGTGACACCAACGGAAGCAAACGCCGCGAATACGAGTTGTTCCTGCCAGGGTGAACCGTGATGACCGGCTGCCGCGATCTGCGTGCCGGAATGGGTGCCGAAAACGCCGGAGGCCGTGGTCGTGGCCCAATTCGCGTAGGTGCCAAACAGAAGCAGCCGATAGGCAGTGACTGCAGCCCATCTCGGAAAGTGCAGATCGCTCCAGGCCACGCCCACTGCAACGAGGAACGTGCCGTTCATCACGCCTTCCAGATGAGCGGCCAGACCGCCGCGGGGGTTGGCCATCGCCGGAATCACAAAACCGGTCAACAGCCCAAGAAAGAACAACGTCATCCCGTGCCGGAGTAGCCGGCGCCGCGCATTGGTTGGAAACATCCCTCTCCTCCCCGTGAATTTTGGCGACACTGTACGCCCACCTGCGCCATTACAAACGACTTGTGGCCCTAGGTGGTTGTTGTCCTCCCCCTTGTTGACATCTGCAACTTCTCTTGTGCTGCTTGTGTTGTCATAGTTTCGGAACTCCGTCGCGAGTAATTCCCCGAGACGGAAGATCCCGATCAACGGCCGGATGGAGTTAAATATGCAGTCTCGCATAGTCATTCTGCTCGCGTTCACACTCGTCGCCGCTTGCGGCGGCGGCACTGGCCAAGTCAGGCTGTCCCTTACCGATAGCCCCAGCGACTTGGTAAATGTCAGCCAGGTAATGATCACTGTGGATGAGGTGCGAATCCATGATGATGCATCTTCGAGTCAGCCCGGGGCAGGCCCGGACGCAGCTCGCGATGGAGTTGATGGTGGAGGTTGGATCATCCTCTGTTCGGATGTGCAGACCCTGGATCTGCTTCAACTCACCAATGGTCGCTTTGGCGCGCTCTGCCCGGAAGCCGCTGCAGATGGTGGAACGACCTCAAAGCTAATCGATGTTCCAGCTGGCCGCATCTCGCAGCTCCGACTGCACTTGGCGAGCGCGGGACTGACCTTCAATGACGGTACGCCCCCTGCCTCGCTGACGGTACCCAGCGGAAGCACCAGCGGCCTCAAGATCAACATCGACCGTGATGTGCCTAAGGGTGGTCTTCTGGACTTGAAACTGGATTTCAACGCTGCGAGCTCCATCACCCGGCTTGGCAGCAGCTCGTATCGACTCGGCCCCGTTCTCACCGTGCTTCCATAGTCGCTGTAGTCCCGTGAAAGCTCGGAGCAGGAGTGGACGTCGTGAAACCTAGCCCTTCGGCCTCACCGTGATCCGGTAGACGCCATGCGTTTCGCCGGAGACGGCGCGCACGCCGCAAAGGGTCGAGCCCACCTTGAGGCCGGTGAAGCGCGCCTTCCCTTCGGCGGGGATCCCCTGGACCACCGCGGGGTCGTCGCACACGACCTGGGCGCCAGGTGGCGCGGGTGCCGCCTTCGTCTCGCCCACCGAGAGGGACATCTGGCCTGTGCCTTTTGGATCCCCCTGCGTCAGCAATGCCAACCCCAGGAGCCCGAGTGCGATTTGGTTCATGACACCTATGGTACCACTTCCAACGGCCCTTACAGGTGCGTGCGGCCGGATGCTTTCCAGTCCGCCAGAATCTGCCGTTCGCGCTCGGGCGACAGGCCCCATTCGAATCCCCATTGCTTCCGCTGGACGGCCGGGCTCCCCAAACCGGGAGCACTTGCCGCCGCCGCACCGGCCAAGGCGAGCTTGATGAGATTCCTTCGACTGAGCACTTTGGCGCCCTCCCGCGATGGAAGCTTGGGCTCCCATATACAACGACCGGCGGCCCTCAGTTGGAACCGCCGGGCGTCATCCTCCATCGAAGAATCAGCGAAGAACGTCGCTCGCCTCGGCGGCGGTAACGTAGCGGTCGGCGTCCTCCTCGATCATGAATCCTTCTCGGAGCAGCTGCCGGGTCGCCTCTCGGACTGCCTCCACGTATCCCTGATGGTCGACGTAGCGCTCTTCCAGCGACCGCCGCGGATCGCCGGTGGCGATCCGGTCAGCCATCGTCCGGGCGAAGGGGAAGTATGAACCGTTGAGCGAGCACGAGTGCGGAGCCCGGAATCCAGCCGCGCGCACGTTCCATCCGGCATTGGTTCCGAGCGGAACCCTGACCTCCATCTGCCGGACGCCGGCGAGGTCGAGGCCGTCGCTGTCCGTCTTGGGAACGAGGATCGTGTAGCTTGGACCAATACCGGGCATGAGTTGCTCGATCCATCCACCCTCGGAAGTGAAATTGGGCCCGAAGTCCAAAAGCTCGAGCTCGTTGAGCGTTTGGGGAAACTCCACGCCCGGGATCGCCGGGAAAATCGCCCTCTCCTCCGCGAGCGTGACCAGCGTTCCGTTCCGCAGATCCGGTGCGTTGCTCGGCGGCGGAGGAATGCCCAGATCGGCCCAGTCATCCAGAGCCAGAAGCAGTGCCCGCAAGGTAGGGCCGACGTAGTTCGGATTGGTTGGATATTGGCAAATCCCATTCGGACCCGGGAAGGGGAGCCCAAAGGTGAGGTTCGCGTGCTGGAAATTCGAATTCAGATAAATCCGAACATTCGAAGGAAGGTCAACCGGCTCGGTGCCGTACGCGTTGGTCAGGTTGAGCGAGGCCCGGAATCGGTAATATTCCGACTCGGTATCGGTCTCGAAGACAAGCGGGTCGATTCCGGGGCGCTTCAGGATGCCGTCCTCGATTCCGGAGATCTCGTCTCGTCGCACGCCGTAGGTGAACGGTGGATAGCTCGTCGAGAGAAAATCGTGCCGGTCGTCCTCGCGCGAATAGGTGTTCGGATCGGCGAATTGGACGTTGGCGAGAAGGCGATGAGATCCGGGAATGTCCGTCCAGATGCCGTCAAAGACCTTGCGGTGCGATTCGTCCTCGTTGAATCCCAGGTAGAGAAAATCACGCTGATACATACCGGTGGAGGAGATCCCCAGCGAGTACGCGCGCCGGATTCCGACGCGCGAGGGAGTGAGGGCGAGCGGATTGGGATTTCCGAAATCGTCCTCCGCCTGGTAGCGAAGGAACGAGCCGATGTCGCGGGTGACCGCATAGGCAAGCCCCATCACCATCGGATTGACCGCCCAATACATCAGCTCGTAGATGCGGTCCGCGCGGAATCCGTCGAACAGACAGATGTCGGTGTTGGTCGGGACCAGACTGTCCATCCCCGTCGGACAAACGCCAAACGCCCATCGGTCGGAGGGGATCGGTGTCCGGGGACCGCTCACCTCCGTTCGCATCGTCAGCAGATAGTGACTCGGATCGGTATCGTCCGTCGGGTAGGGAACGAAGCTCGGACTGCCTTCGAGCGTGAGAGTGAAAGTTCCGGTCTGCGGAATCGTTCGATCCGAGTACTCGATGCGAATGGTCGAGCCGATCGCGCTGCCGTCCGGGTTGAGCGCCACTGGAAAACGGGGAAACAATCGGTTGTTTCCCGGCGCGACGTCTCCCTGCCAACCGGCGTCGACGACGGTGAAACCCTGTCGCATCAAAAAGCCGTCGCCCGCGTCGGCGGCGGTGATGGGGTCATTGGTGGACGGAGCGAAATTGAACGGGCTGAGAGCTAATTTGTTTCCGCGATTGTTGATCGCATAAAAAATCTTCCCGTTGCCTCTGTTCATCTGGGTTGGTTTGAGAATGAAGAATGGCGCGTTGAGCTCGACCATGCCTCGTGGATTCCGAGGCGCCTTGGAGATGTTGATGATGTGCGAGTTGAGCGGATCGAACGGATCCACCTCCATGTATGCGGTGCCATCGAGCCGTTGGTATTGACCGACCGAACCGAAGCTCGTGCCATCCGCGAAAGTACGCGTTTGTTCGACAATGAATCGCACCACGCGCGCCTCGGCCGAGAACGTCAGCGTCACCGCGGTGAGAATCGCCGCCCGTAGAATCTTCTGAACCATTGAGTGATCCCCCGCGAGAGTGGTTTGAGCTGCCTCTCGCGCCTCCTGCATCTCCCTCGCGGCGGCTGGAGCAAAGCGCGGCTAATTAGAATTGTTAGAAATGCGCAACGCCCGCGCTCGCTCGCCTAGCATGGCTGTCGGATGGCGGACGATGCGCGATGCGGGTCGTGAACAGGTCCCGCGCGCACGGTGCGACGGCCGACAGCGCCCGACCTGCTTCCTGACTGCGCCCAAGGGGCTCAACGCTCCAACCCGCAACGACTGCAGTATCAGTTTTTCATGTGCTCGACTCTCAAGTTTCTGTCAGTCGAACCCATTCCCTCTGCAGGTAAGTGCAGCGTGAACTTGTATGAAGCCGGCCTGAGCGAGGGTGAGGGCGTTGTCATTGATCGACGCAGAATATTCCGATGATTCAAATGGCTAACCCGCCGTCGAGTACGCGGTACTGCAAATGACCAATTCCGCCGTGGGGTGCGTACTGGTTGGGCCCCTCGACGTCGGTCCCACCATCAGGGTGGAAATTGAAGACCACACGGCTGTCGATCCCAAAGGAATCCCAAATGCCAATGACGTCCTTTTCGAGGCTACCGGTCGGAATGAAAGTTCTGGCATCGCAGTCGGATTGGCGAAACGGTCGCGGTCGCCACATGACGTTGCGAAGACAGCCAGTGCCCCGATGGAGTAAATCGCTTTCAATGCTGGGCTCCTCCCTGAACAACCACCGGCCTACCAAAAGCAGGGTTCGTGCCAGCCCGCATCTCGACGCGCAAGGCGCAGCGCCTCTGCACCACCGTTCGGGTGCGGTGCAGCCGGCCCGTTACGGCATCGCCACTTTGTGCGCCGCCGTTCCGGGAGGGTTCTTATAGGGGCCTGGGTCCTGGTAGCTCTTGATCCCGGCGCGGACCCTCAGCACCGTAAACATCCCGCCCATGCCGACAGGACCGTAGGCGCCCTCCCCTGCCATCATCGGAAGCGTATTCTTCGGGCCTCCCATGTTCATCTCGGCCATGTCATCCATGCCGTTCTCACCCATCGCCATGTAGCCGGGCAGAAGCTTGCGGACCTTCTCCTCGATGCCCGCCTGGCTCACCCCGGTCAGGTTCGGAAGGTTGTGGGCCATCTGATTCATCGTGTGATGAGACTTGTGACAATGGAAGGACCAGTCACCTTCGACATCGGCGACGAACTCAATGTCGCGGGTCGTGCCTGGAGGAACATTCACCGTCGTCTCCGGCAACCGGGCTACGAGCGGAATCGATCCCCCGTCCGTTCCGGTCTCGCTGAAATGATAACCGTGGAGGTGGATAGGGTGGCTGTCCATGGAAAGGTTGGCCAGGCGAATGCGCACCCGCTGCCCCTTCCTCACCACCAGCGGAGCCGTTCCCGGATAGGCGCGACCGTTGAAAGTGAAAAGATTGAAGTCGGTCATCGTTGCCGGATTGGGCGATGCCGCTCCCGGCGGTACATCCCACTCGTGCAGAAAAATGGCGAAGTCGCGGTCGATGGGCTTGGGCTCCTTCTTCGGATGGATGATGAAGAGGCCCTCCATTCCGTAGGCCATCTGCAGCACCTCGTCCGCGTGCGGGTGATACATCTGCGTGCCGTGCTGCCGCAGCGTGAATTCATAGGCATAGGTTTCGCCTGGCTCGATGCGCGGCTGATTGACGCCCGAGACGCCATCCATCCCGCTGGGAAGCAGAACGCCATGCCAGTGAACCGAGGTCGGCTCTGGCAACTTATTGGTGACCAGAATGCGGACCCGGTCGCCCTCGACGGCTTCGATCGTCGGTCCAGGAGTCTGGCCGTTGTAGCCCCAGGCGTTCACCACCATGCCTGGCCCGATCTCCTTCTTCACTTTTTCGGCAATGAGATGAAAGACCTTGGTTCCGTGGTCCATGACGTAAGGCAACGTCGATCCGTTCGGCGTCACCACAGGGGTGTATGGCGTCCGCTGGGCTGCCGCCGATCCAGCTGCCAAGAGAAGCGCGGTGCTTGCGAGGGCGATGCGATGCAGCTTCATCGTAAACCTTCCTTTTTCACTGTGTCAGACGGCGCCAGGGGCACAACCGTCGGGTGAGTGTCAGAATGAACATCCGCCGATGCCTTCAGGGTTCCGCCTGCGGCGCGCTCGAGATCAACCCGGGCCGTCCAATAGTCCCGCACCGCCTCGATGTAGCGGCGGTAGGCGTCGACCTCTGCCTGCTTGGCTAGGAGAAGCTGGAAGACGCTGAGCAGCATCGCATTGTAGCGCTCCTGCGAAAGCTTCACGGTCCGCTCCCGGATGGGGAGGAGCACGTTTCGATAGTGGTCCACCACCTGACGCGCTGCGAGCAGCGTGAGCCGGGCGGTGCGGACCTCGGAGCGCGCGTCCACCGATACGCTCGCCAGACGCTTCTCGCTCTGACGAAGCTGTGCCTCGATGCGGCGGATCAACGCCTGCCGCCGATCGAAGATCGGCAGCTCGAGACGCAGTGTCGGGCCGGTGACTCGAATGCCGGGTTCAGGGCCCGTTTGCCGGCTGACTCCGATTTCAACGCTCCCGACGAAGCGGGAGGTGTTCGCGACGTGGAGCGCCTGCGCCAGGATGCGTGACTCCTGCCGCGCCGAGGCGACATCCAACCGCTGTGAGATCGCGACGGACTCGACGTGGTCCAGCGGCTCCTCGGACGCCGGCAGCGCCGGCAGCTGCGAGGAGAATCTCCACTCGGTCTGAGGACCCCACAGGCCCATCAGCCGGGTCACTCGTTCGCGCTGCGCTTCGAAGAGCAGCTCGTCGCGAGCGAGGTCGACCCTTGCCTGCTCGTACGCATCGCGCTGCGTTTCGACTTCCAGATCTCCAATGTTGCCGGCCTGGAGCTGGCGCTGCGCAAGCTCTGCGGAAACCTGAGCGGCCTCGAGGACGGTGCGACGCAGCTCCACCATCTGCCCCAGGGCCTGCAAGGCGTACCAGTCCTGCCGGACTTTGCCGACGAGCTGGAAGACTTCCCCTGCGAGTCGCAGCTTTGCCTGCTCGAACTGCTCTGCCGCCAGTCGCTTGCGCAGCGGGAGCATGAAGATGTCGAGGAATTCCTGAGCGAGCGAGAAGTCTGTGCTCACGACGCCGGTGGATCCCTCGGGGAAGCGGACCGCGAAACCGAGCGATGGATTTTTCAGGAGGCCGGCCTGGACGAGGTCCGCCTGGGCGACGCCCAGCTCTTCGTACGTGGCCTCCTGACCTCGGCGTCCTCCGGAGTGCCCCTGTCCCAGAATGTCTCTTGCCCGGTTCGTTCCGCCACCATGCGGCCGACATCCGCGTAGCCCATCTCCCTGGGGACCGAGGCGCACCCCGAAAGCGCGGCGACGCCGAGAAAGATGCCCAGTTGCGCCGGCTTCACTTATCGCCTCCGCGCGGAGCAGGCGCCTCGGTCCCCTCCTGCGAATGGTAGTGCATCCGTTGGGGCTGAGGCGGCGGCACCTCGGTTGTCGCTGCCGCCTCCGCAGCAAGCGTCGGCCGGAGCGGCCTCGCCGCAGATTCTGGAGCGAGGGGATTCGACGGATCGTCCAACGAGGGACGCCGCTCGGGAAGCTGAGATGCGCACGCCGCGAGCGAAAGGCTGGCGATGCAAAAAAGAATTCTGGGGACCACGGCAAAAACCTCCTGTTTGGGGACCAAAAGCAGTGGACGTGAGGGGCGAGTCAGCCCGCACGGACGTCAGCTACGCCTTTGGCTCAAATCAGGAGAGTGCGGATCGAAAGGTAGAGCGGAGTCGACGGTGGAGCCTGCGATTGGACCGCCGCGATGCGCGTAGACTCCCCACTTACCATCGGTTGCTCGGGAGCGGGTGCGAGGTCCTCGATGAGCAATTGCTTCAGCGGCGCTGGGGCAGCCACTTTAGGCGCCATCGCGCTCGGAGCGTCTGCCGCCTTGTGGAGGTCACAGCAAGCCCGTTCACGGACTCCCGGGCCGTCCTCGTCGGAGCCGGGCTCGTGGGGACAAGCGCAGGGCTT
>WNFF01002195.1_pt1 | contig 15904 bp, 12 predicted proteins | sample 5400441 | NCBI WGS metagenome assembly WNFF01 (sample SAMN13153345, study PRJNA577476) | soil metagenome | isolation source: 120 cm saprolite under Douglas fir tree site 2 hole 3 replicate 1 | place: USA:California | collected 2015-04-18 | reverse complement strand
ATGAGCGACCGTACACCGCTCATCCGCGTGGGCGGAAGGCATGCCTGAAGAGAGGACCGTCCGTATTTCCTGAGCTGCCGTGACGCGGCCTCATTCCCAGCTGCAGGGCGAGCCACGGCCGATTTGAATTCGAGGCCCGTAGCACGCCGTAGGGATCTCGCCCGCCCAGACCCCTGCGCCGCCGTCTCCTCTCATCCCCTGCTCCGATCGCTTGCAAGACTACCTTCGGCTAACCACAGGGGAGCAGATCGCTTCGATGGCTTAGCGGTTTGGATCTCTAGGGAGCCAGGATCAGCCGCTCGAGCAACGCCTTCTGCACATGCAGGCGGTTTTCCGCTTCGTCGAAAACAGCGGATTGGGGGCCATCGATCACCGCTCCGGAAATCTCCTCGCCGCGATGCGCGGGCAAGCAGTGCAGGACGATGCAATCGCTCCTGGCTTTGGCGAGCAGTTTTTCGTCGACGCAAAATCCGCCCAGCTCGCGCCGCCGTTTTTGCGCTTCGGCTTCCTGGCCCATGCTCGTCCAGACGTCGGTGGCAATCACGTTTGCTCCGGCGACGGCTTCCACCGGATCCGAGGTCACCTGGATCTTCGGGCCCCGCACCTCCTCCGCCGGAGGGCGATAGGAGGGCGGTGCGGCGATCCGGAGGGCGAATCCGAAAAGCTGGGCCGCTTCGGCCCAGGATCGGGCCATGTTGCTCGCGCCATCGCCGATGAAGGCGACGGTGCTCTTTTCAATGCTGCCGAGGCGCTCCTCGATGGTCAAAAGGTCCGCCAGCAGTTGAACCGGGTGTGCTCCGTCCGAAAGACCGTTGATCACCGGGACGGAGGCCGCGGCGGCGAACTGTTGCAGGCGATCGTGACCAAAAGTCCTCAGCATGATCGCATCGGCGTAGCGCGAGACGACACGGGCGGTATCGTCGATCGTCTCGCCCCGGCCGAGCTGGCTGTCGGCCGCGTCGAGGGTGGAGACGTTGCCGCCGAGTTGGCAGATCGCCGCTTCGAAGGACAGGCGCGTCCGGGTGGAGGGCTTCTCGAAGAGAAGGACCAGCGTCTTGCCTTCGAGCGTCTGGTCGAGGAGGTGTTCCTGGCGCCGCCGCTTGAGCTGGTGGGCCCGCTGGAACATCGCCCGATGATCGTCCAAAGGAAAATCGCCGAGCCGAAGAAAGTTGCGCTTCACCATCGGACCTCCAGGTAAGTCAACCCTTGCCGAACAGCTCTCGCAGCTTTCGCGCCAGACTCCGCGCCGACGATGCCCGGCCGGGGGCGACGAAGACGGTGTCATCGCCGGCGACGCTGCCCAGACAGTGCGGAATTCGCGCCAGGTCGATCGCCCGGGCTACCGAGGATGCCGCGCCGGGCTGGGTGAAGAGCACGACCAGGTAGCCATTGTCTTCCGCCGACAGCACGAGATGGCCGATCTCCCGGAGGGTGCCGCGCCCGGCCGAATCAGCATCCACGTCGAGCTCGTAGGTCGTCCCGCCCTCGGGGAGCGAGACGCGGCGGACGCGAAGCTTCGCCAGATCCCTGGACAGCGTCGCCTGGGTCACCTCGAAACCGTCGAGCGCGAGCAGCCGCCCGAGCTCCTCCTGGGTGGAAACTGGGTGCCCGCGGAGGATGCGGCGAATCGCCTCGCGTCGCGCCGAGGTATTTCGTCCGCCCTTGAATCGAGGGCGATGCTGGAGCGCGGGTCGCATCGCTAGCCGGTGATCAAGGTGCCGACGCCGCGATCGGTGAACAGCTCGCCGATCACCGTGTGCGGAACCCGCCCGTCGATAATGTGGACCCGTTCCACGCCGCCGCTGAGCGCCCTCAGGATTGACTTCACTTTTGGCTTCATCCCACCGGAAATCTCGGTGCCCTCGAGCTCGTTTGCCAGCTGTTTTGCGGTCAGGTCGCTCACCAACTCGCCGTGGCGCAAGATGCCGGGGACGTCGGTCAAGTAGATGAGCTTGCTCGCCCCGATCGCCGCGGCGACCTCGGCGGCGACCGCGTCGGCATTGATGTTGTAGCTTAAGCCATCCTCCCCGATCCCCACCGGGGAGATCACCGGCACGTAGCCCTGGTTGAGGAGCATCTCCAGAAACTCCCGGTTGACCCGGGTGACTTCGCCGACCTGCCCAAGGTCGCGACCGCCCTCTCCGGTGATCTTCCTCGCGCGAAGGAGCGCGCCGTCCTTTCCGGAGATTCCCACCGCGTGCCCGCCCTCCTGATTCAAGAGGGTGACCAGCCCGGTGTTGATCGCACCGGTGAGGACCATCTCCACCACCTTGACATCGGATGCGTTGGTGATGCGGATGCCGTCGACAAACTCGGCTTTCCCGCCCAGCTTTTCGAGCGTGGCGGTGATCTCCGGCCCGCCCCCGTGGACGATGATCGGTCTTAGGCCCACCGACCAGAGCAGCATGATGTCCTCGCAAAACGACTTCTTGAGCGAGTCCTTGACCATCGCCGCGCCGCCATACTTGATCACGCAGCGCTTGCCGCTGAACTTGGCGATGTAGGAGAGAGCCTCGACGAGCAGGGAGGCCTTGAAGGTGGGGCTGTAGTTGGAGAGGCGATCGTCCTTGCCCACGCCGCCTTCGGGCGTTTGAACGATCAACGATGAGTAGTCGGCGTTGATCTTCACGTAGTCGTAGGAGAGATCGCAACCCCAGCTGGTGGCATGTCCCGGGCCGGCGCGGAAGTCGATTTCAGCGCGGATCTCCGGCGAGCGCATCTTCGAGCGAAGGGACGTCGGGTCGTCGACCATCGGCTGGCGATCGAAGACGGTCACGTCTTGAAGTCGAACCCTGGCCTGGAACGGGTCCACCGGATAGCCGCGCGATCCGGCGCGCGCTCCCGCCGCCGCCAGGATTCGGCCCCAATTCGGATCGGCTCCGAAGATCGCCGCCTTGACCAGGTTGGATCCCGCCACCGCCTTGGCGAGATCGCGAGCCATTTCGTCAGTCGGTGCTCCGGCAACGCGCACCTCGAAGAGCTTGGTCGCCCCTTCGCCGTCGGCGGCGATCTCGCGCGCCAGCTCGCAGCACAGCTCGGTCAGGGCCGAGCTGAATCGGGAGAAGTCGCTTCCGGGGTCGAGGATCGGGGGGTTTTTCGATCGCCCGTTGGCCATGGCGAAGACGGCGTCATTGGTGCTCATGTCGTTGTCGACGGTGAGGCTGTTGAAGCTGGTCACCATCGCTTGCTGCAGCGCGCTGGCGAGGAGGCTCGGTTGGATCGCGCAGTCGGTCACCACCACCGCAATCATCGTCGCCAGCTCGGGGGCGATCATCCCCGAGCCCTTGCAGATCCCGGAGAGGGTCACCTCCTGGCCGCCGATTTGAAGCGACCGCGTGGCGGTCTTGATCCGGGTGTCGGTGGTCATGATCGCTTCGGCGCTCGCTTCGGGCTCCGGGCGGAGGTTGACTATGAGGTTGGGCAGCGCGGAGGTGATCTTGCCCACCGGCATCCGATGTCCAATCACCCCGGTCGAGGCGCTGAACACCGCGCCGGGCGAAATCCCCAGCGCCTGGGCGGTCTGCTCGAGGATGGTGCGCACGTCGTCCAGCCCGGCGGGACCGGTCAGCGCATTGGCATTACCGCTGTTGATGATGATCGCCCGGGCGTCCGTGGAAGGCAGCCGTTGCTCGGCATCGAGCACCGGCGCCGCCTTGGCCTTGTTGGCGGTGAAGCAGCCGGCGGCAGCGCAGGGCGTATCGCTGCAGATCAGCGCCAGATCTCTGCGGTTCGGCTTGATCCCGGCGTGCACGCCGGAAAAGGTGAAACCCACGGGAACTTTCACGGATAAAACCCCCTCAGGGACGAAAGGCCGTCCCCCTCATCCCAACCCATCGCGATGTTCAAGTTCTGCACCGCCTGCCCTGCCGCGCCTTTGACGAGATTGTCGATCGCGGAAACGATCACCAGCCGCCCGGGATCGAGACCGGTGCGATCCCAAGCCATGCCGATCGCGCACCGGTTGGTCCCCACCACCGATTTGAGGGTGACCTCCTCCGGCGAATCGAGCACCTCGACGAAGCGTTCCGCGCGATAGAATTGCTTCAAAGCAGAAAAGACCTCCGAGGGATCTCGCCCCTTCGCCAGCGTCGCGTAGGCGGTGGTGAGAATTCCGCGCTTCACCGGGAGCAGGTGGGCGGTGAAGGTCAAATGGACCTTCCTCCAAGCGCAGCGGGACAGGCTCTGAGCGATCTCCGGCGTATGCTGGTGGCGCAGGACCTTGTAGGCGCGGAAGTCTTCGTCCACCTCGCCAAAGCTCATCTCCTCGTTGCTGCGGCGTCCTGCGCCGGTGGTGCCCGAGGCGGCGTCGATGATCAAAGCCGACGCGTCGAGATGCCCCGCCCGAAGCAGCGGACAGATCGCCAGCGCCGCTCCGGTGGGGTAACACCCCGGGTTCGCGATCAGATGGGCGCCGGGAATGTCCTCGCGGAATAGCTCCGGCAGGCCGTAGACCGCCGATTCGAGCAACTGGGGATGGCGGTGGTCGAAACCGTAGAAGGTTGGATAGGCGCTGGCATCCTCGAGCCGAAAAGCGCCGGAGAGGTCCACGATCCGCGCTCGGGACGAGCTGGTCAGCTTGGGAACGAGGTCCAGCGAGACCTCGGCGGGGGTAGCCAGGAGGATCGCGTCGCACTCGCTCGCCGCCTTCTCGCAACCGGCGATCGACGTGTACTTGAGCGCCCCGGCGCTTCCCGAGAGGCCGACGCGCCTGGCCAGGGTATCGCCGCTCCAACGGTCGCTGGCGAGCAGCCGCAGCTCCACCCTGGGGTGGTGGGCGAGGATGCGCGTGGCCTCGATTCCCGAGTAGCCGGAGGCGCCGATGATGGCCACGGAAGCCGTATGCATTGACTGCATACTTATGCGACGCGGCTCCGCCCCGCAAGTGGGACTGAACGAAAGGGCTTGAGAAGGGACGGCGACGGCGCAGGTGGTCTAAGGCGGGCGAGATTCCTGCGGCGTGCTACTGGCATCGATGGAGCGGCAACCCAAAGCGAGTTGGAAAACGGGCTCTTCGCCAGACGCTCGCAAGCGTGAGTGTCGTCCACGCCTCCCCGCAGGCCGAGTCGGGCGCGCAAAAAAAGCCGGCTCAGAGGTATGAACCCCCTCGATTAAATAGCGGGTTCCCCGATTTTGCTGGAAAATCGAACAGATAAAGCGACGAATGTCACAACTTTATGAAATGCAAGCCCTTCATTCCTCTGAGCGCCCCAAAAAAAATTCGGGGAGGCCTCGGGCCACTGTGATTCGACCCGAGGGGATTCCATGCGCGACCGTACGCCGCGCAAGCCACGCGCGATTTGAATTCGAGGCCCGTAGCACGCCGCAGAAATCTCGCCCGGGCTTAGACCACCTGCGCCGTCGCCGCCCCTTCCCAAGCCCTGCTTGGATTCGAGGTCCATCTTCGCGCCCGCCCGAAGAGTCACGGGCTCTCTTTGCTCGCCGCCACCGCCGGGCCTTCGCTGCCGAGCGGGGAGAGCTTGCCGGAGAGCGCGCCCGCCTGCTCGTGCGGCATCAGATCTCGAGGGGAGCGGAAGTACTGCATCGGAGAATAGTAGAGGAAGTTGGAGACGCGGCTGGTGTAGAGGCACGCGTACTGCTCCACCTGCTCCCCGAAGCGGCTGTTCTCGTTGCCCTCCTTGAAGAGCAGGCCCCAGAATGGATTGAAGCCCTCCTCGACGTCGCGCTCCAGCGTGTCGGCGATCTCCACCGCCTGCCGCAGCGCGCGGCGCAGCTTGTCCAACTCCGATTTCGCGCGGCGGCGCTCCTCTTCGAGCGCAGCCCGCAGCGGGTCGGTCAGCTCCTCCTTGTCCAGCCGCCGCTCGAGGTTGTTCAGGTACACCTTGCGGTGGTTGAGCTCGTCGTCCAACCGCGCCCGCAAAAGCTCGATCTCGGACAGCCGCGAGATCTCCTCCTGGCGCGAATCGGTGTAGTTGATCTCGTCCTCCAGCTCCTGGACCACCATGCAGGTGCGCCAGAGCGATGTCTTCTTCGACTTGAGAATGTCGCCGTAGATGTGGTCGCCGATGTAGAGCACGGTGTCGCCGGCGAACCCGGTCATCTGCTCGAAGGCGACCAGATTTCCACCCTGGTAGACCTTCCAGCGCTCCAGCGCCTTGGCTGGACCGACGATCCGATCCTCGCCGCTGGTGGCGTCGACTTCCAGAAAGGGCGCATTGCTGGAGAAGAAAGTCGGCTTCGCGGCCCCGGTGACGATGAAATCGAAGTAGTTCCGCCAACTCGGGTACTCCGGAAGCACCCCGTCGAGCAGATGACCCATCACCTGATCGCTGTAGCTCCAGAGCGAGTTGGTGAGCAGGAACAGCTTCTTCCCCCCGGAGCGAAGCCGGTGCAGCGACGGCCCGAGCTGTGGATCCTTGAAGATGAAGTGGCCGATGTCCTTTCGAAGCTCGGCCTTGAGCGAGCCGTCCCGGTGTACGGTGTCAATCGCCTCGCGGATGTTGTCGTACAATTTCGCATAGTCGAGCGGGCCTTTGGGCTCGAGCAGGTCGATGATCCCGGCGTAAAGACAGGCCTCGGGCAGCGCGAAGAGCGTATCGATCCAGGCGAATTCGGGACTCTTCAAGTTGACCCGCAGCTCGCGGTAGAGGCGGCGCCAGACCTCGTCGCTCAGCTGCTGTCGGCCGTGGTAGGCGCGGCCGACGTGGCCGTAGCGGTCCATCTTGATCAGGTTGCCGTTGGCCTTGTCGACCACGAGCCCGCGCATCACGAACTGGTGGTCGTAGAGGACGTTGGAGATCTCGCTCGGGTAGCCGTAGTGCGCAATCAACCGCTTGAGCGTCATCTCGAACGAAAGCTGCTCGATCCGCCGCATGTGGTAGATCGCCAGCGTGTAGTCCATGTCGAAGCCGATCAGCTCGATCTTGTTCATCCGCAAGTTGCGGTTGACGAAGATCTGGCGCGCCCGTTCGATTTCGCGCCGCTCTTTGGGGGTCGCCAGCAGCTTGGACAGGTCGCGGTCGGCGAGCACCTCCAGGGCGCGCTGCTCGGCCTCCAGCGCCGAGGCCCGCTTGACTCCACGGGGGTCGGTGTGAGGGGAGGTAGAAGCGTCGGAGGCAGCAGGCGGGGAGCCGCCGGAGCGGGCAATGGAACGCACTTGGGCCTCATTCATAACATTCCGGCTCGCCCGGGCACAAAGGAGCGGAACGTTGCTTGCTCTGTAGCCCTGAGGGGTGCACATTCTTGCGGGTCTTTCTGTTGACATGGCAGTCTTAAAGGACCGATGCGACAGCGCCCACGCCCTTCGCCGATGCAAGATCTCTACGAGGAAAAGCTTTCCGCCCGGATCGCCGACCTGGAACTGAGGATCCGGCTGCTCGAGGCAAGGTTTCGCGCCTCTGCCGCCGAGGAAGCGCGTCGCCGCGCGCTCGAGAGCGGTAAAGCGGTCAAAGCCGTCCCGCCCCGTCCTCGCCCGAGGTGCCCGGGTTGTCTTCTCGAATCGCCTCCCGGCCGGCGCGGCGATTCCTGCGTCTGGTGCGGTTTTCGTTTCGAGGCGGTCAAGGCAAGGGTCGGTCGCTGATGGAAGCTCGCTATCGGCTCACGGCGCGCATCGCCGCCGGACCGCTCGCGGACAGCTTTTGCGCGCAGCGCGATGAGTCGGTCGCGGTGGTGATCAAGCTTTTCCAGGCCGGCACCGCCAACGAGCAATACGCCAAGGACCTGGCGGAGGTGGCCCACAAGCTGCGCCCCTACCAGATTCCCGGCATCCTCCAGGTCGTGGACATCGGTTTCATTGCGGGTCGATTGGCGGTGGTGCGCCAGGCGGACGACGGGTGCAACCTCGGGCAGGTGCTGTCGCGGATGACCGCTTGGGGGATCACCTTTCCCACCCCGCTTGCCCTGTGGATTCTCTCCGAGCTGCTCGACACCGTGCGGCGCGCTCACGCTGCGGGGGTGCTGCACGGGGGAATTACCCCGGGGAACATTTTTCTCTGCGCCAACGGACAGCCGGCGCTGTGCGATTTCGGCGCGCTTGCCGCTCTGCTCGGGTCCCCCGAGCTGAAGACGCGTTTTGCCCTCACCGGCCGCAACTCCTATCGCTCGCGGGAAGTAGAGCGCGGGGAAGCGGCGACCCATCAGTCGGACGTGTTCTCCCTCGGTGCGGTGGGGTATCAGTTGCTCACCCTGCGCGAAGTCTCGGCCGGGAGGGGCGATTCGGGCTCGCCCGGCGAGGCGCGGTCGGTCGGTTCGCAGATCGACCAGAGGCTGTATCCCCTTCTGATGAAGTCGATGGAGGCGATCCCTCAGCTGAGGTACCCCTCCTGCGCGGACTTCGCCGAAGGGCTGCAGAAATACCTGGCGGCGAACCACAATCCGGCCAGCCGGCAAGCCCTGCAAAAGTTCCTCGGAGACCTGTTTCCCGAGGGGGTGGTGTTGCCGAGCAGCGAGGGCTCGCTGCCTTTCGGCCAGGCGTTTTCGCTGGAACCGATTCAGGGCGGCGGCTTCGAACCCGGCTGGTGCGCTTCGCCGGTGGTGGTGAGCGGAAGCGAGCGGGTCGCCGCGCCGGCAAGCCCGATCGGGCTTCACCCGGGGGAGCCTCGCCCGGAGCCCGCGGCGCCCTCGCTCGTCGATATCGCAGATGTCGTCACCGCGGAGCACCTGGCCGCGCCGGCACCGCCCCGATCGGCGGACGCCGCGCCCACCCAACGGGTAGCCGCGGCGGATCCTCCCCCGATGCAGATCCCCGTGGCAGGGCGAAAAGACAGGCGCCCGCGCCCGATGGTTTTGGTTGCTTCGCTGTTGATCGCCGGTTCCTTCGCGATTGCGCTTTCAATCCGGACTGCGACCACGCCCGCTGCTAAAGCCGCGCCGGTGGTCGCGGCCGAGGTTTCATCGCCGGCGGCCCCAACACCGACAACCCCGGTTGCCGACGAAAAGTCGGTCCAGCCGAGTGCCGTGCCGCACGTCGCGCTGGAGCCGCTCCTCGAATGGGATTCGCCCCCTCGCAAAGGCGCCGGCTACCTGAGCGTGTCTTCCGGCGTGCCGTCGATCGTCTACGTCGACGGGAGGCGAGTGCGGCAACCTGCCCCGCTGAAGCGCTACCCGGTGCAGGCCGGCGTGCGCAAGATCTCCGTCGTGGCCGCGGACACGCTCGACCGGCGCGACTTCACCATGCGCTTCAATCGAGGCCAAAGTCGAAAGCTCGACAAGCTGTTCGATCAATTTTCGGCTGAGCGCTGACCGTGCGCGGCACTTCTCGAACCGGTGACGGAAGGATGCAGGGCGCGGTGCGCGATGCGCTGCGCGGCCTGGTCGAAGCGACGCTGCCCAACGGGCTCAAGATAAGGCTGCTGCCCAATCGGATCGCGCCGATCGCCAGCGTCTACACTTTTTTCAAGGTGGGCTCGCGCAACGAGCAACCGGGGATCACCGGGATCAGCCATCTGTTCGAGCACATGATGTTCAACGGTTCGAAAAAATATGGACCGAAGCAGTTTGACCGGGTCCTCGAGTCTCACGGGGGTCGCTCCAACGCGTACACCACCCACGACATGACCGTGTACCACGAGGAGATGGCCGCGGAGGCTCTGGAAATCGTTTTTGACCTCGAGTCGGACCGCATGGGATCGCTTTTGATCAACGATGTTTCCCTCGAGGCCGAGCGCGAGGTGGTGAAGGAGGAACGGAGGCTCCGGGTCGACAACGAGCCGGCGGGGCTTTTGGACGAAGAGCTGGGGGCGCTGATGTGGAAAGCCCACCCCTACCGCTGGCCGGTGATCGGATGGATGGGCGACATCGAGAACATCCGGCGGGAAGATTGCGAGCGGTACTTCCGCACTTTTTACGCGCCCAACAATGCGGCGCTCTACGTCGTCGGCGACTTCGATCCCAACCGGACGCTTTCGCTCATCCGCCGCTACTACGGCCGGATCCGTTCGGGGCCGCCGGTGCCCCCGGTGGTCAATTCCGAGCCGGAGCAGCGCGGCGAGCGCCGGGCGCTGGTCCGACATGCGGTTCAAGCCCCCTCGATGATGCTCGGCTATCACGGTCCGCCCGCCGAGCAGCAGGACGCACTGGCCTTGGACGTGTTGCAGTATGCCTTGACCGTCGGCGATGGGAGCCGGCTGGTGCGCAGCCTCGTCTTCGAGCGGCCGCTGGCGGTGGCGGTGGTGATGGATTGGGCCTGGCGGATCGATCCCGGGGGAATCGTCTTCTACCTCGAGCTCAAGCCCGATTCGAAACCAGAGAGGGTAGAGCAGGCGCTCTATCAGCTGCTGGAGGAGGTTTGCGCCAAGGGTCTGTCCGCGCGGGAATTGACCAAGGCGAAGAACAATCTCAAGTCGCATCTGCTGCAGGGGCTGGTCACCAACAGCGGGAAGGCGCAGGCGCTCGGGTCCTATGAGCTTTTGCTGGGGGACTGGCGGTCGAGCCTGGATCTGGCAGTCCGCTACGATGCGATCACCGCGGAGCAGGTGCGGGCGGTTGGCGAGCGCTACTTGCGTCCCGAGAAGCGCTCGGTGACGACGCTGCTGCCCACCGGAGGCGACCCTTGAAACGGGTGCCTCCCGCAGTGCCGCGATCCCTGGGCCGAGGCGCACCGCGCGGCGGGGTGAAAGGCGTCCGGCTTCCCGTGGTGAAAGAGTTCGACACCTCGGGAGGACTGAGGACCATCTTTGCCGAACGCGGGCCTCTGCCGTTGATCACCCTCCTGCTTTCGCTTCCAGCCGGAAGCGCGGTGGATCCGAAGCGAAAAGAGGGCCTCGCCGATTTCACCGCGTCTTTGCTTCGCCGCGGAACCCGGAAGCGCAGCGCGGATGAAATCAACGAAGCGGTGGAATTCTGCGGCGCCAGCCTTTCTTGTGGAGCCGACGAGGACTTCCTCTCGCTGCGGATCACTTCTCCCTCGGAACATCTCAAACCGATGCTCGAAGTCATGGCCGAGCTGGTGCGTTGGCCGAGCTTTCCCAACAAAGAGGTGGAATCGGCCCGGGAACGGCTGCTGGCGCAAATCGCCAACGATCTCGACGACCCGGGTCACGTCGCCGATCGCGCCCTGCTTCGAGCTCTCTGGGGCGACCACCCGTACGGGCACGACGTGGTGGGCACCTCGCGCGATGTTCGCACTTTCAGCCGGAAAGATGCGGTGGGGTTCCACCGCGCCCGATTCGGGCCCCGGGTGGGGTTATTGGTGATCGCCGGGCAGGCGGACGCCCGCGAGGTTCGAGCCCTGACGGAGCGCTACTTCGGAGGTTGGCAGGGCGGGCCCGAGGCCGCGCCGGCGATTCCACCGCTTGGACATCCGCTGATGGCAGGGAAGGTCCTGATCGTCGACAAGCCCGAGCAGACCCAATCCCAGGTACGCATCGGCGGAAGCGGCTTTTCCAAGGGCAGCCCCGATGTTTTTGCCGCCAGCGTGATGAATACGGTCCTCGGAGGAAGCTTCACCTCCCGGTTGATGCAGCAGATCCGCGTCAAGCGCGGCCTTTCGTACGGCGTGAACAGCAGCTTCGATCGGCTGATGGCGGGGGGATGGTTCTCGGTCAGCACGTTCACCAAAACCGAAACCACCCGGGAGATCATCGACGTGGCTCTGGCCGAGCTCTTGAAGATGGCGAAAGGGGGGCCCACGCGCGCGGAGCTGGAAGCAGCCAAGACCTACCTGGGCGGACTGTACCCGTTGAAGTTCGAAACCAACGACGCGGTAGCGGGGGCGATAGCCGACATCCGTCTCTACGCCCTGGGCGACGATTGGGTCGAGCGCTACCGGGAGCGGCTGATGGACGTCACCGTGGACCAGGCGCGGGAGGTGGCCAAAAAGTATCTCCTGGCGGAGCCACCGACCCTGGTGGTGGTTGCGAGTGCCCCGCCGGTGAAAAAGCAGCTTCCGGGACTGGGACCTCAAAAAGTCATCAAGGCCTCGGAAGTGCAATGACCCCGGTGCGTCTTCTGGCGCAGGGGCCCGGCTTCATCGCGATCGACAAGCCAGCGGGCATGGTGGTGATCCCCGCGCGCGTGGCTGGAAGCGAGCCTTCCTTGCGCGAAAAGCTCGAGGAGGAGCTGGGGCGTCGCCTTTACGTCGTCCATCGATTGGATCGGGATACTTCCGGCATTCTTCTCTTTGCGCTCTCCCCGGTCTCCCATCGCGCCCTTTCCATGGCGTTCGAGGCCGGCGAAGTGGAAAAGCATTATCTGGCCCTGGTCCAGGGCCGCGTGAATGCGCCGCTGGAGATCGACTTCGCCCTCGTCCCCGCCCGGCGGGGACGGACGCGCCGGACGCGCCCGGGCGAAATCGGACGGCCTGCCGCGACCCGGGTGCAGCCGCTGGAGCTCTTCGAGCGGGCGACGCTCGTCGATGCGCAGCCGCTCAGCGGCAGAACGCATCAGATCCGGGTCCACCTGCTCGAGGCAGGGCATCCACTGCTCGTCGATCCGCAGTACCGTCAGCCGGCGGCGCTCCGGGGCGTTGACCTGGGGGGCGAGTCGAGCGGGGTGGTGCTCGCCCGGACGCCGCTGCATGCCCATCGCCTGCGAATTCCGCCGATGCTCGGCTTCGAGCCTTGCGAAATCGAATCGCCGCCGCCCCCGGACATCGCCCGGACCCTGGAAGTGCTCCGGGGCGTTTCAGGGACCGACGCGAAAGGGATTGGATGAGCCAGAGTGACCGCCATCGTCCCGGACGGTGATCACCACCGACGGAAAAGGCCTGTCGATGGTCACCCACTCGGTCCGCACGCCCAGCTGAAAATTGCCGCTGACCCGGGGCGAGATCGCACCGTGGTCGCTGCTCAACGCCACCGCGCACTTGTAGAGGGACGCGTTGGATCCCAAGGCGCGGAGGGTGATCGCGAACGGTTGACCCTGCGTCTGGTCGGGCACGAAATCAATCAGGTAGCCATCCGGGTAGGGATTGGGTCGGACGGCAAATCCGGCGGGGAGAATGGCCTCCGGCCGACCATCGGACAGGCGCAGGCCGACATCGTAGTTGCCGGGTGAGAACAACGGCGGGACCGCCGCGGCCAGAAGCCCGCCGGGCACGTACTTTCCCGAGCCGACGGGGACCGCGCCGACGCGCAGGACGATGTCGGGATCCGCGCTTGCCGCCGATTGTGAATAGTCGAAGCGGGTGGGAAGGATGGCATCCACGCCGACGGTCACCGCCGCCCCTTCGCAGGCCACCATCTCCGCAGGGACAATGGACAAAATCGTCGGCGGCGGCAGCGCGCCGTTGCCGCAGGCGCAGACCCCGAGCAGCAAAGCGATCGGTCGAAAGCTCATCGAATCTGGTACCTCGCTCCGAGCGCGAGGAGCAGTCCACCCAGTTGCGCATCGAGGGTGGAGGTCTTGGCGGGGGCGATTCCGCCTCGCAGCTCCGCGAACAGCTCGACGGTCCGGATGCGGTAGCCGACCTGGAGGGAAGCGAATCCTTCCGGGGCCACTCCCGACTGAGTGAACGAGGGCTGAAAATTGCTCTGAGCCGAAACCCGGAAGGGCAGAGCCCCGCCGCCTAGACGGCCGTGAACCACCCAGGCTCCACGCTCGAGGAAAAGGGCGCGCAGGGCGACCTCGACCGACAAAGCGGAGACGCTGGAGTGTACCGAACCCAACCCCGTCACCGGGGCGGAAAGCGAGGCGTTGCGAAAGCCGAGCTCCAACTCGAGGGCGAAGCGACCGTTCGCGGCGGGAAGCGAGTAGCTGCCATCGATCGCCACGGCCGCCCCTGAATTGGACCCCCCGGCGTAGAAACCGCCCGCGCTGGCCGAAGCGGAAAAATGAGCGCCGCGGGAAGGGCGTTCCTCCTCGAACGGAGAAATCCTGGCGGCGACCTCGGCGCGCCCCGATTTGTCGCCGCGCAACGAAGCCTTGGCGGTAAGCCCCTCCGCTCGTTCGACCGGCTCGACCGGAAAGACGGCCCGGCCGGGTGCGTTGCTCGGGGCGCCCAAGCGCCCTCCGGAAAGCTCGATCTCGAGCTGCTCGGGCTCAAAAGCCTCCGGACGGGCAACGATCAGCCAGTTGGGCTCGCCCCGGACCAGTGGCTGGGGAGAAAACGCGATCGCCAGCCTGCTGCTTTTCGGAGCATCGAGCGGCGAGGTGCGTGTTCTCAGGCGACCTTGCGCCTGGGCGATCACCTGAACCGTCTGGATGTCCGGCGGGACGTCGATCGGGACTTCGACCCGGCCGCGTTTGTCCGCTTGGACAGGGCCAAAGCTTGCACCGGCCACCTCGACGCGCACCTGCGCGCTAGGCTCGGTGTGGACTACGAGGGTGGTGTGCCCTATCAGCGGAATTCTCGCCAGCGACACCTCCGGCGGGGCACCTCGTTCCTCAATCCAGAAGACCAGCAGCGCGGTCATCGGGGATCGCGTGCTGGGAGGAGTCCAGATGAAGTCCCGTTCGACCGCGCTCGGGCCATCGAGCGCTTGAAGCGTTCCAGCGTTGACCGCGCTCCTCAAGCGGGCGTCCGCGCGCGGCAGGCGAACCGCCACCGAGACCGACGCCCCGCTGCCGAGCAGGACGGAGGAAGGTTGGAACGAGATCTGCAGCTCCCCGGCGAAGGCGCCGGTGGAGCAAAGCAGCAGCACCGTCAGCAGGGCCTGCCGCATCAACAGCCTGGGGCGGCGGCAACGCCCTTCCCAGTAGGGTACTGAAAAACGTCGCGAGCAAGCCCAGATGCGAGGCGCGGTGGGGCCTGGCGCGCGGAGCGTACGAGGCGGTACGTGAGCACGCCAGGGGGACCGCAACGAAGCAGGTGGGCTGCGCAGCAGTTTTTCAACGCCCGGCTAGAGTTCTTCGCCGTCGGTGGAAGCGCTTTCCTCTTCGACGCGGGTGGGCGTGTGGGTGACGACGCCGGTGGAGGCGCCCTGAGGCCTATCCGTCGCGGCGTATGGCAGGGGGGTGGGCGGATGAAAAGCGGGGCGCGGACCCGCGGATTCACCGCGTCCATGTACGAGGGTCTTCTGCTCCGCCTTGAAAACAACGTCGACCTTGTCCTCCCTCACCGCGGAGACGATTCCCAGACCGAAGGTCGGATGGTCGATGATTTGATCCAGTCCGTACGCTGCTTTCGGGCTGTACTTCGCAGCGTGGGCGACGTCTTTTCCGGCGAGAAGTTGCTCGAAGGAAATTACCACTCTTTCGTGTGAACCGCGCGCCTGGGACGGCGCTCGGGTGCGGGAGGGTGTGGAACGGAAGGCATGATCTGCTCCACAAGTGTTGCAGCGCACCCGGACGATTTTGATCCCGACCATCGCCAGGACAGTATGAGCCAGGTGAAGCTTGCACTTCGTGCAGAACGAATCGACCTCACCCCCGACTTTGTGCGTCGCCATAGGATTCCTCGCTCAAATCGGGCTGGCCCGTTGCGTGAATACCTCCAAGATAGAGCCTTGACGCGTCTGGAGGAAGCACAACTTGACTGACCGATCCGGGGAAAGTACTGGAAGAACACCTCCTGTGGAAGACGGGACTCGCTCCAAAAGCCCGCGTGTGGCCAGTCGGCGACATCGCGATGCCTCTGCCAGCCCGGAAGTCCCGGCTTCGAAGGACGTGGATCTGCCCGTTCCGCAGACCCCTCGCCGGCGCGCGCTCGACGTTCCCATCCGGCCAACGCGCGCGGAGATCGATCTGCGCGCCCTGGTGCGAAACGTTTCGGCGATTCGAGCGCTGGCGCCGCGCGCCGAGATTCTCGCCGTGGTCAAGGCGAACGCCTACGGTCATGGGGCGGTGCCGATCGCCCAGGCGCTCGAAAATGAGCGGGTGAAGATGCTCGGGGTGGCGCTGATCGAGGAAGGCGTCGAGCTGCGAAACGCGGGAATCCGATCGCCGATACTCGTCCTCGGCGGATCGTACGAAGGTGGCTATGATCTGATGGTCGCCCATCGGCTCACGCCCACGGTATTTCGGCCCGAGCATCTCAAGGGCTTTGCCCAGGCCGCGAAGAGGGCAGGTT
>WNFF01005846.1_pt1 | contig 15913 bp, 19 predicted proteins | sample 5400441 | NCBI WGS metagenome assembly WNFF01 (sample SAMN13153345, study PRJNA577476) | soil metagenome | isolation source: 120 cm saprolite under Douglas fir tree site 2 hole 3 replicate 1 | place: USA:California | collected 2015-04-18 | reverse complement strand
GAGAAGAAACTGAGAGCGTAAAAATGCATGGCTTTGATCTCACCACACTACTGCCAGGCTCGGTGGGGGCACGTTACCGGTCAGTCTCATGCTGTTGCACCTCCATTGTAGGTAAATGGGCGGAAGACCCGATGGAGTATCTTTCCGCCAAAAAGGCACGAACCAGCCAGATGGTCAATCCCCACTTATTCAGACCCAGGTCACGGCGACCATAGTCATCGCGGTACCTCCCGCACTGAGCGACTTGAACGGCGTCCCTGTCTGGGTTACCTGGAGGTCGAGCATTTGCGTGAGCGAGATAGATCCTGCCCCGGTTGTGAACGCGCTGGTATTGACGGTAGCCTGCAGCAGGCGCGGCGTATCGAGGTGGGCAATCGCTTTCGCATCAGGTCCCAAGGCTACGATGCCCAGGAGCTTCCCGCCTCGCACCTCATAGGTAATGAGGGTGTTTGTGCTGCGTGGCACCTGCGCGAAATCCTGAGGTGAGCGAATAACCGGAGCGGATGGAATGGTGAGCATCAGCGTCGCGGAGATGCATGGAATGGTGAGCATCAGCGTCGCGGAGATGCCGCCCGCGCTATAGGTACAGCTGAAAGGGTGCCCCTCTAGCGTGCTGGTCGATGCCTGCGCAACCTGAAACGAAGCGATCTGGTTCTGGAGCGGCACGGCTGTGCCATTACATGTCAGGCGTTCATGGCCCGCAAACTGCACAAGACGCCCGTTCGACGAGAAGGAGAGGCCAACACTCGTCGTCTGGCGAGTCGTGCGCTCGTATCCACCGATCGTCACGTTGATGTACGCTGCTAACTGACCGGGGGAAGGGTCACGCAAGAGAATGGGGGGAGCCCCGATGTCGGACTGAGAACGTGATGTTCCCGCTGAGTCCCCTGTTCCACAGCCGACCAATTGGCTGCCAGCGAGGAGACAGAGAGCCAGCAGAAAGGGCAGGATCGATCGCTGCATACGCATTGGTATCCTCCTGCGCGCATGGCGCAATTGTGCAGATCAGACTTGCGCTCTTACCCTGGCTCGTCTTTTTCCTCGAACAATCCAGAACACCTCGCCACCAATGCTCAACAGGATTATCACAGCCAGCAAGACCTGGGGAGCGCCCAAAGGTAACCGTGGCAACCACGCGGGCAGTTGCTGTAAGGATTGACCATCCACAACAGCCATCGGCGGCGTTCCATAAGGTGCCAACCGTATCACACCGGAAGAACTCACCCCCAGGTCATACGTGACTGTCGGTTCAGGTGCATCGAGGTTCAGGTACGTTAACCAGCCGTCTGAGCGTACCCAGCCCATATTGCGGTCGGTTGACAGGTCATGATAGAGCGTGGGAGTCAATTTCTCCTGGAACGAGACGACAAAGCCAGAAGCTCCCGGTATCTCGCTGCCTACTGAGGATTGCCCTACCATGGCATTGAATTCGGTGGTGTACACTGGCTGATCCGTCAACAGGTAGAGATCAGCCTGCACTTGCTGTCCTTCGATAGCCAGCACTTCCAGGGGGACCCAGATATGGGCCGTCTTCATTGTGATCAGGATGGGCGTCCCGTCACCCTGAAACAGGCCGCGCGCTTTGGCTGCCGAGGTGTCGTACTTGGCAGCTAAAAAGATCGGGCTTCCTTTTGCGTAGGCCAAAAGGTGTTCCCTTGTCTCGGTGTTCAGAAAGAAGTTATTGCTGGCGGCCCAGTTGAGCACCTCCTGTCCACTGCCTTTGATCACCGTGATATTGAGTGCTTCAATCTTCACTTGTTGAAGCACTACTGCTGTAGCTGCGGGTACGGCGGCATTCTCTGCGCCAAAGGCAAATCGAACAGGATGGGTCTCGAGGGCGAGACGTTGCAGTGTCCATGCTCCACCTTCTTCGATCTTCAGGGGGGCCGCTGGCAGGGGAACGATCCATCCCAGGTTGGAGAAGTTTCCCTGGTAGCTAAAGCTGGTCAGGTAGCGCTCGACCCCATCATGCCAGGCGACCAGCGTGGTGGCACGAGCGAGGCGGACGGAGCCGTTGGGAGCGATCAGCGCTCCGCAGGCAAAGGCCGGAAGAGCCTGCATTACGAATAAACCGAGGGCAATGGTTAAAGCGGCCAACTTCTTGAGCATAGTGGATTCTCCTTACAGTGGCTATTGTTCTTCCTTTCCAGGACTTCATCCACTATGACGGTCCCACCGTGGGGAAAGTTCCCACTTGAATTGGATGAGGTTCAAAGCGGTCAACAGCGTGACCACGAGATGCATCCCTACCCTGATACGGAAGCTATTCCATATGCGCACAACACCCAGCCGTGCCACAACCAATCTACGGTGAATGATCTCCCACAGGAAACATGAAGTCCCGGCGCGGCGCATCCTTCCTGATGATTTTACCACCCGCGAAACTTACGAAAGTGCACCAGCACCAGGTTGCGCACGTGAACCGCAACGAGGAGCTCCGCGCCGTCTACGCCTTGAGCCAGGAGTTTGTGACCATGCTCAGAGAACGCCAGGCGGAGGCATTGGACTCCTGGCTCAAGCGAGCTAAAGTCTGTCATGTGAGCGAACTGGGCAGTTGTGTCAACGGGATTCGTCGAGATGATGCCGCTGTTCGTGCCGCTTGCTCTTCCCAGTGGAGTAATGGCATCACCGAGGGCCATGTCAACCGGCTCAAGTTTCTGAAACGCCACATGTTTGGTTGTGCTCATCTCGACCTGCTACGGGTGAAAGTGCTTCATGCGGTGTAGCTTTGCTCCCCCCGGGGATACCTGTTCGTATCGATCCCATGCCGACTCCCATCTTGAAACCAGGACAGCAATACCGTATGCTACGAGTAGCTCATCCCGTCAGACGAGGTGAAGCCGAGAGGTCGAATGGGCGACACAACGCTTGAGGAGGTCAACCATGAGTGAGAAGCAGCTATCCAGGCCGATGTGGACCTGTCCCCAATGCGGGCGACCGTTTGCCAATGCTCACCAATCTCACGCGTGCTCTCGTCATACGCTTGCTGAACATCTGGAGGGGAAACCAGCTGCGATCATTGCACTCTATCGCCACCTGGAAGCCGTGATTCAAAGCATGGGGCCGGTGATCGTTGTACCCGAGAAAACCCGGATTGCTTTCCAGGTACGGATGAGTTTTGCTGCGGTGATGCTCAAACAACGGTGGATCGATGGGCATGTCGTGCTAGCCCGACGCTTGGATTCGCCGCGCTTTCGGCGCATTGAATCGATCTCTCCTCGCAATCATGTGCATGCTTTCCGGCTCAGTTCTCTGGAAGAGATCGACGCGGAGCTGACCGCCTGGATAGCTGAGGCCTATCTGGTGGGGGAACAGCGTCACCTGCGGTCTTCGCTGGAAGACCCCCCCTCGTGAACTGTCTGGTCAGAGCCAGGTCTCTCCTTCCTTTCATTGAGCATGCCTCTTTCTCAGCAGGCAGGCTGTGTTCCCCAAATGCTGGGATGACCCTTAATTTCGCTGCCGAAAACGCCACTCGCCAAAGGGTAGCCCGGTGAAAGTCCAGGGCAATCGCGTTGCGTTCTCTTCCGTAATGGCGTATGCTTGCGCATGAAATTTCACCTCGCGGAAGGAGAGAGCCAAGATGAAGATCATTGTCAGCATCGCGATTGCTTGTCCGGTGGAAAGCGTCTTTGCGTTCGTGGGCGATTACACGCGTGATCCAGCATGGCGGGCCGGCGTCATCGAGATGAGCCAGACTCCCGCGGGGCGTTCCCAAGTTGGGACACAAACACTGGAGGTGGCTCGCTTCTTTGGGCGGACAATGACGACCCTGGCCGAGGTCACGAAATACGAGCCAGGCCGGGCAATCGACTTCGCGGGAGTGATGGCGAATAAAATCCGCGTCTCAGGAAGCCGGACGGTCGAGGAGGCGAATGGACAGGCGCGCTTCACGTATCAGGCAAACGTCGAGGGGCATGGTTTTCTCGGGCTGCTTTCCCCACTGATGGTGCCAATTTTGCGCAGGCGTTTTCTCGGCGATCTCCGACGCTTAAAAGCGCTGCTGGAGGCAGCCTCCCCCACTTCCATTTCCTGAGGGGTGGAATGGTTTCCTGTACAGCATTGCTGCTTGTTGCCCTGAGCCAGTGTGGCAGCAATGCGGGGAAATGCAAGTGAGAAGCAATCCGCAAGTGAGAAAGAACGCGTCGTCACTGTAATCACTATGGGGCTACTTTGTACTCCGTGTGAGCGTCGCGCATTTTGCCCATGAGAGGGATTGTGCGTTGTCCCGCGGGTTGTGCAATGAGATGGGAACGATCTGTCCATGCCTCAACCAGCGAAGTCGCTTGCTTTCAGGGAATAACGGGAGGTCTGCGCAGTGTCTATTACCTTAGAGACAGATCTATCTATGGAGGGAGAGAGAAGACAATGAGAGCAATCGCAGTCACTGCCTATGGCGGGCCAGAGGTGTTGCAGCTCACAGAAGTTCCCGAGCCGCAACCCGGCCCAGGGCAGGTTGTGATTCGTGTGGCGTATGCCGGAGTGAATTTCGCGGAAATCATGGGCAGGCGCGGGGACTACCCTGCCAGCACCCTGCCATTTGTGCCGGGATTGGAGGTCTCGGGCCATATCCACGCGCTTGGAGAGGGCGTCGAGGGCTTGAGCATCGGACAGCCGGCAGCGGCTTTCACCGTGACAGGTGGCTACGCCGACTATGTGGCCGCCTCCGCCCTGCTGACGTTCCCGCTCGCCGCCTCGCTCGATCTGCGCATCGCCGCAGCCTTTCCAACCGTGGTGCCAACCGCGACGGCCTTGCTCACCGATGTGGCGCGCCTCCAACCGGGCGAGTCCGTCCTGATCCACGCTGCCAGCGGGGGCGTCGGTACGGTGGCGGTCCAGGTGGCGCGCCTGCTGGCAGCCGGCAAGCTCATCGGCGTCGTCAGCCGAGCAGAGAAGCGCGAGTATGCACGCTCCTTCGGGTATGACGAGGTTCTGTTGCAGAGCGACTTTGCCAGCCAGGTACGCGAGTTGACCGGCGGGCGCGGTGCCGATGTGATCCTCGAATCGATCGGCGGCGAGGTGTTTGGCTTGAGCTTGGAGGTGCTCGCGCCTCTGGGGCGGCTGGTGCTCTTTGGCAATGCCTCGGGAAGTCCCGACATCGCGCAGTCGGTCTACACGCTGCAGAGAACGAACAAGGCCATCCTCGGCTTTAGCATTGGCAGCCTCAGCCAGCAAGACCCACAGCGCTTGAGAGCCATTGCTCTGAGAGCCTTGCAGTATCTCGAACGTGGACGGGTACGCATCGATGTCACCGACGTGCTGCCTCTGAGCCTGGCCGGCGAAGCGCATCGCCGCATCGAAAGCCGCAGGAACCTGGGGAAGCTGCTCCTGAGCGTGCGCGAAGGAGCATAGTTGCACTTCCTGCTGCTTTTTCAACGGACGCCGCCAGGGCCTCCCTCTTGTACTTGATACTCGGAAAATCGAGAGAGAGGTACGCTTTGATATGCAATTGCTCCAGAATCCGGAGATCACCAACCTGGAATATCAGCGAGGCACGTTGTTCGGAACCGAATTACGCCAGTATTTGCTCACGAAGTGGGGACATCATTGTGCGTATTGCCTGGCCACAGGAGTGCCCCTTGAAATCGATCATATCCTGCCACAGAGTCGCGGGGGAACGATCGGATCGCCAATCTGGTGATCTCCTGCCATACCTGTAACCAGGCGAAAGGGGACCAGTCGCTCGAAGACTTTCTGAGCGACCGGCCAGAGGCGCTCGCGCGTGTGCAGGAAAGCCGCAGAGCACCACTCAAAGACGCCGCCGTTGTGAATAGCACGCGGCTTGCGCTCTATGAGCGACTCAAAGCGACTGGCCTCCCTGTCGAAACCGGCTCTGGTGCGCTACGCCCGTAATGGGCATTCATTGTAGTGGATTACTATCTTACTCCTGTGGGAAAGGGGTATGCTCAACGTCTTACTCAAAGGTCAAAAGACCAGCGAGGAACACAGTATGACGGTAGACAGGGAGATCAAGAACGCCATCACGTTGGAGAGTCTTCCAGAGCAAGCTCGACAGGGTGAAAGCTAAACTGCCTTAATCCTAGAACCAAGCGGGGAAAGGCCGATCAGGTGGGAACGATGGTGACACTCACTTTCTCCTGGACTGAAAGAATGCCGACACGATTTCAGTACCCACTCAGGAGACGCAGCCCAAATAACGGGAGAACGGTTCAAACGGGACACCTACATCGAGCGCATCTAGATGAATGCTAAACGGGGATCATCCGAGTCTGAATGTAGAGAGCCAAAGAAGGCAAACTGCTATGGCTGTAGAGCCTGAAAATCAGACCAGATGACGGAGCATCCGTAGTAGTCGGTGGAGTAACGACCATCTGAGGAGCACTGGAAAGCGGTGTGCAGGGCGAAGGGATGCAGGTTTTCCCATTGCAAGAAGAAATGAGGAGCACAGAGTGCAAGAGCCAAATACCCTACTTGCAATACTGAGCAAAATGGCACAGAAACCAGAAGTCCAGTTCGACAAGCTCTTTCAAAAGCTGTACAACGTGGAACTGTGGCTACTCGCGTACCAAAGTATCGCACCTCTACCAGGCAATATGACTGCCGGAGTGGACGGAAAAACTATCGACGGAGCAGGACTCAAACTCATAGACGGTCTGATAGCAGACCTCAAAGCATCAAGGTACAGACCTTGCCCCGTCCGTCGTGTGTACATACCTAAGCCCAACGGTAAACTAAGACCGCTTGGTATCCCTAGTTTCCGAGATAAACTCCTTCAAACGGTCCTCAAGCTCATCCTGGAAGCCATCTATGAACCCACGTTTGCGGAAAGCTCCCACGGTTTCCGACCAGAAAGAAGTTGCCACACAGCTTTGGAGCAAATAAAGAGCAAAATGACTGGAACGAGATGGTGGGTAGAAGGAGATATTAAGGGGTTCTTCGATCACGTCGATCACGAAATACTGCTGAGAATACTGAACAAACGGATCACAGATAAACGCTTTCTCCACCTGATCGGGCAACTCCTACAAGCTGGCTACGTGGAGGATTGGAGGTACCATCACACGTACTCAGGAGTTCCCCAGGGAGGAAACCTCAGCCCGCTTCTGGCGAACGTCTATTTGAATGAATTGGACCAAGCAATAGCGGATAAGACCACAACATTCAACAAAGGCGGAGCCAGGAAAAGAAGCAAAGAATACCACAACATCAGTGTCATGGCAGCAGCAGCCAAAAAGAAAGCAAGGCGGACAGGCAACTGGACGAGGTACAAAGCACTCCGAAAGAGAATGCTGAGCACCCCATCTGTAGATCACAGTGACCCGGAGTATCGACGGCTCTTCTACACAAGATACGCCGACGATTTCCTGGTAGGGGTTATCGGAACAGAAGCGGAAGCCGTCGAACTGAAAACATGGCTGGAACACTACCTGAGAAATGAACTTCAATTGGAATTGTCAGCAGAAAAAACGCTGATTACTCACGCGACCAAACGAGTTCGCTTCCTGGGATACGATATCAAACGCTGGACAGGAAAACGTATCCTCCGGTTTCCAACACATCGAGGCTCAGTTACACGGCGCACGGGATGTTACCAACTACGGCTCCTCATGCCACGTGACAAAACCATCGACTTCGCGAAGGAATACGGAGATACGAATGCATGGCGAGGAAAGCACCGAAACCAACTGCTCAATCTCAGCGAGCTAGAAATCTTACTGACCTACAATGCCGAGGTACGCGGCTTTCTGAACTATTACGCGCTAGCCGATAATCTTACGCAAGAGGCACGCAAAGTCCTCTGGCTAACCACAAGTAGTTTCTTCCGTACACTGGCAGGAAAGCGTCAAAGCACGCTCAAACAGGTGGCAAAGAGCCTCAAAAGAGGGCCAGGACGATATGTGATGACTCTGAATATGGAAGGAAAACCGACCAAAGAATACGAGTTGTTCTCTTCAACGCGGCAACTCGCAAAAGGGATTATCAACTATTAGCAACCTGATGTGAAGCCAAACACGCTCAAGTACAAGAGCCGAACGGAACTAGGAAAACGCCTCCGAGCACAGAAATGTGAATGGTGCGGAGTCCAGGAAGGCCCAATGGAAGTACATCACGTGCGAAAATTGGGCGATCTGACAGGAAAAACCAACTGGGAGCGCCAGATGATCCAACGCCGACGCAAAACAATGGTGCTTTGTGTCGAATGCCATGATGAATTACATGCAGGAAGATTAAAGGAGAAAAAGCGTATGCACAGGGAAAACGGGCGAGCCGGATACTTGGAAACTTGTAAGTCCGGTTCTGAGGGGAGTTCAGTGAAACCTGGTGTAGCAATATGCTAAGGCGCACGGTTCTTACCCTACGCGCTTCCACCCCAGCACGCCTGCAGCTAAAGCAGGTGTATCCCTGGCTGATCACGGCCTCAGGCAGGCAATGCCGACAGATGCGCAATGTAGACAAACGTGGGTTCCCAGTCGGCAAACCCAAAGGGCCAAGCCGGGTGCGAGGCTTCCGCACCGGCGACCTGGTCAAAGCGGTGTGTCCGTCCCATCTCAAAGCGGCAGGCACGCACGTCGGACGCGTGTTGGTGCGGACGCGAGGGATCTTTGATGTCGTGATCAGGCACGGACGGGTCAAAGATATTCCGGCTCGTTGTTGTCAAAGCTTGCACCAGAAAGATGGCTACGCCTATCAGCTTGGGGCGGCGCTTCCCCCGATCCACCAGGCGGTAGCTGCTTGTCGCATACCACCACAACAGTTGGAGCACCAGTCCCGTGATCACCAGCGTGCCGGCATAGATGATGACTGAGATCTGTTGCTCTGGGTATTGTCCAAGCAGCACCGTGGGAAACGCGTAGGCCGTGAGCAGGACACGTTTGGCATCTGGGAAGAGTGCCAGCGCCTGTTGCAGGAATTCGACGCCCATCATGTGCGGCATGCGCTGATCCACCAGGAACAAGGCCACCGGCTCGTTGCGCAGTTTCACCTGTTTGAGGATCTCAAGGGCGGCTGCACCTGAATCTGCTCGCAGGACTCGGAAAAGACCCCCGTACTGCTGTCTGAGGTCGCGCTCGATGGCACGCAGGACTTCAGGGTCGTCATCTGCGGTCAGGATAACGGGTTTAGTCGCCGCAGGTATTGACTCCTTTATATTATGCATTAATTTACAGCTGCTGTTGCTCAGAGGCTTCTTACGCGAACGGATGATCCCACCGTTCACGATGAGCGATTGCACCAAGCGGCTTCCGCTCCTTCTGGCCCTTGCCGATCGCGTGAGCTGGATGGCCAAAAGGGAGGATCGCCAGGATTTCGATCTCTTCGGGAATGTCCAGCACAGGATTGACATGCTTGAGATTATCGAAGCCGACCCAGTTTGAGCCTACACCCTGAGCCCATGCGGTCAGGATCATGGATTGGATGGCTCGACTCGCATCGGAGACCGCAAAGACGCTGTGTTCCATACCAACAACAATCGCCAGTGGAGCCTGCGCGATATACCGACCTGTCCGTGCAAGTGCGCCAAGTCGGCGCAACGTCTCCTTGTTCTGGACAATGATGAAACGCCAGGGTTGCCCGTTCATACTACTTGCGGTCAAGCGTCCCGCTTCGACGACCTGGCGGACAATCGCTTCAGGGACCGGCTTCTCCTGAAATTGGCGGACCGCAAGAACGGTCCGGACCACATCAAATACCTCCATGCTAGATCTCTCTTTCTCTCTGTTCCATCGCCCTACTCTGGAAAATCGGTCGACAGGCTCTCCCGCTGCCATGTCTGCAGATCACGGAAGCGATACTGCAGGCTGTCTTGAATGCCAGCGACGGCATCACCTCCAAGCGCCAAATGCAGCGGCGGTTGGGAGGACTCGGCAACTTTAATCAACACGGCTGCCGCGCGAGCAGGGTCTCCTGCCTGGCGACCACTAAACTGAGACCAGACCTGGCGAAGCCGCCCACTTGATTGGGCATAGGCATTCATTTGTCTTGCGGCCTGCTGCATCGAACGGCCGGCCCACTGCGTGCGAAACCCTCCTGGCTCGACAATCGTGACCTTGATGCCCAGGGGCGCGACCTCTCCTGAGAGTGCTTCCGACAATCCTTCGACGGCAAACTTGCTGGCACTGTAAGCCCCCAGCCCCGCAGACCCCGAGACCCCGGCGATGGATGAGATGTTGAAGATATGACCGTTGCGCTGAACTCGCATCTGCGGCAATACGGCGCGTGTGACTGCTGCCAGGCCAAAGACGTTGGTAGCAAAGAGGCGCTGCCACTCATCATCGCTGACCTCTTCAATCGCCCCGGTCAACCCGAAGCCGGCGTTATTCACCAGGACATCGATGCGACCAAATCTGGTGATCGACTGGCTGACGGCATTGGAGATCGAGAACTCGTCTGTCACATCAAGTGCCGTGGCAAGCACGCGATCAGGGGCGTGGGCCATAAGTTCCTGGAGTGTTTCGACGTTACGGGCGGTAGCGATCAGACTGTCGCCATGCGCGATGACGGCCTCGGCGAAGGCACGTCCAAAACCGCTTGAGCAACCAGTAATGAACCAGACGCGTGAGTAGCGCGTAGCCATGAACGAACTCCTTTCATGCCTCTGTACGAGGGATCCGACCGGCAAAGCCAGCCGCAATTAGGTTATTACCCGGGGCGGCAAACAATTTGTATTTTCTTCAGCGCCAGAGGGACCTTCAACGCTGGTGGGGATCAATCAAGGCGTACATCCCCCCATAGACCAGCTCTCTCACCTCATCGCTCGCCAGGAAATCATGAGGGAATCCCAGTGCAATCCGACTGGCCGCATCAAGCCGCTGCACCAGCTCCCTCGTCAGCGGATACTTCAGGCAGTCCAAATTCTCCTGCAACTGCCTCACCTTACGCGATCCAAGCACCGGGATGACCACGCCTGCTTGGTGCCTGAGCCAGTTCAGCGCCACCTGCGCGGGTGTGCAGCCGATCTCAGCAGCAACTGCCTGCACCTCCTTGACCACCCGCGTGTGCCGCTCACTGAGCAGTGGGCCTTCCTGTTCCTCCATTCTCCTGGATTCACCAGAAGCCGACGCCTGCTGCGCCTGGTACTTCCCGCTCAGCAGGCTGCCAGCCAGGGGAGACCAGGCCAGTACCGCCAGGTCAAACGCCTGGGCCATCGGCAGCAAGTCGCGCTCTGGCTCGCGCTGCAGCAGGCTATATTCGATCTGCACGCCCACAAATGGGGTCCATCCGCGCCACGCTGCCAGGGTATTCGCCTGCGCGACCACCCAGGCGGGCGTATCAGAAATCCCCACATAGAGCACCTTGCCAGCGCGCACCAGATCATCCAGCCCGCGCATCACCTCTTCCACTGGCGTCAGAAAATCCCAGGCATGGACCCAATAGAGGTCAATGTAGTCGGTGTTGAGCCGCTTCAGGCTGGCCTCCAGCGCTTGCACCATATTTTTGCGCTGGTTTCCGCTGGCGTTTGGATCGTCCTTGCGCATCGAGAGCGTGTATTTCGTCGCGACGACAAAGTGCGCTCTGTCCGAGGCAATACATTCGCCAACATACCGTTCACTTGTCCTATCGGTATAGTTGTTGGCGGTATCAAGAAAGTTTCCGCCAGCCTCGACAAAGCCATCAAAAATCTTGTGACTTTCAGACTGCGAGGCTCCCCAACCCCATACTTCACCAAATGTCATGGTTCCCAGGCACAGTTCGGACACTCGCAAGCCGCTCTTTCCCAGCAATTTGTAGCGCATTGGTCGTTTCCTGCTTTCTTGTTTTCTCGCCGTCAGCTCTCTGCACGCCCCTCCTGTCAGTTAATGGCGCCGATGCTGCCTCCATCCACCCGCAGGTTGGCTCCATTGATGAACCCAGCGAGCGGGCTGGCAATAAACGCCACCAGATAGCTCACCTCCTCAACCCGCCCAAGGCGGCCTACCGGGTTATCGAGCACCTCCCGCAGCACCCCCTGCTCAATCTCTGCCCGTTGCGTTCCCCAGCCACGACTGGCCGCTACCTCACGATAGAACTCCTCCACTCCGCCTGTCACGATGATCCCTGGGCTGATCGTGTTCACCGTAATCCGGTGCGCGCCAACTCCTTCGCCAGGCTCACGGTGAGGTTGACCAGCGCTGCCTTGGTCGCGGCATAGTCGGGCATGAAGGCAAACGGTTGGGTGGCCTCACCACTGGCCATCTGGATGAGACGTCCCCAGCCACGGGCTTTCATCTGGGGAATGAGGCGCTGGACCAGCCGGACCACGGAAAGCACGTTGGCGTTGTAGCGCGCTGCCCACCCCTCTGCTGTTGTCTCCATCCAGCCCTGATTGCCGTAGGTGCCGGCATTGTTGATCAGGATGTCCACAGCGCCCGTGGCCGCGAGGGCGGCGCTTGCGACCTGCTCCGCTCCCTCGTCCGTCGCCAGATCACCGGTCACCACCACGGCGTCCCCGTTCTCCTTGGTGATGGACTGAGCGACCTGCTCTGCCGACGCGCTGCTGCGTCCATGCACGATGACGGTGGCCCCTTCGCGCACCAGTGTCCGAGCAATCTCAGCACCGATCCCACTGCTGCTCCCGGTCACCAGTGCCACCTTGCCAGCAAGCTGCAAATCCATGCGTCTCCTGCCTCTCTAGCGATGACCAATCAGTTCAGCAGCCACAGCATCAGCACTCAGGCCAATCAGAAAAGTGAGTCCGGCCCCAGGTCGAACCTGCTCCATCCGGGCTACCAGTTGCTCTTTGGCCTCCTCGGAGAGCGATGGCTGCGCCGCCGCCAGTTCCTTGACTGCGGCGCAGTAGGCGAGCAGGTAGTCTCGTTGTGCGTCGAGCAAGTCCAGCCTCCCTGGCTGGCCGTGCCCCGGATAGAGGGTGGGCACATCGGCCAGGAGAGTGCGCACCTGCTCCAGGTTCGCCAACCAGGCCAGCAGGTGATTATCTGCCGTATAGGAATGCGTGCCGTTAAAAACGAGATCGCCGATGAACGCGGCTTTGGGACCGGTTTCCAGAATCCAGAGGCTATTCGCATCGCAGTCGCCCCCTGGCCCCAGCTCGTAGACCCGATAGGTCACGTCATCGAACGTCACCCGGTCGCAGTCGTGCACGAGCTGGGTGGGGTAGGTCCACTGCCCGATCCACTCGTCCTGGTAGACGGGTCCCCACTGGGCACGCTTGGCCGCTTCGGTGGCGCGCATCAGGCGTTCGACGGATGCAAGCGCAACGATGGGGGTGGGAGCTTTGCCGACCAGTTCGGTCAGGCCAGCGACATGATCGGGGTGGGCGTGGGTCAGCAGGACGGCGAGCAATGGTTTGTCCAGGGCCTCTACGCGGGCGCGCAGGGCGCGGCTCTCGGTGCGAGTCAGGGTCGCGTCAATCACCACGACCCCATGAGCGGTCTCGACCAGATAGGCATTGGCGAAGAGACCCTGTTCGCCTGAGACGTGGGCATGAATTTGAACAACGGTAGATAGAGCCATCGGTACGGTTCTCCTCTTGGTGAACCCGGATCACTCCGGGATATGGAACCCTTTTGTATTCTAAGGAGAGTATAGAGTGGTAGTGAGGTATTGACAAGTAGGCACTGGATTGTGCTATACTCACCATATGGAAACTACACAAACGCCACAGGTTCAACCGAATGTGTTTGACCCCAACTGCGGCTCGCGGCGGGTGCTGGCGCTGATTGCCGACCGGTGGACGGCACTAGTCATCTACGCCCTGGCACGGGGTACTATGCGCTTCGGCCAGCTCCAGCGTGAACTGGGGCTGACACAGAAGGTCTTAACGCAGACCTTGCGTGATCTGGAACGCGATGGGGTGGTGCAGCGCACCGTCTACCCGGTCGTCCCGCCCAAGGTGGAGTACGCGCTGACCGACCTTGGCGCGACGCTGATCGACCCTCTCACAGCCATCTGTCGGTGGGCCGAGGCACATCTGCCGGAAGTAGAAGCAGCACGGGCACGGCACGCAGAGCCAGCTGAGAGGTAGGACGGCCGATGGGGGGCTGGCTCCCTCCAGCTCAGGAAACTCCTGCTTGTGCTGGACAATTGCGAACACCTGGTAGCAGCGTGCGCTCGATTAGTTGAATCGCTATTTCGCTCCTGTGCCGATCTGCGCATTCTGACCACCAGTCGAGAAGCGCTCAATCTTCATCGCTACAATCTCGACCAGGTTATCCTACTCAAATGAGCCACTAGCGACAGAACCAACTTCTTATGAGCTTCTTTCATTCCGCCATCTCAACAACGTTCGCAAAAAATCAAAGTTCCAAGGTGTATCGACTTCTACAATGATATGTGTAGCCCCCGCTTGCAAATAAGCATCAAGCTGGGAGATACTCACACTTCTTGGTAGAGAAATAGAACGTTCAATCTCATTTGGATTCCGACCAACTTTGGTACACCAATTGTCTAGAACCTGCATTTTATGGGCAAGTGTGGGTGGGTCACCAAAGGTATTTGAGATATTCGCATATTGTGCGACGAGACGTAATGTTACTTTCTCACCACCACCGCCAAGCAAAATCGGGATGGGATTGCGAATCGGCTTGGGAGCACACACCTCCCAGTGGTATTTGATACTTTCCAGTCCCTTCTCCAGTGAGTCCAGGCGGCTGCCAGCAGTACCAAACTCATACCCATACTCTTGATAATCACGCTCAAACCAACCGGCACCAATACCCAGAATGAGCCGACCGTTGCTAATGTGATCGACAGTCTTAGCCATATCTGCAAGCAAGGTCGGATTGCGATAACCATTGCAAGTGACGAGACAACCTATCTCTGCTCGTTGTGTCAGCGTTGCCATTGCCGTGAGCAGCGTCCAACCCTCGAAGTTACTTCCTTGAGAGTCGCCAGTAAGTGGAAAGAAATGATCCCAATCCCAAATTGTATCAACGCCCAGATCCTCGGCGCGACGAACAGCATCTGCATACGACTGGTAGGTCGTATGTTGTTGGCGTAATTGCACACCAATACGTATTGGATGACGAGTTGTAGATTGTGTCACCGCAGCATATCCTCTCTTAAAAGCTAGTTTTGCTGATTCTTCCTTGCTTGATTGTAGTCCTGTTTTTATCGAAACTACAAGTTTACGTCACTTGCCTGAAAATTCTCGGTACGCTGTCCAATACCTGGTAGCCTATCCATTCCAATGCCTGAAGATGCCTGGCGCATCATCACATCATTTACGTAGTTTCCTACAGGAAAATGATTCAACAAGGGAGCCAGCGTGACAGGCAGACAGAACGAGCCGGGTCTTCTTTCTCAAGGATCACGCTTCTCGTGTGGTTTGCTACATGATTAGAAACGGATGTATCAAGTCTAGTAGACGGCAAGGATGTTATCCCACTTAGACTGGGCACTGCAGAAACCCCAATAGTTTCTCAAAGCGTGATAAGATACGTATACACCTTCTCTTTTCTCCTTGCCTGGGCGAAGCGCACTTCGCTCGTTCGGACTGACTGACTGCGCAGCAGTAGAGGCGCTAGCCTCGTTGTCCGAACGACTATGCTCAGACGCGACAGCGTCGTTGGCAGCACTGATAAGAACAGACAAGGCGGATAGGTGCTGAGCAGTCTGAGAAACGAAAGGATCGACTGAATACCCATGACGCAAGTCACTATTTGGAATGAGTTTCGTCATGAGCGAACAGACCCACGCGTAGCGGCACAGTATCCTCACGGTATGCATGCCACGCTCGCCCAGGGGCTGACCCGAACAGGTTGGGCAATTCGTACAGCAACCTTGGATGAAGCTGAACAAGGTCTCCCTGAGGCCCTACTCGCCACGACGGGTGTGCTGATTTGGTGGGGACATCTTGCCCATGATGAAGTCTCTGATGCGCTGGTGGAACGCGTGCAGCAACGCGTTTTAGATGGGATGGGGCTGATTGTGCTCCATTCAGGCCATTACTCGAAGATCTTTAAACGCCTCATGGGCACCAGTTGCAGCCTGCAATGGCGCGAAGCGGATGATTGTGAAC
>WNFF01006228.1_pt1 | contig 15929 bp, 15 predicted proteins | sample 5400441 | NCBI WGS metagenome assembly WNFF01 (sample SAMN13153345, study PRJNA577476) | soil metagenome | isolation source: 120 cm saprolite under Douglas fir tree site 2 hole 3 replicate 1 | place: USA:California | collected 2015-04-18 | reverse complement strand
CGCTGCGCTTTCTCACAGGGGAATTCAACCATCCAGGCCACCAGAAGTCCACTATTTTAGTGGTTACGCCCGCAGGCGTGTCGCAGCCATATGCGCACGTCAGGACGGAGATCAGCTATCCAGGCTCACGTAAGTTCGGCCTAGAGAGGCGCCAGATGCTCACCGAGAACGAGGCAGAGGAATTCAGGATCCGCCCGGTCATCAAGAACTGGGCACTGTTCCGCGACGCCAGGAGATGGGACGCCTTCACGACGGTCTGGCACGACGACGGCTGGATGACGGCCACCTGGTTCCAGGAGCCGGCCGCGGACATTGGCACCTGGCCTATCTGCAGGCGCACGCCGGCTACACGGTCAAGCTTGGCCTGCCAGGGCTGCGCGGCCCGGAGGTGGAACTGCTCTACCGCGAGGGCCGCGACTGGCTGAACGGCTCACCGCGCCCAGGAGTGCCCAGGTAACCCGCAGGTCGATTAGGACCTGAGCAACCTACAGGTCACGATGCGCGGCGCCACCAAGGCCATCGAAGCGTTGGCGCCGGACCGGCCGCAAGATTGGGAGCCGCGGCTCGGCAAGGAGGGCTGGTGGCAGACCCGCCAAAGCCGAGAAGACCTGGTGGAGCGGCTGCCGGGCCTGTTCACGGACCGAGCGCGGGCCTCACCCCGGACAAGACACGGCAGCGGGGCTGACCAAGCTGCTGGACTGGCTGCAGCGCCAGCCCGGAGACACCTGGCAGGAGCGATGGCTGGCCAGTGGGGCAGACGTCGCCGGTTTCGACTGGACCGAGTTGCCGTTGACGGGACGTGTTCCGGCCCGTCGCCATCATCGCGACGAGCTGTTCGCCAGGCTGGTCCCGCTGGTGGCCAGGCAGGTCATCCGGCCCGCCTACCAGTAGCTGCTACGCCAGCGCGCCGGTAGGCCCCCGCCGTGCGCGGCAGATGCCGCCAGCGCTGGCTACGCGCGTGAGACAAGGTGATTCGGGCGGTCATGAGGACCGCGGCCGCTCGTCGTAGGCCGATCGGGCCTCGCGGATCGCGGGGGCGGTCTTTCCCGCCCAGTCCCGCACGTCGTGCACGATGGAGCACATCGTCTCCCCGAGCTGGGTGAGGGAGTACTCCACTCGCACCGGGACCTCGGCGTAGACCTGACGCGCGATGAGCCCGTCCCGTTCCAGGTCGCGCAGGACGCGGGTCAGCACCTGGGCGCTGACCCCCAGCTGGTTCTTGAGGTCATTGAACCGGGTAGGCCCGTCTTCCAGGGCATAGGTGACCAGCACGGTCCACCGGTTGGCCAGCCGTTCGAGTGCCTCTCGTGCCGGTGTGCCCTTGCCATAGAGGCCAGCTCCGGGCCGCGGTGCTCCAGTCATCTGACCAGCGTACAGGAACAGATCAAGTCACAAATAAATGACTGGTCACAAGACTTTGACTAACGACTTAGATCTGGCTAACCTCGGCTTCCGTCAGGAATCGCTGCCGATCCCAGGCGAGGAGGGGTTGCGATGACGGCCGAGTTCATCCCGCTCCCGGCGCAGATCCTGCCCGAGCCCGAGGGCCCAGGCGGCTACCGGCTGCAGCGCGCGGGCGAAAACGGGTACGTGGTCATCTCGGGCTTCGTGCAGTCCGCCTTCGTGGTGACCCAGGGCGGTGTCGTGAGGGTCGACGCGCCGCCCGCGCTGGCTGGCAAGCTGCAGGCCGCCGTCGCCTCGGTGACCGGCAAGCCCGTCACCCACTTCATCTACACCCATGCCGACCTGGACCACGTGGGCGCGGTGACCAGCTTCCCCGGCGCGACCTGGATCGCCCATGAGGAATGCGCGCGGATGCTCGCCAACTACGCCGATCCCGCCCGCCCGCTGCCCGACCAGACGGTCGACGGCGAGCGGAACGTGCTCACCATCGGCGGCGAGGAGATCCAGCTGATCTACCCCGGCCCCAACCACGAGGTAGGAAACATCCTGGTCTACTTCCCCGCCCAGCGGCTGGCGATCATGACCGACGTGGTCATGCCCGGCTGGGCGCCCTACCGCGGCTGGGGCAACGCCGACTACCCGCCCGGCATGCTCGCCGCCCACGACGCGATCCTCGCCACCGTCTTCGACACTTACGTCGGCGGGCACGTGTACCGCACCGGCACCCGGGCCGACGTCCAGCAATCACGGGACTTCCTCGTGGACATGGTGAACACCACCAAGAGGATGATGGGCGAGGTCTCCTTCGCCGACGCCGCGGCGCTGGCCGAACCGGCCAACGCATGGGCCGCGCAGATCGTCTGGATCAGGCGCATCTCCGAGGCGGTGACCGCAGAGCTGACTGAGCGCTGGAGCCACACGATCGCCGCCGTGGACACCTTCACCCCCGAAACCGTCGGATCACTGATGGTTTCCCTGTCCACCGACGCACCGGTCCACTTCCCGTAACCGGCCACCCCTCCTCAAGAAGGGCTCGACTCATGCAGATCACCATCATCGGCGCCGGCAACATGGCCGGCGGCATCGCCACCCGCGCCCTCACCGGCAAGCACACCGTCCGCCTGATCGACAGCGACCCCGCCAAGGCGGGGGCTCTCGCTGGCGAACTGCGCCAGCGCGTGCCCGGTGCAGATGTCCAGGACGCCGACTCCACCGCGATCGGCGAAGCCGACATCGTCGTGCTCGCCCTGCCCTACCCGGCAGGCCAGCAGGTCGCGGAGCAGTACGCCGCGGCGCTGTCCGGGAAGACGCTCGTCGACATCTCCAACCCGGTCGACTTCGCCACCGACTCCCTGGCCGTGGAGCCCGGCACCTCCGCCGCCGAGCAGATCGCCGCCGCGGCCCCCAGCGCGCACGTGGTCAAGGCGTTCAACACCACCTTCGCCGGCAACCTCGTCGCCGGCGCAGGGGGCGGCGCGACCCTGGACGTGTTCGTCGCGGGCGACGACGCCACGGCCAAGAAACTCGTGACAGAACTCGCCTCCTCCGGCGGTCTGCGCCCGATCGACGCCGGGCCACTCAAGCGCGCCCGCGAGCTGGAGGGCTTCCAGTTCCTGCACATGACCCTGCAGGAAACCCTCGGCGCGAACTGGTCAAGCGCTATCAAGATCCTCCTCTGACCCGTCACCCATTGCTTGGAGTCGCACCTTGAACACGCTTACCCGAGGTCTGCTGATCGGCGGCAAGGAGATCCCCGCCACCGGCGGGCGTACCGTCGCCGACGTGTCCCCGTGGACCGGCCAGCCCTACGCCCATGTCGCCGCGGCCACGCCCGCGGACATCACCGCGGCCGTCGACGCCGCGACTACCGCATTCCCCGACTGGTCCGAAGTACGCGCCTACGAGCGCCGCACGATCTTCCTGCGAGCCGCCGACCTGCTGGCCGCCCAGACCGAGCAGGCCATCGCCACGATGGCCGCCGAGGTTGGCGCAGCCCGCCCCTGGGCCGCATTCAACGTCGGCTTGGCCGTGGAAATCCTGCGCGAGGCCGGCGCCGCAATCACCCAGCCCACCGGGCAGACTCTCGCCACCGACACCCCCGGCGCATACTCCCTGGCCATCCGTGTGCCCATGGGCGTGATCGCCGCCATCTCCCCGTGGAACGCTCCGCTCATCCTAGGTATCCGTTCCATCGCGATCCCTCTGGCGATGGGCAACACGGTGGTGATGAAGCCCAGCGAGGACGCGCCGATCGCTTGCGGATTGTTCCTGGCAGACATACTGCGTGACGCCGGGCTGCCCGACGGTGTGCTGAACGTAGTCACCGACGACCTCGCCGACGCCGGCGACATCGTCTCCGCCCTGGTCGCCGATCCGCGGGTGCGGCTGGTCAACTTCACCGGCTCCACCAACGTCGGCCGCATCATCGGCGTCGAGGCCGCCAAGCACCTCAAGCCCGCCGTACTGGAACTGGGCGGCAAGAACGCCCTGGTCGTCCTCAAGGACGCCGATGTCGACTACGCCGTCAACGCCGCCACCTTCGGCGCGTTCATGAACTCCGGCCAGATATGCATGTCCACCGACCGGGTCATCGTGCACCACGCCGTGGCCGAGGAGTTCATCACCAAGTACGCCCAGCGCATCAACCACCTGCCCTACGGTGACCCTTCGGACCCAGCCACCGTCGTCGGACCAGTCGTCAACGCCCGCGCCGCCCAGCGAGTCTCCGCCCTGGTCAAAGACGCCGTCGCCAAAGGCGCGACACTACTCGCTGGCACCGGCGAGATCGAAGGCGAGCACGGCACCCTACTCAAGCCAGTGGTCCTGACCGACGTCACCACGGACATGGACATCTACTACGGCGAGATTTTCGGCCCCGCCACCGTCGTCCACGTCGCTGACACCACCGACGAGGCTGTCGCCCTCGCCAACGACACCGAATACGGCCTTACCGGCGGCGTGATCTCCGAAAACACCAAGGAAGCCCTCAACGTCGCGGCCCGTATGGAGACTGGCATCATCCACGTCAACGACCAGGGCATCGCCGACGAGCCCATGGCACCTTTCGGCGGGGTGAAGAACTCCGGCTACGGGCACTTCGGCGGAAGCGCCGGAGTGGACGCCTTCACCCACACCCGCTGGATCACCGTCCAGGCAAGTGGCCACGCCGCCTACCCCTTCTGAGCCGCGGGCGCACCCGGGCACCTGCTGCGTTGGCGGGTCGTAGGGACGAACCTCGATCTGTGTCGGGCCGATGAGGACACCGCAGCGTGTCAGGTGCGGTTCAGGCTCCGTCCAGGCGATCCTGTGCGTGCCGAGAATCCTGTCCACGGATCTAACCAGCAGAGTTGCTCTGCCAGCCGTCCGGCCGTGATGATCACCGATCATGTGCCTGCGGTTCGTGTTCCTCCTGATCACGCGACTAGCCGCGTGGCTGCGGCTGTCCCGCCGTGAGGAGACCTGGAAGACCGCCGAGATCCTGATCCTGCGCCACCAGCTCGCCGTCCTGCAGCGCCGTCAGCCGTGCCGCCCGAAGCTGAACTGGGCGGACCGGGCCCTGCTCGCGATCCTCCTCAGTGTGATACCCAAAGCGCGGCGCCAAGGGCTGCGGCTGCTGGTCACCCCGGACACTGTCCTGCGATGGCACCGCGACATTGCCCGCCGCCGCTGGGCCGCCAGGTCCAGGCGCGGCAAAACCGGCCGACCGGCCACCCGCCAGAACGTCAAGGCCCTGATCCTCCGGCTAGCCCGCGAGAACCCCGGATGGGGCTACCGCAGGATCCACGGCGAACTCGCCGGCCTAGGAGTAAAGGTAGCGGCGTCGACGATATGGGAAATCCTGAAGAACGCCGGAATCGACCCTGCGCCTCGGCGGACCGGGCCTACCTGGTCGCAGTTCCTGCGCTCCCAGGCTGACGCGATCCTGGCGTGCGACTTCTTCACGGCCGACCTGCCCGGCGGCACCCAGGCCTATGTCCTGGCCGTGATCGAGCACGCCACCAGGCGCATCCGCATCCTCACAGTCACCCTCCATCCAACCGGCGAATGGACAGCCCAGCAGGCCCGCAACCTAGTCATGGACCTCGGCGACCAAGCACATCGAGTCAGGTTCATGATCCGCGACCGCGGCTCGAACTTCACGACCGCGTTCGACGCGGTTCTCGTCGATGCCGGGATCCAGACCGTGCTCTGCAACGTCCAGACGCCCCGCATGAACGCGATCGCCGAACGCTGGATCGGGGGATGCCGCCGTGAGCTCCTGGACCGGACCCTCATCTGGAACCAGGCCCATCTGCGGCGGATCCTGCGCGAGTACGAGACCCACCATAATCAGCACCGGCCGCACCGCTCCCTGAACGCAGCCGCGCAGACCCGAAACCGCTGCCCAAACCGGTCGATCTTGAGCAGTACCGCGTGCGAAGACAGACTCGCGCTGGCGGCATGATCAACGAATATCGCCTGGTCGCATGACATGGACGAGGGTTTTCGGCACGCACACGTGGACAAGCTGCCAATGTCGTGCACCCCCAAGGCGTCACCTGGGTTCAACGTCAGCGCTTGTGCTTCCGGTGGCCACGGAGCCGATGGGTCGCGCGCCGCGCAGAAGGGGGGAGTGGCCGGTGTGATTCTTCGATTGACCTCAGGCCGATCGCTGTGCCGAGCGCGTCAAGGTCGGGGTCGTCCGTAGGCAGGTTGTTCATGTAGATCACGTGGACGATCTCCCTGCGTTCGTCCAGCAGTAGTCCGAGGCTCCGGTCGGACCGTATCTGCTGCTTCTTGGCGGCCATGTACGCTCGGAGTTTCTCCACTGCTTCGTCGCGGGTGTGGCTGCGCGGCTTGGTGCCGGCGAAGAGCATCGGATAGCCCCACATGCCCGCGTAGCCGTGGACCATGCTGTGCCACCGGTCGTCTGCTCTTGTCCACCAGCTCTCGGAGAGAGTCGCCTAGCTTCTTCTGTGCCGTCCCCGCCAGGCCCAGCAGGTCGGCGCCGAATCGGAACCAGCCTGGCTTTCGCCCGTCTGCGAGGAAGTCGACGATCTCCTGGGCGGCGGGGTGCGTGTTGAATGCCGGCTTTTCGATCTCGTAGGGACTCGTGCCCTCGATCCAGTACATCCAGGCGTCCAGTGGATCCGTGTGAGTGCCTACGAAGGTCGGGCGCGCGTCCCGCTGGTGCTGCTTCTGGGCGTGAGAGCGGGGAGGGCCAGCGGCGGGATGCTGGAGTCGGACCTCCTCGGGATCTGGCTCGACGTAGAGACCGCCATCCAGGAACAGCATGAAGAGGTCGAGCTCGTCGGCGCCCCGGTAGTAAGTTGCGACACCGGAGTCTGCTCTGCGACGGAGGTAGAGCAGGAACTCGGCTGGACGCTCGATGACCTTGCTGATGACCTCAAGGTCGTGAAGCGAGGCGATCCAGGGCAGGCCGCCTTCTCCCAGCATCCCAGCCCGCTTCAGATCGCCCAGCGCGACCGCGAGCGGACCGAAGAAGTCAAGGCCAACGACGATTGACCGTACTTCGCGAATTCCAGCGAGGTCGAGCCAGGAGCCGTCACCGAGCCATAGCCCATGGTTCTCCGAGATGAGCTGCTCAAGGCGCCGGGCTTGCCGGGCTCCTTCGCCGAAGGTCGCCTTGATCTCCGTAGCCAGGCGCGCCCGATCACCGCGCCGTGCCGGGTCGGCGATCGTCCGCCCCTTCACCTCAACGCAGATTGCGACGTCCTCGACGATGAATAGGCCATCGCACTCAGTCTGGTCACCGACGATCTGCGGGGCGGAGCATGCTGCGTCCAAGGCTGTAGCGCTCCGCCCCTGTTTGGGGGCGTAGCACTCGAGATTCGAGTGCGCCGTCGGCGTCCTAAGGACCCGAGAAACAGCGGCAAGGGCCGCTGCCTCGGTGACATCAGCACGCGTGCGGTCGTAGCGTTTCCACGCTTTGCCGTCGGCCTTCAGGGCTGTCTCCGCGATCATGCGGAAGGAGTCCGTTCCGATCTGGCCGCCGGTCATGAGGTAGTTGCCGGCCGCGTCCCGAGCAAGGCACGTCCTCGTAAGCGGATTGACGCCTCGCAGGAAGGAGGCGATTGTTGCGACCGCATCCCGCCCGTCATCGAATCCGATGCTGAAAGCGTCGAGCACGGCTTCAACCCGGGCGGGTTCCAATTTGAACTCGTCAGCGATGTCCGACACGGTGAACGATGCGCGTTCGCCGGGAAGGACCATGAAGGCAGACATCGATTTGCGGAAGGCCTGGATCTCCTGCACCGTGGGGTCGCGGCCCTCAGCCTGGCATCGCATGGCGATGTCGCCAGTCTCGTTCCGGAGGCCCGTGATGATGCGGTTGTATCGCTCCTGGATGGCGGACCGGACGGTTGTGAAGTCGCGGAACGTGAATCCGAGATGCTCCTGCAGGAGCGCGCCAATCTCGGGCCGGTCAAAGAGCGCGCTGTCGTGCCCCGCCTGAACCGTACTGGAGCTTACGGACGCCCACGAGATACGACTGGTACTCCGACGCGAGGCGCGCCAGCGGATCATCGGCGGCGAGCGCGGAGGACGCGGCGTGCATGAAGGTCGCGAGCCGCAGCAATCTCGTTGCGCGAGCGTGAAGGTCACTGATCGCGTGATGCGGCTGCGTCGATTGCCGATCCTTGCCGCTCGGCATTCTGCTCGGGCGTGACAGGCAGACGAGTGAGACAAGGTCGATTGCGGCACCACTGCCGTCGTGGCCGTCCACGAGCGCGGCCACCGGGACGACGGGGAGCTCTCTCAGTCGAATGAGCTCGATGACATCGAACGCGTCGAACTCTTTGATCGCGTCCAGCATGGCTGCAACTTCGGTCTCGACCTCGCCCCGGAGTCGCTGCCGGACCTGTCTGACCAGGTCGCCCGCCTCCTTCCCGCAGCAGCCCTGTGCGACGTCACCGAGGTCTGCGCCACCTCGACACTCGCGCCGGTCGAGGAAACAGCCGGCGAGGCACCGGCCGACCCGGAGCTGCCGGAACTGTTCCGCGAATTCCTCACCGGCAGCGTCACCACGGGCGCGCAAGCCGAACGCGTCGCCGCGCAGTTCACCGACCTGCTGCACGCACTCGATGAGGAACGGCCTCCCCTGCAGAGGCAGGAACGGCGGATCGAGGAACTGCTCGCCCTCGCGCACCAGGCCGACCGCATTGCCGCCGGGGACTACGGTGACGGCCCTGAGCCAGCCCCATCGCATGGCCGGGCGGCGGTCAGCGGCGCGGCGCCACCGGAGCGCCCCAGCGGGGCGGAAGGGAACAGCGGGTAATGCGGCCGATCACGCTCAAGATGGCCGGGCTGCGTTCGTACCGCACAGAACGCACCATCGACTTCGGCGGCCCAGGGCTCATCGCGGTCATCGGCGACACCGGAGCTGGCAAGTCCAGCATCCTGGAGGCGCTCACCGGCGCGCTCTACGGGGCATGCACGTGGGATAACCGCGGCATCGGCGAGCTGATCAGCGACGGAGCGCAGACCGTTCAGCTCGAGCTGACCTTCGCCGTGGCCGGGCAGACCTGGGCTGTCTCCCGGTCGGCGTCCCGGAACAACTACCCCCCGTCCAGGCACTTCCTGCGCTGCCACGACACCGGCGAGAAGCTCACCGGCGAGCGCGCGGTCACCGGCCGCGTCAACCGCCTGCTGGGCCTGGACACCAAGCAGTTCCTGAGAGTCGTCGTGCTACCGCAGAACCGCTTCATGGAGCTGCTCAACGCACGCCGCGGCGAACGCAACACGATCCTGAAAGGCATCTTCCGCCTGGAAGATCTGGACCGCGTCCGGCAGGCTGCAGAGGCCCTGCGTGACGACCTCGAACCCAAAATGACGCAGGTGCGGCTTGCCCGGGCGCGGCTCGCCGAAGACCCGGCCAGCCAGCTCGCCGCCGCCGAAGCGCGGCGCTCGTCGGCGCAGCAGGACAGAGCCGGGCTCCAGCAGATCCGGGACCAGGTTAACGCCCGCCAGGAAGCCATCGCCGCCCTCGATCACGCCGCCGGCGAATTGCGAGCCAGCCTTGAACAGCTGTAGACCGGCACGCTCCCGCGCGGGCGACGTCGACCATGCGCTGACTGCGGTAACAGGCTCAGCTGCCGAGCTTGATGCGCGCGCCGTGACGCTCGCCGGCCAGCGGAGCAAGCTGGAGGCCCGCGAGGCCGCCGCGCAGCAGGCGCTCGATGCGGCCACGGCCGCTGGAGAAGACGCGGCCACACTCGCCGCCGCAGGCCAGGCGCTCGGCAGCTTGGCCGGCGCCGTGCCGGCGCTGGTCACCGCCCAGCATGCACTCACGGCCCAGGACAGCAAGCTTTCCCGTCAGCCCGCTGCAAGAGGAGGCTTCCCGGGCGCAGCACGCATGCGACGAGGCGCGCGAAGCGCTGACCACGCTTGGCCAGGTACTGGCCTCAGCCACACGCGCCGCCGACCACGCCGGCCAGCAGCGCCGGTCGCTGGCCGCCTTGCGCAAGACCGCCCGCAATGCCGCCGCCAGATCCGAGCGGGCGGCTCGCGATGCCCAGGAAGCCGAAGCCGTACTGCAGGAGACCCGGCGCCGGAACTCCGCGGCCCACGCGGCCGAAGGCTGCCACCCCGGCGATCCCTGCCCGGTCTGCGACCGGCCGCTACCTGAGACCTTCACGCCGCCCGCCTCGGCGGACGAGGCTGCCGCGAGCGCCCGCGCCGGCAGCCTACGCGCCGCCGCACTCCACGCCGACCGCGCAGCGTCGACAGCAACCGAACAAGCACGCCGCGCGGGCGATGACCTCGCCAACGCGCTCGAACTGGAGACTGCCGCACTGACCGCGCTCGCCAGCGCAGCCGCCGCGGTCAACGAGCATGCAGCAGCCATTCCCGCCGCCGCGGTCCTCACCCACGCAGATGCGGCAGCAGCCAGCGCGGCCCTGGCCGCCGGACCGGTCGCCAGCGAGCCAGCCGCCATCCGCGGCGCCGCCGGCGACCTAGTAGACAACCCCACGCTCGACCAGGCCGACAGCGTGCCAGCCGCCCGGCAGGCGGCAGCATCCCTGGTCGCTGCAGTCAGCGGCATGATGGCCTCCGGCATCGACAGGCTGATCGAGCCACTTACCCGCCGCGCCGCCGAACTCACAGGCCAGCACGAACAGGCCAAGACCGACAGGGACCAGCTCGGCACGGTCGTCGCGGGCCTGCAGGCGCAAGCGGCAGAACGCGCCCGTGCGCTTGAGCGTGAACGGGAGCAGCTCCCCGCCCGCCGCGGCGAACTGGTCGCCGACGCCAACCGGATCGAAGGACAGCTGGCCGCCCTTCCACCCATTGCCGCGGATGTCGCTCAGGCCGCCTCGCTCACCACCGTGGCGCTGGCAACCCTTACACCCGGGCTTGACCGGGACCAAGCGGCGGCAGAACCGGAGCCGCGCGAGACCACCGTCGCGCTCCCGGCAGCCGACACTGATGAGTTCGCCGGCGCGTTCAAGGCCGTAACAGGCCAGGTCATTGCGCGGCTGCAGGAGACACGGCGCAAGCTTGAGGGTCATCAGCGGGACCTGCGCGAAGCGCGCCAGGAACTCAGCAACCTGTCCCTGAGCGAGCAGGACCTGGCCAGCGGCCGCGCCGCGAGCGTCAGCCGCCCGGTCCGCCAAGTTGCCGCTGCGCTGCAGACCATCCACACACGAGCTGCCGACCTGCGGCGGGCGCTCACCCAGGCAACGGGCAAGGCCGGAGGCGACCGGGCCAGGACCGAAGCCGCCACGGTACCGCCCCATCCACCCGACGGCGAGGAAGTGATCACAGCCGATCAGGTGAGTGCATACCGCTTCGCCGCGGCCGTGTTCCTGGCAGCGGCAGACACGCTGACCGGCACCGCAGGCGATGTGCTCGTATCGCTCGACGAGTCAGCCACAGCGCAACGGCAGGCGATAGCGGAAGCGCTCGCCAGGTTCAGACTCGCCGACATCAGCGCCCTGCAGCAGGCCGAGATCGATGCTGCCACCCGATGGGAGGGCGCCGATCGGGATGCCCGGCGATTCCGCGCCGAGAAACCGGTCGCCGCCGCCCTCGACACCGGAATTGCGGACGCGGCCTCCGCCGTCGCCGTGCTGCGCGCGGTGGCCAGAGCGCTGACCTCGACGCAGTTCGTCGATTTTGTCATCGCCCGCCGGTCCACCGCGCTGCTGCTAGTCGCATCCCGGCTGCTGGGTCAGCTGACCGGCGACGGGTACGGCTTCACCCAGGACTTCCAGATCATCGACCGGCGGACCCGCACCGAACGGGACGTCAAGACCCTGTCCGGCGGCGAGACGTTCCTGGCCAGCCTCGCGCTCGCACTAGGCCTGGTCGAGCTTGCCGGGCGCAGCGGCGGCCGCATCGACTCGCTGTTCCTCGACGAGGGTTTCGGCTCCCTCGACACAACGATCCTCACCGAAGCGCTCGACGTGCTCCGCAGCCACGTCTCCACCGGCCGCCTGGTCACCGTCATCAGCCACCTGCACGCTGTCGCCGCCGACCTCGACCGCGTCCTCCTCGTCACCAAGAACCCAACTGGCAGCGACATGCGATGGCTCCAGGCAGACGAACGGGAACAGCTCCTGCTCGACGATGTCTCCGCGGGTCTGCTCAGCGACCAGCCTTGCGTCCTCCCATAGAGAGCCTCAGGCCTGCGGGAGGCGGCGATTCATCGCTATGGCCGCCGCGGATGCCGATGTTCGGGTCCGGCCGTTCGCTCGCGTGTTGCACGCCGGAATGGCTTCACGCTTCCTGCCGGACAGTACGCAGCGGGAAGAAGCTGGCATGGACGAGATCACCGTGACGGCGGGTATCTCTCCGGCGCGCGTGGAGCGTGGACGGGGGTATGCAGCGCTTCGAAGCATCTCCGAAGCATCCAACCAGGAGGCGGTGTCCTCCTTCGAGGCGACCAGCCTCGCGGGTAAGGCATGAGACTTGCTGGGGCGAATGCGCCAGCTCTCCCTCACCGGCTCGCGGCCCTCCGGCCCCTGCTTACCGACGTCGGCATTACGCGGCTGGCGGTCAAGAACACGTTGCTGCCTCTCCTGGAGACCCTGGGCATCTTCCAGGTCTCACGGCGCGGCGGCAGTGTGTACAGCGTGCAGGCGCAGATACTGTCGCAGGCCGACGTGATGGGCCACACCGCGCGCTGCTAGTGAGCCGGTCTTGAGTTTCTCGGTCACCACGTGAGTCGTCTTGTGTCCCAGTTCCGCGCCCGGGGCTGCGAGGTCAGGACGCCGGGGCGCCCTGGTGCGGGCTAAGGACGTTGCCCTGGAGAGCGCCTCCGCGAAAGACCAAGGCGGCGCCCGGGCTAACCCGGCGCATGGGACGCTGCGGCCTCGCTTCAGAAACAGCCCAGCACAATGGCCGCGGCGGCTGCGATACGGTCGGCGCCCAGCGCGGGAAGAAGGGCAACGAGCACGCCGGTGATCTCGGCGCCCGTCACCCCGCGGTCGAGGGCCGTCTCACACGCGGATCGGATCAGGTCGTGGAACTCACTGGCAGCCACCAATCCGGCCAGGCACACCAGCGCGTGGGTTCTGATGTCAAGTCCGGACAGATCGATGTTGCCCGCCACCGGGCCTAGGGCACGTGCCAGCACGTCCGGATCGTTCGCTGCCGCGCCAGCCAGCCACTGCCGCCATCCCCCCGCTGACTCGCCGACGTGGCCTATCCGGGGTCCGCCAATCACGGCCCGGGGCCGCATCACCTCAGCGCCGAGTTCATTGATGCTGACAACATGAACCCCGAAATCCTGGAACCGGCCCAGCAATCCCCACAGTTCGGACTCATCACGTACCGAGGCGACCACTGACGTCCAGCCCCGCCCTGACTCGATCTGGAGTCCGTCAGCCACGCCCCCCAGCATCGGGCTCTCGTCCCGGACAACAATCCGGTACCGCTGGACTTCGTGATCTGGCGCGTTCATTCGTCCTCCGGGCACGAGCCAATGCCTTTCCGCTGGATATTTCGTGACATCCTGCCCAGCCAGATCCTGGCGCAGCTGCACCGCCACCGGTCGGCAGGCCCCATACCAGTTGCCCGCCACACCTCGCCCGCACCTCCGGCTGCGATCCTGGCCTCCAGGCGGCGGCACCGGCCCGCGAGCATCACCCCGGTATGGGACACAGGTCCTGCCCTTCCCTGGCTCAGCCGGCTCCTGCTCGGCACGGCTCGTGACCGGCCAGCATGGGCCGGCCAGATAGCACACAAGGTGGGGTCCCGGCCTGCGGGGGCCAAGCCGGGCGCCCACGGGGGAAAGGCCCTACAGCCAGGGAACGCCAGGCAGCCCGGAGCCGTTACACGCACGTGCAGGGTTCGCCGGGGGCTGTGCACCAGAGTCCTGCATGACCTCCAACAGGCCCGAACGGGGATCGGCCTCACCGCCCGGTGGCCGTACCTTCACCAGGCGCCGGAGCACAACTCATACGCGGAACACCGCGTCCTCAGCTGCCTAACCGCCCGCCGGGTGGCCAAGCCGGCAAGCAAACGGGAGCCCAGTCCCATCTCGGACCTGCGCGAGCTTAGCCGGACCGGTATTCCTCGCTCCGGACGGCCGCCGGCTGGACCGGCACAGCGGCGGCTGAAGTGCCTGTCGTACCAGTCCTTAGGGAGGAAGGCCGGGATGTGCTCGGGTCCGAAGTGGGCGGGATGCAGGATCGGCTCTCTGCGTCCTGAGGGGCGGCCATCGGCCCGGGTGAAGCCCGCAGGAGTGGTCCGCAGGCTTCACGGAGTCCGTCCGAGCAGGCGAGCCGGAACGGTGGAAGGGATCCCCCCAGGTGGTGCGGCATGTCTGCCGGGTGCTCGGCGGGAGGAGGAGGCGCAGGCATTCCCGGACCTTGCCGGGGCTGTGCAGGGCGGTTTGCCGGTCTTGGCAAGCGTGCGTATCCCGGTTTCGGCGGGCGCAACTGCGGCCTGGCGCTTGGCGGCCGCTGTACGGCGCGATTCGGGGAATATGTGTCGGTGTACCTGAACACCGACTACCGGACCTACCCCGCCAACGTCGAGGAGGAGGTCCAAGCGGCCCTGAACGACCCAGGCAGCCAGTTCCAGCGCGGACCCGTAACCCTCACCGCGCGCGGCGCCGCGGCCGACGGCACGCCAGCCTTCGCCGTGACCGGCCGTAACTATCTGTCCGTGCGCTGGCCCCGGCGACGCCTACCTGTTCGCCCGCCGCTTCGCAGGCCTCCTGCAATCCCCGGCCCAGGCCGGTCACTCCGGGGCTTGAGTGAGCCTCGCGTCAGCGAGTTGCGATCGCCGACAGATGTTTCGCCGGCCCGGGTGGCGGTGCAGCGGGCTCAGCCACCGATGTAGAGCTCGCCGTCGCGCTCGGTCACCGGCGCCCGCCCGAGCGGCAGCACCCGCGTGAGCATGCGGTACCCGAAGTCCAGACCGGGCACCTTGGCGAAGATCCCCTGCGGTCCCCGGACCATCCGGCCGGTCCCGACGTCGTAGGCCGAGCGGTGCCAGGGGCACACCAGGCAGCCGTTCTCATCGATGCTGCCACCCGCCAGATCAGCCCCGAGGTGCCGGCATCGGCGGGTGACCGCGAAGTAGCGCCCGCCGGCGTTCCCGACGGCGTAACGGCCCACGCCCGCCACCTTGCCCGGCGGGAGATCGGCAGCCGCGCCAACCCGCTGCTGTACGCTCATCGCGCCTCCTTCCGCGTACCCGCGGACCCTGCCTGTCCATCTTGACCCTAGGCCGCGACCGGGCGTCGTGGCGACCGGCCGCCAGCATCTTCTCGGGCGAAAGAAGCTGCCCGCCCCCCGAAGACCCAGCCGCCGAGCGCCAATGCCTCGCTGGGCGCGTATAGACAAGTACCCGCGATGACAGTCGTTCGCTGACTGGCTACAACACGTAGTGGGTATTCAGTGAGGTGATCTCAACGAAATAGGTTCGGGCGTGCGGGCTTTATCCGCTCATGTCCAGTGTCAATCGAGTTGCTCCGTGAGCGCTGCGCTGACCTGCAGAGATAGCAGAGCATGATAGCGGGCAGCCGCGGGGCTGTGCGCTCAGTTCGAAAGGGTTGCCGGGAGCCCGAATCGGGGCAAGGTGCTGCTGTCAAAGCGTGTCATGGCAGAGACTTGGGTGCCTGAAAGGGTGAGGACCATCAGCCCGACTGTGTAGAAGCCGCCGGTCTGCGGGTCGCGGGCGTAGAAGCCGAAGGCGGGCTGGCCGTTGGCCCGGGTTGGTATCAGCCGGGCGGTCCAGCCGGGCCGGAATGCCGTGGCGGTGAGGAACTTGGCGGCTAGCTCGCGTCCTTGGTACTCCCGCATCGATCAAATCCTGCGGGTCCTCCCCATGGAGGGTCGCGCAACTGGCCGGGGCCGGCGGTCCGGACGCCAGTAACACGGCGGGCCGCCCAGCGCCCTCGAAGCCGGGCGGGGGCAGCACGACAAGGAAGCGGGCCGGTTCCAGGGCAGGGTCTACCAGCCAGTGCGGCATGTTCCGCGGCAGGTTCGCCGGGTGCCGGGTTGCGCCCGGCTCCCTTGACGGTGACCACCAGTTCGCCATCGAGTAGACAGATGGCCGCGCCGACGCCGGCG
>WNFF01002187.1_pt1 | contig 15930 bp, 15 predicted proteins | sample 5400441 | NCBI WGS metagenome assembly WNFF01 (sample SAMN13153345, study PRJNA577476) | soil metagenome | isolation source: 120 cm saprolite under Douglas fir tree site 2 hole 3 replicate 1 | place: USA:California | collected 2015-04-18 | reverse complement strand
GCGGGAGCCCGTGGGGCAGCCGCCGGTGGCGAATCGAAGAGATCCACCCGCGCAGTATACCCATTCTCCCTCTCCCCTCAGGGGAGAGGGCAGGGTGAGGGGTTCGGGGGGTGAGGGGTTCGGGGGGTGAGGGGTTCGGGGGGTGAGGGGCTAGTCGGCCAGGGCGGCGGGCAGATCGAGCAGCGAGTGGATCCGCGCGGCGATCATCACCCCGCGCTCCTCCATCTGGGCCACGTCGGGCCGGTACGCGATGAAGGGCACGCCGGCGGCCTGCGCGGCGAGCCCGTCGACCCAGGAGTCGCCGACGACCACGATGCGGGAGGCGTCGGGCCAGCGCTCGCGCACGACGCGGAGGCCATCCGGATCCGGCTTGAGCCGTCGCACCTCGTCGCGCGTCACCACGAGGTCCAGGTGCGGGAGCAGGTCGAAGCGGGCCAGGACGAAGTCGGCGACCACGCGGTCGTTGTTGGTCCAGATCGCGGTGGCGAAGCCGAGCTGCTTCATGGCCGAGACCGCCTCGTGCGCGAACGGGATCAAGGTGGCCCGGGCCATGGCGCGCCGCTCGTGGGCGACCGGGATGGCGAGCAGCTCGGCCTCCAGGTGGAGCGCCTCGCGCCGGACCAGGTCGAAGAGCTCGGCCCCCGACCAGCGCAGCTCGCGCTCGGGCACCGCGACGCCGCGGGTGCGGAGGAAGGCCTCCATCTCGCGTCCCACCGCCTTGAGATCGAGCGGGGAATCGACCAGGGTGTGGTCGAGATCGAAGACGCAGACCGCCGGGCCGGTGCTTATGCCACCGGCTCCGGCTTCGCGATGAGGGCCCGCAGGAGATCGGAGTGGGTGAGGATGCCGACCAGACGGCCCTCCTCGACCACCAGGGCCTCGTGGGCGCCGCGCTCGAGCAGGTGCCGCGCGGCCTCCGCCAGCGGGGTGCGCGCGGACAGGGTGAGGGCCGGCTCCACCGCGCGCTCGACCGTGAGCCGCGCGAGGGCGTCGAGCAGCTCGTGGCGCGACAGCGTGGTCGCCTCGGAGGGCGTCAGGGCCAGCAGCCGCTCCTGGCGCACCACGCCCACGATGCGCCCACGGTCCACCACCGGCAGGTGGGCGATCCCGTTGTCGCGAGTCAGGCGGAGGGCCGCGGCCACGCTCGTGCGCGGGGTCACGGTGAGCGGGCCCGGCGTCATCGCGTCGGCCGCGGTCACGCCCGCTCCCCCTCGACCTGGGCCAGCAGGTCCCGCAGCATCTCGATGCCGCCGTTGTCGAGCCGCCGATAGGCGAAGATGACCTCGACGTCGTGCGGGAAGCGCTCGCGGATCTGGTCCGCGGCCTGCTCGGAGCAGACCACGATGCGCGTCTTCTCGAGCATCCGGTCGATGGACCAGGGATCGTCGGTCGAGGCCAGGATCGGCACCACGTGCGAGAGCCCGGCCGACTGCACCGAGCTCAGGATGTTCTGGCTGCCGCGCAGGGTGTTGCAGACGAGCCCGACGCTGGTGCCCTCGGGCAGCTCGGTCAGGCGCAGCAGGGACGAGATGTTCGACTCGGAGAGCAGGGCCACCGCGGGCGGACCGTCGAGGGGCAGCGCCTGCTTGACCTCGTGGATGTGGAAGAAGGTCGTGATCACGACCCGGTAGTCCTTGAAGAAGCCGGGCTCGCGCATCCGGGCCGCGAGATCTTCCACCAGCAGGCGGTCCACCGTGAGCGACAGCTCCTCCTCGAGCTGCTCGCGGTAGCGCGAGAGCTCGGCGTGGTTGCACTCCACCAGGAGCACGCGCACCCGGGCCCGCCGGGCGCCGCGCGCCGGGGGCGCGCTGGCCGCGATGGTCGCGGCGAGCTCCTCGTGGGTGAACCCGAGTCGGCGCGCGCGCTCCAGCGCCTCCCGCACGAGCCGCTCGAGGCTGCGGGCCGCGCGTCCCTCGCGCGCCGGCGGGCGATCGGCCACGAACGTGCCACGGCCCTGGTGGCTCTCCAGGTAGCCGTCCTGGTAGAGGTCGGCCAGGGCGCGGGCCACCGTGTTGCGGTTGATGCGCAGAAAGCCGGCCAGCTGGCGCACGGTGGGCATCTGCATGCCCGGCTTCAGCGCGCCGGTGTCGATGAGGTGGCGGACCTGGGTTTGTAGCTGCACGTGGACGGGAACCGCGCTCTTCCGGTTTACCCGGAGCCCCGACGGCGGGACGATCTGCGAGGATTCCCGCGCCACGTGCTCGCTCCTCCCTAGGCCGTAGCTCGTCGCGGCTGGCCCGCCCGTCGGGAGGCCCGCCCGGCCACCCAGTGGCCGACCTTGATCAGGGCGAAGCCGACCGCGACGCGCACGGGGTGCCGCGCCGGCCGAAGCTGGCGGAGGAGGGCCCAGCGGGCCGCCTCGGCCCGGGCCTCGTCCAGCCGCTGCCTGGCCACCTGCTCTTCCATCTGCGGGTTCATCACACTGCCTCCTCTTTTGAGGTGTCCCTAGGACACTTCGTCCTGGGGTACTGGACCGTCCTGCATAGTGTCCTAGTACACTAAGACACTAAGACAGTGCAGCGCCGCTGTCAAGTTATTCGGCGGCGAGCCGATACCCGACGCCGGGCTCGGTGAGGAGGTAGCGAGGGCGGGCCGGATCGCGCTCGAGCTTCCGGCGGAGGGTGCCCATGTAGACCCGGAGGTAGTGGGCCTGGTCGGTGTGGGCCGGGCCCCACACCTCCTTTAATAGCTGGCGCTGGCTGATGACCCGCCCGGCGTGCCGGACCAGGGTGGTGAGCAGCCGGTACTCGATGGGGGTCAGATGGACGTCCCTCCCGTCCACCTGGACCTGTCGCTTGACCTGATCGACCCGGAGCCCGGCGACCGCGAAGGTCGGCTCGCCGGAGTCTCCGACGGCGGCATGACGGAGGGCGACCCGTAGCCGCGCCAGTAGCTCCCCCACCGCGAACGGCTTGCTCACGTAGTCGTCGGCCCCCGCGTCCAGCGCGGCCACCTTGTCACCCTCCTGCCCGCGGGCCGAGAGCACGATGATCGGGACCTTGCTCCACTCCCGCAGCCGCCGGATCACCTGCAGGCCGTCGATGTCGGGCAGGCCCAGGTCGAGGATGACGACGTCGGGCTGGCGGGTCGCGGCCTCGACCAGGCCGTCCTCGCCGGACGTGGCCTCGTACAGGCGATAGCCGCTGCTGCCGAGGGTGGCCCGGAGGAAGCGACGAATCTGTGGCTCGTCCTCGATCAGCACCACCACCGGGGAAGGCGGGCTGACCCCGGGAGGCGGCAGGTCAGGGGACATCAGACTCGGCTGGTGCCGGGGACTCGGCCGGCGCAGGAGGCATGTCCTTCAAGGGCAGGGCGAAGCGGAGGGCGACCCCACCGCCGGGGCGGTTCTCCGCCCAGATCCGTCCGCCGTGCGCCTGGATGATCCCCTGGCAGATGGCCAGGCCGAGCCCGGCGCCCCGCACCGACGGGGCCGGGTCCGTCCGGTGGAACTTCTCGAAGATGAGGCGCTCCTCGCCCGGCCGCAGTCCTGGTCCCCGGTCGGCGACCTCGACCACCACCGCGGCGCCGGTGTCCTCCGCGCTCACCTCGATCGGCGTCCCGGCCGGCGTGTACTTGATCGCGTTGTCGATCAGGTTGATCAGCACCTGCTCGATGAGCACGTCGTCCATGGGGACGAGGGGCAGCTCGGCCGGGATCCTGGTGGTCACCGGCCGCTCCGCGAGCGACTTGCCGAAGCGCCCGAGCGCCGCCCCCACCACCTCCTCGACCGAGTGCCACGCGGTGTGGGGCACGAGCGCGCCCGCCTCGAGCCGGGTCATCTCGAGCAGGTTCTGGACGAGGCGGTTCAACCGGTCGGCCTCCTCGTGGAGCGCCTCCAGCAGATCGCGCCGGGTCGCGGCGTCCAGGCGCGCCTCGTTCTCGAGCAGCGTGCTGGCCGCGCCGGTGATCGAGGCCAGCGGCGTCCGCAGGTCGTGAGAGACGGAGCTGAGCAGGGAGTTGCGCAGCCGCTCGGTCTCGGCACGCACCTGCGCCTGCTCGGCCGCCGCCGCGAGCTGCGCGCGCTCGATGGCGAGCGCGGTCTGGCTCGCGAACGTCTCCACCTGGTGGAGCTGCTCCGGCGCCTGGAGCGAGCGCGGGTCGGTCGGCCGAAGCCCCAGCACGCCGACCGCGCCCCGCGAGCCCAGCAGGGGCACGTAGAGGCCGGCGGCGCCCGGCAGGGTGTCCGTGCCCTGGCCGGCGACTTGCCCGTGCTCGTACACCCACTGACTCACCGCCACCTCGCTCGCCTCCATCGGGAACTCGGCGCCGGCCTCGACGCCACCGTCCAGGCGCCCACTCGCGTCGGGGAGCAGGATCGCGACCCGGGCGCGGAATAGCTCGGTGATGTGGCGAGTCGCGACGGCGAGGAGACCCTGCACTCCGCGGGTGCTGGCGAGCTCCCGGCTCATCGCGTAGAGCGCAGCCATGCGGCCCTCGCGCTCCCGCGCGGACTCGGCTTGGGCCCGGATCCGCGCCGCGAGGCCGCTGATGACGACGGCCACCACCAGCATGACCGAGAAGGTGACGAAGTACTGGGTGTCCGACACCGCGAACGTGTAGTAGGGCGGGACGAAGAAGAAGTCGAAGGCGCCCACGCTCATCAGCGAAGCGAGCAGCGACGGCCCACGCCCGTAGCGCGTCGCCACCACGATGACCCCGAGCAGGTACACCATGATCAGGTTCGAGAACGCGAAGTACGGAAACATCGCCCACGCGATGCCGGTGCAGATCGCCACGACGGCCAGCGCGTAGCCATACGGCGGCCAGTTCGTCTGGGTCTGCCACGTCCGGGGGGGGAGCGGCCGCGAGTCGTCCCGGTCGCCGCTGATGACGTAGACGTCGATCTCGCCGCTGCCCTGCACGATCGTGTCGACGATGGAGCCCATCGCGATGCGCTTCCAGAGCGGCCGCTCCGGCTTGCCGACCACGATCTTGCTGACGTTGCGGGACCGGGCGAAGGCGAGGATCTCGTCGCTCATCCGCTGGCCGGTCAAGGTATGGATCTCGGCGCCGAGCTGCTCGGCGAGCCGCATGGTCTGGGCCACCCGGTCCCGCGCCTCCTGGGGCAGGCGGACCTGCGCGGGGGTCTCCACGTAGGCCACGATCCACTCCGCGCCCAGGCCTTCGGCCATGCGCTTGGCCGCCCGCACGAGCCGGATCGAGGACGGGCTCGGCCCGATGCACACGAGCAGGCGCTCCCGCACCGGCCAGGTCTGCCGGATCGCGTGGTCGCGCATGTAGTGGCGCATCTCCGCGTCGACGTGGTGCGCGGTCACCCGGAGCGCCAGCTCCCGCAGCGCGATCAGGTTGCCCTTGCGGAAGAAGTTCTCGATGGCCTCGCGGGCCTGCTCCGGGATGTAGATCTTGCCGTCCCGGAGCCGGTGCAGGAGATCGTCGGGGGACAGGTCGATCAGCTCCAGCTCGTCGGTGTGCTCGAAGATCGAGTCCGGCACCGTCTCCCGCACGATCACCCCGGTGATCTTCGCCACCACGTCGTTCAGGCTCTCGACGTGCTGGACGTTCATGGCGGAGTAGACGTTGATGCCCGCGTCGAGCAGCTCGAGCACGTCCTGCCAGCGCTTGGCGTGGCGCGAGCCGGGGGCGTTGCTGTGCGCGAGCTCGTCGACGAGCATGAGCGCGGGCCGGCGCGCCAGGGCTGCGTCCAGATCGAGCTCCTCGAGCGCGGTGCCGCGATATTCCACCGTGCGGCGGGGCAGGATCTCGAGGCCTCCCAGGAGCGCTTCGGTCTCGACGCGCCCGTGCGTCTCGACCCAGCCGACGACCACGTCGACACCTTGCGCCCGCTGCTCGCGGGCGGCCTCGAGCATCGCATAGGTCTTGCCCACTCCGGCGGCGGCGCCGAAGAAGATCTTGAGCTTGCCGCGTGCCTGGCGGGTCTCCGCCTCCTTGACGCGGGCCAAGAGCTCGTCCGGATCCGGTCGGCGCTCGGTGGTCATGGGTCAGCCCGGCGCCAGCCTACGACGGAACACGCGCCCGGTTCAACTCACCGCCTGTGTCCTCGCTACGACCTGGTCGAGCCCCCGAACGCATAGGGGAGGAGCAGGCGCCTGATGAGATCGCCGCGGAAGACCACGCCGACCAGGACCCCGTGCTCGACGACCGGCATGACGTTCACCCCGTACTCGTCGAAGAGTCGGGCCGCCGACGTCGCGGACGTGGCGGGATCTACCGGGAACACACGCCTCAGCATGACGTCCGCCGCGGCCAGGCTCGACAGACGCTGCTCGGGCCCCGCCCCGCGGTCCTCCGCCTCGAGCCGGCCCCATCACGACCGGGTCCGGCTCGCGTGGAGGCCGGCGACCAGCTGGTCATCGCCAACCGACCCGATCACGCGGCCCCGCCCGTCGATCACCAGCACCTCTTCGACTCCCGTGTCCACCATGATCTCGACGACCCGGCGAATCTGCGCGTCCGGGGAGACCGCCACGATCTCGTGCCGCATCAGCTCGCTGATCGGAAGCATGGCTCGCATTCTCCCATGCCAGTAGATGGGCGGAGCCCATCAGGACGGCGTCAAAGCGGAGGCACGACTGATCAACGATCCGTAAAGGCGAATCTTGACGGCGCCTTTACCGGCGACTGGACTAGCTTTACTGCAAGGGGCCCCCGACCATGCTTCGATCGGCGCTCGTTGCGCTCGATGGCTCGGCTCACAGCCAGACCGCGGCCGATCTCGCCATCGACTGGGCCGGCCGGTATGGCGCCCGCTTGCTCGGTCTCGGTATCCTCGACGCGCCCACCATCGAACGGCCGGAGCCGGTCCCCCTCGGGGCCGGCGCCTACAAGAAGGCCCGCGACGAGGCCAGGCTGGCCGATGCGCATCGGCGCGTGGCGGATCTCCTCGCCGATTTTCGAGCGCGCGGTCAGGCGGCCGGGGTCGCCGTCGAGGTACTCGAGGACATCGGCGACCCGGCCGCCCGCATCCTGCGCGAGGCCCAGCGCTGCGACGTGGTCATCCTCGGGCGGGAGACGCACTTCCGCTTCCAGACCCAGGAGCGGCCCGACGAGACGCTCGCCCAGGTCCTGCGCGGGAGCCCTCGGCCCGTGGTGGTCGTTCCCCGCTCGGTCCAGGAGGGACAGGGCGTCCTCCTGGCCTATGGAGGTGGACGAGAGGCCGCGCGCACACTCCAGACGTTTCAGCTCCTCGGGCTTGCCGCCGGCGAGACCGTGGAGGTGGTGAGCATCCACCGCGACGGCGCCGAGGCCGAGGCGCTGGTCAACCTGGCCGGCGAGTACCTGGCCGCGCAAGGGGCCCCGCATCGGCTGCATCCCATCGTCTCGGTCGCGCCGCCGGCCGACGTCATCCTGGAGAGGGTCCGGTTCGCACGCCCCCGCCTGCTGGTGATGGGCGCCCAAGGCCACCATCCGCTCCGCGATCTCTTCGGCACCTCGGTTACGCGGGCCGTCATGCGGGCATGCCCGGTTCCCGTCTTCATCGGCGCCTGAGCGGAGACATCACGCGGGCGTCGAGATTTTTCTCGAGAGCGCCTCACCCGGGGGCCCGGCAGGCGCATCCATATTGGTGAGGGATCGGCGCGACATCTTTGGAGCCGTCCGGGGGGCGCCTTTACATCTTCTTGATGTGGGGCGGCCGGCTCTTAAGGCCGCCCTTACGGCGGCGCGGCTAGGATTTCAGGTTGGAAGGTTGGTTGGGAAAGAGGCGGAGAGGAGACCCGGTGATGGCAGACGTTCTGTACCTCGGCGTGACGGTCGCGTTCTTCTGGTTGTCATGGCTCCTCGTCCGTCTCTGTGAGCGTCTCTAGGAGGCATCCATGCCCTTGCTCTACGTCGTCGGCGCGGTGGTGTCCCTGGGACTGCTGGTCTACCTGGTGCTGGCTCTGCTGAAGCCGGAGCTCTTTCAATGACTACGAACGGGATCGTCCAGCTCGCCTTCTACGTGGTGGTGCTGCTCGTCCTCGCCAAGCCCCTCGGGGCCTACATGGCGCGGGTGTTCGAGGGTCGCCCGCTCGCGCTGGACCGTGCCCTCGGTTGGCTGGAGCGCCTCATCTACCGGGCGGGCGGGATCCGGCGCACCGAGGAGATGGGCTGGAAGACCTACGCGCTGGCGATGCTCGCGTTCAACTTCCTGGGCCTGCTCGCGGTCTATTTCCTCCAGCGGGCGCAGGGCATCCTGCCGCTGAACCCGCAGGGCATGGCCGGCGTCTCGCCCGACTCCTCGTTCAACACCGCGGTGAGCTTTGCCACGAACACCAACTGGCAGGGCTACGCCGGCGAATCCACCATGAGCTACCTGAGCCAGATGCTCGCCCTGACGGTGCAGAACTTCGTCTCCGCGGCGTCCGGGATGGCGACCATGGTCGCGCTGATCCGCGGCTTCGCACGCCGCTCGGTCGAGACCATCGGCAACTTCTGGGTCGACCTCACCCGGGCCACGCTCTACATCCTGCTGCCGCTGTCGGTGATCCTCGCGCTGGCTCTCGTCTCCCAGGGCGTGGTCCAGACCTTCAGCGCCTATCCCAAGGCGACGGTGCTCCAGACGAGCGAGTACGACGAGCCGGTGACCGACAAGGACGGCAAGCCCGTCCTCGACGCGAAGGGACAGCCCACGACCAAGAAGTCCAAGCTCACCGAACAGGTGATCGCGGTGGGCCCGGCCGCATCCCAGATCGCCATCAAGCAGCTCGGCACCAACGGCGGCGGCTTCTTCAACGTCAACTCCGCCCATCCCTTCGAGAACCCGACCCCGCTGGCGAACTTCCTGGAGATGCTGTCGATCCTGCTGATCTCGGCGGCCCTCTGCTACACGTTCGGGGTCATGGTCGGCGATACCCGACAGGGCTGGACCGTGCTGGCCGCCATGACGGTGATCTTCGTGGTGCTGCTCGGGACGTGCTACCTGGCCGAGCAGAACGGTGCGGTCTTCGTGAAGCAGGGGGTGGATCACACTGCGAGCGCGCTCCAGTCGGGCGGCAACATGGAGGGCAAGGAGACCCGCTTTGGCATCGCGAGCTCGGCGATCTGGGCCACCGCCACCACCTCGGCCTCGAACGGCTCGGTCAACTCGATGCACGACTCCTATACGCCGATGGGAGGGCTGGTGCCCATGTGGCTGATCCAGCTCGGCGAGGTCGTGTACGGCGGGGTGGGCTCCGGCCTCTACGGCATGCTCATGTTCGCGATCGTCGCGGTCTTCGTGGCCGGCCTGATGGTCGGCCGCACCCCCGAGTACCTGGGCAAGAAGATCGAGGCCTATGAGATGAAGATGGCCTCCCTGGTCATCCTCATCACGCCGACGCTCGTCCTGGTCGGGACCGCGGTCGGGGTCGTCACGGTGGCGGGGAAGGCCGGCATCGCGAATCCGGGCATCCACGGCTTCAGCGAGATCCTCTACGCCTTCTCCTCGGCCTCCAACAACAATGGCAGCGCGTTCGCCGGCCTGAGCGCGAACACCCCCTTCTACAACACCGCGCTCGGCCTCTGCATGTTGTTCGGGCGTTACTGGCTGGCGATCCCGGTCCTGGCCATCGCGGGATCCCTGGCCCGGAAGAAGACGGTGCCGGCGGGCCCCGGCACGCTGCCCACCGCCACCCCGCTGTTCGTGGGACTCCTGGTGGGGGTGGTGATCCTGGTCGGCGCGCTGACGTTCGTGCCGGCGCTGGCCCTCGGGCCGATCGTCGAGCACCTCACCTTGATGGCGGCGAAGTAGGGAGTCTCTGACATGGCCACCACGGCGGTACGGGCACGCTCGCTCTTCGAGACCGCGATCGTCAAGCAGGCGATCGTCGACTCCTTCCGGAAGCTGACCGTGAAGCGGCAGGTCCGCAATCCGGTGATGTTCGTGGTCTACGTGGGCTCCATCCTGACGAGCCTGCTGTGGATCCAGGCGCTGGTGGGCAAGGGAGAGGCGCCCCCCTGGTTCATCTTCTGGGTGTCGGTGTGGCTCTGGTTCACGGTGCTCTTCGCCAATTTCGCGGAGGCGATGGCGGAGGGGCGCGGCAAGGCGCAGGCCGCCTCGCTGCGGAATGCGCGCCGCGACCTGCAGGCCAAGCGCCTTACGCTGTCGGGAGCGCGCGATTTCGATGCGGTGGCAGCCTCCGCCCTTCTCAAGGGCGATCGGGTGCTGGTGGAGGCCGGCGACTTCATCCCGGCCGACGGGACGATCGTGGAGGGCATCGCCTCGGTGAACGAGGCCGCGATCACCGGGGAGAGCGCGCCGGTGATCCGCGAGGCCGGCGGAGACCGGAGCTCGGTCACCGGCGGCACCCAGGTGCTGTCGGACTGGATCGTGGTCGAGGTCACCGCCAACCCCGGCGAGGCCTTCCTGGACCGGATGATCGCGCTGGTCGAGGGCGCGAAGCGCCAGAAGACCCCGAACGAGATCGCCCTGGATATCCTGCTGGCCGCGCTGACCATCGTCTTCCTGCTCGCCACCGCCACCCTGCTGCCCTACTCGCTCTACAGCGTCGGGGCCGCGGGCCAGGGCACGCCGGTCACGGTCACCGTGCTGGTGGCCCTGCTGGTGTGCCTGATTCCCACAACCATCGGCGCGCTGCTGTCCGCCATCGGCATCGCGGGCATGGATCGGATGATCCAGAAGAACGTGATCGCCATGTCCGGTCGCGCGGTCGAGGCGGCCGGCGACGTGGACGTGCTGCTTCTCGACAAGACCGGCACCATCACGCTCGGCAATCGCCAGGCGACCGCTTTCCTCCCGGCGGCGGGGGTGACGGAAGGCACGCTCGCCGACGCGGCCCAGCTGGCGTCGCTCGCGGACGAGACCCCCGAAGGACGCAGCATCGTGGTCCTGGCCAAGGAGAAGTACCAGATCCGCGAGCGGGAGATCGAGAAGCTCGGCGCCACCTTCGTGGCGTTCACGGCCCAGACGCGCATGAGCGGCGTGAACCTGAACGGCCGGCAGGTCCGCAAGGGGGCCGCCGACGCCATCGAGGCCCACGTCAAGAAGCTCGGCGGCCACTTTCCCGAGGAGGTCCGCCTGGGGGTGGACACCATCGCCAAGGGTGGCGCCACGCCCCTCGTGGTCTGCGATGGGAGCAAGGTGCTGGGCGTCATCCACCTCAAGGACATCGTCAAGGGCGGGATCCGGGAGCGCTTCGCCCAGCTCCGACGCATGGGCATCAAGACCATCATGATCACCGGGGACAACCCGCTGACCGCCGCCGCGATCAGCGCGGAGGCGGGCGTGGATGACTTCCTGGCCCAGGCCACCCCGGAAGCCAAGCTCAAGCTCATCCGCGACGTGCAGGCCCAGGGGCGCCTGGTGGCGATGACCGGCGACGGCACCAACGACGCGCCCGCGCTCGCCCAGGCCGACGTGGCGGTGGCCATGAACACCGGCACCCAGGCGGCCAAGGAAGCGGGCAACATGATCGATCTCGACTCCAACCCCACCAAGCTGCTCGAGGTGGTCGAGACCGGCAAGCAGATGCTCATGACCCGTGGTGCGCTGACGACCTTCAGCATCGCCAACGACGTGGCCAAGTACTTCGCGATCATCCCGGCCGCGTTCGCGAGCACCTATCCGGCGCTCGGCGCGCTGAACATCATGGGGCTGGCCACGCCCGAGAGCGCCATTCTCTCCGCGGTCATCTTCAACGCGCTGGTCATCGTGGCGCTGATCCCGCTGGCGCTGAAGGGCGTGCGCTATCGCTCGATCGGAGCCGCCGCGGTGCTGCGGCGCCACCTGTGGATCTACGGAGTGGGGGGCCTCATCATTCCATTCCCGGGCATCAAGATCATCGACATGATCCTGGTGGCCCTGAAGCTCGTGTGAGCGGAGGCCTGGCGATGATTGCCCATCTGCGACCGGCCGCGATGTCCCTCATCCTCTTCACCTTGATCACCGGGGTCGTTTACCCGCTCGTGGTCACCGGGATTGCCCAGGTGATCTTTCCGTTCCAGGCGAACGGGAGCCTGATCGTCAAGGACGGCAAGGTGCTGGGCTCCACGCTCATCGGCCAGCCGTTCGACGACCCGAAGTACTTCTGGGGCCGCCCGTCGGGCACGAGCCCCTTCGGCTACAACGCCGGAGCCTCCTCCGGGTCGAACCTGAGCCCGACGAACCCGGATCTCATCAAGGCGGTGCAGGGGCGCGTGGACGCGCTGCGGGCGGCCGATCCGGGCAACACGGCTCCCGTCCCGGTGGATCTGGTGACCGCCTCGGGGAGCGGGCTCGACCCCCACATCAGCCCGGCCGCCGCCCTCTACCAAGTCGCCCGCGTGGCGCGGGAGCGTAAGTTCTCGCCGAACACGGTACGGACCCTCGTCGAGCGACACACCGAGAGCCGCTTCTGGGGTCTGCTCGGCGAGCCCCGCGTGAATGTCCTCGCGCTCAACCTGGCGCTCGACGGCAAGTAGTCGCGGATGGCGCCTCGTCCGGGACCACCGCTCGGCGGCGCGGTAGCGATCCTCCTGTTCCTCTTGCTGGCTCCCGGCGTCGCCCGCGCCCAGCGATCAGTGGCCGACCTGCTCGGCCGGCCCGCCGCCCCGGAGGGCGCGGCCAAGAGTTATCTCGAGGAGCTGATGCTCTACAGCTACATCGAGAACAGCTTCGTGGGAAACCTCCGGACCACCGGGCGCGGCGACGTGAACGAGCTGCGCTTCTACGACCACGACAACGGCTACACCTTCAACGCGGCCGAGCTCAGCCTGAAGAAGGATCCGTCGGAGCGCTATCGCCTGGGCTACAGGGCTACGAGAGCCCGAAGAACCTGAACTTCTCCCGCGACTTCCTCTACACGATCGGCACGCCGTACACCCACACCGGGGCGCTCGCCACCTATCCGTTCGTCAAGTGGCTCGCGGTGACTCTCGGCTTCACCAACGGATGGGACGCGGCCGACAACAACAACGGCTATCTCCGGGCCATCGGGCAGGTCGCCTTCACGCCCACCGATCGGTTCTCGGCCACCACGAGCTTTCACGTGGGCCCCGAGCAGAACCGGAGCCAGATGCACGGCGGGGTCAACAATCGCTGGGTCGTGGACACCACGATTCTCTACACCGGCGTCGACAAGCTCACGCTCGCAGCCAATTTCGACTTCGCCGGGGAGAAGAATGATCCCACGCTGGTCGCGCTGGGGACGCGCACCGACAATAACGCCCGCTGGGGTGGCATCGCCGGCTACGTGGCCTACGACTGGACGAAGGCGCTCCGCACGGTCCTGCGCGCCGAGTACTTCAGCGATCCCCAGGGGGTCCGGAGCAGCGAGACGGTCGCCCCGGGGCACAACGTCGATCTGGTGAGCCTCACCGCGACCATCGAGTACAAGATCTGGCGCGGCCTGGTCGGGCGGCTCGAGTACCGCCACGACGAGGCGAGCCGCAGGGCCTTCAGCCTCCAGAACCACGGGCTGACCCCGACCTCACACGCTCAGGACACCATGACCGCGGCGCTGTACTACTCGTTCTTCTAGCCGAATGCGCGCTCGACCCTGCCCACCGCATCCGTGAGATAGATCACGAGAGCGGCTCCGAGCGCGACCCCGACCGGTCCGACGACCGGGCCGTCCTCGCGGCGGCCCACGCCATGCTGAACGAGCGACTGTTCATCTCTTTCCGCCACGTGATGTACAGCCTGCGCGGCGGCTTCCTGGTCCGCCCGCTCATCATCGCGCTCGCGCTCGGATGTGCGGGCGCGATCCTCTCCGCGCTGGAAGAGGCGGTCCCGGGCCTTAGCGCCTGGGCGCCCAAGGTCTTGTTCCCCTCGCACGCCGACCCTCAGGTGGCTCAGGTCGTGCTCGCGGCGATCGCAGCCTCGATGATGACGGTGGTCTCGATCGTCTTCGCCATCCTGTTGATGACGCTCACGCTGGCGTCGATGCAGTTTTCTCCCCGTATCATCGTCAGCTTCGCGCGAGATCGGGTGACCCAGCAGACGCTCGGCATCTTCCTCGGCACCTTCCTGTACTGCGTGGCCGCGCTCCCGGCGGCGCGCTCCATCCCGCAGCCCTTCGCGCCCGTCCTTACCGTCCTCGGCGCGATGCTGCTCGCACTGGCCTGCGTCGCGTGGTTGCTCTTCTTCATCCACCACATCTCGCAGGCGATCAGCGTCAGTCACATCGTGGAAAAGATCGCCACCGAAACGGAGGCGATCATCGACGGGCTCATGCCGGAGCCCCGGCGGCACCACGAGCCGCCGGAAGCCCACCTGCTCGAGCCGGGCGGGCGCGATGGCGCGGTCTCGAGCGACGTCTCGGGCTACGTCCGCTTCATCGACATCGACCGGCTCGTGGTCCTGGCGAAGTCTTACGGCGTGGTCGTTCGTGTCGTTCGGCGGGTCGGACACTTCGTTCCGGCCGGGGTTCCGCTGCTGATGGTGTCGAAGGGAGAGCGACTGTCCCCCGCTCGTTGCGCCGAATTGCGCGGGGCCTTCGACCTCGGCCCGACCCGGACGCTCCAGCAGGACGTGGAGTTCGGGATCCTGCAGATCGTCGACATCGCGCTGCGCGCGATCTCGCCCGCGGTGAACGACCCCAGCACCGCCATCAACTGCGTGGACCAGTTGAGCCGCATCCTGATCCGCTTCGCCTCCCGGGAAGAGCCGGAATCCCTGCGCTACGATCCGCCGGGCCTCCTCCGCGTCGGCATTCCGTGGCCCGGGTTCGATCGGCTCGTGGACGCGGCATTCGACCAGATCCGCCTCTACGCGAGGGCGGACGTCGCGGTGAGCCTGCGGATGCTGCGGGCCCTGGGCGACCTCGCCACGACGATCCCGGACCACGCGGTTCGACTGACCCTCGCCGAGCGAGGACGGCAGATCGTCGCGGGCTGCGCCGGGCCGCTCGCCGAGGAGGAGCTCGGGAAGCTGCGCGTCCGCCTGTCGGCGCTGGAGAGCCTGGCGGTGGCCCGGGAGGCGGGTTGAACGCCGGCGAGCGTTTCCTACCGCAGGCCGAGGTGCTCGACGAGGGGGCCGAGGGCCAGCACCGGCAGGTAGCTGAGCGCGCCCACGATCAGGACCGTCGCGATCGTGAGCCCGGCGAAGAGCGGAGTGTCGGTAGGCAGCGTCCCGGCGGTGACCGGCTTGCTCGGCTGGCGGGCGAACCGGCCGGCGAGCGCGAGCGCCGGGATCGCCAGGCCGAAGCGACCGGCCAGCATCGCCAGCGCGGTCGTGATGTTGTAGAAGGGGGTGTTGGCGCTCAGACCGGCGAAGTTTTGCCCGTTGTTGGCCATCGACGTCGTGTAGGCCACCAGGATCTCGCTGAGCCCGTGCGGGCCCTTGTTGGTGGTGAGGCCCGCGAGGCCCGCGTCCGTCACCAGCGCCGCCGCGGTGAGGGGGAGGATCGTGAGCGGGGCGATGATGGTGTACAACGCGATGAGCTTCATCTCGGTGACGGTCACCTGCTTGCCGAGGTACTCGGGGGTTCGCCCGATCATCAGGCCCGCGACGAACAGACCGACCAGCGCGATCAGCACCAGGCTGTAGAGCCCGGTGCCGAGGCCGCCGAACACGACCTCGCCGAACAGCATATTCAGGATCGTCACCAGGCCGCCGATGGGAGTGTAGCTGTCGTGCATCGAGTTGTACGACCCGGTCGCCCCGTTCGAGGTGGTGACCGCGGCCAGGACCGAGCCGCCGATTCCGAAGCGGACCTCCTTGCCCTCCATGTTGCCGCCCGGCTGAAGAGCACTCGCGACGTGATCCACCCCCTGGGCGGCCAGAGGGTGGCCGCGCTGCTCGGCCAGATGGCACACCAGGAGGCCCGCCGCGAAGAGCACGAGCATCACCGCGTACAGCATCCAGCCCTGCGCGGGCCGGCCGGTCATGCGCCCGAAGGTGTAGGTGAGCGAGGCCGGCAGGACCGCGATGGACAGCAGCTCGAGAAGATTCGCGAGGGGAGTCGGATTCTCGAACGGATGTGCCGCGTTGACGTTGAAGAAGCCGCCCCCGTTGGTGCCGAGATTCTTGATGGGCTCGAGGGCGGCGACCGG
>WNFF01002185.1_pt1 | contig 15935 bp, 13 predicted proteins | sample 5400441 | NCBI WGS metagenome assembly WNFF01 (sample SAMN13153345, study PRJNA577476) | soil metagenome | isolation source: 120 cm saprolite under Douglas fir tree site 2 hole 3 replicate 1 | place: USA:California | collected 2015-04-18 | reverse complement strand
ACGTAATCGGCCAGCGCTTGGCTGCCCTCGAGCGAGATGTCCGGGGTCTGATCCAAAGGAGCAAGTCGCAGCTCGCCCTCCGCCATCGCATACGTTCTTTGCTCCCAATCGGGAAAACTGGCCGCGTTGTCGTTCGTCCGGAGCTGACTGAGCACGGTGATCCGGTCCGTCAGATCCTGAAGCGCGGCATTGAACTCCACGCCGAAAGGCAGAGAGCCAAGCGCATGCCAGCGCGCCGCCCATGCCGCCACGTCGTCCACGCTTTGGGCGTCCTGTCGGAATTCCAGGATGATCTGCAGGGGGATCTTGTCGCAGGTCGTGTTCACCGCACCGAAGACGAAACGCAATTCGCCGGCATCGATCGGATTGCCGTCGGGGTCGACTTTCCGCAGATCCATCCGGTTCACGATCGCCAGGAGGCGAAATGGCGCCAGCCGCAGATCCAGCGAATCTCCCCCGCTGTCTCGAAGCCACCGGGTGGTGATCACCCCGTTCATATTCTGGCTGGGCACGACAAACCCATGAACGTCTTGATCCTCATCCCAGGTTCTGAGCCATCGCAGGACAAACGCGGGCGCATCGTCGGCGCCGGCTTGAGCAGCGATGCGCGACATCAGTGCGCCAAAACTCCACGTCGCCAGTCCGGAGGTACAAGGGTCCGAGGTTCGGTCGGGATCCTCCACCACCGAAAGGTCCCGGAGGATCAGCTCCTTCTCCTGGACGATCCCCTGAGAAAGCGCGCTTCGCTGCGGCGCGAGGCTCGCCGCGTTGCAGGCAAACAGACACACGCTAGCCAAAACTGAGACAATGCGGCGAACGGTGACCGCGATTTCTCTTGCTATGGCCATCGCGATTCTGCTAGTGCCCTACGCCTCTTCGGGGGCATTTGCAATCAGGGCGAGTTGGATGAGAGCAATAGTTGCGTCTTTCGCGTTTTTCGCGTCTTTGCTTCTCGACCCTGCAATCGCGATCGCCGATCCATTCCTGGTGAGCCCGGCAGTCGCGGTCGCCGCTTCGTTCGACGACGTCTTCGCGATCATGAGCTTGCCCTCTGGAGGAGACTCTCCGGGGTGCTCTGGTTGCCACATTGCGATGGGCTTCGCCGAGCCCTGTCCCCTGTCCGGAACGACCCATTGGGGGGAAACGCAAGACGGAGTTTTGGATTGTCTGACCCGCCGGGGCTACCTCGACGGCGGTCGCGACGGCACCCTCGCCCAGGTTCTCGGCCTGGTCGACGGCCTTCCACCGCGGATGCCGCGGTTTGCCGACCTCGGGGACGGGCGGTTCTGGAATCAGGACGAGCTGGACGTTTTGGGTGCGTGGCTTGACAGCCTGGGGTGTCCTTAGGCATGCCTGTGCTTTCGGCGCTAGACCGAAAGCTTCGAAATTCAACCAGGAGGGCCACACCGTGAAATCCCGCTTCTGTTTTGCGATCATCGCAGTGTCTTTAGTCGGCAGTATCCAACGCGCCGGCGCCGAGGAATGGCTGCAGCGATACCACGACGCGCAGCACACGAACTTCGCGGCTGCCAATACCGATCCGCTGCAAGCTATTCTTTTCAATTACCCGTTCGACCCGGATCAGCAGTCCGCTCTCAACATCCACTATACGGACCCGCTGATCAAATCGAATGGTGAGATGATCGTCCCCTATCGGGACTGCGGCGGATTCCGCTGCACGCGGGCCAACAGCGTTTACAGCGTGAAGAAGCTGGCGGCGGATGGGACGGAGATCTGGAGCTTTACCAGCGATTGGCTCGGTTTTGCGTCGACCTGGCACGCGGTATTCGGAATCGGCGTCAACAATGGGCTGGTGTATGCCGCCGGCGACTTTGGGACCTATTGGGTGCTCAATGAGTCGGACGGGTCGTTCGTGAACCGGCTGTCCTCGTACCCGCTTCCGGAGGATCCGAGCATTCTGCGCGACAAAGTCTGGACCACTTCGCCGCCCTCGTTCGATGCGGACGGCAATGCTTATTGGACCTTCCGCACCACGACGAATCCCCTCAGCCTCGTCAGCTCGCTGGTGAAGGCTGCCCCGGACGGCACGGTGACGGCGGCGACATTTGGCGCGCTGGCAGGCGACGCGGCCCAGGTGGCGGCAGTGAATTCCACCCCTGCGATCGGCACCGATGGAACCGTCTTCGCGGTGAGCACGACGGCGGGCCAGAGCAACAGCCGGCTGCTATCGATCAGCCCCAACCTCGATGCGCCCGCGCTCTGGAGCGCGAGCTTGGTGGTGGACATCCCAGCCGGCTCTCCCGGAGGGCCCTGTCACGAAGCGCGCCCGATCAACGACAGCACAGCCTCTCCGGTGATCTTGCCCGACGGCGGTGTTGTTTTTGGTGGTTGGAACAACCCACATCTTGGATGCACGGACGAGTGTCCCACCTCCCAGGGATTCCTCTACAAATTCGACGCGAGCGGCACGTTCCAGGGTTGCTATCAGTTCGGCTGGGACTCCACGCCAGGGTACTTCACCGTCGGCGGCAATTCGTACCTGGTGGAGAAGCACAATCACTATCCCCCCTCCTCTCCGGAGTTCTACGAGCTCGTCGTCCTCGACGGCAGCGACCTGCACAAAGTCTGGTCGTACATCGAGCCGACCACTCATGAGTGGTGCATCGACGGGCCATTGCTCAGCTACAACGCGGATGGAACCGGCATCGTTGCCACGGTGCCCAGCGAGGCTGGGATTTTCTACCAGGTCCAGATCTATGACCTCACCGGTGACACGTTCACCGATCCCACCAATCCGCCGATCACGACCGTCGACCTGGGCCAGCCCCAGTCCGCGCCCTATGTGCCCAACGTGGGCATCGGCGGGCCCGCGTTCACGATCAACAACGCGCGGATTCTCGGCATCGGCGCCGCGCCTTAATCGTCTTTCGCTGGGTGACACCCGGGGCGGCCTCGCAAGGGGCCGCCCCTTTTGTTTGCCTCCTCGCTCGCAGGGCCAGGAACAGGGCGAGGGTCGCCGGGATTGGCGCGAGCCCCTTGAGGCCCTCGCCGCCCGCCCTAGATTTGTTCGAGGGAGGCACGAATGGCTCGAAAGCAAATTCAAATACTGGCTGGGTGGGTCGCCGCTGCATTGCTGCAGGGAGGCGCGGCGCTTGGACAGACCCCAACGCCGACCGCGGAGCAGGTCGAGTGCAATGACGGGACGGTCGCGATCAAAGCAGCGAATGCTTGTTCCGACCACGGAGGGATCGCGCGCCGCTCCGGCATCTCATCCGTACCAACCACCAACCCGACACCAACTCCCGGTTCGACGCCAACCCTTGGCTCGACAACAGGCACCGGCTCAACAACCACTGGCGCCGCGCAGCCCGGGACGGTGTTGTGTAAGGACGGCACTTCGATGAGGAGAGCAGAGGGATGCTGCGACAATCACGGCGGACCCGCCGGCCCGATGTCGCCGTACGCTACTTCGCCGACCTCCGGCAAATCCGGCCAAGGCACCGGCGGCTCCGGATCCGCGGGTGTCGCTCCCACGAGCTCCGCGGGCGTTGCTCCCGCGAATCCCGCGGGCGTCGCCTCCACGAATCCCGCTGGGCTGCCCACGGACACCGCTCCTCAAGCAAATGAATCCAAGGCCACGGCGCAGTGCAAGGATGGAACGCTCCTGTACGCCCCGCAGTCGGAGGGCGTCTGCTCGGATCACGGTGGCCTGCATCAATGGCTCACCGGCACGTCGCGCTAAGGCAGGGACTGGTTACCCCGATGCCGCAACATCGGACCGTCGTGCTGGCGTAGAAGAAGCTCGACTCCGCGGAAGTCAAGGCTACAATCCACCGGTCAATCGCCATGTGGTTTGCGCCGCGAATCAAGAAAATGAAGTATCCGAACGACGCGGATGGTGACGCCCTTCGTCGGGTCGCCGAGCGGTCTGACATGTCGAAACCGATGGACCTCGACTTTGCTGTCGATATCCCCACGCAAGCCAGTGGAGAAAATGTGGCGCGTCTGGCTGCCGAGAGAGGCTACAAGGCGGCTGTCGAGCTCCACGAGCCGAGTCAGCGTTGGACTTGCTACTGCACCAAGCGAATGGTGCCCACCTACGACGCAATCATTGAGGCGCAGAAGGAGCTCGACAAGTTAAGCGCCGCTTTTGGTGGGCACTCTGATGGGTGGGGAACTCTCGGAAACGGATAACTTTGCCGCAAGAACCCTCAGTACTGGTACCGCAGTCCGATCGTCGCCCGGCGCGATGTCTCCCGGGCCGACACCGTCCCGAAAAGATCGTTGTCCGCGGTGTTGAATGTATTCGGCGTTGAAAGGTTCAACACGTTCGTTATCGCCGCGCTTAAGATCAAGTGCTGGCGAATGAGCGAATAGAAATCGTAGCCGACGGTGATGCCCAGGTTGAAGAAATCCGGCGTTCTGAACTCGGTCCAGCTCGCGGAATTGTTCAGTGGAACACCAGGCTCGGTGCCGATCGGAGACCGATATCGGGTGGGCAGCCCGGCGTTCGGGGTAAATGTCTTGGTTAGAGCTTGACCCGAAGCCCAGTTGAACAAAACACCCACGATCACCCCTTCCCAACGGTAGGAGGTGGTTGTCTTGACGAAGTGCCGCCGGTCGACGCCTGGGGCAAAACCCGAGAAGTACTGCGCCTGCCGCGGGTTGGAATAGGGGTTGGGACTGATGTTGTCTTCGTAGGCGGGACCGTAGGTATAGGCCAGCGTGTAGGAACCCTGGAAATCGAGGTTCTGGCTGGGCCTGGAGGCCAACGACAAGCTGAGCCCCGAATACTTCGAGTATGCGTCACTCGGGTAGGTCGCGACCGTGATCGGGAATGGTTTGGTCGGATCGACATAGCCGATCACCCGATTGCCTGACGGGTCCCAGATCCGATTGGTCTCGATCGCGCTGAGGATGTTCGAAACCTTCTTGTATGTGTATTCGATCTCGACCACCGAATTGCTGAAAATTTCACGGCTGAGCCGAACCAGAAACTCGTCGCTGTGCGGTGGAGTGTGGTGCACCGTATCTAAGAACGAGCTGCCCGCTCCACTGCTCTGGACAGGAGTGCCGAAACTCCCTCCAGGCGGCATAGTTGGGGGGCTGTTGTTTGGTCGCCAGGTTTCGGTAACCGTCGTTTGTTTGTTCATCGTGTCGGCGGTGGTCAAGGTGGTGGCGTAGACGGGTTGCGTAGCCCGCCCGTAAGAGACCTGGAAGATCGTCTTCTGATCGCCGGTCAAGTCGGTGATCACCGCGAACCTGGGGCCAAAGCCATAAGTCAGGACTCTCTCCCCGTAGGGCAGCGGAACATTCGGATCATCCCTCTTCAAGCGGTCCTCGTAGCGATCCCAGCGCAAGCCGGGAAGGATCGTCAGCCACCTCAGCGGCTTCCAGCGGTCCTGGACATAGACGCCGAAATTGTAGTTGTAGGTCGCGGTTTGGAAACCGTTCGTTGTCGTCTTTTGAAAGCAATAGGCGCCGGTCCGTAAAGCTGGATCCGGTTGGATATAAGGATCGTCATCGCAGAGCCCCTGGTTCAAAGGAGCTGCAGTCTGATTCGGATTGGGGGCATCGATGTACGAGACGCCCCTCCCGGTCGGAGTCGATCGTTGGGTGAAGTGGCTGTAGAGACCCTGGAAGCCCGACTCGAATTCGTGACTTCCGAGCCACTTGGGCCGCCAGGTGACCGAGGCGTCGAGCTGGAACTTTGGCCTGCCGTCGACGCTGTACGAGGAGGCGTTCCCGCCGGCCCCCGGGATGCAGCAATTGCCCCAAACGGAGTTGTCGGTCCGATTCTGGTGCCGCGGTCGGTCGAAGTCGTAGATTCCGTACTTGGGGTCCAATCCGTTGACCTGGCCTTGTGGACCCGCGGTGATTCCCGATCGCTGGAAACCGGCGAGGACCTTGGTGTCGAGAACCTGGGAGATGAAGTAGTCCCACTCCGCCATGACGTGCCATCCGCCCTGGTTCTGGGTGAAGGCGGCCAATGGCTCGGCGATGTTCGACTGGGAGCCGCTGTTATTGACGAAGTCGAACTTTGTCGGATCGCCAAAGACCGAAGCGATGATCCGGTGAGATGCCGAAGGGGCCCAATTGAGCTTCAGACGCGGCTGGTACAGCGTGGAGACTCTCGTCGGCCCCTGCATATTCAGAGGTGGACCCGGCGGCTGAAGCGCTTGCGAGACCGCGTAGCGGAATGACACTGAGTACCAGAGCTTGTGTTTGATGATGGGACCGTCGACGACGAAGCTGACATCGTAGTCTTTCGATGGCGGCTTCGGATCAATTGCAAACGGCCGCACCCCATCGAAGGACTGCCTTCCCGGAGTATTAAAATCGGTGAGAAAGTCGGGTCGGTAAAAGCCCGAAACGTTGAAGTGCAATTCGTCGGAACCGGATCGGGTTATAATGTTCGTGACGGCGCCGATGGCATTGTACTTCGCCTCCATGCCTCCGGTGATCACCTGGATCGAATCGGCGGCGTCGAACTGCCAGTTTCCCCGGAAGGTGTTGGTGACCGGGTCGGTGATGTCCATTCCATCGATCATGAACTTATTCTGCCGCTGCGTGCTGCCTTTGACGTTCGCGTTTCCAGTGCCGATCACGCCCGGCGCCTGCTGCATGGTGTTCTGGTACTGACGGGTCAGCGGTAGGTAGTCGAATTTTGAAACCGAGAATACTGACTCGGCCATCGGCGAGTCCGGCTTGGTCAGGTGCCGCTCTTCGACCACCTCGGTCGTTTGTGTCTCGGCGAGCTCGGCGGACCAGGAGATGTTGAGCGGGGTGGTCGCGCTCGGTTCGACCGCGACGCGACGCTTGATCGGTTTGACTCCCTGGTAGCTTACCTCGACGTCGTAGACACCGGTCGGAAGATTGGCGATTTCATACTGGCCATCTTCGTCCGTCTGGGTTTGCCGGGGCGGTCCGATCAGCGCGGGGCCGGTGAGCGTAATCATCGCCCCGGGAACGGGCGCCGCGGTTTGCGACTCGGTGACTCGTCCTTCGATCCTTCCTACCTCCTGGCCGACCGCATGGGCGAGGTTGGGAAGAGCGAAAAGGCCGGCGACAGCGAGAATTGTTGCATGCCTCTGGGTCTGGTTTTTCATGGGCAGTCTCTTTCGTTACTGCGCCTGGAGGCAAAAGACGTAGGGAGGAACGACGTCGCTCGGGGCAATGGCATCCACGGCCACAGGCAGCGGGTCGCTGAGAGCACCCGTGATCAGCGCTGCGCTTCTAGGCACTCCGTCGCTTCGGATGCCCGTTCCGGTTTCGTAGCGCTGGACCCTGCAGATCGGTGAATATCTCGGGTCGCTCCGGGGGTAATCCAAGATGTCATATCCCGCCCCCGGCACGCCATTTCTGGCTGGACCCGTTCCTCCGTCGGCGAGCACCGGCAACACCCGGGTGGGGACGTAAAGGTTCTGCGTTGAAAATTGCGTCCCGGTCGCATTCACGGGGATGTACCCACCGTCGATGTAAGCGACGAGAAACCTCTGAAACCATCCCCAGCGTTGGATTCCGACGCCTCCTCCGCTGGTGCTCTCGCCCACGTGATAGACACCGGAGCCTGGATCGATCAGTGCCCACGCCAGGTAACGCCCGTCAGCGATGGGACCGCCGTTCGAATCCTTCGCGATATTCACATCGCGGCGGGTGAGGAGCGTCCTTTCGCTCTTGATGTCTTGACAGGGCTCTCCCGAAGACACGACTGCAACCTCCTGTACGACGGGAACGTAGGTCCAGGCGGGAAGCGATCCCGCGCCGAAAGTCGCATCGGGCAAGGCGGTGAAAATCTCGCCCTGCTCGTCGTAGTGGACGTCGTCCCGGCGCGAATCGTATTGGTATCCCGCGGGCGCTCGACATTGTTGCTGGGCAGGAAAGGGGCTGGTCGTGCCGGGATCGAAGACGTAAGCATTGGGATAGGGCGGACGGATGGACAGCGCGCGCATCTGGTTGGCAAGGGTGATGCCCGGGTATCCCGCCCGGACGACTTGCGTTGGCGCGAAGGGGAACAGAAAGTACTCGACCTGCGCTCCCTGCGCGTAGGCGAGCGCCGCGCTGAATCCGGTGCCCGAGCCGGCGACGCTTCGATTGGCGCCGGCGCCACGGTAGGGTGGAGCAAAGTTCACCGGATCGACCGAACCCGCGTTGAACTCGCCGTTCAGTTTGTAGTCTTTGTATGGATCGCAGCCCGCCACTGCGAACACAACTGTCCCGCAAAGCCAGAAGCGTCTCATGGCAATCCCCTCCCCCGTTGAAGGCTAAGACGCGAAGGCTAAACAAATCTACCGCGCCGTCAACAAGAATCTTTTGGATTTCGTTCGCCGGTCAGATCCGGCCAGGCGTTTGCTACTGCTACAAATCAGGCCATCCAATAGGCGCGCGGGCGCTATCGCTCTTTGACCTGCGAAATCTCCTCGGCTTTATCGCTCCGCTGAAGCCGGATCAGCTCGCCAACGGTGACCAGCTCGAAGCCCCGTGCCCGAAGCCCCGAGATGATCGCCGGGAGCGCCTCGGCGGTGTGGAAGCGACGGTGATTGATGTGCATCACGACGATCGAGCCAGGCTGTGCTTTCTGTAGCACCCAGTGTATCAGCCGATCCTTCGTGGCGTGAACATCTGGGTCGCCCGAGGCGAGATCGTACTCCACCGTGGTGAGGCCGAGCTCGGCGGCAACCCGAACCAACCTCTCGTTGTACTCACCGTAAGGCGGTCGGAAGAATTTCGGCGTCTTGCCGGTGAGCCGGTAAATCTCCGCCTGGGTGCGCTGCAGCTCGCGGCGAATGCGGACCTCATCGACGATCGCCGCCATGTGCGGATGCGTATAGGAGTGGTTGCCGAGCTCGAACAACGGATTGGCGGCGAGCTCCTTCACATGGGCCGCCTCCTCGACCGCCCAGCGGCCGCCGAGAAAGATCGTGGCGGGAGTATGGGTGGCGATCAGCGTCCGGGTCACCAGCTCGTCGTACTGACTGACATCTCGGGTCGAGCAAGCGTCGAAGGTCAATGCGATCCGCTTCTCGTTGCGCGGCCCGTGAGTCACCACCTCCGGCGGAACGGACAGAAGCGGCGGAGGGGGCAAACGCGTCGCGGCGGCCAGATCCTGTTCCGCTTTCATTTCCGCGGCGGGTGAAGTGTGACCTGTCGGCCCGGGCTTCGGCTCGCTTTCCCTTGGCAACCGGGTGCAAGCGCTCAAGGCAATCGCCAGCGACGCCGCGCCACAGACGAGAGCGCGGATCCATCCATCGACCTTGAAGCTCATTGCCGGCTTGCCTCGTTCGGGTCGGCCGGTGTCGGCCGGCCCTCAGGCGAAACTGTATCACTGAGGCCGAAAAGAGCGGGGTCAACCGTGTAATCAATGGTGACCGGGGAATGGTCGGAGAAGATCGCCTCGCGATCGATCGCCGCATGGTGGGCCTGGCGCGCGATGGATGGCGTCGCAATCTGATAGTCCAGACGCCAGCCGAGATTCCGCTTTCGCGCCCCGCGGAAATTCGACCACCAGGTGTACTGGCCTACCGCCGGGCCGACCAGATTGCGAAATACGTCCACGAAGCCGGCCGCGAGCAGCCGGTCCATCCATTCGCGCTCCTCGGGGAAATAGCCGCTGGTGTCTTCGTTGCCAGCCGGATTGTACAAGTCAATCGGCTGGTGGGCGATATTGAAGTCTCCACAGACGATCAGCTCCCGACCACCCGATTTCAATGCGTTCAGGTATTCGAGGAAGGCATCCAGGAATCGCATCTTCTGCCGCTGGCGCTCGCCTCCCATGATCCCGGAGGGAACATAGACAGACAGGACGCTGAAGGCGGCGAAGTCGACGCGCAGCACGCGACCTTCACCTTGGAAATCAGGATGGTCGATCCCCCGGACGGTCCGCTCCACCGGTCGCCGGGTGAGCAAGCCTACGCCGCTGTACCCTTTTCGCTCGGCGCAGTGCCAGAAGGCCCGATATCCCTCCAGCGCCAAAAGCTCGGGCGGGAGTTGGTCCTCGGCGGCGCGAACTTCCTGAAGGCAGACGATCTCCGCATCGCAGTCAGCGAGCCACTTCACCAGGCCCTTGCCTGCGGCCGAGCGGATGCCATTGACGTTGAGAGTGATCAGGCGCATGGGGAATTTCCAGCCCCAGATATCTAACGAGCAGGGTCGCCTACCGCTTCTTCCGTCGCGAAGGCTGCACCCGCGGGGGCTCGTCGGGCTGCTTCTCGTAGTGCGGCGGCCACGGGGCGTCTCCGTGCCCTTCCCCCTCCTGTCTGCTCGACAGCTCGAGCAGCGATTCGAGGCTGAAGGCTTGCGCATCGATCCCCTGGGCAGGATCTCCGATCTTCGTGAATCGAGCCGGGACGGTGGCGACGGTGAAATCGGCGGGGTCCAGATCCGGCACTTCGTCCCATCCCACCGGGGTGGACACGCGAGCGTCGGGCACCGGCCGGACCGAATAGGCCGAGGCGATGGTGCGATCCTTCGCGTTTTGATTGTAATCAATGAAGACACCGTGCCGTTCTTCCTTCCACCACTTGCTCGTCGCCAGCGCGGGGATGCGCCGTTCGACCTCCCGGGCGAGCGCGAGCGCCGCCCGGCGCACCTCGCCGAAACTCCAGCGGCGATCGATTCTCACGTAGATGTGCATCCCGCGCGAGCCGGAGGTTTTCGGATAGGCGGTCAAACCGTGCTCCAAAAGCACCTCGCGGATGACGAGGGCGACCTGCCTGACCGAGGCCCAGCTCGCCTCGGGCGTCGGATCCAGATCGACGCGCAGCTCGTCCGGGTGGTGCAGGTCATCGCGCCGGACCGGGTGCGGGTTCAGATCGATGCAACCTAAGTTGACCACCCAGGCCAGCCCGGCGGCGTCGTTGACCACGATTTCATCGGCCGTTCGCCCGGAGGGAAAGGAGATCCGCGAGGTCTGGACCCAATCGGGCCGAGGCGCTGGAGCGCGCTTCTGGAAGAAGAAATCGCCGCCAACGCCGTTGGGGTAGCGCTTGAGCGCCATCGGACGGGCGGCGATCCCGCGCAACGCTCCGTCCGCCACCGACAGGTAGTAATCGACCAGCCCGAGTTTGGTGATTCCCCGCTCGGGAAAAAACAGCTTGCTCGGGTTCGAAATCGCGACCTCCCGGCCGGCGATCGTCCGGACGATTCGATCTTCGGGCATCGCCGCCAAGCATAAGGCGTTTGGGCAACTGGCGCGAAGTTGCGACGGTCGCGAATCGTTGTTCAGCTTTGGAGTGCAGTGCAGTAGAACCAAGGCCATGCCCACGATCGCTCTGATTTGTGCGCTGGCCCTCGCGGCCGAGCCGCCGGCGGCGGAAACGGCGAAGCCCACGCCCCCCATGGAATTGACGGTCGACGAAAGCTTCGATCCGCCGATTCCGGCGCCGGCGTATTCGAAGGGTCAAGGACCCCTGATCCTCGTCGACCAGCGGCACCGCAATGTCGTATCGCTCACCTCTTATTTCGGACCGGTCGGTCGCTACCTGGCCAGGGACGGCTACACGGTGCGCCCGCTCTCCGAGCCCTTCAGCGCGACCAGCCTGAAAGACGCGAGAATTGTCGTCGTCATCAATGCGCAATCGCCGGAGGGTTCGCCGGAAGGCACCTCGGCTTTCGGCGAGAGCGAAATCCGCTCGCTCGATGAGTGGGTGCGCCACGGAGGCGGGTTCTTGTTCATCGCGGATCGCGCGCCCTTCGGCGGTCCGGCCTCCGCGCTGGGCAAGGCGCTCGGCGTCACCTTCGACAACAATACGATCTTGCGCCACGGACCCGATGGAAAACCAGACGGCGTTCTAACGCTCGAGGTGAAGACTTCCGGTAAGCCGACCCATCCCCTCTTCAACGAGGTCTCCCAGCTCGTCTATGTCGTCGGGGAATCGCTCCGGGGACCGGCGCCCATCCTTACCGCTCCGAAGAATACATACAGCGCTCCGACGATGAATGCTCCGGACGGGCCGGATGCCTCGGGCAAACCTCTGGCGCTGGCATTCTCGCGCGGCTCGGGGCGGGTCGTGGTCGTCGGCGATGCGGGAATCTTCTCCGCCTTCGGCAGCGTGAACGGTCCGACGCATCGCGGCATCAGCGAAGCAGACAACGCCCGTTTCCTGCGAAACGTCGTTCGCTGGCTCGTCCGCTAGCGGCTGCGATCTCCCGGTCCAACGCATCGCGGCATCGGCGAAGTCTGAGAACGCTTGTTTCGTGCGGCGTCGCTCGCTGGCTCGCCCGTCAGCTTGGCGACGAATTCGGGGCACTGTCTGCCGCCGAGCATTGCTCACCGCCGGTGTTTGAAAACCGCTAGGCCATTCCTCCTGGAAGGGCTATGCGCTTGAGCCTCAACCTTGGGGGGTCACATGCACTCTTCGATCTCAAGCGCGATCGTTCTGGCTTTGTTCGTCTCCGGATCCTCATTCGCCGGCGCCCCGTCGATCCAAATCGTTCCACTCTCATCCGGCGCCGGGGTGGTGACCGGGGGCAATGTCTACATCGCGATCCTTTTGCCCGACTCCATTCCGCCGGACCAGGTGGAGGTGCGGCTCAACGGTTCGCTAATCACCGACAGGTTCCGCATCGATCCGATCACCGGCCAGTTCCGGGGCCTCGTTTCCGGCCTCAATCCCGGCGAAAACCATCTCGGCGTTCGATCGCCGGACGCGCGGGCGCGGATCTTTTTGTTCAACCATCCGATCACCGGGCCCCTGCTCGCCGGTCCTCAAGAAGAGCCATTCGGCTGCGAGACTAACTCCTTCATGATTCCGGTGATCGCCTCCACCCTGGGACCGCCGCTGGACGACGCATGCTCGATCGTCACCCGGATCGACTACATCTATAAAGCCAACGATGGAACGTTCAAGCCGCTGACGGACTTCACCGCCTATCCCTCCGACATGGTGAGGACGGTCACGCTGACTGGAGCCGACGTCCCCTACATCGTGCGCATGGAGCACGGCACCGTCAATCGAGCGATCTACGAGACGGCGATCCTGCACGACCCGATGGGTGAGCCCGCGCCCGATATTTTTACCCATCCCGCGGGCTGGAACGGCAGGCTCATCTATACGTTCGGGGGAGGATGCGTCGGCGGTTGGTTTCGCCAGGGCGCTAGTACCGGAGGCGTCATCGACGACGTGATGCTCCGCCAGGGATATGCCGTGGCATCCGCCTCGCTCAACGTCTTCGGGAACAACTGCAACGACCTGCTCGCCGCCGAAACGATGGCCATGGTCAAGGAGCACTTCATCAAGACCTATGGCGAGCTGCGCTACACGATTGGCTTTGGCTGCTCCGGCGGCTCTTATCAACAGCATCAAATCGCCGACAACTACCCCGGTCTGCTCGACGGGATCATTCCGGGCTGCAGCTTCCCCGAGGTTGGTTTCGCCACGATACATTTCATCACCGATGCCCGGTTGCTGAACCACTACTTCAACGTCATCGCTCCCGGGATGTTCATGCCGGAGCAACAGCGGCGGGTGACCGGATTTCTCCAACTGGACACGATGCCGAACGTCTCGGTCGGCGCGGGCCGCATTTCGCCCTTCGAATTCTGTCCCCCGGATTCCGTGCTTCCGCCGGCAATGCGCTACCATCCAATCACCAATCCCGGAGGGGTCCGGTGCGACGTTTATGACCACACGGTCAACACCTATGGCCGCGATCCCATCACCCACTTCGCTCGCCGGCCGCTGGACAACAACGGCATTCAATACGGTTTGGGCGCCCTCAACGATGGGGTGATCAGCGTGGATCAATTCCTCGATCTCAATCAGAGGATTGGCGGATATGACAAAGATGCGAATTACATTCCCCAGCGAACCACCGCGGATCTGGTTGCGGTGGCAGCGGCTTATCAAACTGGCAGACTGACCTACGCGGGCAATGGCCTCGGCAAGGTACCGATCATCGACTATCGCTCATACAACGACGATAACCCCGGCGGCGATATCCACGTCCGCTACCACTCGTTCACCATGCGCGAGCGCCTGAGGAAAGCCAACGGCACCGCCGACAACCAGGTGATGCTGATTGAAAAGAGCCCCTTCGGGCTTTACGACACCCGCAGCCCGGTGCTCAGCGGCGCGATCAATCAAATGGATCGCTGGCTGGACAACCTCTCGGGCGACACCTCGAGCGACCCGCCGATCGTCAAGATCGTCCGGGCGAAACCGGCCGACCTCCAGGAAGGCTGCTGGACCCGCGATCCAACGCCGGTGCAAATTGTCGAACACCAGACCAGGGGAGCCGGCCAATGTGAGACGCTCTACCCCTCCGCCCCGGCTCCGCGGGAAGTGGCGGGTGAGCCGCTGGTGGGCGACATCATCAAGTGCCAACTCAAGGCGGTCGATCCGTCGGACTATCGGGTGACCTTCTCTGGGCCGCAGTGGTCGAGGTTGGAAAGCATCTTCAAGAGCGGCGTCTGTGATTACACCCTGCCCGGCGAAGCGCAGCAGCCGCCGCTCGATACCTGGCTGATCTTCAATTAAGGGGCGCGAAACGGGCGGGGCGATCCAGGTCGCCCCACCCACAGCGGTCTGGTCTTACCTGAAAGACCACTGTCGGCGATCGTGTGCCACCGAGGGGCAATATCGGTGGCATTTCCCGCACGCTGCTGGCGGGTTTTTTTATTTGAGTCATCGTGCTCCAATCGCAGAGTTGGGAACCGGCATTCCAGAGCAACCCGCACCGATGATCCTGGTGGTGGATGACGATGGCCTCAACCAGGCGATCGCGCGAGACTACTTGGAAACCGCGGGATATCGCGCACACTGCGTTGACGATGGTGAGCAGGCGCTGGCGTTCCTCAAGAGCAGCCCGGTGGATCTGGTGCTGCTCGACATCACGATGCCCCGGATGGACGGATTCGAGACCCTCAGCGCCATCCGCCGGCTGAAGCTTGGACCCGATGTTCCGGTCGTCTTTTTCACCGCGATGGACGATATGGAGACGCACCGCCGGGCAATGGAAGCCGGGGTCGATGACTTCCTCACCAAGCCGATCAAGCAGACCGAGATGTTGATCCGGGTCCGCTCGCTGATTCGCCTCAGAGAGCTGCGGCATCGCGACCGATCCAACGCTGACGTGATCCTGGCTCAGCGCGATGAGCTGAAGCGCTCGGAGCTGCGACGGCGGGAGCTGATCAAGCTGGTGGTCCACGATTTGAAGAGCCCCCTTTCCAGCGTGATCTCCAACCTCGAATACATCCGTCGCACGCAACAAATTGTTGGTGACGGTGCCGAGGCAGTGCACGACGGGCTCGACTGTGCGAATGCGATGTTCGACATGATCCTGAACATCCTCGACATCAACAAAAGCGAGGATGGCAAGCTCGTTCCAAAGCTCCAGACCACCAACCTGCCCGTGCTGATCCAGGGCCTGCAGCGCGCGCTTCGGCGGCGTCTGAACGCGCGAAAGCAGAGCATCGAGTTGCGCGATCACGGCAAGAACGGCGACCTGATCGCCGATCCCGAGCTGGTTCGCCGTTTGTTGGAAAACCTCCTCGACAACGGAATCCGGCATTCCCCTGACGGCGAAGCGATCAACGTGGACATCGTCCACACGAACGACGGCTTTCTGGAGGTTCGCGTTCGCGATCTCGGCCCGGGCGTACCTCTTCAGTGGCGCGAGAAGATCTTCGACCAGTACCTCCAGCTTGAGTCCGGCGAGCGCTTCGACGACCGTACCTCGCTCGGCCTTGGCCTCGCATTCTGCCGACTCGCTACCCAGGTTCATGGCGGCCAGATTTGGGTCGAGGACAACCAGCCACGCGGAAGCTCGTTCTGCATTCGCTTGCCGGTAGCCGGCCCCCCGGGCGCAGTGCCCGTCGAGCCCCCGCGCTGAAGCCGGGGACGCAGTACGCGTCGAGCCCTGTGCTGAACACCATCGGGAACTCTTGAGGCTTCCATTCGTGCCACTTTCCAGGTGGACTGCCTGCGACCGATGGAGCTCGACGAAGCCACCGTGCAGCGCGCTCGGCGGGGCGA
>WNFF01002184.1_pt1 | contig 15935 bp, 15 predicted proteins | sample 5400441 | NCBI WGS metagenome assembly WNFF01 (sample SAMN13153345, study PRJNA577476) | soil metagenome | isolation source: 120 cm saprolite under Douglas fir tree site 2 hole 3 replicate 1 | place: USA:California | collected 2015-04-18 | reverse complement strand
CCCTTATGTGTTGCTGCGTCCGGTGGTGCAGGATTATCTGCTACCCACCCTGGCCTACATCGGCGGGGCGGCCGAAGTTGCATACTTCGCGCAGGCGGCAGTGGTCTATCAGGCACTTCTGGGACGAGTCACGCCCATCCTGCCGCGTTTTTCGGCCACTATCGTTGAATCCAAGGCGCAGCGCTTGTTGGAACGGTACCATCTTGCTTTTCTGGAAGTGTTTCTTGGCCCGGAGCGTCTCCGCGAACATTTGGCGGCACGCATTTTGCCTGACGAACTCCAGGCGGCATTCGACAGCGCCAACTCCAGTGTGGAGAAATCGATTAAGACGATTCGTGAATCCCTTGCCCGCCTGGACCAAAGCCTGGTGGAAGCCGCGGAGAACGCCGGCTCCAAAATGCAATATCAATTGCAGCAGTTGCGTTCCCGCGCAGCGCGCGCCGAACTCCGTCATAGCGAAACAGCCGGACGCCACGCCGAATTTCTCAGCAACATGCTCTATCCGGAGAAGGCACTCCAGGAGCGCGAGATTACCGGCATCTACTTCGTTGCGCGCTATGGCACAGAACTACTGCACAATCTGTACGAGACCATCCACACTTCATGTCACGATCACCAGATAATCTCGCTGTGAATCCCGGGCGCTCAAACGCCTAACTTCTCCTGCAATTGTTCCAGCGATTCCACTCGCGGCAGTCCAGATTCCCGGTATGCACCAGCAACGTCAAACAACAATGCCTGCATCCCTGCGCGGATCGCCCCCAGATAATCGACGGAATAGACATCGCCGACGTACAAGCTCTCCTCCGGGCGCGCGTCCAAAGCCTGCAATGCTGCCTGGAAAATCGCCGGGTGCGGCTTTTCCTTGCCCACGACTCCCGAATCCGTAATGCTCATGAAGCAGCCGTAGATGCCACAATGCTGAAGAATCTCGGCAATCTTTCCATCAGCGTTTGAGATCACCCCGATGCGATAGCGGCGCCCAATTTTTTGCAACGCCTCGCACGTACCGGGACGGATTTCGTCCCAATTCGCCGAAATGCGAGTGGCCTCCAGCAGACTATTGCGCAAATTCTCGTCATCAATGCCGAGATCTTCCAACAAGTGCGAATAGAAAATAGACCAGAAGCTGTGGTCTGCCTGAGTCTTTCCCTCCATCATGGCGTCGAATTCTTGTTTGGTTCGTCGCTCCAGTGCACGCAGATGCTCCTCTGTGGGCATCACCTTGCGGGCGTGCAATGGGGCCAGGATGCGTCGCCTGCTAGGAAAGAGAAGAGTATTTCCAACATCAAAGAAGATTGATTTTGGCCTTTCGGGCATAACAACGATTGTAATGGCTGACGGAATAGGCCGGATTGAACACCCACCATTCCGGTGGTCGTGCGGCCCTCCCTTCGACGGAAAAACTCTGAGGCTGACGTGGCTTTCCAAAAAGAGTAATATCTACGCCTTTGATTTGTAATTGAGGAATCGCCGCGTTAGGCGGACAGAGAATATTGCTGTCCACGAATCGCAGTCTCAATTCATCTATGAATTTCTTTCGATTTTTTACTGCCAGCACGTTTAGCGTCGGCTGGCGCCGGCAACTAGTCGCCCTCCGCCTGCAATCAGGGATGTTCGCAAATTCGGTGTTCTTGTTTCAGTATCCCGGCAAAAAGGGTGATGTATACAACATGCTTTGGGCGTTGGTCTTCGGTTTTGCCACGCTCAACATATTGAGCTTGGGAGCTCGTAGACTTGATCCCACCCGCAGCAATCGGCTGAACTTCGGCGAGATGCTTGCGATTATGGTGGTAATCGCATCGTTCTTCCTCCTGGGATGGGAGATGCTGTATTTATTCAAAGTCCTGCCCATCAAACTTCGAAGTCACTAATTGCTCACATCGATCAGAAGAGCCGGCTCGTGACATCGACTGCGTATTTTGGAGTATGATTTGCTACATGGGGAAGAACATGCCGGCATTCGAGGTCACCTGCCCGTGCTGCGGCGCATTGCTGAAAGTGGATTCCTCCACCAATGCTGTGATTGCTCATACCGCCGCGGTGCAGCCCAAAACCTTCGCCGATATGGAAGCCGCCGCCCGGTCGATGAGGGAACAGGATAGCCGCCGCGAATCGGTCTTCCGCCAGTCTGTCGAAAACCAGAAGCATGCGTCGGACCTGCTCGAGAAAAAATTTCAGGAAGCTGTCAAGCGCGCCAAACAGAGTCCCGACACCGGCAAACCCATTCGCGACTTCGATTTAGATTGATCCAGGTACTTGGTCAGGTTCAATAGGGCTAGCCATATCCCCTGCTAGTGAAGCCACTGTGCCCTCCCCTACAATGAACTTCAATGCCCCCTCTACTCCTCGGCCATCGCGGAGCCCGCGCCACTAAAAGCGTCTCGGAAAACACTATCGCATCCTTCGATCTGGCACTCGATCAGGGCTGCGACGGTTTCGAGTTTGATACTCGTGTCACCAAGGACAGCCACTCCGTCATCTGTCATGATGCAGAAGTTTGCGGGATCAATATCGCGAGTGCAAATCATTCCGAGCTGAATCTCCCGCTACTCGAAGATGTGATTGCCCGCTATGCCCGCCGCGCTTTCCTGGATATTGAATTGAAAGTGATTGGCCTGGAAGGTGCGGTACTAGCCGCGCTGCGACGGCACGCGCCGTCAAGGTTTGTAGTCTCGTCGTTTCTGCCGCAGGTCTTGAGTGATCTGCGTTCGATGGATGCCAACCTACCTCTCGGCTTCATTTGCGACCGGACAGACCACTTGAGGCGGTGGCCCGAACTGCCCGTTCAGTACGTCATTCCGCGCCAGGACTTGGTGCATCGCAACTTGATCAGAGAGATTCACGACGGCGGTAAGAATGTGTTCGTTTGGACGGTAAACGAAAGAGACGCGATACGCCGTTTCGCCGACTGGGGAGTGGACGCGATCATCTCGGATGACACCGAACTCTTGGTGCGTACGTTGAAAGGGAATTAGGCTAACCCGACCCTGCAACCCGCAATCTGGCCCTAATCCGCAGCAGCCTCAAGCGGAGCATTTATAACTTGTGGTTTGCGCAATAATGCAGTTCGTTCTATTTCGAGGGTTTCCAATTCGCCAGCGGTTTGCATATCGGACCATCCCATCACTGCCCCGACTCGCAGTGCAGCCTCGCGACTGCACGATTGCGACCAGCAACTTCCCCATGCCACCGGCACGCGTCGCAATAGAACATCAGCCAGCGTGACCGCGCATTGATTTGCAAATGCGTCCACTGCCTCGGCCACAATATGTTCAGTATGCGAACACAGGGGCGCTCGCATGTCCGCGCTACTTAGCGCGATCCGGGCGATGTCCAGAGCACGGCGGCCGTGCCATTCCACAATGCTGCGCGCCGAGGTTTCACTCACGGCGCCCGCCTGCGCAATGTCGAGCACCCAGTTGTCCAACAGGGGATCGAGAGTGTCGTCGGATACTAGAGCGAGGCCCGGTGCCGTCCCCGCTCGTCCGCCGACTCTCTTCAAACAATCCCTGGCCAGATCCGCGGCGGTAGTCAACTTTCCGCCGATTACCGAAAGCATGCGTGCCACATGGTCGTCAGTGTGATCGTGGAGAAAGTGTCGCCGGGTGATTGCAGATAGATCCCGCTTAGGAGCGAAAGGCAGCGGACGAATTCCCGCGAACGCGTAGCGTATGTCGTGTGACGATATCTTGGAACGCGGAAAGAGCGTCGCCAGCGAATTCAGCAGATACTCGATCTCTTCGCCGGTGGCCTGCGCTTTGCCCGGATCGCTGGTGTCAGGCACTTCCGTGGTGCCCACCAAAATCTGCTCGTTCCAGGGAATGACGAAAATCGGCCGGCCGTCCATGCCCTCCGTGTACAAGGCTGCGCCAGGGGCTCCTGCAAACCGCGGCAAAACAATGTGCGATCCGCGCACCCCGCCGACCATCGGCCGCGAAGTTCGAATCGAAGAACGCTGGCAAAGACGGTCCGCCCACGGGCCGGTCGCATTAACTACCCAGGTGGCTTCGATGCGCTCTTCTTTTCCGCTCAGCAGGTCCCGCATCAGCACGCCACGGACCTTGCCATGGATCACATCCACCGCCAGCACCTGGGTGTGATTACGAGTCACTGCGCCAGCTTGCACGGCTTCGACCAGCCACTCCGCCACTAGCCGTTCAGGAAACTCGCATTGTGCGTCTTCAAAGTTAAAAATGGACCAGCGCTGTCCCGAGTCCAGCCATTGCTCGAGCTTCTTCTTGTCCATATCGGAACTGGTGGCACCGAGCGTTCCACCCAGGTGCCGGTAGAGCCACAGTCCGGTGCGTACGGCGAGAGAACTGCGACGGCTAGTGTCATTCAGGGCGAGCAGGAAGTGTACGGGATGAACCAGATGTGGCCGTTCTTGCAGCAGCCGTCCGCGCGCCCGAAGTCCCTCGCGCACCATGCCAATTTCGCCATGCTCAAGATAGCGCAGTCCGCCGTGAATAATGCGGGTAGACCGGCTAGTGGTGCCGGAGCCGAAGTCGTGTTGCTCCAGCAACAGCGTGCGCCGGCCGGCGCGGGCACACTCCCGCGCGATGGCTACGCCATTGATGCCGCCGCCGATGACCACCACCTGAAAACGCTCGCCATCGAGCGGTGGCCGCGCTTTGCTGGGGAGGTTCATAGTTTCCAGGTAGATGCTCTGGATAAATTCTTGAGCCGCGGGGCCCACCCAGTCCATCTTAAGTCTGCCTCCCAAATCGAGATAGGGGAAGATGACCTTGGTACAGCTTAGTAATACCCCAGCCTGTTGCTATGAATTTTCCTAGACATTGACAATATAGCTAAGTATCAGCATGATTGTTATATCTAATAGATAATCTATAGTGCGCGATAGCGCAAAGACGAATCCTCGGCAGCGGGAACTTTGATCGCTTCGCTCGGAGTGACATGGTTCGCGCCGTTCTCCATTGCTCGCTTCTACTTAACTCATTTACAGTGTTTACCGATGGATGATCCCACCACATCTGGCTCTACGGGAGCGCGGTTCGAACGCGCGGTCTCGATCATGGCTCGTTTGCGAGCTCCAGGAGGCTGTCCTTGGGACCGGGAGCAGACATTCGATTCCATCAAGCCTTACACGTTGGAGGAAACCTACGAAGTTTTGGAAGCTATCGATAACCGAGATTGGAAAGAATTGACCGGCGAGCTAGGCGACCTGCTCTTACAAGTGCTGTTTTATTCCGAGATGGCGCATGAGCAGGGTCTGTTTTCGATCGACGAAGTGCTTGACAGGCTTTCAAACAAGCTGGTGGACCGTCATCCGCACGTGTTTGCCGATGCGAAGGCGGAGACGTCTTCGGATGTTTTACGCAACTGGGAAGCGCTCAAGGCGGAAGAGAAAAAGAAACGTTTAGACGCCGGAGGAGGTAAGCAGGCCAAGGAAAATGAACATCCGCAATCAGTGCTGGCGGGCGTCTCGTCGGCGATTCCGGCGTTGCTCGAGGCCTACAAGCTAAGCTCGCGTGCTGCACACGTCGGCTTCGACTGGCCGAACCTGGAGGGCCTCTTCGAGAAGTTGGAGGAAGAAACCGAAGAATTGCGAGAACAGGTCGAGAAAATTCCGGCTCCCGGTCCACGGCCGGACACAAGGGGTGTGGCCGGTGCGGGCAGACTGCAAATTCCCGAAGAACTGCGCGGAAAGCTGGAGGACGAGGTCGGCGATCTGTTTTTTGTGTTGGTGAACATTGCGCGCTATCTTTCACTCGACCCCGAGTCAGCACTTCGCAAGACAAACCGCAAGTTCAAGCGGCGCTTTCAATGGATCGAAGAACAATTGCGCGCCTCGGGACGGGGGCCGCAGCAGGCTTCGATGGAAGAGTTGGAATCTTTATGGCAACAGGCCAAGCAACTGGAGAAAGAGCGATAACTAGTTCGATCGTGATCCGCAAGTGTCATGCATTGGACGAAATGCGCGCCTGTGTCGCGCTGCAGAAAGAGGTGTGGAATTTCTCTGATGCCGAACTGGTGCCGCTACGTTTATTTGTGGTGGCGGAGAAGATTGGAGGCCAGGTGATTGGCGCGTTCCGGGGCGATGAGATGGTCGGGTTCGCGCTGGCCGTGCGGAAAGAGTATCGTAATGCAGGCCTTGGCCGACGCATCAAGCTCTTCCAACGCGATGATGCGTTAGCTCGTGCCTTTGAACTGATCGAGTGGACATTCGATCCGCTGGAAATAAAAAATGCCTATTTGAATATAGTAAAGCTGGGCGCGATTGCGCGACGCTACACCATCAACCAGTACGGCATCACGTCTTCTCCCCTCCAGGGCGGCTTGCCAACCGATCGCCTGGTAGCGGAGTGGTGGCTGAAGTCGAAGCGGGTTCAGGCCCTGCTATGCAACGGTTCAAGTCCGCCATTTGACCCAATCAAGGCAATCACGGTGCCGGCAGAAATTTATGAAATGAAAGCATCTTCGGAGGGTCGCCGGCGCGCTCAAGAAATTCAAGATCGTAATCGGGAAGATTTTCTAAGAGCATTCTCGGAAGGACTTGCCGTGTTGGGGTATGAACGCGATCAAACGGGGAATGGCAAGTTTTTGCTGGGTCGCTGGGATGAGAAGTGGCAGTACGCGGCGACTGACAGAAAGTAAGTACTCCGCCCCGGCGCTCGTAGCGACATTGCCCGTCGGACAAGTATGAAAATTGAAGCCGTTACACTACGTGAGATTCACATGCCGCTCGTCCATTTTTTTGAGACGAGTTTTGGGCGCACCTACAGCCGGCGCATCCTGCTGGTGAGTGTGCAGAGTGAAGGGATCAATGGCTGGGGCGAGTGTGTCGCCGGCGAAGATCCGTTCTATAGTGACGAGTGGATTGAAACCGCTTGGCCAACGATTAAACGCTATCTTGCCCCCGCCATTGTGGGGCGCAACCTTTCCTCTGCGACGGATTGCATACCGCTCTTCTCTCCGGTGCGTGGACATCGCATGGCTAAAGCTGCGTTGGAGAATGCGCTTTGGGAGACTGAGGCGAAGCAGAAAAAGCAGCCCCTGTGGAAGCTGCTGGGTGGAACGCAACCGGAGATTGCTTGCGGCGTGTCAATCGGGATTCAGGATACGATTGAACAACTTCTGGAATTGGTCGAGAGGGAACTGGCGGCCGGTTATCGCCGCATCAAAATCAAAGTGAAACCCGGATGGGATACGAATGTGCTTGGACGCATTCGCTCCCGCTGGCCGGAAATCCTGCTGAGTTGCGATGCCAACTCCGCGTACACGCTGGATAATATCGAACATCTGCGCAAGTTTGACGAATTCAAGCTGCTGATGATGGAGCAGCCCTTGTGGAATGATGACATTTATAACCATGCCCGCCTACAGCGAGACATCAAGACCGCAATTTGCCTGGATGAATCCATCCGCCACGCGCGTGACGCGTCGGCGGCGATTGAGGCGGGCGCCTGCCGCATCATCAACATCAAAGTAGGCCGCGTCGGCGGTTTTAGCGAGGCAAAGAAGGTGCATGACGTTTGCCGATCGCACAAAATTCCGGTGTGGTGCGGAGGGATGCTGGAATCAGGTGTCGGGCGGGCGCACAATATCGCTCTTTCGACACTCGAGAATTTCTGCTTGCCTGGGGATGTTTCGGCTTCTAAGCGCTATTGGAAAGAAGACGTCATCGAGCCCGAAGTCCTGGTTTCGCCGCAAGGATTCATCAAGGTAAGTGACAAGCCGGGGACCGGCTACGAGGTGCGCGAAGATTTGATCGAACGCCTGACTGTAAGGAAAGAAGTACTGCGGACGGGCATGGCACAGGCGTGACACCTGTCGCTTGCTGGTTGAAAACGTCAGGATTGTGACACCGCCACCCGCTCTGCCGCCAGCTTGATTTCACGCCACAATTCTTCTCGTCCCGTACCGGTTTTGGCAGAGTAAGGCAAGATGTGTGCACCGTGATACTCGCCGGCGAGATCTTTCATCGATTTTTGCAACTGATTGCCCGACAACCGGTCACTCTTAGTGGCAACGATCACGAGAGGACGTCCGCTGGCAGTGAGAAATTCCAGCAGCTGCCGGTCGCTCTGCTGCGGGGGGACGTTCGCGTCCACCAGCACGAGGCAGAGCGCGAGGCAGGAACGCTCCTTCAAATAGGGCTCTATGAAGGTGGGCCACTCCTGCACGACCTCGCGCGAAAGGCGCGCGTAGCCATACCCGGGTAAATCGGTGAAGACCAGTTCCGGTTTCGGTTTGCCCGGCCAGCGCACTTCGAAGAAGTTAATGCTGCGCGTACGGCCTGGAGTTGAACTGGTTCGAGCTAGTTTAGTGCCGACCAGCGAATTGATCACGCTCGATTTGCCGACATTCGACCGCCCCAGGAAAGCAATCTCCGGTAGCGCCGGAGGAGGGAAGCGGCCGGCGTCGGTGGCGGCGGTCATGAATCGGGTTAAAACTCTCATGAAGTGGCTTGTCTTATTAGTGAGCTAGCTTGCTGCATCTCGCCTTGCTCGTAATGTTCCCGATGCATTGAAGCGCTTTCGGGCAATTGCGATCTCACTAATCGAGCTTCAGCGGCCGCCGATCAACATCCTCGGGTCTTATCGGCTTATGTTTGTGCCAGAAGTAAAGAACGGCAGCTACCGCCAGCCCAATCCCGACACTCACCAGAAAAAACCAGCGATAGGCTGGCAGAAAGATCAGAAGAAGCGTAACGACGGCGGCAGCAACCACCAATCCAGCACTGCCTTTGAGGGGAAGCCCGCTCATGAGTTGTCCTGGATACACTTGGCACCTCGCCCCTTAGTTCATTGTATTGCGACACAAATCATGTGTCATCCTGGGGGTCGAGCATCGCCTGCGAGGAAAGAGCAAATGTGGGGTGGTAGAGGCGCAGCTGAGCTAGAGCAAAGCGCACCTATTGGCGAAATCCATTAACCGAAGGCCGAAGCTATTGATGCGCTGTCGGACTCTCACTGGGCGGGGTAGTGATGGGGGCAAGAGCCTGATCCGCGGGGTCGCTGATTTGCGGTAGCGGGGACTCCAGAGCAATCGCCAGGACGTTATCCATGGTCTCGACGAAGTGCAGCTTCATCGCATTGCGCAAATTCTCCGGCACCTCAGCCAAGTCCTTTTCATTGTCCTTGGGTAGGATGACTTCGAAGAGTCCAGCGCGGTGAGCAGCCAGCAGTTTCTCTTTTAATCCGCCGATTGGCAGAACCTTGCCACGCAACGTGATTTCGCCGGTCATAGCCAGGTCGCGACGAACTGGGATCTTGCTCAGCGCGCTCGCAATCGCGGTGGCGATGGTGATGCCAGCCGAAGGCCCATCCTTGGGAATAGCCCCTTCCGGCACATGCACGTGAATATCGAGACTGCGGTAGAAGTCGCGAGAGAGTCCCAAGCGGGCAGCTCGCGAACGGACGTATGACATTGCGGCCTGCGCCGACTCCTGCATGACATCGCCCAATTTGCCGGTGAGAGTCAGCTTGCCCTTCCCGTCCACCACTGTGGCTTCAGTACTGAGGATGGAGCCGCCAACTTCGGTCCATGCCAGACCGGTCACCAGCCCAACCTCGCTCTTTTCGTGGGCCAGTGTGTCGCGGAACTTGAGAACGCCCAGGAAGTCCCCGACATTCTCCGCGTTGACGGTAACATTATAGTTTTGGCCCTCTTTGACTACCTTGCGCGCTACCTTGCGGCCCACATTTCCGATTTCACGTTCCAGATTGCGCACACCCGCTTCACGGGTATAAGAACGGATGATGTGGGTGATCGCATCATCGGAAAATTTCAAATTCTTGTCGGTTAGCCCCGCCTGCAACATCTGCTTCTTGACCAGGAACTGCTTGGCGATTTCGACCTTTTCCAGTTCCGTGTAACCATGCAGCCGCAACACTTCCATGCGGTCCTGCAACGCCGGCGGAATGGTGTGGATCACGTTGGCAGTGGCGATGAAGAACACCTGTGAGAGGTCGTACTCGACATCGAGGTAGTGATCCACAAACATAAAATTCTGTTCGGGATCGAGCACTTCGAGCAATGCCGCTGAGGGATCGCCACGGAAATCCATCGACATCTTGTCGACTTCGTCCAGCATGAAGACCGGATTCTTCGTACCCGCCTTCTTCATCATCTGGATAATCTGGCCGGGCAGAGCGCCAATGTAGGTGCGGCGATGGCCGCGAATTTCGGCTTCGTCGCGCACCCCGCCAAGTGACATTCGGACGAACTTGCGCCCGGTCGCCTTCGCGATGGACATGCCTAATGAAGTCTTGCCAACCCCGGGAGGTCCGACGAAGCAGAGTATCGAGCCTTTGGGATTCTTAACTAACTGCCGCACGGCCAAAAATTCAAGGATGCGTTCCTTGATCTTTTCCAACCCATAATGATCTTCATTCAGGACTTTTTCGGCGCGGGAAATATTGCGGATTTCCTTGGAACGCTTCTTCCAAGGCACCGCCAGCAACCAATCCAGGTAGTTGCGCGAAACTGTGGATTCGGCGGACATGGGCGGCATGGCTTCGAGCTTTTTCAGCTCCTGTATGGCCTTGTCATGCACATCCTTTGGCATGCCTGCGGATTCGATTTTCTTCTTCAACTCGTCGAATTCGCTCTTCTCGCCGCGGCCCAGTTCCTTCTGAATGGCCTTAATCTTCTCGTTGAGGTAATACTCTTTCTGCGCCCGTTCCATCTGCCGTTTTACTCGCGATTGAATGGTGCGGTCCATATTCAGCTTCTCGATCTCGATATCGAGCACGTCGCCAATGCGAGTCAGGCGCTCGGCAGGATCGAAAATTTCCAGCAATTCCTGTTTTTCTTCAATCGAGAGCTGCAGGTTGGCTGCAATGGTGTCAGTCAGCTTGGCGGGATCTTCCATGCGTACGGCCGCAATCATGGTTTCATAATTGAGCGACTGACAGAGCTTGACGTACTGCTCGAAGAGAGTAGTGACCCGCTGCATGCCGGCTTCGATCTCAGGTTTCACTTCAGCAGCGTAGCGTGCAACCCGGACGGTGGCCTGCATGTAGCCTTCGGTATCGGTGACCTGAAGAATCTTGCCCCGTTCGAGGCCTTCGACCAGAACTTTGATGTTGCCGTCTGGAAGTTTCAGGCTCTGAACGATGTTGACGATCGTACCCACCTGATAAATCTCGTTAGGCTTGGGCTCGTCGATACTGGCATCGTGTTGGGTAGCCAGGAAAATCTTCTTGTCAGCGGCGAGTGCCTCTTCCAGGGCGTGAACGCTTGATTCGCGGCCCACCACGAACGGAGTCATCATGTAAGGGAAGATGACCACATCCCGAATGGGCATCATGGGCAGCTTCCTGGTCTCGAATTTCTCTTTGGCTGTGGTGACCATCTCTCCCAACTCTTCTCCGTTCTTTCTGAGCAAGCTTCCTAGCCGATTATAGGTGACCTGGCAAGCCGACTCTACAGAATTGTCATGAAAAACTTGGTATCAGAGATGCAGAAACTTGCATTCTCTACAATTTCAATCCTAACCAGCCTTTTCCATCATTGAAAGCGTGGCATTCCGCTTTTCCACCATCTCGCGGGTTACTTCGAACTCCTTAACCTTCTTCTGGCTAGGCAGGTGGAACATAAGGTCAAGCATTAACTCTTCGAGAATCATGCGTAATCCACGAGCGCCCACCTTGCGAGCCATGGCTTGTCTGGAAATGGCGCGAAGGGCGTCATCGCTGAATTTGAGCCGGACGTTTTCAAACTCGAACAAGCGCTGGTACTGTTTGATAATCGCATTCTTGGGACGGGTTAATATCTCGATTAACGCAGCCTCGTCCAAATCCTGCAAGACACCGACCACCGGCAACCGCCCGACGAACTCAGGAATCAGGCCGAACTTTATCAGGTCTTCGGGCTGCACGTCGCTAAGCAGTTCGTATTTTTGCTTGGGCTGAACCTCTTCCGTGGCTTCGGGACCCTCTTCTCCCATACGAAAACCGAGCGACTTCTTTCCTATGCGGCGTCCAACAATTTTGTCGAGGCCGACGAACGCCCCACCGCATATGAACAGGATGTTGGTGGTATCCACCGGTGTGAACTCCTGGTGGGGATGCTTGCGGCCGCCTTGCGGAGGAACGTTGGCGATTGTGCCCTCGAGAATTTTGAGCAAGGCCTGCTGCACGCCTTCGCCGGAGACATCGCGGGTAATGGATGGGTTCTCGTCCTTGCGGCCGATCTTGTCAACCTCGTCGATATAAATGATGCCCGTTTGGGCGCGACCCACGTCGCCCTCGGCTGACTGCAGCAGCTTGAGGATAATGTTTTCGACGTCTTCGCCGACGTATCCGGCTTCGGTGAGAGTCGTGGCATCCACAATGGCGAAGGGCACATCCAGCATCCGAGCCAGCGTCTGCGCGAGTAGCGTTTTGCCCGTACCGGTCGGGCCGATCAGCATGATGTTCGATTTGGTGAGCTCGATGCCGTCCCCGCCGTTGCGCTGGCGGTTCATGTAGATCCGCTTGTAATGGTTGTAAACCGCAACTGCCAGCTTCTTTTTGGTTTGCTCCTGGCCAATGACGTACTCGTCAAGGAACGTCTTGACTTCCTGCGGCTTGGGAAGCTGGTTGGGAGTGGAGGCTGGAGGAGTTGCCGTGCGGTCGTCTTCGAGAATGGAATTGCAGACGGCCACGCACTCGTCGCAAATATAAGCGCGCGGATAATCGCTCGGAGAGGAGATTAACTTGGCTACGGCATCCTGTGACTTGTGACAGAACGAACAGCGTAACATCTCCTCGGTACCTGACCTGTTTTTCACTCGGCTCGCTCCTTTTTCTTTCTCGGCTTACTCCGCCTGCTGTCTGTAACGGCTTACCGGGGAGTTAGCCGCTTCTCGCCGAGACCTCCAGTAATTTCGACGTGCGCCGATCATACCTCTATCTCGTCTTATAGATGATATCGTCTATGATTCCGTATTCTTTAGCCTGCTGCGCGTTCATGATGAAATCGCGCTCTACATCTTTTTCCACTTTATCTAATTTCTGACCGCTGTGCTTGGCCAGCAACTGATTGGTAATCTCACGCATGCGCAGGATTTCGCGGGCATGAATATCAATATCGGTAGCCTGACCAGAGAGTCCGCCCATCGAGGGCTGATGAATCAGAATTCGCGAATTGGGCAGCGCCAGACGCTTCTTACCCTCGCCCGATGCCAAAAGTAATGCCGCCATGCTGGCCGCCTGGCCGATGCATATAGTGGTGACGTCATTCTTAACGTATTGCATGGTGTCGTAAATCGCCATGCCTGCCGTAATCGATCCGCCCGGAGAATTAATGTAAAGCTGGATATCTTTCTCGGGATCTTCCTGTGCCAGAAAAAGCATCTGGGCGATTACCAGGTTTGCGATGTTGTCATCGATCGGGGTGCCGATAAAGATGATGTTGTCGCGCAGCAAACGGGAGTAAATGTCATAGGCCCGTTCGCCCCGGCCCGTCGACTCGATGACCATGGGCACCAGCATCATTCGTGGATCGTTCACGTTCACCTGCCACACTCCTGCCCCGATGACCAGGTTCGCTTTCGGGGGAGGATCGAAAGTAGTCCGCGGTTAAGCGGACTGGTGATACAAAAAGTCGAGGGTCTTCTCGCTGCGGATTCTAGAACGGATTCTATCGAGCGCTCCATCACGTGTCAAACGGGCGCGGATGGCTTCCGACGTCTGTTTTGACTGCTTGGCTAACGCTTCGATCTCGTGATCCAGTTCTTCGTCACTGACGTCGATTTTTTCTTCGTCAGCAATTTTTTCCAGCAGCAACGAAGCCTTCACTTCGTTGATTGCCTGCTCCCTCTGGCCGGCACGTAAACGAGCAAGGTCCATTTTCTTCATGTCTTCCGCTCGCATACCCTGCGCCGCCAGAGCGCGCAACCCACGTTCCAGCCGAATATCAATCTGCCGGTCTACCAGAGCTTCAGGCACTTCGAAGTCATGGCGTTTCACCAGCTCCGCCACCAGTTTGTCCTTGGCCGCATGTTCGGCGGCATGCGTACGCTCCGCCTCGAGTCCTTCGCGGATTCTTTTTCTTACCTCGTCAAGACTGGCGAAGTCGCCCAGCTCCTTTGCAAAACCTTCGTTCAATTCAGGAAGATTCTTTTGCTTGAGCGAGTTCACCTTAATGGTATAGGTGAAAGTCTTACCCGCAAGACGCTTGTCGGACGTGTCCTCCGGATACGTTACCTCGAAGGTTCGCTCATCGCCCGCCGCCGCGCCGCGCAGATTTTCTGTGAACTCCGGCATCGTCGTCTTCCCGGCAATCTCCACCAGAACGTCGTCCATGTGAACCGGCTGCGACTCTGCTGCGCCAGTCTTTGAAGGAGTTCCAGAAGAAACCGCAGGCTGGTCTGCTTCCTTCGGCTTGCCATGAAGCGAGACTTGCGCGAAATCGCCATCCGCCAACGGACGTCCTTCGATAGGAGTGAACGTTGCGTGCTCCTCACGCAGGCTCGCCAGCCCTTCCTCGATTTCCTGGTCTGTAATAGTGATCTGCGCCTTTTCTGCCCGCAACTCTTTGTAGCCTTCGACTTTCAGCTCCGGCATGATCTCGAAGCTGGCCTTAAAGCGCAGCGGCTCACCTTGATGAATGTGCAGGTCGGAAACTTGCGGCTGGGATACCGGTTGTAGGCCTAGCTTTTCTGCTTCGCGGCGGAAGTAGCGCGGCACCAGGGACTCGACTACATCGCTTTTAATATCTTCGGCAAAACGCTGACGAATAATGGAGGCGGGGACATGCCCTACCCGAAAGCCTGGCAGGCGGGCCAGTTTCTGATATTTTTGGATTAGGGCTTCGGTTTCGCGCGCAACTTCTGTGGCCGGGATTTCGACCTGGATTTCTCGCTTGACGCTATCTTTTGTCTCGGTGGGGCTCACGTTTTACCTTTCGCGCTTGAACCGGGGTGAGGCATCCTTTTTTGAGCGGGTCCGAACCGTCTATCTGCTAGTTTGAGTGTAAAGACTGGAGTCGAGCAGCGTCAAACGGCAGAAAACGCGTAGGTGGTCGTTTGTGCGCTTAACCACATGGACATTCAAAAAGGAAGGCCAGCACAACAGAACGAACTGTCATCATTGCTCTAAGATTACTTGACTGACACCAACAATGAAGAACCTGCCGCAATGGCTCGACCAACTCAATCGGGAAGTGATTGCCTGCACGCGCTGTCCGCGGCTGGTGACTTATCGTGAGCGGATCGCGCGCGAGAAGCGGCGTGCCTACCTCGATTGGGACTATTGGGGAAAGCCGGTTCCTGGCTTTGGCGATCCCGATGCGCGCGTCGTCATTCTTGGCCTGGCGCCGGGTGCTCATGGCTCCAACCGTACGGGACGTCCTTTCACCGGCGATTCCTCCGGCAATTTTATGTATCCGGTGCTGTACGAAACCGGATTTGCCAATCAGCCTAACGCCACCCACCGCGACGATGGTCTCGAATTAAAGGACGCGTACATCACAGCGGCTGCGCGCTGCGCACCGCCAGATAATAAGCCGCAGCCGTTGGAACTCGCCAACTGCACCTCTTTCCTCGATCGAGAATTAGATGGACTGACTAACAAACGAGTGATCGTTGCGCTGGGACGGGTTGGGTTCGACGCCTATCTGAACTATTTGAAGCGTCGCGGTGTACTGAAAAGCAAGCAGCTTTATATCTTCCGGCACGGAGCGAGCTACCAGATGCCGAACGGCCCGATGCTTCTAGCGTCGTATCACCCGTCAAACCAGAACACAAATACCGGCAAATTAACCCGCGAAATGTTCGTAAGCATCTTTCAAGAAGCGGCACGATTGGCCGATAGATAAGGAGGGATGGCCGCCGCCGGCGCCGGATCGTGTACCTTCCCATGCTCGGGTCACAAAAGAAAATGCAGGGGCGCGAACCGGGGCGGCGCCGTCCCACCACGTGCATGTCATCATCCCGCGTTGGTTGAAGGCACCGGCTAAACGCGAAACGAACAGGCATTGGT
>WNFF01006704.1_pt1 | contig 15940 bp, 15 predicted proteins | sample 5400441 | NCBI WGS metagenome assembly WNFF01 (sample SAMN13153345, study PRJNA577476) | soil metagenome | isolation source: 120 cm saprolite under Douglas fir tree site 2 hole 3 replicate 1 | place: USA:California | collected 2015-04-18 | reverse complement strand
CGAGTTCTCATTCCGCGGTCACAAGGACGGCCGCGAGATCTCCAAACTCGACTTTGCGGCGGTCACCGCCGCAGGAGTTCGCGAGCTTTACACCGAAGTGCCTTACGAGGACGTGCTCTATTCGCTCGCCACCAGCCATGCCGGCCAGTTGGTCCTGCACAATTACCCCCAGGGGCTGCGCAGGCTGCACAAGAAGGATGACATCTTCGTCGACGTCGCGTCGATCGACGTGTTGCGCGATCGCGAGCGCGGCGTGCCGCGCTACTGCGCATTTCGCCGCCGTCTCGGCATGCGGGTGCCGAAGAGCTTTGCGGAGCTCACATCCAATCCCGATTGGCAGCGCGATCTCGCCGCCGTTTACAAGTCCGTCGATGAGGTCGACCTCCTGGTCGGCATGCATTGCGAGGAGAAGCCACCCAACTTCGGCTTTTCGGATACAGCTTTCCGCATCTTCATCCTGATGGCTTCGCGGCGGCTCAAGAGCGACCGCTTCTTCACTGTTGATTTCAGACCGGAGGTCTATACGCCGGCGGGGTTCGCATGGGTGCAGGACAACAATCTGCGCGCGGTGCTGGAGCGGCACGTGCCGCAGCTGCGGCCGCATTTTGCCAATGTACGCAACGTCTACTTCCCCTGGGACAAATGAGGGAGCGGGGCGATGAGCCGATCGTTGCGCATCCCCGGTCTGGTCGATCTCATTCAGGCCGATGTGAGATCGGACATTCGCGGCCTCGCCGATGATGCCCGGCTCGACCGCAGCTTCGACCCGCGCGGACCGCTGATCAATCGCATTCTGGTGCAGCGCATTCGCAACGTGTTGCGGATCGACGGCATGCCGTTGCCATCGGTCGCGCCACGCGGTGATGCACAGCGCCTGCGCGCTCAGGACATCTTGCGGCGCCGGCTCGATCCGGCGGGAGGAACGCCGCTGTGGGACGAGGAAACCATCACCGGTCTGGTCAGCGCCGTGCGCAGCGCGCCCGGCGCTCCGGCGCTCGGACCGGCCACGCAGCAGTCGATCGGGCGATTGTTCGCCAGCGACTACAAGGCGAGCCCAGAGAGTTGGGCTGCCGCCGGCGTGCTCGACGCGGCCGTGCACACCCGTAACCCGCTGCGAGCGATCCTCCTCCATCTCAGCGGCCGCCTGCAGCGATCGCGTCGACTGCTCGCCGATCTCGTTCATGGCGATCTCGCCGGCGTTCATGCCACCGGTATCGCCGTGCACAATCTCGTGCGTGGCTTCGAACGCATGCGCGAGCTGTGGAGCGAGCCGCAGTGGCGCTCCCCATCCTCGGTCGATGCCGTGGTCGAACAGTGGTGCTGCGCCAAGCCGCGGTGCCGGGCGCCACCGTCTGCGGCGCGGTGCGCGCAGGCACCCTCGTCGTTTTGGAACTCGAAGCTGCGCGCGAGCGCACGCCCGGCCGGGACCTCGAATTCATGGTGGGGAATTGGGCGCAGTGTCCAGCCGCCGCCTTCGTCCCGGCGCTGCTGCGCGCGGTGTGGCAGCGGGCGATTGCTGCGCCAGCGGCCGAGGTCGTGTCATGAGCGAAGACGTCATCTTCACCCCGCTCAAATTCCGCAATCTCACAGTCAAGAATCGCATCTTCCGGTCGAACATTTCTGGTCGATTCGACAACGAGGATGGCTCGCTCACCCAGACCCGCATCAATTGGGAATGCAAATTCGCCGCCGGCGGCGTCGGCGCGATCATTTCGTCCTACGTGCCGGTGCTGATGGAGGGACGCATCATCGCCGACTACGCCACGGTTCACCGCGACGATTTCATTCCGTTGTGGGAGCGGCTCGGCGCGGCCGTGCACCGATTCGACTGCAAGTACATCATGCAGCTCAGCCATTCCGGCCGGCAGATGGATTTCCCGGGCGTGCACAATTCACACCGTCCGGCACTGAGCTCGACGAGCCGAAAGGAATCGCTACATGGCTTTCTCTGCCGCGCCGCCAGCAAGGCCGAGATCGATCATCTCGTCGAAGCCTTCGCCGCCGGCGCCTGGCGCGCGCGCGAAGCCGGCCTCGACGGTGTGGAGCTGCACGCGGCCAATGGCTACCTGTTCACGCAGTTTCTCTCCTCCGGCATCAACGATCGCACCGACGAATATGGCGGGCTGTTGCAGAACCGCGCGCGCTTTCTGCTGGAAGTGATCCGCGCGATCCGCGCACGCGTGGGCCGCGGATTCCACCTGCAGGTCAAGCTCAGCGCGGTCGACCGCAACAACGTCATTCCATGGGAAAAGAAGGGCAACGTGCTCGTCGATACCATCGAGGTCGCTAAATGGTGCGAGAGCGAGGGCGCCGACGCCATTCACGTCTCGACCGGCTCGCTGTTTCCCCATCCGCTCAATCCGCCCGGCGATTTCTCGTTTGAAACCATCGCCACCACCTACGACGCGGTGATCTCCTCGGGCGTGGATGCCTTCCGCAATTTCCTTCTGTTCCGTTACCGCCTGCTGCGGCCGATTTTCCGCTGGATATGGTTCCGCATGAAGAAAGGACTGCCGATCGAAGGCGTCAGCCTGGAAGAGGCGCGCGCCATCAAGGCCAACGTGACGGTACCGGTGCTCAATACCGGCGGATACCAGACCGCCTCGTTCATCCGCAGCGGTATCACCTCGGGTGCATTCGACGGCGTCGCCATCGCCCGCTCGCTGGTCGCCAACAACGACCTCGTGCAGCAATGGGCCATGGGCCGCGACCTGCCGGAGCGGCCGTGCACCTACTGCAACAAATGCCTGCTCAATGCGCCGAAGAATCCGATGGGTTGCTATGAGCTCGCGCGCTTCCCCAGCCGCGAAGCCATGATCGACGAGTTGATGACGATCTACGCGACGCGTCCGACGCTCAACCTGCCGCCAGTTGCTTCGGCGCAGGCCGCCTAGGGAGGTCATTCCCGTGACCGCCGAACCTCCCGTCACCTATGTGGAAACGCAGTTACGCCGGCGGCGACGTCTGCTGCTGCCGGTGGCGATCGTGCTCGCCCTGTTGGCCCTGATCGGCCTCGTCGTCGTCGTGCTCGGCCTCGTGGCAGTCATGCGCCTCGCGGTCAACCGCCCGCAGGTCTTTCCCGACATCGTCGCCCATTTCGAGCACGGGTCGATCGGCGCCGACCAGAGCAGCGGCATCCCCTTCTGGGTCTGGCAGGCGTTGCCGCGATTGTTTCCCGCGGAGTTCGACGGCCGCCTCGACTACCGGGCCTTTGGCTTTCTCTACAACACGGATGCACACGGCCGGCAGGAGCCCCTGCCCATCGGCATTTCGAAGCGCAACTTTCGAGGCGTCGATCTCGTCTGGTTCAACTGCGCCGTCTGCCATACCGGGACTTACCGCACCTCCGAAGGCGCCGCGCGCGTCATGGTCCCGGGCATGCCATCGAACAACCTCAACCTTTATGGATTCATCCGCTTCATTCTCGATGCCGGCGTCGACGAGCGCTTGAAGCCGGATCGGCTGATCCCGGCGATGCAGGCGGCCGGCGCGAACCTCGGTATCATCGACCGGCAGGTTTGGAGATTCGTTGTCATCCCGCGGATGCGCGAAGGCTTCATCGAGCGACGCTCACGCCTTCAGCCGTTCCTCGCCGAACAGCAGCCGTGGGGGCCGGGACGGGTCGACACCTTCAATCCTTACAAGCTCGTGCAGATGGACATGTTGCTCAGCGCCATCGCTCCCGACGAGCGCCACGGTGCCAGCGATTTTCCCTCGATCTTCAATCAGAAGCCGCGCGAAGGCATGCAACTGCACTGGGACGGCAACAATTCGTCGCTCGACGAGCGCAATCTCTCCGCCGCGCTCGGGGCCGGTGTGACGCCGGAGACGGTCGACCATGCTGCGATCAAGCGGGTCAAGGAGTGGCTCGGCGAGCTGCACCCCCCGCGCAGCCCGCATCAAGTCGACCCTGCCGCGGCCGAGCGCGGGCGTGCGATCTATATGAACGCCTGTGCGGTCTGTCACGGCTATCAAGGTCCCGATCGCTATGTGTTCGAGGGCGCCAAGCTCGGCACGGTCGAGGCGAACAGCACGCTCGGCACCGATCCGGGGCGGCTCGATTCCTATACCGAGGCCTTCCGCCAGCGCCAATTGGCCGAGCTGTTCGCGGGCACGCCCTTCCAGTTCAAGCACTTCGTCAAGACCAACGGTTACGCCAATATGCCGCTCGACGCGTTATGGCTGCGCGGTCCCTACCTGCACAACGGCTCGGTGCCGACGTTGCGTGACCTGCTCGCGCCGCCGGCCGAGCGGCCGTCCGCCTTCGTGCGCGGCATCGATATCGTCGACGGCAAGAACGGCGGTTTCCTGTCGCCGAGTTGCACGCCGGGTCGCCGTCCCGCCCAAGGCTTCTGTTACGACACCCGCCTTCCCGGCAACGGCAACGGCGGCCACTCCTTCGGAACGACCCTGCCGGCGGCCGAGAAGGAGGATCTCATCGCCTATCTGCTCACCTTCTAGGAGAGTTCGATGTCGACAGCGACGACGACTGCGCACTCGACCGAAGACGGCGCGCTGCGATGGTTCCGGCGGCTGATGTGGGCCGGCATTATCGCCAACGTCGTCGTGGGCATCGTCTCCATCGCCTATACACCGCAGGTGCTCGCGCTCGCCAAGGTCGATCCGGCGACGCCGTTGGTCTGGCCGCGTCTTTCCGCGATGTTGGTCATGCTTCTCGCCGGCTTCTATATTCCCGCCGCGATCGATCCCTGCGCCCACCGTTTCTCCGCGGTCTTCGCGGTGGTTTGCCGGTTTGCGGGCACCATCTTCATGGCAGTGGTCGGCGGGCACTACATCATTTTCGGGTTGTTCGATTTCGTCTTCGGCGCGCCACAGGCGATCTGTCTTTATCTCGCCTGGCAGCGCATGAAAGGGGCACCCGATGGGCGCGCCTCCGGCAGCACGATCGTCGCACTGCTGGCCGGTCTGCTTGCCGTCGGCGCCTTCGCCTGGGGCGCCTTCCAGTGGCTGACGCAACCGGTCCTGCCCGCATTTGCGTCCGACGAGGAGTTCTTCAAATACGGCTCGATCGGCAACGATGGCGCGGGCGGCATTCCCTATCCGATCTGGATCGCCATGCCGGACGTCTGCGCCCACCACCTGCCGCGCCCGCAGGGCTATGCCGCCTTCGGCCTGCTCCACGAGCGCGGACGCAACCCCGCCATCGACCCGCCCATAGGTTTCTCTCGGGCGAAGGTCGGGGTCGAGCGCATGGCGATCAATTGCGCAGTCTGTCACACGGTACGCGCGCGACTGACTGCGGATGCCGAGCCGCAGTTCTACGTCGGCGCCGCCGCCAATACCGTCGATATCCAGGGCTATCTGCGCTTCCTCTCGCGCTGTGCGGCCGACGACCGTTTCACCCCCGACCACCTGATTCCGGCGATGGCGGCCAAGGTCAAGCTGTCCTGGCTCGACCGCTTGACCTATCGATTCGTCCTCATCCCCTTCGTGCGCAGGCGCCTGTTGGAGCAGGGGGAGGACTTGGCGTGGGCGAATCGCCGCCCGGCTTGGGGACCGGGCCGGATCGATCCGTTCAATCCGGTCAAATTCGGGATGCTGCACCTCGCTGACGACGAGACCATCGGCAACAGCGACATGCAGGCGGTATGGAACCTGAACTCACGCGAGCAAATTCGTCCATCCGCACCGCTGCATTGGGACGGCTTGAACAACTCGGTGCGAGAGGTGGTGATCAGCTCGGCACTCGGTGACGGCGCCGTCGCGCGCGAGTTCAGCTTCCCGGCAATGGAGCGCATCGAGCGCTTCCTGCGCGCGTTGCCTCCACCACCGTCGCCGCACCGGCCCGACGCTGCGGCCGTCGAACGTGGCAAGGTCCTATTTGCGGCTAACTGCGCCGAGTGTCACGCTGCAGACGGCAAGCGCACGCTCACGGTGATTTCGGTCGCCGAGGTCGGTACCGACATCAACCGGTCGCATATGTGGACGGAGCTTGCCCGCGACGCCTACAACAATTTCCGCGAAGGCCGCGATTGGGGTTTCAAATCCTTCCGCAAAATCCCAGGCTACGTCGCGGAGCCGCTGGGCGGACTGTGGCTCAATGGGCCATACCTCCACAACGGCTCCGTCCCGACGCTGCGCGACCTGCTGGAGCCGCCGGCGCAAAGGCCGGCCGCCTTCGTGCGGGGTCTCGACGTGGTGGACGCACGCAACGGCGGTTTCGTCGCTCCCTCCTGCGATCCGCGACAGCAGCCCGCGGAAGGCTTCTGCTTCGATACGCGGCTCGTCGGCAACGGCAACGATGGCCACGTCTACGGCACGGCGCTGTCGGCGGCCGAGAAAAGCGACCTTTTGGCCTATCTGCTTACGTTCTGACGCCAGGGAGAATGTCATGACCGATGCCGATGCCTTGACGATCGGCTGGACGCAGGCGCAGGCGGCCACGCGGCGCATCGCCTACCGCCGACTGCTCGGCTTCAATCTCATCGTCCAGACGGCGGTCGGCCTCATCGCCGTCGTCGTACCGGTTTGGCTCGCGCACAAAGCCGATCTCCCCGGTGCTCTATGAATTGGTGTTTGCAGTGGCGCTGGCTTGGAGCTATCGGCAATTGTTGCGCGCCGAACTCAGGTCGCGCCCGTAGCAGAACTAGAACGAAATCGGGCCAATCCCGTTCAGCGCGGCCGCCTCGGGCCGCGGTTCTGCTCTTTTCGTTAACCAAAGATCGCCGGTGGTCGGTTCTTTCACGAGATGCCGCCATGCACAAGCTCGCGGTCGCGTTCTTCTACGCCTGCGCGCTGCTGTCGCTCTCGGTCACGGCGCTCGTCTTCATCGGCAAGGCCTCGGCGCAACACGCCGGGCACGTTAGCGGTTACGAGCGCGCGGCACGCGCTTCGCTGTAACCATCGGTTGCGCCGCAGGTCTTTTGGTCAGGCGCCGCTGACGCGATTTGACGCGCGTCACGGGCGCCGCCAACGCACTCGTCGGTCCTTGACTCCCTTAAGTTAATTAGTAAAGTTACTTAAACAAATGGGGACCCGCAATGGCGCTCTCCATGAGTCACCGACCGCCGCCGCCGACCAAACCGCTCGATGCGTCGCTGCGTGGCTATCTCGCCACCAACGCCGACATCGTCACTCGCGTCACCAAGCCGGTCCATATGGCCGACATCGGGGCGCTATCGGCGCAGAGCGACCAGCCCATCGTGTTCGAGAACATCGTGGAGAAGCCGGGCTTCCGGCTGTGCGACATTCTGGTGAAGACCCGCCGCTCGCAGGCACGCGCGCTCGGGACCTTGCCGGAGAACTATCTGCGCACGCTCGCCTACCGGCTGCGCCAGCCGGCGCGCGGACTGAAGATCGTCAAGAGCGGTCCGGTGAAAGAGGTGGTGAAGCTACACAACGAGGCCGATTGGACCGAGCTGCCCATTCCCTTCCACAAGGATAAGGATGCAGCGCCGTACATCACCGCGATGAATATCATCCGTGATCCCGAGACCGGCTTTTACAACTCCTGTCACGCCGGCACCCACGCGGTGGGACCGCGCCGCGGGCTGATCAGCTTCGTGACCCCGCATTCGCACGTCATCATGCGCAAATACCGCGACATGGGCTTGGACGCGATGCCGATCGCTTTCGTGTTCGGCGTGCCGCCGGCATACGAAATCATGGCGAACTTCTCCGGCCTGCACATGGATGCATGGGGCGAGATGGAGATGGTCGGCACGATCATGGACCGTGATATCGAGATGGTGCCGTGCGAGACGCTGGAATTGAATGTGCCGGCCGAAGCCGAGATCGTGGTCGAGGGTCACGTCAACCTGAAGGATAGGTTCAAGGTCGGGGAGGTTACCTCACCCTCGATGTATCATCTGCCGCATTACGAGGACCTGCCCGAGGTCGAGGTCAGCGCGATCACGATGCGCGGCGATCGCCCGATCTATCGCAACCACCAGACTTGCCCCGATACCGACCATCAGCCCTTGCCACGGCTCTGTCATGAAGCGGTGCTCTACAATCGGCTCAGCGAGGTCGGCGTTGACGTCAAGGACGTGCGCTTCCCGACCTGGGGCGCAGCGCTCTCCTGCATCATCCAGTTCAGCTATCCTCGCGAGGGGATGGTGAACGATGCGCTAATGCTGGCCATGGGCGCGCCCTGGCTCAACACCAAGCTCGTCGTCGCGGTATCGCCCGACACCGATCTCGACGATCCCGGGGACGTTTACCACGCCATCGCGACGCGCTGCGACCCTGCGCGCGACGTCGTCGTGGTGCCGAATACGCGCGGCTCACCCTATGACCCGTCAGCACGTCCGCTCGAAGGGCAATATCCCTGGCGGATCGTCGGCAAGATGGGGATCGATGCCACGGTCAAAGCGCGCCACGATCCCGCCGATTTCGAACGCGCCTGGCCCCGCAACTGGGGCAAGGTGAAGCTATCCGACTACCTGTGAAGGAGAGCCATCATGGATGCCATCGCCGCCCCCAAGCCGAAGGTTCTATTCGAAACCGACCCCTTCATTCCCTATCTGCGCGAGCAGGATTTCGACACTCGGCTCAAGCCCGTGGCCGAGCCCTACAAGAAACGCATGGGCTTCCTTCCGAACGCGCTCAAGCTCTACGCCTATCGGCCGGAGATCGCGGAGACGCTGTGGAAGCTCAACAGCAACATCATGCGCGACCCAAGTTCGACGCTCGACCAATTGTTGAAGCGCAAGCTCGCGGCAGTCGCCTGCGCCACCAACGGCTGCGCCTATTGCACGGCCCATAGCTGCTCGATGTTGAAAAAGCCGAAGGGCCTGGAGTTTGAGGGCTGGGGATTGAGCGAGGAAGAGTTGCAAGACATCATCACCGGTACCTACGAGCCGAAGAACGAGATGGAACGCGCTTGTTTCGACTACGTTCGCTCGGCCTGCGAGGATCCGACCTCGGTTCCGGACGAGATCTTGCAGCGGCTCAAGCAGCATCTGACGCCGCAGCAAATCGTCGAGCTCGCCTGCGTGGTCGGGTTTTGGAAATTCTACAACACTGTGCACGACAGCCTGCACATCCCCGTCGAGTCGACGCTCCTGCGCGATACCGGATATGTCGATCTCTAAGCTCCCGCGCACCCGCGTCCGGGCAAAACGGGAGAATGCCGCGGCGGCCTACGTCTTGCCGCCTACTGTCTCCTCCCGCGCGCTGCTCGATAAGGGCTCGGACCGTCGGTTTCGGACGCTCGTCAATGATCTCTTCACGATCGCAAGCCGTATGGAGATCGTTCGTGCGCATCTGGGCCGACGCATGGGACTCAGCGGACCGCAATACAGCGTGCTGATCGCGGTCGCTCATCTGCAGGGCGAACGTGGCGTCAGGGTCGGCACGGTCGCCCAGGCCATGCACGTGTCGAGCGCCTTCATCGCCTCGGAGACCGGCAAGATGGCGCGGCTCGGACTGCTGCTCAAGCGGCCCAATCCGCAGGACCGTCGCGGCGTATTGCTCACACTGGCGCCTGCCGGCCGGCTCAAGATCGACCGCGTCAGCGCCGAAATCCGTGCGATCAACGACACATTCTTCGGCGCGCTCGATGGCGGATCCTTCGCTGCCTTGTGCGTCGCCGCGCAGGCGCTGGTGAAAGGCTCCGGCAAAGCCGTGCACTACGTCAACGCGGTCGAGAGCGAACCGTTATCGGCTCTGAGCGCGGCCGAATGAGAGTCGTACGAGATGTGCCGCCGGAATGATCAAGTGCGGCGCGAAAATGCCCTTGCGGTCTTTCGCCGATATGCCAACGTTGAGCGCGGCTCGTGGCGCCGAGCGCGGTGACTTTCACCGCTTCCCGCCATTCAGCGGCGAAGTGACGCATGAGGCCATGATCGGCAAGGTGGTGTTCTGATCGAGGGCAAGGAGCGACCGCCGGGCGCGAGATCGAGGGCATTGCCATTTTCTATCAGCAGATCGTAAACGGCCTGATGCTCGGCTCCATCTACGCGATGGTCGCCGTTGCATTGACGCTCAGCATCGGTGTTTTGAGATTTCTCAATTTCAGCATTCCCGGTCTATTCATGATCGGCGGGATGGCGATGTGGGCGTTGGTGCGCAGCGGGATGCCGTGGCCGCTCGCAGCTGGCGCTGCCCTCATCGCGGGGGCGGTGGGCTCCCTCGTGGTGGAGCGTTTCACTTGGCGCTGGATGCGTAGCGCTCAGGATTTCGTGCCGCTGGTGAGCTCGATGGCCTTTCTGTTGCTGTTTGAGCACTTGGCGGTGATCTATTGGGGATCTGAGCTGCGCACCTTGCCGGTGCTGTTCGGCAACGCTGACTGGCGCATTGCCGGCCTGGTCGTCAGCCTGCCGCAGCTCGCCGGCCTGCTCTGCTCGATCGCGCTGATCTGGGCGTTGACGCTGGTGCTGGCGCGCACCCGTCTCGGTCGCGGCCTGCGCACGATCGCCGAGGATTCCGATACCGCGCTGCTGCTCGGCGTCGACATCAACCGCATCGTGCCGGTGGTGTTCCTCATCGGCGGCCTGTTTGCCGCGTTCGCCGGCTTGATCTTCGCGTTGAATTATCGCCAGGTTCATCCATTCATGGGCGAAGTGGTGGGTCTCAAAGGTATTTCGGCCATGATCGTCGGCGGTATGGGCAACGTTTGGGGCTCGATTGCCGGCGGGCTGATCATCGGCCTGGTGGAGGTAATGTCGATCGGCTATTTCGGCGCTGATTTCGTCGACATCGCGGTCTACGGACTGCTGCTGCTCATCCTGTTCATCCGTCCGACCGGATTGTTCGCGGGCGCAATCGCCGGACAGGCGCGCGCATGAGCGGATATCTGGAAGGCGTCCTGGTTCTACTCGCGGTGAACGTGGTCTTCGCCTATGGCGGTTTCCTCCCCCTTGCGGCCGGACAGCTCAATCTGGGGCTCGCCGGCTTCGCGGCGATCGGTGCCTATGCTTCGGCATACCTCAGCAATGTGTTCAAGCTCTCACCGCTCGTGGCCATCCCGTTCGCAGGGATCGTGGCCGGCACAGTGGCGCTCGCCGTGGCGGTGCCGGTACTGCGCACGCGTGGCATCTATCTGGCGCTTGCTACGTTCGCCCTCGGCCAGATCGTGCAAGCGATCATTCTCAATCTGGAAGTGGTCGGCGGCGCCGCCGGTTACCCGGTCGCGGCGTTTATTCGGCTTCCGACCATTGCCGCGGCAGCGGCCATCGTCGCGGCGCTGGTCTGGCTGTTGTTTGCAACGCGCTTCGGAATCGCGGTGACTGCGGTTCACGATGACGAGGGAGCGGCCGACCTCATGGGTATCGACGTGCGCGCCTTCCAGATTGCCGCCTTTGCGCTCGGTTCGGCCATTGCCGGGATCGGCGGCGGACTCTACGCGCATCACTTCAGCTTCATCGAGGCACAATATTTCAACATCTCGCTGAGCATCACGATCGTGCTCTATGTCCTGCTCGGCGGTACCCAGACCGTGATCGGCCCGCTATTGGGCGCGGCGGTATTCACGCTGCTGCCGGAAATCTTGCGCGCCAGCGCCCACTGGCGCTACGTGGCGTTCGCCGCTGCCGTGATCGTGATTATGGCGTTGCGCCCGGAGGGGCTTGTCACTGGCGCGCAATTGCGCCGGCTGCTCGGCTTAACTCGAGCCGAACCGCGCCACCGGGCGATTGCACCCGGCTTGCCGAAGGAGCGTGCCGGGTGACGATGATCGATCCCATCCTTCGTCTTGAATCCGTCAGCAAGCGTTTCGGCGGCTTGTGCGTGATCGAGGATTTAAGTCTCACCGTCAGGCGGGGCGTGCGGACGGCGCTCATCGGCCCCAACGGCGCCGGCAAGACGACGATCTTCAATCTGATCACCGGCATGTTCGCGGTCGATGCCGGGCGCATCCTGCTCGACGGCGCCGATATCACCGCCACTCCTTCGCGGCGGCGCATCGGCCACGGGATCGCTCGCAGCTTCCAGAATATCCGGCTGATGCCCCATCTGAGCACGCTGGAAAACGTCATGGTTGGGCAACATTGCCGCAGTCGCGGCTTGGGTGGCGTATTGCAGCCGATCAACCTCGTGCCGCACAACCGCTGGCGCGAAGCGGCGCGCGCGGCGCTTGCGGACGCAGGATTGATTGAATACGAGCGCTCGACGGTGGGCAGCCTCCCCTATGGCGTGCAGAAGCACATCGAGCTGGTGCGCGCGCTGATGGCACAGCCGCGGCTACTGTTGCTCGACGAGCCAGCCGCTGGTCTCAATCCGGCGGAAACCGAGGCGCTGCAGGCGCAGCTCGAGAAAATCTGTGCTGACGCCGGCCTCACCTTACTGGTTGTCGAGCATGACATGCATTTCATCGGGGCGCTGTGCGAGGACGTCATCGTGCTCGACTTCGGACGCAAGATCGCCGAGGGTAGCCCCGAGGACATCCGTCAGAACCCCTTGGTGCAGGAGATCTATCTCGGCGTGCCGGCCGGCGAGCCGTTGGAGCGCCACAGTGCAGCTCGAAGTGCATGAACTCGAGGTCCGCTATGGCCGCGTGCACGCGGTCCGCGGCGTCTCCGCAACACTCGCCCAGGGCGAGATCGTGGCGGTGCTTGGCGCCAATGGCGCGGGCAAATCGTCGCTGTTGCGCGCGGTGTTGGGACTCGCCAGGCCGTGCGGCGGCACTGTGATCTTCGACGGCCGCGACATCACCCATTGGCCGACCAGTGTCCGGGTGCGCAGCGGGCTGATCCTGGTGCCCGAAGGTCGTCGCATCGTGATGACGCTGACCATCCACGAGAATCTCTTGATGGGCGCGTTCCACCGGCGCGATCACCGCGCGGTCGATGCCGAAATCCGGGATATCTATGAGCGCTTTCCCAATCTGGCGGCGCGCCGACATCATCCAGCTTCGGTCTTGTCGGGAGGCGAGCAGCAGATGCTGGCGATCGGGCGCGGCCTGATCGCCCGACCCAAGGTCATGATGCTCGATGAGCCTTCGCTGGGATTGAGCCCGAGGCTGTCGAACGACGTATTCGCCCTGATCCGCGGCCTCAATCGGGAGGTCGGGCAAAGCATCCTGCTGGTCGAGCAGAACACGCAGCGGGCGCTCGAGCTCGCCGACCGTGCCTACGTGCTCGAACTCGGACGGGTTGCGATGGAAGGTCCTCCCGAACGCATTCTCGCCGATCGGGGGCTGCAGGCCGCCTACCTCGGCCACGGCCGCGCACGCGACCGGTGCGGCGAGGCGCACACGGTTTCGAGCGGCGATCGAATCCGATCAAACAGAGGAGAAGCACCATGAAAACGAGATTGGCGGGCGCCATTCTGGGGGCGGCGTTGGCAGCGCCGTGGGCCGCGAGCGCGGCCTGCCAGGAGCTTCCGCTCGGTTATCTGCCGTCAGGGGCAGGGCCATTTGCGACATTTTCGAAGACGAATGAGATCGCGGCACAGATGGCGATCGACGAGATCAACGCCGCCGGCGGCATCAGCGGCAAGAAGCTGCGCATCGTTGCTTTCGACACCGCCGGCAAGCCCGATCAGGCAGTGGTTGGCGTGCGCAAGCTCGCCGACGACGACAAGGTTCTGGCCATCATCGGTCCGCTGAGCTCGAGCGAATGCCGCGTGGTGTTTCCGGCCGGCGACCGGGCCGGCATCGTCTCGATGTCCATGGCGTCGTCGGCGCCGAAACTGGCCGAGCCGTTCCAATATGCGTTCCGCAACACCTCGGACGAGGGCTACATGTTTGAGCGCGTCATGCGCGCGCTCAAGCAGAACAACCTTGCGATCGCGACCGGGGCTATCGCCTATGCCACCGACGACGTCATCTCTAAGGTCATGGGCGAGAACGTGTTGCCGGGCATCATGAAGAAGTCCGGCACCGACGTGAAGCTTAGCGTCACATTCCAGACCCAGGCCTTCGATTTCGCGGCCCAGGTCTCGCAGCTCCTTGGCCAACCGACCGATTTGATCGGAGTAGGGTCAGGCCCGGAACCGGCCATCCGTCTGGCGCAGGAGTTGCGGCGCCAGGGGCACAAGGGGCGGCTCGTTGCCGGCTCCACCATCGCCGATCCCGAGTTGGGGCGGCAGATGGGCAAGGCCGGGGACGGCACCACCATCCCAACCACGTTCTACGCCGACCTCAACGACCGCGCCAAAGCCTTCCAGGGCGAATTCGCCAAGCGTGCGAAGGCCGCCGGGCTCGACCGCACGACCGCGGCGCAATTCGACGCAGCAACTTATGACATCGTGCTGTTCTACGCCCATGCGATGAAGCAAGCCAAGGTCACGGGCGACCCTTCCAAGCTCGCAGCCGAGCGCACCGCGATCAAGGACGAGCTGCGCAACATGAAAAATTTTCCAGCGCTCGAAGGTGCGATCTCGTTCGGATCGAACGGCGATGCGCTAAAGCCGGTCTACGTGATCCAGTTGCAGGACGGCAAATGGACGTTGATCGGTCAATTCCCCCCCGAGTCGTAAGCCCGAAGCGGCGGCAGCATGTGTCGTTGCCGCCGATAATGATGGACTGAGGATGACGTCAATGCTCGAGCAGGAGCGAGCCGAAACCCTCGATTTTGTCGTCGATGCCATTCTGCCGGAGCGACCACCAATAGATGCAGGTATTGATCGCGAGCACCGGCTTGTCGAGCCAGAACTCGGCGATGCCGGCAAGCCGCGCCATGGCGAGATTGGTGCCGACTTGGATGACGGCGTCGACGTCCGGTCCATTCACCTCGATGATGGCATCGCGCAGCTCGCGCTCCGGCACATGCGCAATCAGCACGGGGCTCGCGCATTGGAGCCCCTTCAGGCGTACGACCTCGAAACCGCAATCGATGAAGAAGCGGCGCACCTGCATGTCGCCGACCGGCATATAAGGTGTGATCACGCCGAGGCGCTTCGCCCCGTAACGCTGCAGCGCCGCGCGCGCCGCGTCCGAGCCCATCGAGACTTTGACGCCCGCCCGCGCCTCGACCCGCTCGTGCAGTTTCTTGCTGCCCTCAAGCCCGTCCCAGAAGGTCTCCGACGACATGCCCATGATCAGATAGTCGGGCTGGCACGTCATCACGTCATCGACCGCTTGCAACATCTGCTTGCGGATATTGTCCATCAGCTGATTGAAGTCGTCATTGTTGCGGATCGGATCGTTGGGGATATGGATGCGGCCGAAATGATTGGTAACGCCGCGTGGCCGCATGGCTTCGAACTCCGGCTGTACGGAGGTGTTGGTCGACGGCGCGATCACGCCGAATTTCTTGCGGAAGCCGAGCGAGTCGGTCATGGGCGGGAGCTTGCCGCAGGTCGCATACAGAAGACAATGGCACTGCCTGCGTTCGTCGTTGCGTGCCAGGGAGAGCGGCGACCACCCGCCTTACCCACAAAGGAGAGGGAGCAGCCCGTACTCGCCCTCGCAGTGAGCCGCTCGCCGCCACAGTCGGACATGCTAGAATTCTGACGCCAGACCAGGAGCGGGCGATGTTGCGCACGGGCAAAGAGCATCTGGAATCGCTGCGCGACGGCCGTGTCATCTATATCGGCAGCGAGAGGGTCGACGACGTCACCGGTCATGCCGCCTTTCGCAACGCCGCCGCGACGGTCGCCGCCCTCTACGACATGAAGGCGGATCCGGCGAACCGCGACACCCTGACCTACGAGGAGGAGGGAGGTCGCCACTCGATCTATTTCCTGCGCCCGCGCACGCGCGAGGACCTGCAACGGCGCATGCTGGGACATCGCCGGATCGCCGACGCGACCTTCGGCATGTTCGGCCGCTCGCCCGATCACGTCGCCTCTTTCGTCACCGGCATGGTGATCAAGCCCGACGCGCTGCCGGCACCCTGTGCGCACGCCGACAATCTCATTCGGTATTACCGCCACATCCGGGACAACGACGTCTACGTCGTCTACGCCGTGTTGCCGCCGCAGGCGGCGCGCAATCCGGAATTCTATCAGCGGCAGAACCTTCCGGTGCCGACGCTGCGGGTGGTGCGGGAAGAAGACGACGGCGTCGTGATCTCGGGCATGAAGATGCTCGCGA
>WNFF01003288.1_pt2 | contig 15940 bp, 18 predicted proteins | sample 5400441 | NCBI WGS metagenome assembly WNFF01 (sample SAMN13153345, study PRJNA577476) | soil metagenome | isolation source: 120 cm saprolite under Douglas fir tree site 2 hole 3 replicate 1 | place: USA:California | collected 2015-04-18 | reverse complement strand
TTCTCAAGCACCTCGGAAACTTGTGGCGTCATCGGTGGCATGAGCACCTCGTTGTGCTCATTGTATCGCAGGCTGCAAAGCTGCCAGCCTCGGTGCAAGGGCCGCACGTCGCGCTACGAAAAATACCGTGAAGCCTGGATGACTTTCGCCCTTCACACCCGTCCAACCGCAAACGTCGGTTAGCCCCACCGCCTCTACCGCACAGGCGACAGGGTTTCGATTGAGGTAGACTTGGGGGCTGTTAGAGCGGCTCGGTAGGAGCAGCACATGCTTCAGAGGTTTTTCACCGGCGTTCTCCTCTTCTTCTTCATTACGATTGCGGCTTGCGCTGCACTTCGAGCCCAGGGTCCGCCCCCGCCCCAGATAGCGACCCAGGAGCAACTCACGGTCCGCGTTGTCTTCGAGGACGATACTCCCGTACCCGCCGACATTCGCGTTGAATTATTGAGTACTTACGGTAGTGGCGTAGACAGTCGTGTAACTGATACTTCTGGTACGGTCCATTTCACTGAGTTGACCCCCTCCAGTTATAAGGTGCGCATTAGCGGCTCCGGAATCGTTACCACCGAAAGTGGCCCAATCGAGTTGACCAACTCTGGGCCCAACGTTACACAATTTTTCCAGGTGAAGCGAACGGCATTTACAACCGACCTGTCATCCCTTGCGCCGATAGACGCGAGCATTCCTCCTGAGGCCAGAAAAGAGTTCGACAAAGCCACTGAGAAAATGGCCCAAAAAAATTGGACCGAGGCCAAAACTCATTTCGACCGGGCGATCGCAATCTATCCTAAGTATGCTCTGGCGCATAGCAACTTGGGTCTGGTGTATGTGAACTTAAAAGACGGCGAGAAGGCGGTGGCATCGTTTCGCACGGCCGCGCAATTGGATGACAGTCTCCAGCAGGCCAATTTGTACCTCGGCCAGTTTTACTATGACAACAAAGATTACAAGCAGGCGGAACCGTACTTGCTTCACGCCAGCAGCGCCACGCCTCGAAACCCACAAATCCTTACGGCTCTCGCCAATACACAACTGAAAAACGGTGAATCCGAGCAGGCTCTCGCCAATGCGCAAAAGGTGCATTCATTACCCGACCACAAGAAGTTTGCCAGCGCCCATCTGATCGCTGCGCAAGTCCTGAGCGACCGCGGGGAAAACCGGCGGGCGCAGGAAGAATACCGCCAGTTCCTGCAAGAGGATCCCGACTCTCCGATCGCAGGCCGCGTCAAGGACGTTCTCTCGAAATTGGACACTGGGTCTAGATGATTCTGGCCGGTGCGCCGCCCCTGCTGCTGCTTCTCCACAGGACTCGCTTTGTATCGCCCCTTTTCGCCGATCTGACGCAGTTTTCTAATAATAATGCCGGTTTGTTCGTTCAACTGTAAGTTGATGCAACTAAATAGGGTGAGAATTCGTTTAAGGATGCTAGTTTGAGGTTGCGATGTGGAAAATCGCCGATATTGACCGAAAAATACAGTATCTCCCTGATGGCGAAGTCCTGGCGGATTCATTTACATATACTTCAGCCCCAACGCGAAGGAGACGGAAGGCAGGTGCCGGTTGTACCTCCCCTTTATCCGGTGCCTGCCGCCTCCCTTAGGTGGCTGAACCCGTTGCCCTCTCAGCGAATGTTCAAGTAATTCCTCCGGCATTTCCGAATTCCATTCAATGCGATTTAACCATCACGGTTCGGTGGGCGGTCTTGTCTGGAGATTTGAGGAATGGGCGAAGCCGGCCAACGCGGGGATCGGAGGGGTCTAACTAGGCAAGGGCTTCGCCCTTGATATCCCTCAGGGACTCAGCAATTAGGAATGCCCACAGAAAGCGTTCATAAAGCTATGCTCCTGGTATCTCACCACACAGGAGTTCGCCATGAACGCTTTCTACGAGCATCACCAGGATAGCATTCGTTTCGGGTATCGCTGCTTTGACCGGATTTTGCTCAACGGGCTCATCCAACCCTTCCAGCAACCCGAACGCGTGATCGGATTCTTCGGCACCTATCGGAATCAATACCCGGTCAGCCGAGACGTGCTGCATAAAATCGCCGAGCAATTTCAGAATTGGGTGAAGAACCGAGCGGAGAAATGGGATGTCCCCATCCTAGAAGCTCCCGAAGGTCGACGCGATGAGTTTGTCGAGCCCTATTTCCGCCGTGCTAAGCCCGACCAGGTGGTGGTCATTCTGAAGGCACGCGAACCGGCACGGATCCTGATCGCCATCGGGAACAAGAAGGACAATCGCTGGCATCTCCAACTGGCCCAGCGCTGGATCGTGCAATACAACTTCTACCTCCACGATCACAACTGGGGGCGGATGTTCGTTCGCATGAGTCCCTACTTCCCCTTCTCTGCACGTCTCTGTCTCAACCAGCACCATTGGCTGGCCCATCGCCTGCGACAGGAGAGAATCGATTTCCAGCAAACTACCAACGCCTTCTTGCGCTGCCGCGACCCCAAGCGGCTCCAAGAACTGGCGGATTCGCTATCCGTACACGATCTGTTGGCCTGCGGCCGCAAGTGGCTGAACTCCTTCACTCCCTTTTTTACCGAAACCGAGCGCAAACAAGCCGGTTGTCAGCATCGCCTATTCTTTGCTCAAGTAGAGTATTGCGACAACCTCATCTTCCATCGACGGGCTGCACTCGATGAACTGGCCCAACTTCAGCCCAAGCTTTCCGGCATCGTCGACCGCTACCTGGAGGTTCAGCAGGACATCCTAGAGACCTTCGTGGATCGCGGCCAGCTCCGCCAGCTCAGCCAACCCACTCTCCTGCCCAACGGCAAACGCATTCCCGGCTTGAAACTCGACCATCCTCGCCAGCTGGCTCTGATGCATGCTTTGCTACGCTTCTCCCATATCGCCGCCGGCAACACTTTCACCACCGCAGAACTGTACCCCTAAACCGCCGAGGCCCTGGGTTGCCCCACCGCTGACTACCGCCTCTCCGCCTTGCGCTACGATCTGTCCAAGCTGAGAGCCAAGGGTCTGGTGGAAAAGATTCCCCACTCCCGGCGCTACCAGCTCTTACCCAATGGCTATCGCATCTGCCTGGTTTTTCTGAAATTGTTTGAAAGGATCTACGCGCCGCTCACCGCCGGATTGCTCCGGCCTTTTCCGGCACACAACAAACTACACCACCAACGTCTCTCTCAGCTCGACAGCCTCTACCAACGCGTCGTCCACGCTCTTGACGATCTCGTTCAGGCCGTCGGTCTCAAAGCTGCCTGATTACCGATGCAACGAAAACAAAATCTCCGTTACCCTATACATAAGCGACTAATTACCGCGGGACTCCGAGTCAGACCTGGCCGGGAAAAACGTGCCGCCATGCAAAACTGACCTGACTGCGTCCAGCAAGTCCCGGGCCGCTTCGCTCTTGGCGACGGCACCGCGGATGCTCCCGGTCTTGAATCGCCCAACTACATCCTCGGAAAGGTGCAGGGAAAACATGATCACCGGAATCTCGGGGCGCTGCGACGCGATTTTTGCCGCAGCTTCCAGGCCATTCATCTCAGGCATGGTGATGTCCATGATGATGATGTCGGGCGAGGACAACAGCGCCATCTCGACCGCTTCCCGTCCGGTCTTGGCTTCTGCGTAGACGGACCATGCGGGAACCGATTCCAGCAGATTGCGGATTCCCAGGCGCATCACTTCGTGGTCGTCGGCCACCAGAATTCGTATTGGCCTGGACTCCTTGCTGAAAGGGTCGGCGACAGACATAGCAATAGAACTCATAGAATACACACTGGAGGACCGCCGGAAAGCGCTCTGGCGTGCAACCTAAAGTCCCACAGCGCTGGGAAACCCGCTTGACGGTGATTCAAATCAGGACCTTCCGCTCTCCCGAATAGCCACAACCGTTCTGGAGCGCAAGCGAGAAAGGCGAGTCTAACTTCCCTCGCCGGAGGCCTGCAATACAGAGAATCCTGTAGTTACACCGCAAGAGGCGGGACAAGAATCAAGAGGCGGGACAAGAATAAAGGGCCTCCAAGTTCGGAGGCCCCTTCCCAGGGAAGCGCATTGCAAGTTGTGTGCTGCGAGCTGCGATCAGGCTACGCTTGGCTTATTGGGACGAGCCCTGCACCGGCGTCGCGGGCGCGCTTACGCTCCCCTGCTCCTTAACCAGGGACGAGTACTTGCGCACTGCGGAGAGAAATGGTTCGCTGCCGTCCGGCGGAGCGACTTTGCCGCCCAGGATCTCCGCAAAGGGGACCATTTTCCCATACAAGAGTCGGGTGTCATCCTGGTCCTGTGCGATTCGCGAACCGCTGAGGTCGATGCCAGCAAAAATGCCGCGGGCCCGAGAATACGTTAGTACTTCGGCTTTCATCTTCCAGTCGGTATCGGCTGCAGCTTCTCTTCCAACCGGGCCGGCCGCGGCCGAGGCGTCGGCGCCAACCTTGAATTTGCTGGAAAGCAGCGCGTCCATGCCTTTCTGATTCATGACGATCATGACCAGATCAATTGCTTGTCCGCCAATCTGAAGGCCCCAACTGCCGCCGGTAATGGAGAATGGGGCAGGAGCACTCCAACCCTGCGCAGTTCGGCAGGTGGCTACGCCCTTGCCGTGATTACCGCCAAAGCCGATGGCGATTTTCACCATCGAAGGAACCACGGCGATGCACTCTGCGTCAGCCATGATCTTGTCGGGAACTGCCTTGTCTTTCACTGCCATGATTTCGTTCAGAACGTCAGCGGCATTTCGAATTCGCTTCTGAACCTCTGATTGATCTTTGTCATCGGCCGCCCAGCCGAGATTTGAGAAAAGCAGTAGCGAAGCGCTCAGAGCTAGAAGGATGCTGGTAAGTGTTTTGGTTTGTGGTTTCATGTCTTCTCGATCCCTTCTCTTGTGCATCGACAGCACAGTGAACATTTTTAAAACAGTCCGTGTCTAATCGACTGTCCGGCTTTCTTTTACGGACACGAGATTTTTCGGTCAAGAGCCAATTGCCGCACCTTCCGGCACCATGGAAAAAACTGGCGGCCGAAAAGCAAACTCGGCCGCTTCCGAACCCATCGCATTTCGCTCCGGGCGACGGCCCCCTGCCGGATTAGTGGCCCGGGTTTCCTGCTCCCGCACCAGCAGTTCTCGAATGCGTAGTTTAGCCTTATGCAACTGAGATTTCGAATTACCGACGGAACATTTCAGCAGTTCCGCGATTTCCTGATGCTCGTAGCCTTCTACTTCATGGAGTAAGAAAATCGTACGGTACCCGGCAGGGAGTTCAGTGATGGCGCGCGCCAGCGCAATGCGATCCACGCATCCCGCTAGGCGATCGTCCCGGCTGCCATATTCCCGGCGCACCGTCTTCGCGTCCTGGCTTAGCGGCTCGTCAAGCGAAATCTGCCGCAGATTTTTTTTTCTGAAGTACATCAGGACCGTATTGACCGCGATCCGGTAGAGCCAGGTGGAAAGAGCGGAATCGCCACGAAATGTCTCAAGCTTGCGGAACACCTGCAGGAATGCGTCTTGCGTCAGGTCCTCAGCCTCAGCGGTGTTGTTCGTCATGCGCAGGCAGACCGAATAAATTCTGGCCTTGTGTCTATGAAACAGAGCTCCGAAAGCGTCAGAGTCGCCTCGCTGTGCCCGCTTTATCAAATGCAGATCGGAATCAAATTGCGCTGTGGATTTAGCTTCGTTGGTGGCCACTTGTTTCTCCTTTTGAAACGTGCATTTTGTGCGCTGCCAACGAAGTGGCTATGCCGCAAACTCTGAATGGAGACTAAAGTGGTGGCTGCTAATGGTCTATCCGGTGAGGTCTGTATGCGTCCAAATGGATTGCTGTACCCGCTAACTCGCTGAAAAAGCTATTCGATTCCCTGGACCACATGCACAATATTGTTGCGCACCGCATACAGCACTAAATCGCTGACCGAGTGGAGCTGCAGCTTGCGCATGATGTTCGAGCGGTGAGTTTCCGCGGTCTTGACACTCAATCCCAAGGCAACCGCGACTTCCTTGGTGCTCTTTCCTTCGGCGAGCAGCTGCACAATCTCGCGCTCGCGCGGGGTCAAGCGGTTTCGTCCCGGAGTAGGAATTGCTCCCGGCGTATCTGCCTTCAAGAAACCATCCAGCACCATGGATGCTACCTTGGAAGTGAAATAGGTCTTGTCGTGACGCAGAGCATCCACCGCCGCCACCAGATCGCGAGCTGCATCCGATTTCAACAGAAAGCCGCGAGCGCCGGCATTCAAGACTTCGCGAACCACCTGGTCGGAATCATGCAGAGTCAGAATCAACACTCGCGCCTGCGGGTTCGTTTTCAGGATCTGGCGGGTGGCTTCCAGGCCGTTCAGATTCGGCATTCCGATGTCAAGAATCACGACGTCGGGCTTGAGTTGAAGCGTCTTATCTACGGCTTGCCGGCCCTCGGACGCTTCTCCGCAAACCTGCCAATCCGGTTGCGCCTGCAACAATGCAACCAGGCCTTTGCGGACTACCTCATGATCATCTGCAACCAAGATCCGAAAGACTCCCATAATGACCTCCACACAAACCAGGCGAACAATACCAACCTAGACACCCGATGAAAGCTACCGTAACAGCACTAATCGTGCCAAACCCTTAACTCCTGTACTGTAAACCATCGAGACGCCAAAATCGCGACACCGCCATGTAAATCTTACCGAAGGCCGGGTAGGGTTCACGTTTTCAAGGGATGGGAGCTGTCTTGCGACCTCAGCATTCTCTCGCATTCAGGTTGTCTCGCTGGATGGTTGAGAAGTCGTTGAGGGGGGAGTCGCGCTCCTGGAGAGGGACCAGCTTCAGTCCACGCACCGGCTCGAGCACCAGAGTTAAGGTTGAGGCGCAGCTTCCACAAAGCCAGAAGTGCACCGTTTCGCGCAGCGGTTTTTCATCAAACGGAGCGATCGCCTCGTCGGTGGCCGCCAGCGAAATCGAAATTATTTCGAATTGAAACAACCTGCCCTCGGACAGCGAGTGCAACGGAAGATTGCAGTCCTCATTTATGCAGCGCGCCATAGTTTGCTTCCGATTGAATAGTTCTCAAGCAGCTAATTATCAATATTCCGCAAGAGCCCGTCGCCGAGACCTTACCGCCCGCGAGAACACTTTCCAATACAGTGTGGACTGTATTTTCCGCGCAGGCATCTCTGGTTAAACTCACCATTCTTCTCGGATCCCGATATGCGCTTCGCCGAGCCATGTCCTAGAACTGGTTATCTCAGTGATTTTGGGATTGTTGTCGGATTCCGCCCGGACGAGACGGCTCTGTGGCGCGACTTGATACCCAACTGCCGGACCTTCCAGGCTGTTGATTTCGGACGCGTAAGGGGCGGCGGGAAGGGAACCTGGGTTCATACCGCCCTAAATTTGGAATCCGTTGGCGCTGGAATGTCGTCTGTTATAATAGACAGGAATTACAGGTAAAGGAGAACCATGGCCACAACCACCGCTACCCCCGAGATTACGCCCCAGGAGACCAAAAAGGCTCCAGTTACGCTGACCCCGACTGCAGTCGCTAAGGTCAAGGAAATCATGGGACAGCAGAATCCCGTGCCCGCTGGGTTGCGCGTGGGAGTGGTTGGCGGAGGTTGCTCCGGCTTCTCCTACTCGATGTCGTTCGAGAACGCCTCTGGTCTTATGGACAAGGTATTCGACATGGAGGGCTTGAAGGTTTACGTGGATGCGACCTCGCTGACTTATCTGAATGGTTGCACCGTGGACTACATTGAGACCCTGGAAGGCGCCGGTTTCAAGTTCGACAACCCGCAAGTAAAGAGCACCTGTGGTTGCGGATCGTCCTTCAGCGTGTAATACCAGGCTTTGGGGCTTCAGGCTCTAGTCTTCAGGAAAATATAAAGGCCCCTCATCGAGGGGCTTTGTTTTTATCGCTGATACCTGAACTCCAGTCGCGAAAACGCCAGGAAAAGCATCACCAACGGAAGAGGGCGTGGGAGCTAAAGCCCAAAGCCCGAAGCCCTGCTCTACTGATCTGGCGGCTGGGGATTGGGCTGTAATGGAGTTGGAGTACTTCCTGGCCCCTGCTGACTCGGCCCAGGACCCGGATTCTGACCCGGCGTGCCCTGGGTGCCACTCGCCGGAGTTAGGGGTACGGCTCCCTTCAAGGGCGGCTGATTTGGCGTCATCAGCAGCCCGCCACGGTCCGAGGTGGGGTCATAAATAAACTGCCACTGGTTGTAGTGATCCTTCTTGTTGAACTCGCGGATGGTTTTGTCTTTACTTGTGCTTGCGACCCCGACGATGGCTCCGCCCCCAAAGGTCTGCGCTCCTCCAGGTCCGGATCCGATTGATTGTGTCTGGCCGGGTCGCGCCGATTGGGCTGCGGGTTGCGCCCCCGCGACCCCCGGCGCCGCCTGATCTGCGGGCTGGCCACCACCACTCCCGTTTTGCCCGCCCGCATCCTGGGACGCGGCCTGATCTGCGGGCGAGGTACCGCCTTGGTTGGCGGTCTGAAATTGGACTGGAGGCGGGTTCTGTAGGCCTACGCTGACGGTCGGTCCAGCACCGCCCGGCGCCGCCGCGGAGGGGTTCAAACCACCTGTCGGCAGTCCGGCTCCAGGGACGCCCCCAACAAACGACATCTGCACGTCAGTCATGTGCAGAGGCTTGAAGTCTTTACCCGTGATTGGGTCTTTGTAGCGCTTGCGCAGAGACCGGTAGTTATTGGTGTTCTCGAGGTCTTCAATGCGATGCGGGTAGCGGCCAAATTTCTTGAAGTAATGGCGGACCGCGCGCGAATACTGCACTCCGCGGTGAATCAACTCTTCCTCGCGGTCGCGTTTAATCTGGGACTCAATGTTCTCTACCATCGCCAGCATCCCAATCGTAAGCAAGGCGACGAACAGCATCAGCGTGAGCAAGATGTAACCGTGCTCGTTGCGCGGACGGTGTGGGAAACCACTTCTCATAGCTGAATCAGATCACCAGATGACCCGATCATCAGGTCACCCGATTTTTCTCACCCTTGTGTCAGCGGAATACTCTGCCGATTGTTGCTCAACACATCCAGAATCTCCACTGCGTTCGGAGAGATGCGAACCACTTTATACCGGCGATCCACAATGTCTCCTTCTTTAGCGATGAAAACGTCCTCGCCCTGGGAGAGAAAAATACGCTTGGCCTCGCCCGGCTTGCTGATGGCGAATCCATAAAACTTCAAATCAATGGGCGGCAGAGGCGGAGGCGGTGGGGGCAATTGTGGTCCTACGGCTCGATGATCGGTCGCGACCGGGGCCTTGGGGGTGGGAATCTCTATGAATGCGCGGAAAACGTCGCGCCCAGTACCCTCGTATTTCGTCTCTTCGCTGGCCTTCAGTAGGTCAAAACGCAACGTCGGATCCAGAGAACGTGCGCCCGCCGGTTTCTTGGCGCTACTGTGGCCTTTCGTGGTTCGTTGTGGGGCCAGCGTTTCTGCCGGCGCGGGAGCAATCGTGGCTGGCGGAGCAGCTGCGCTCGACGACCCGCCTCCCAACGACCCGACAAAGCGCGCTCCCAGCACCACCGCTACGGCCAGAAGCACGACTGCGGTCATCAATGTCGTCCGGTTTTCTGCGCCCAGTTTCACTACAGCGCCCTCAAGTAAGTTTCCACTTTGATCTGCAACTTCACCACCCCGTTCTGCTCACTTCCCAACTCCAGACTGTCCACGATGAAAAAGAGCCGGTTACGCTCCAGAGCATTGATGAAGCGGACCAGTTGCAAATAGTTGCCCGAGAGATCGGCCTCAATTTCGACCCGCTGCAGTCCTTCCACGTCTGAATCTTTGTGGGTGTACCGTTCAGCGGACATTCTCACACCGGTCTGCGACGCCAATTTACCCAGGTCCGCCGCTATTGACGAATCTTCCGCCGGAAAGCGGTCGTGGTAAAAGTCTTCAATCTGGCGCTGCGCGAGCGGGATCTTCTTGTCCAGGCCACGCCAAGGGGCCGACTCGCGCGACTTCAGTTGCAGCCAACTCTGTTGCAATTCCTGCTGCCGCTGGTCCGCGGAACCGGCCAGTGGTGTCATCAGCATGGCAACTGCAGCCACATCCGCCAACGCCAACGCGGCAATTGCGAACTTCACGCGGTTCCGCATTTTTCGAAGATCGGGCATTAGTTCATGCCTCCACTCGCCTCGGTGGCTTCTGCGGACGGAATATATAGAGCGCTGATATCGAAGTGCACCCGGTCGCCATTGGACGGCTCAGTCTCCGACCTTTCGGATTCAATCTGTGTCTGCTTGAAGCGCTTCGACCCTTCCATTTTTCGGACCAGATCCAGCGCTTGTTCTCGCGATTCGCCGGCGACAATCAACTTGATTTCCAAGTTGTTGTCCTTTGACATGTCGGGATGAATCGACACCACATGCAGGTGAGCCGGCATTACTCGTTCCAGGTCCTCGAAGACCTTGGTCCAGGAGAATGCCTTGCGCAGAAACAGGTCATTCAGAAAACGCGAGCGGTCTCGCACCACGCGGTTCTCGGGACGGCTGAGCATGGCTTCAGCGTTGGATTTTTCCGCGTCATAAGCAGCGAGCTGACGTTGCAGGTCGGCCATTTTGGCGCGCTCGCGGCTGGCCTGGAGGAACCCGCTGACTGCAAGGTACCCGAGCAGCAAAGTCAACAGCGCCAACAATGCCAGTCCGGTTCCCCAGTAGGTCCAAAAGCGCCGGGAATCCTCGTAAGGCCGGGTCGCGAGATTGATGTCGATTCGCAAAGTTTTTCAGTAATCGGAAACCGTCAGTAATCAAAAGATCGGCACATTCAGGAAAGCAATGCGCCAACCACTCCTGCCATTCTCCACTTGGGAATGGAACCGCCACCCAATCCCAGTTGCGATGCTTTTACCAGCTCCCGCACTTCCGCTCCAGTTTGCGAGTGCAACGCCGGGGACGCATCGTCCATATCGGAAACCCCGGCCACAAAAATCTGTTGAATATCGGTGCTGTAAGTATCTTGAAAAAATACCACTGAGGGATACACATCTTCAGCTAGTTGTTCGCCGCTGATAGCCACGCCGCGCGTATTCTCGAGCGTACGGAAGAGCAAAAGCTGCTGATTATCCAGAATCGCGATGCTGGTAGTGCGCACGTCCACTTTCACCACCAGCGTAGCCTTCTCGGCCGGGGCACCGCCCAACGCGGCGAGCATCGAGGGCAAAACCACACCGGGACTGAATCCGGCCTCAACGAAAGCGGTTTCGTAGTCTTCCAGCACGCTGTTCAAAACGACCGCCGCCACCACTCGCATTCCCGCCGGCGACGTCTGCGCCTGATAGGACACCTTGGCCTTGTCCACATCAAACGGCAGCGACTTGCGGAGACGAAAACGCACCACGCTTTCGGCTTCTTCAGGCTTGGTTGGCAGAGTCTCAAAATCGAGCAGCACCACGCGTACCGATGCGTCCGGAAGTACTGCAACCAGGTCGTGAGCTCGGCCACCAACGCTCTCCAGGGCCTCGCGCAGGGCATTCACCACCGACTTCCGTTCGCGAAGATTGTTCTCCGTCAGGTCAGGCACTACACAGCCGGGCGCCAGTTCGCTGGTGGAGCACAGTTCGAGCACTTGCCCGGACTCCGAGGCGCGTGCAGCAATCACCCGGTCAGGAGCAATCTCGCAGGCCAGAGTCGGTCTGGCGGAATGGTTAGTGCGGGTCATTTGAAAATGAAAACAGTTGTCAGTGGCCAGTGGGCAGTGATCAGTATTAACTTCCTGGCGTCGCGGTCACTGACCACTAGCCACTGATCACTGACCATTGCATTATCGCATCGTCTCAATAAATGTGACCTTGTTGATTTCCTTCAGCGTGGTCATGCCGTTGCGAACTTTATCCAGCGCGGATTCGCGCAGGAATCGCATGCCTTCTTCGCGCGCGGCGCGGCGGATTTCCGACGTCGGCTTCTTGGCCAGAATCATCTCGCGAATCCGGTCGCTCAAGTCAAGCAGTTCGTGGATTGCCGTCCGGCCGCGGAACCCGGTGCCGGCACACTCAATGCAGCCCTGGCCTTCATAGAACGGGACTTTCCCCCACTGCGCCGGATCGAGACCGCTGGCCTCGAGCACGTCGGCAGGATAGTGCACTACCGTACGGCAGGTGTTGCAGATCAGCCGCACCAGTCGCTGCGCCAGAATGCAGTTCAGCGCGGAAACAAAGTTGTAGGGTTCCACACCCATATTCAGGAAACGCCCCAACACGTCCACCACGTTGTTGGCGTGGACGGTGGTGAACACCAGGTGTCCGGTGAGCGCTGACTGAATGGCGATCTGCGCGGTTTCGTTATCGCGGATTTCGCCTACCATGATCTTGTCGGGATCGTGCCGCAGAATCGATCGCAGGCCGCGCGCAAAGGTCAACCCTTTTTTCTCATTGACCGGAATCTGGGTGATCCCGCGAATCTGGTACTCGACCGGGTCTTCGATGGTGATGATTTTGTCTTCGTCGGTCTTGATCTCGTTGATCGCGGCGTAAAGCGTGGTGGTCTTGCCGCTGCCGGTGGGTCCGGTGACCAGCACCATGCCGTAAGGCTCGGCGATGTAGCGCCGGAATTCCCGCAGGTCGTCCTCGTCAAAACCGACTACGTCGAGTGTCAACGAGCGGAACTTCTCGCTCATCGACTCTTTATCGAGCACGCGGAGCACCGCGTCTTCGCCATGGATCGAAGGCATGATCGAAACACGAAAATCAATGGGCCGCTCGGGCTGGCCATACTTCACCCGGAAGCGGCCATCCTGCGGCACCCGGCGCTCGGAAATGTCCAGTTCGCTCATGACCTTAATGCGCGAAATAATCGTCGAATGGTGTTCTTTGGCGATGGGCGGCATAGCTTGCGTAAGCACGCCGTCAATGCGGAACTTGATGGCGACGGAGTCGTCGCGAGTTTCAATATGAATATCGCTGGCCCGCCTCTGTAACGCGGTGAAGATAGTCGTGTCCACGAGCCGGATGATGGGGCTCATGTCCCCTTGCGCCGTCAGCTTATCAATCGAAATGCTTTCGTCGCCGCCTTCTTCTTCACGAACTACGTCGAGGGTAAAGCCTTCGCTAGCGTCTTCCAGGACGCGCTTCGATTGTTCAGTCTTCTTGAGGATTTCGGTGATCTGCGCCAAGGTCGCGACCTTGGTGACGATCCGCTTGCCCAATAGCAGGCTGATTTCGTCAATCATCATCAACTGGCTGGGATCAGCGATGGCAATCGCCAGCCGCCCATCATTTGTCTCTTCCAGCGGGACGAAGTTGTAACTGAACATCAGGCGCGGCGGGATCTTGGTGAACAGATCGTGGTGCAGTTGAAAATCATGCAAGTCCACGAACTCGCAGCGGTAGCGCCGCGCAATGTCCTTGGCGTGCTCCAGTTCAGAGGAATGGGTGCCGGTAGAAGCCTGGCCGTTTCCACCCACGAAGACCGATTTCTTTTCTACCTTCTCTACTTTTTCTGCCATGCTTCCCATTTCAACCTGCCTCTACATGTCAATGTATGGTTGCACCCAGACTGAATATCGGCAGGTACAGCGAGATCAGTACTAACCCCACAAAAACCGCCATAATAATGAGGATAACCGGCTCAATCAGGGCCATTGCTGCTCCCAGAGCGGTTTGTACGTCTTCCTCGTAGAACTCCGCCACTGAGTTGAGCATGGCCGGCAACGCGCCGGTAGATTCGCCCACCTCAATCATCTCCACTGACAGCTCGGGGAACATCTTCTGCTCTTCGAGGCTACGCGCCAGGGTTTGTCCTTCGCGTACCCTTACCGCCGCGTCGCGCACTCCGTTGAGAATCTTCCTGCTGCTCATGGACGCTCCCGCGGTTTCGAGGCACATCACTAGGGGCATACCTCCGGTCAGCAGGGTAGAGAGCATGCGCGAGAACGTCGCCACTTGGTACTTCAAAAAGATGTCGCCCACAACCGGCGTCCTCAGGGTCGCGCTGTCAATCTGCTCAGCACCGCGGTCGGTCGCCTTCCAGCGGTAAACCAAAAACACCGCCACCACCAGCACCACTGCGGCGATAGGGGCATAGCGCTGGGCGTGGGTGCCTACGTCGAGCATAAACAGCGTGATTGCCGGCAGCTGTGCGTGCAGGTCTTCATATAACTTCGCAAACTGCGGGACCACATAGATCATCAGGAAAATGAACATGCACGAAACCATGGTGATCAGCAGTGCCGGATAGACCAAGGACACAATCAGTTTCTTCTTAAATGTCAGCCCCATGCGCTGCAAGTTGATGTAGCGGGCCAGCACTTCGTCCATGCTTCCGCTCTTTTCTCCCGCCATCAGTGTTGTGGTGTAGATCTTGGGGAAAACGTTCTGGGCGGAAAAGGCCTCGGACAACAACTCTCCGCCTTTCACCCTTTCGCGAACATTCTGCAGCAGAGAACGGAAATAACCGTCCTTCTGGCGCTTAATGAGCAGATCAAGCGATCCCAAGACAGGCAGCCCCGCCTTCAGAAGCGTCAGCATCTGCTGATTAAAGACGAGAAATGTGCTCTGCTTTACTTTTTTGCGCCGCCCCCCGCCTCCGATCAGAAGGCCTTTGGGCTTGACCCAATAGACCAGGAAGCCCTGTTGCGCAAAGCGCTCCCTGACCTCGGCTTCGGAATAGCCGTTTTCCACCTGTTGCGTCAGGCGACCGCGCTCGTCGGCGACTTTGACTAAAAACTCAGCCATCGTTCTCTCGAAATATCTCTGGAAAGACCCTCAAAACACTCGGCTGTCCACCCCAGTCTAACATCGCGAAATACCCCGTTTACCGTCACTTAACACTTTGGTGTATCCAGAGTAACGGTGGTCAAAGGGCCGTGCAGGCTACTGTCCGGACTCTTCCTGTATGACCTCGCTGCCTGCCGGGGCGGAGAAGCGGAACTTGGCGTCCGGCAGCTCCAGATTCTCCTTCAAGTCTTTGAAGCGGTATTCGGTGATCGAATCATCCAACCCATGAATTAGGATGCGCACAATCTGGTGGTCCGGCGTTATCTCCAGTAAAACCTGGCTGACCCGGTCTTCCAATCCTCGCGGGACACCCCGTAACATGGAGTCCTCCGCCTTCCATGCCTGCACGTCCGGCGCAAACGACAGCACATTTAACTCCTTCTCCAACTTGCTCTTACCTAACAAGAATGCAAGTGGAGAGCGAAGGTCATCCAGGTTCCGCATGGATGATTTTCGAACCTGTTTCTCGGCCGGAAGGTACAACCATGCGTCCTTGCCGTCGCCCACAAACAGTTTCTCTTCTGGAGAACGATACTCCCAACGCATCTTGCCGGGTTTTTTTAGCCACAGCGTGCCCGACTCGACCCGCTCCATCCCCGAGCCCTGGTAGATCTCGGTAAATTCCGCCTGCAGCGAACGCAGGTGGTTGTAGTGCTCATCCACCGCCTGGGCCAGGGTATGGATGTTGGGCAGGGCTGCGACCGAGGTCGTAGCTAGGAGGATCGCTAAGGCAAGGGTAATCCGACGAAATCGGGCCTGAGGTCTCATACTGGCGGGAATCTTCCGGCGGAATTCGCCGCGATTCGATTGTACTCGAACCTTATCCGGAACCCCTTATATCGCGCTGCCGAAGACTGAGTATTGATGCGTCCCGTTGATCCGAGTGAGCGAGGAACAGGCCCCGACACTTTCCTCGAAAACCGGATTTACGTAGATCACGTACGTCGCCCGCGGGTACTCGCGCAGCGAAGTATCGAGGTTTATCAGCAGCTTCTTGAGTCCGGCCTCCGGCAAGGGATTGAACAGGAAAATCACAACCGGTGCAGCCGGGAACACGAATTCCGTCGCATCCTCGCAGACCGACCGAATCTCGCCGCAAGGCCGCTTCTCGCTGGCGAACCTACGTATGTTTTCCTCAGCCACGGAGTTCAGTTCCGGTATCAGTTCGACGCCCACGATCCGGCGGAATGGATACTCCGCGGCCAGAAGCAGAGCTCGCCCTTTGCCCGACCCAATGTCGAGAAAAGTAAACTCCCTGAAA
>WNFF01002851.1_pt1 | contig 15943 bp, 10 predicted proteins | sample 5400441 | NCBI WGS metagenome assembly WNFF01 (sample SAMN13153345, study PRJNA577476) | soil metagenome | isolation source: 120 cm saprolite under Douglas fir tree site 2 hole 3 replicate 1 | place: USA:California | collected 2015-04-18 | reverse complement strand
AACGCCCGGCCCACCGTCAGCGCAGACCAGAAAAATGCGGGCATCATGGAGGCCATCGCCGCTCCGCGCGATCCCAGCCGCGAAACGTAGGAGCCGATCCATCCCCCCACCGCCGTTTCCACTCCCGGATAAAGCAAGAACACGGCCGCGAAAAGCCAGATCGCCGGACTCTTCGCCATCGCGCGCCAGGATGATGATGACGCCGACGATTCCGCAGACTTCACCGCCGCGGCGGGAAAAGGCAAATTGCGCATGGCCAACGCCAGCAATAGAAGAAACAGCGCCACCGAGCCGAGAAAGAATGGCAGTAATTTATGAGCCGCAGTCCACGCCACCATCAGCGAGCAGAACACCGCACCGACGCCCCAGAAAAAATTCAGCAGGCTCACCGCGCTCGCTCTCGAACTATCGCGCGAACTATCTCCCGAACTCGCGCCCGAACTCGCGCCCGAACCCGAACTGGCCCCAATCTCTGCAATCAGCAGATTGTCGGTAGGAATAATCAGCCCGAGCCCCAAACCATAAGTCGCCACCGAGGCCAACCCCAGCCAGAGCGATCCGATGTAGAGCGTTGCCACTCCGCACGCCATCAAGAGCAACCCCGACAAAAACGCCGGACGAAATCCCCAGCGTGCCAGCAGGACTCCCGAGAGTTGCACGCCCATCAGCATCGCCAGGAATTGCACCATAAACAGATTGCCCGCCTGAGTGTCATTCATCGCCCAGCGCGCAATCAGGATGGTCAGCATCGGGCCCAGCAGCGTGGTGAGAATGCCGGTGGGGAAAAAAGCAATCTGCCCGGCCAGGACAAGTCTCCGGTTCGATGATGATGACGACCGGTTCGATGATGACTGGGAAAGCTCGGCTTGAGGGCTCGCCATGCGGAAAGAGGATGTCCCGAACCTTGGTGCCGGGAACTTTCAGCATAACGCAACCGCCGCATCTTCAGAATAAAAGGAAGCGCCAGTGGTAAACTATAATTCCGCAACGCCGGGAGAGGTGGCCGAGAGGCTGAAGGCGGCGGTTTGCTAAACCGTTATAGGGTCTAACAACTCTATCGAGGGTTCGAATCCCTCCCTCTCCGCCATACGCCAAGAAGTCCAGCACGTTTGAGCATATCTTTCATTTCCCGCTGATAACAAGCGCTCACGTCGAGCGGACGCCCGACCGAGTTTGGGGAAATCGGGCCGGCCAGCGGATTACCGCACTTTAGACGATGCGGCAAGCCGTTGGGCAAGTTGTGGAATGACCGGATCGGGAGTTTTCGATTTCGCAGTTTTAGGATCACCGACTGTGCCGCGGCTTGGCATGACGGCCCTTGCTCTCTGCCCAAGAAGAAGGGGCTTGCTTCTCAGCTTTGGAGCAGGCCCCCGGGAAAGCACGCTCCACTAGAAGCTGAGTTTCAGGCCGAACTGCATTTGACGCGCGTCCAAAGTTGCCCCGGCTCTGCCGAACAGCGAGTCGCGCGTATCATTATGTGATCCGGCGCTGCTAGTCGCCAGTATGAAGTTGGCACGGTTGAACATGTTGAAGGCCGCTGCGTCGAACCTCAGATTGAACCTTTCCGTCAGCTTGAAGGTCTTGGACAGGGTGTAGTCCGCTTCCCAGTTGCCCGGCCCCACAAATGTGTTGCGTCCCAGGTTACCGACGCAAGCCAGGCAGGGGGCCGTGAGAACGGGTAGATTAGTTTGGGAAGTCCCGCCAAACCAGCCATTTGCCCACGTCGAGCGGGTGAAAGTAGCGTGGGCAACAGTGCTGTCCGGACGCTCGTTCCTGCCGCGCGTTAGCAGGTAATCGCCACCCAGGTTTACGCAGTTATTACTGGTAACATCCAGGGCAGTGCAAGACTGAGAGTTGTCCGAGATCTCCTTCAAGTTGGCCGCTCCTGCGCGGAACGGTTCCCAGTGGGCGCCGGTCTGGAATTGCCAGATTCCGCTTAAGGACCAGCCGCCTGCGATCCATCCCGCTACTCCCTTCAGGCTCTGACCCGGCAACTGGTAGATGTGATTGATGACCAGTCGGTGGCGGATGTCGTAGATCGAGTTGCCTCGATCCAAGCCGGGATTGGTCGGATCGGTGGTGAAGCCTTCGCCCGCGGCCGCGGCGTTGGCAGTGGTGGAGCCGCTGTGCCAGGTCGAGCCGTCATCAATGGAATGGCTGTAGGTGTAGTTCACGTTCAGCAGCAAACCGTGGCTCAACTGGCGTTTCAGCGACGTCTGCAGGGAGTTGTAGTTGGAATTCACCACGTTTTCCCATGTGCGGAGGCGGCCGTAGTTCGGATTGGGCCGGTGACCGTATCCGGTAACCGTTTCACCGATGTTGTTAACAAAGGAGGCGCCGGCTGGCAAGAGCGCACCAGGCGCGCGGTTTATGTCTTCGGCTCGGAACAACTTGTGACCCGCTGTGCCCACGTAGTCCACCTCCAGCACCGTCTTCGGCATGATCTCGTGCTGAATGCTGAGGTAAAAGTTGTACACGTAGGGATCATCAACGCCCTGCGGGAGGATGATTCCTGTCAGCAGTGCCGTGTTTGGATTCTGGCCATACCAGCCATTGATATTGCCGGTTGCCTGCGCTCCAACACCCTGGTTGGGGTTCGTCGGCGGTCCAGAATAGATCGGAGCGACGCCGCCCGGCCCGAACTGCGCGCCTCCAGTCGGCGAGCAGCCCACACTCGGGGTGCAACTCGTGGGCCCCCAAACCACGGTTTTGTTATCTCCGCCCAGGAAGTTGAACACCTGGTTGAACGAATAGTAAGGCAGGTTCCAGCGGGAATTCGAGAGCGGGTTATACAGCGTGCCCTCATAGGCTATGCCAAAGCCGCCTCGCAACGAAGTCTTGCCGTTGCCAAACACATCCCAGGCAAAACCGACACGCGGGCCGAAATCCTTGTGTCGGCCCTTGCCCAGGGAAGAGGCTGGGGCGAAACCGCCCGGTCCACACACGCCAGCCAGAGTGTCCAGCGCCTGCTCCGCGGCCGTTGTGCATCCCGGACTCCCACCCGGAACGTTAGCGTTGATCAACTGCTGCAGGAGATTACTTCCCGGACCGGGGATGAACGTGGTTGCCGTGTTGGCCTCTTCGTTGTGCCGGACGTAGAGGTCATAGCGCAGTCCCAGTTGCAGGGTCAGGCGCTTCGTAACCTTCCAGTCGTCCTGGAAGTAAGCCCCGAGCTCAACGTTTCGCCAGTGCCGAACGTTGCTTTGCAGTTGCGCATTGGGGACCGTATCGCTTGACAGGAACTGCTGGATGGCCGACTTCGGGCAGGGTGCCGTGCAGATCCCCGGATCGACGCCGATGGCTACCCCATAGGGAGCGTCGGCCGCGAAGAAAATCGGATCGGTGAAGTAGTAAGAACCGCGAGCGACGCTGAACTGGCTGTTCTCGATATTGCGCCGGACATCCGCACCGATCTTCATGTTGTGGTTGCCGTGGCTGACCGAGACCATATCGGAGTAGCTGTAAATGTTGTCCTTGAAATACTGCGGGTAGCCGTTATAGGAACCGAATCCGACGGACGAGTCGTCAAAGGTGGCTTGGGGAACACCGGGAGTGTTGGTGCCAATCAGCGTAACCAGCTGCGTGTAACCGGCGCGGAATTCATTTAGGACGGTTGGGCTGAAGGTGTGAACCCACCCCAACTGGCCGTTGGGAGAACGCTGGATCACTGGGTTGGAGAATCCGCGGGTGCAAGCGGGGCTGCAAGGCCCGAAGTTGTCGTTTGACCGCGCCCAGTTGAAATTCGCGTTCAGGCGGTCGCTGGCGCGCCAGTTGTAGTCCACACGGGCCGCATACTCATTGCCGTTGAACAAGTTGCCGGTGGTCCGTGAGCTGAAGAGTGCGGCGCTCGACAACTGAAATGGCATCGCGGAATGGCCGGTGGAATCGCGTAAAATCGTGCCCGCCTGCGCAGTCAACGGAGTGCTGCAAGGCGCTCCCGTGAAGGTCAACTTAGTGGCGATGTCCACTGCTGGGACAACACCGAGGATGGACTGCATCCTCGTCGCAAGAGCAGCCGCCTGCGCGGCGCTGGCGCCCAACCCCGTTGAATAAGTGTCTGGGCACAGATAGTCCGCGTAGTTTGACAGGCCACTATCACTGACGGGATTCATGTTGTTGCAATTCACGCCTCCGCCCGTAGAACCGAGAATGTAGCAATCCGCGGTGAACAGCGGGGTTCCTGAAAGTGTCGGGGCAAACTTGCTGTAGAGGAGATTTGCCGTTGAGTTCACGCCGGTGTTCGTATCCGCCTGCGCTACCGCCTGCGCCCACTGTGGCGACTCCTCGGCAATGGACGAAGCCTGCGAGGTTATGAACCGGCTTCCCTGATAGGACAGGAAGAAGAACAGCTTGTCTTTGACGATCGGCCCGCCTACGGTAGCGCCGAACTGGTTCCAACGAAGCGGCGGCCGCGACGCGCCAACCTGGTTCAGGAAAAAGTTATTGGCGTCAGCATCGCTGTTCCGGAGGTATTCCCACGCGCTGCCATGGAGCGCATTGGTGCCCGATTTAGTCACCAAGTTGATGGTGCTGCCGGCGCTGTTTCCGTACTGTGCTGACATGTTCAGTCCCAACTGCTGGAATTCCTGGACCGTATCCTGTATCGGGATGTTGACCGGGCCGCCGCTGAGGTCCTTGTTCGAGACGCCGTTGACCAAGAATCCATTGAAGTCTTCGCGGACGCCGTTGACCACCGCACCGCCAGTGGTGTGGTTGTTCCCCGCTTCAAAATCCACGCCCTGCACGTTCACCGCGCCGGCGCTCAACGTCATCAGGTCGAACACGTTGCGGCCGTTCAACGCATAGTTGTTGATCTCAGTGGAACTCACCGTCGAATACAGCTTGGCATCTTCCGTTTGAACCGCGGTCTCCGCGCCAGTCACTTCGACCACTTCCGAGGCCTTACCGATCTGCAGCTTGAAGTCCACGTGCGCGATGACGCCGGCGTTCAGAACGACGTCGGTATTCGAAGTGGTCTTAAAGCCGGGCGCTTCCGCCGTCAGCTTGTAGGAGCCGATGGGCAGCTCTTTCGCAGTGTAGTTACCGCTTGAGTTAGTAGTCACCGAAACGCTCAGGTTGGTTGCCGCATTCGATACCGTGACCTTGGCGTTGGCAATCGCGGCGCCGGTCGGATCGGTCACGGCACCAGTAAACTGACCATTTTGCACCTGGGCTGTTAGTACGGAAACCAGACACAGCAGCAAGCACAAGATATATGGCGTCTGGACATGCTTTCTTGTTTCCATCGGAACACCTCCTCGGGTACGTTGTGCGGTGGTCGAGAACCCACCGAACAATGGCGGAACGTGCAGCTCACCGTCCAAGGAGCGTCATGTTTATGGAATCTGGGATCAACGGCACGATTACTGTCACCGCCGCATGCATCTTCGCGACGAGTACAGGCTCAGTTTGCTGCCGCGGCTTGCGCTGCTCGCTGTAACTCTATTGAATGGAGTATCTCTGCGACCTAACCCTATGGGATTTCGTATTCGTGTAACGGGGAGTCTCTGAGGAACAGATGTGCCACCGCGTCCTGCATCGCTCGCAGCGTGCCCGTGCCAATCAGGTTTCGGAGGAGCAGCGCCACTCTGAGCCGAGAAGCTCAAACACGATGGGCTCTTCGACTAAAGTGCTCACGATACAGGCTGGGAGACGTTCCGCAGTATCGCATGAAAGCACGACGCATCACTTCAACGCTGCGGAATCCTGAAGCTAGTGCGACTTCCTTCAGGCCCTTGTCCGTCAACTCCAGCTCGCGGCGCGTCGCCTCCAGGCGGAGTTGTTCAACATACTGGGCTGGGGTCGTCCCCGATTCCCGGGCAAAGACCCTGGCGAAGTTGCGCTCGCTCATCGCGACGCGCGCGGCCAAGACGCGGACCGACAGGTCCTGACTCAGATTCTCCGCGATCCAGACCTGAAGTTCGCGTAATGGTTTGAGATCGGATGCTTGCGCTGACAAAGAAATGCTGAATTGTGCTTGTCCGCCGGGCCGACGAAGAAAGAGTACCAGAGTACGTGCAATTCGCAGCGCCATCGCGCTGCCCAGATCTTCCTCCACGAGCGCGAGAGCGAGATCCATGCCTGCGGTCACGCCGGCGGAAGTGTATATGTTGCCGTCGCGGACGAAGATTGGATCGGGATCGACCTCCACCTTGGGATATCTGGAGGCGAGTTCCCTGGTGAACATCCAATGTGTTGTCGCACGCCGGCCATCGAGTAGTCCAGCTTCGGCCAAGAGAAAAGCGCCCGTGCAAATCGATGCGACTCTGCGTGCCTTGCCGGCTGCCTTGCGAATCCAGTTCGCGACCGCGCGGTCGCGAGAGGTCGTCGCACCAGTGCCGCCAACGACAACGAGGGTATCGATTTCTCCCTCAATCTCGGTGTATCGGTACTTCGCCGACAGCGTCAAGCCCGCATCACCCCGGAATGTTCGCTGCCTTCCGGCTGTGACTAGCTCGATGTTGTACATGGGGCCCCGTTCTCGCAGGGCGCTGTTGACACTAGCGAAGACATCCCATGGACCGACAATGTCAAGCTCCTCGGCGGGCGGAACAGCAAACACGACTACGCGTAAAGCGCGTTGTCGGTTGGGCAGTGATTTTGCGTTTTTCATATGGGTCAATCCATCCTTCGGGATTATGGCAGAAATCGTTGGATAATTGTCATTCTGCCGCGTGCTTCGAGAGAGCTAATATTTCGAACAGATCGATGACACGCACAAACTGGCGCACGTCGCGCGATCAACGGTTGCGATGGGCTTGGACATGTCGTCCCCATCTCGGACTACGGAGATGACGTTCCATTTCGCCCGCATGAAAGGAGAAAATGCCGTGGCCCATTCGGTTGTCGTGAGCAGTAAAGGCGGCATGTTCGCCGAAGGCGACTTAGGGTACGGATGGTTGCCACCCGACACGGCCGAGGAGATCGACGCGGTCGCATCACTTGCCACGGTTCCACGTCCAAACATGGTCGTGAGTATCGAAGAAGAATGTGTCCGCCGGGAGATTAGAGCGAGCGCGGAGCGAGCGCGGCTGTTTACAGTCGTAGCGGAAGTTGCAACGATCGCGGACACAATCGCTACGTTGCGCACCTTCGAGCCAGACCTGCTTTTGTTGGATACTGACCTGCCGGACGGGAGCAGCTTAGAGCTGCTATCGTCATTGCCAACCGGGGAAGGTCCGCAAGTGATACTCCTAGCAAATACAGGTCATCATGCGGTCCGCGCATTTGAGCTGCGCGCGTTGGATTATTTGGTCAAGCCTATTGATGAAAACCGTTTGCATGCATCGCTTACCCGCGCGAGACAACAGGCTCGTTTCACTAAAGGCTGGATGTATGGACGAGGAGTGCAACTCAACGAACCTCGTGATGGCTCCCTCACAAACCTCGACCGAGTGGTCATAAAAACCAGAGGCAAGCTGCAATTTATTGACTACGATGAGATCTACTGGATTGAAGCCGCCGCGAATTATGTTCGCATCCATACCGAAAGGGAATCGTACTTGGTCCGAACCACGATCGCCGCCGTCGAGCGCAGAATCGCCCCGCAACGCTTCCTCAGAATTCATCGCTCGATCATCGTCAACTTTCGTCATGTGCGCGAACTCGAGCCCTGCAATAGTAACGAATACATTGTGACTCTGACGAACGGTAAATCGCTCTCGTTGAGCCGGTCTCATCGGAGCCAAATCGACCAATGCCTTCGCCGTTTGCCGCTGTTCGCCTAGCGTGTCACGAGGAGTGTGCTGCGGCCAGGGGGAGAGAAACTGGCGGAGCGCGGACTGGCTCTCCCCGATGGTTTACCGGAGGGAACTCACCTCGCTAGGGAGCCAGACGGAGAATTGTCTTGAGAAGACGTGACTTCAACAAGCTCGCCGGTACCGCTTTAATCTGGTGTGCTCGTCCAGCCATGTCGGCCATGCAGAAAGATTGCTCTCTGAAGGATGCATTCGATCGACGACCCCTGCAATGCGAGGTGGCAGGGGTTCGAATTCCAGATTCGCCGCTGGCAGACAAGGCGACTGAATTTGCGCGGCAGCATTACGAGCCTCATTTGTTCAATCATGCCATGCGCACGTTCCTGTTCGGGTTTCTGCTGGGAAGAGCCACTGAGCTTCATTTCGACGTCGAACTCCTGTACCTCGCAAGTCTCTTGCATGATTTGGGCCTAACCACTCGCTTCAGGGGAGAGCTGCCGTTCGAGATTCAAGGTGCCCAAGCTGCCGGTACTTTTCTGACCGGCGCAGGCCTCGGGCCTGACAAAGTGGCGACGGTATGGGATGGAATTGCCCTACATTGTTCTGCCGTCTCACAGTACAAGAAGCCGGAAGTCGCTTTAGTGGCAGCCGGCGCGGGCGCCGATGTGGTCGGAGCGTCGTGCGGAAGACTGCCGGTGGGATCAAAGGACGACGTACTGCGCGCATTTCCGCGGCTGGATTTCAAGAACAGGTTCGTGCGCACGTGCAGCGATGTCATTCGCCTGTATCCTCGCGCCGCCGGCAATACTTTTATGCGGGACATCGGTGAGCGCCATGTCAAGGACTTCAAGGTGGAGAACATCTGTGATGCAATTCAACGCTCGCCATTCGATGAATAAGATACTCATGATCGGGGGCATCGTTCGCCCTTACGGTGGCACTGGAATCTCAGAGCGACGAACAGGTGGTTCGGCTCCGTTGCCGTTTCTTGCGGCGTCGAAGCAGAGTGCAGCCCCTCCGGCAATCCCTGCGTCTTCTCCGTAACGGGCCGAGATCAGCGGAATCTCCTTGCCGCGCTGGTTCACGCAGCAACCCGGCAGCCGATCGCGGATTTGGCCAAGAAACGGTGAGAGCATGCACGCAACACCGCCGCCCACAATCATGACGTCCGGCTCCAGCAGGTCAACGATATTGCCGAACCAGAACGACAACAGTTCCACCGTCTCCTGCAGGACCTCGCTTGCAACCGGATCTCCCGCAGCAGCGGCTTCGCCGACCATTTCGCTGGTAACGCCGTCCAGCTTTCCTCCGGCCAGATCGAGAAGGCTGGAACCGCGGCCATTCTCGAGTTTGGCGCGAGCTCTGCGGGCAATCGCCGGGCCTGAGGCGAGAGCTTCAATGCAGCCCGGCTTGCCACAGCCGCAGCGCGGTCCCTTGTAGTCGATGCTCATGTGCCCGCCCTCGGCGGCCGCACCCGTGCGGCCATGATAGATGTGTCCGTCTAGCAGGATTGCCGTGCCGATTCCCGTCCCGATCGTGACGTAAAACACATTGCGATAGCCGCGTCCCGATCCCCACAACGTTTCGGCCAGCCCGGCAGCATTGGCGTCATTATCCACTTTGACCCGCACGCGATAGATGTGCGCCACCTCCGCCGCCAGCGGGAAATTCCGCCAGCATGGCAGGTTGGGAGGATTGATGACCACTCCCGTATTCGGATCGAGCGGGCCGGGAGAGCAGATGCCGACGCCACGGATTAAATTATGCGCACCCGCGGCACTCGCCGCCTGGGCAGATGCCGCTTCAATCGCCTTGGTCACCGACGCCAGCCCGCGGGAGGCGCCGTCATTCGAAACCATGGGATTGCGGGTGTGGCATAAGATCTCCCCACTCGGGTCTACCAGGCCCGCGGCGACCTTAGTCCCGCCAATGTCCACTCCGATCACCAGATCGTCGCGCACTGCAACTGAAGACATTCCTTACCTTTCGTGCGTCTGGCTTGGTCGCAATCGTCGACGCGCCCGTCGCTCCACCGTACGACTCATGACGCGGTCACGGCGCTAGTCCGATGCAGCCACACCTGTGGCATATCGCTCGCTGTTCGGTTTCGATCCACTCAGTGCGAAGAACAAAATGTAGAGATAGCAAATCGCGGCCGCGACAAGTGCGTAGTGAATGCCTTGGCCCCAACTCGTTTCGCCTTGCGTCATTGCCGGGTAGTAAGCGCGATTGATAAGGTCTCCTGCTTTGCCGACCAGGTATGGAATGATGGCACCGCCCACGATCGCCATGTTCAGGATGCCGGATCCGTCTCCGGTGAGCGGTCCGAGTTCCGCGATCCCCAGAGTGAAAATACAAGGGAACATAATCGAGTTGAACAAGCCCACCGCCAGGATGGACCACATGGCCACACGCCCGTTGGTCAGAACAGAAACGCTAACCAGCAGAGCGGTCATAACCGCGAACAGCGCCAGGAGTTTGCCCGCTTTGACCTTCTGCAGAATTGCCGACCCGATAAACCTCCCAATCATGGCGCCGAGCCAGTAGACAGATATGTACCTGGCCGCCTCTCCCAAGGCTGCGCGGTAGCGGGTAGCCGGGTCGGCGATGCTCGACGCGAATCCACCGATATTGGGCAGGGCCAGGTAGTTGGCGATGGAGCTCCCTATCGCAACTTCCCCGCCGACGTACACGAAGATCGCAATCGCTCCGAATACAAGGTTCGGGTGTTTCCAGACAGAGTCGTTCACCTTTTCGCCGATGTGGTGTTGGGCGGACTCGATTTTGGGGAGCTTCGACATGCCAAAGCCGATCGCCAGCAGGAACAATGCCACAGCAAAGAAATACACATAGAGACGGATAATGGCATTGGCTTGTTGCGACGTGCTCTGCGCGATGGCGGTGGTTGTCGTTCCGAGAATCACGCGAGCCCCAACCCAGGGGAACACCGCAGTGCCCAGCGAATTGAAGGCCTGCGTAAGAACCAGGCGGCTCGAAGCGGTTTTGGCGCTTCCCAGCACCGCAACATAGGGGTTCGCGGCGACCTGAAGAATCGTAATCCCCGTTGCCAGCACAATCAGCGCCGCTAGAAAGAATGGAAACGAGGGCATTTTCGCGGCAGGATAGAACCCAAGACACGCAATCACCATGGTCAACAATCCCACGACGATCGCCTTCTTGTATCCGAGCCAGTCGATGATTTTGGCGGATGGAATCGAAAAGACAAAGTAGGCAGAGAAAAAGGCTGTCTGAATCAGCATGCTCGCAGCAAGTCTGAGGTTGAAGACATGTTGAGCATAGGGGATCAGCACGTCGTTGAGTGAGGTGAGCGAGCCCCACATGAAGAACAGTGTGGTTAGAATAGCCAGCGGCCCTCCATAACTTGCGGCTGGCGCCTTCAACGCTTCCGGTCGGGTTCCTGTACTAACGTCGGTTGGCATTGGCCTCCGTTCTTATCTCCTGGCAATCGCGGCGTTGCGTCGCAGGGCTACCCTTGGGCAAGCATCACGTCATTGCGACCCTCAAGATAACACGATTTTCCGGCAAACAATAATCGATCACTTTCCGTAAGAAAATCGTTATAGGATCTTTGTTGACAAATCCCTATGAGGACAGTTTCGCTCGCTATAGTTGGCGCGCTTTTGCTATCTCTTGGCGCGGGCGCCCTGGCGGCCGATCAGTTTCCCGATGCCGTTGTGCCTAGCGAATCCGGATTTCCGGCGGCAGATGCGTCCGCGTCCGCCCCGTCGGCCCGCCAATTAGCGGCAGTACTGATATCCGACGGTGCTCGATGATTCCGTCCTGTACGTGATGGTCTCAGACGCCGCGGAAGATGCCAAAATCGATCTTCGTGACAAGCTCACCGGTACGCGGCTCAGCTTGCTGCTGCCGGCGCAACATGCGGCGATTGCGGTGATGGGAAAGCGCGAGAAAAGCGTTGTCGCGAAGTACGGGTTCTAGAGCGGATTCAGAAACGATGTACGGGGATCGCAACTGGCGAGCTTCGCTCGCCAGCCCGGACGAGGGCGTCCGGGCCTACGCGATTGCAGAAGAGTTCAGCGAAACAACGCCAGATCTACAGCATTCCCCATCGCCTCATGACCCGCAGGCCCGGGATGCAAATGGTCCCCGCTGTCATACTGCGGGGCCAACCGCGCAGGAGTCGTCGGGTCGCGCAGGTCGGCGTCAAAATCGATGATCCCGTCGAACGCCCCCGAAGTTCGAATCCACTGATTTACCGCCACGCGCTTCGCTTCACCCGCTGCGGTCCAAGCACCAAGGCCCCGATAGGGGAGAATGGTCGCGCCGAAAATGTTGAGACCCCGGGCGTGCGTCCGAGCGATAATCTGTTTGTATCCCGCGATGATTTCATCCGCTGTCACCTGCGTCCGGCTGCGACAAGGATTGGTATCCGCGGCTGGTGCGTCTGGCTGACCAATGTCATTGGTGCCTTCGAACAAAATCACCGCCTCAATTCCGGCCTGCGCCAAAACGTCGCGTCCCAGCCGAGCCAGCGCGTTTTGCCCCCAGCAAGGCGAACTGGTCAGCACCCGGTTGCCTCCGATGCCCGCATTCAGCACGGCAATCTGAATGTGGTTGTCCAGCAGGCGTCGGCCCAACACGTCCGTCCAGCGCTCGTTCTTATCGAGCCGGGAGGATGCCCCATCGGTAATCGAATCCCCGAGCGCAACCACCGCGCCTTTCACACTGGCCGGCACCAGCACCTCCACCGCGCTCAGAAAGTACCACGATCCTATGGTCTTTGATCTTGCGGCCGTTGCGAAGGCATTCGTGCCTTCCTCGGCCGCGAAATTGCCGGAACCGGAAACATAGTTGGTTTGAAATGCAGACCCGTGAACCGTAGCTGGCCCGGTCTCGCCCGCCGTAAACAGACTGATCGCCAAATTCTGCCCCGACCCCACGGCAAACGACACTGGATCGCTCAAAACTTCCGCGCCTTCAGGAATCGCGATTGATCGGCTTCCGCCGAAAGTTACCTCATGATTCGACCGCGGAACCAAAGCCGCTCCCTCTTTTTGCAGCCCCGTCTTTTGCAAACCAACGAAGACTGCGTCCAACCGAATCGAACGCGTGCCGAACGTATTCGACAGCCGGATCCGAAGCGCGCCGCCCCCGATCGTGGTATGCACAACCTCGCGGATCGTTTGATTGGAGAACTCCGCGGGCTGGTCGCTGGCCGCGTTCGCCGTGGTCCACGTCGTAACCCAACGTTGTGGACCGTCATCGCCGGGTGCCAGGACGGACAACCATCCCATTGCCAGGGTCAAGCCGAAAAGCGCGCGCAGCGGAAACACCACACCGGTTCTCATGGGTCAATCGTCCTTCTGATTGCGTTTCCCTGATTGAAGTTCCGATCTGCTGGAGTCTCGGATCGAAGCGGTCATTATTTCGGCGCCCGTCATTTCGGCGCCCGTCCGGTCGACTCACGCACCACGAGCGTCGGTTCAATCGCGATCTCTGAGGAGTTCTCCCCACCGTGTTCGATCATCCGGATCAGGGCCTCTGCAGCCATCTGTCCCATTCTGCCCAGGGGTTGCCGCACTGTGGTCAGGCTGGGTGTGTGGAACGCGGCCCACGGAATGTCGTCGAAACCCACCACGGAGACATCCTGCGGGATCCGCAAACCTTCTTCCTGGATGGCACGGATCGCGCCGATCGCCGAGATGTCGTTGTACGCGAACAACGCCGTGAAGGGTTTCTTGCGGGCCAGCAATTGCTTCGCGTAGGGATATCCCACCTGCGGAGACGGGTCGTCCACTTCGAGGTTGACGACCAAGTCTGGGTCCATTTCAAGTCCCAGTTCCTGCGCCACTCCGCATACTGCCTTCCATCGGTCTTCCGAATCCGAACTGAAGGTCTGGCCTTTCATAAACGCGATCTTGCCATGGCCCAGACCCAGCAGATGTTCCAAGGCGACCCGCGCACCCCGCTCCTGGTCCAATACGATGTTAGTAACTCCCTTCAAGGCTCGGTGCCCGGCCACGGAAACCGTCGGCAACGGCAGAGGTTCTTGCAGGCTGGTGTCCACCGTGATGAACCCTTCCACCCCCCGCTCCAGCAGAAGGTGCGAATATTCGCGCAACATCGATGCGTCATGCCGATGAATGACCGTCAGGAAAAAATAATTGTGCTGCCGGAGATAGGCCTCGACCCCGCTAATGACCATGGACCCGTAGGCGTCTCCGATCTCCTCAATGATAAGTCCAACCGTGTGCTCCGGAATGGCGCGCGCTGAGGGGGCATTGTTCAGCACCGCCGAGACGGTGCCAGGCGCGAGGCCAACATGTTTCGCGACTTCTTTCAGCGTGACCTTTCCAGGTTGGCTGATGCGCGACTCTTTCCCTTTTCCCATTCCGCGCGATTATCGCAGACTGCTCACGATATCCGCACTTAAACTCGCGTATCGCACCAAACAGAGCACGTGGCTATCCGGGCGCGCAAGGCTATCTGTGCTCTTAAATGGCATGGCGCGCCCGCCTTTACCCCAGCCAGCACCGGGTAACTCCAGCACCAGGTGGCGAACGCCGGTTAGGCTTGATCCAGCAGATGGTTCAGCCGTCGCTTCACATCTGGCCACTCCGCCGCCAGGATCGAATAACGCACCGAGTCGCGAGCGCTGTAGTCGGCGGCCATCCGATGGGCACGGAGAATCCCTTCGAACTTCCCGCCGATGCGTTCGAGCGCATCGCGTGAACGCTGGTTACGAGCGTCCGTGTGAAAGCAGACCCGGAACACCTGCCACGCTTCGAAGGCGTGCGTCAGCATGAGCAGCTTGGCCTCGGTGTTGGCTGCAGTCCGGATTGCCGAGCGGGTCAGCCACGTGTAGCCGATCTCGCACGCGTCGGGGACATGGCGGCCGTGCCGCGTGTGGCCCGGCGGCCACGCCCATCGCTCCAGGTTCCAGAAGCGAGTGGACCCGATAACGACACCGCCATCCACGCCGTCGTCCAGACTGTCGTTCAAACCAACGATCGCGAACGGCACCGCGCTGCCCGCGTCCTGCCAGGTCAGGGCGGTGTCAATGTAGCTCGTGGCCTCGACGTTGCCGTGCGGGACGGGACTCCACTGGTAAAGGGATGGGTCAGTTGCTGCCGCCGCTACCAATCCGTCGACGTGGCGGTGTTCAAGCGGTTCGAGACGAACGTGCGTGCCTGAGAGCACAACACCTTCTGTTTCCACGGTTCCCAGTATGCATCGAGTTCCTTCGCAGCCGCAATGGAACCTGCGACTTGCAGAGCGGGCCAGCCGAAGTGGAGACTCTCCTCGAAAAGTTCTTCCCAAGCGCCAAAATCTAGCCTACAATATCGATTTTGTCCAAATATTACGGCCTAATTCGCCGAAACCCACCCGTCCCGGCGCCGGAGGTTCCATGAAAGTCCGCCTTACGAAGTGTGCCGCTCTTGTCCTTATCACCTTCTGCGCGCTTTCCCTGTGGGCGGGAGACGCGATTCCAAAAATTGCCTGGAAGCGAGGCATCGGCGAGCCCTTCGCCAACCCCGGCACACGCAAGCCCCAACTCACCGATTTGATTGACGATGGTTACTGGCAAGGCGCGCCGGTCGGCGGTTTTGGGTCCGGCACCTTCTCGCGTACCTACCGCGGCGATTTTTCGCGCTGGCACCTCAAAGCCGGAATTCATAAATACGAAACTGTTTACTCCAACCAGTTTGCCATTTACGAGAAATCCGAGGGCGCGCCGGAAGGCATCGCCCAAGTCCTCCTCGCGGATCATCCCAAAAATCAGGATCTCCGCTCCTGGAAGTGGGATTATCCCGTCGGCGCCGGCACTTACTACGCACTCTACCCCAAGTCCTGGTACGACTATCGATGGGACAAATTGCCAGCGCACGTCACCCTGGAGCAGTTCTCTCCGATTCTCCCCGATAACTACCGCGAAACCAGCTATCCGGTCGCCGTGTATCGCTGGCATGCCGACAATCCCACTGACAAACCTGTGACCGTTTCGGTGCTGCTCTCGTGGGCGAACATGGTGGGATGGCTTCGTAACACGTCGCACGATCTTGACGGGAAGATGAGCTCGGGCAACTACAACAGCGTCGTTTCGACACCCCTGGGAAACGCCGGCACCATGAAATCCGTGGTATTCGACCGCATTCGTCCCGGTGAAGTTCAAGACGACTGGGACGGCCAGTTTGCCATTTCATCCCTCGAGTCTCCGGGCGTGGAAATCACCTATCAAGACACCTTCATTCCCGACGAACTCG
>WNFF01004667.1_pt1 | contig 15947 bp, 13 predicted proteins | sample 5400441 | NCBI WGS metagenome assembly WNFF01 (sample SAMN13153345, study PRJNA577476) | soil metagenome | isolation source: 120 cm saprolite under Douglas fir tree site 2 hole 3 replicate 1 | place: USA:California | collected 2015-04-18 | reverse complement strand
GAGCCGGCGAGTTCCTGCTCGTGATCCGCGCCTACAGCCAGCAGACGCGGGGAGCCTGCGACGTCTATTTCAACGACCAGTTTCTGGAGCGAACGACCTTCGCAGGACTGGCGATCTCCGTCACCTCGGACGAGGGAGACGTCCTACACACGGCGGGGCTGAGCCGCCTGCCCAACCGGGTCGATCCGTGGATCCTTCTGACGGGGCCTCGAGCTCTGTGGGACGACGATGCCGGGATGGAGCTCGGTGCGAAGCTGGCGTTGCCCGATCTTCGCGGCCAGGAGCTGATCCTCGGGGCGACGTCGCCCGCATTGGAGGGTACCGTCGATCTGATTCTGAACACCGCGGATGGATCGTTTGAGGCTGGACCGCGCGGCGACCTCGATGGCGATGGGTTGAGCAACGAGCTGGAGCGAGCGCTGGGGACGCGACCGGACTCACAGGACAGCGACGGCGATGGCCTGCTCGACAGCTGGGAAGTTCTCGGCGTGCGCGATACCGACTACCGCGGTTTGGGCGCCAGCGGCACGGTGCCCGACGTGTTCGTCCAGATCGATTGGATGGCATCGACCCACGATCACCACCCCCGCCCGGAATCGATTCAGATGATCATGGATTCTTTTGCCGCCACCGGGATCAACCTCCACGTGGACGACGGGCGGGAGGAGGAGGGCGGCGAAGGCCACCTTCTGCCGGACCCCTGGACGCACCTCCAGTACCTCTCGCTGAGCACGACTTTCTCGCAGATTCGGGCCGCCAACTTCGCGGACAAACGAGTCGGCATTTATCACTACGACATCTTCGCCCACCAGCAGTCGACGGGTAACTGTAGCTCCGGAGTATCGCAAATCCGGGGGAGCAATTTCCTGGTGACCCTCGGCTGCGCGAGCGGACAGATCGGGAGCATCAACGATCAGGCAGGTACGTTCATGCACGAGCTGGGTCACAATCTGGGCCTGCGACACGGCGGCTTTCAGGACCTTAATTACAAGCCGAACTATCGAAGCGTGATGAATTACCTGTTTCAGTTCCCGGGCACCTGTGGGCGGGTTGGGTTCACCAGCGGCGTCACCTACGCGCCCTGTTTTCCGCGCGAGTATTACTACTCTTTCGGAGCAGGAATCGACCTGGACGAGACTTGCCTGGACGAAACGGTGGGAGTGGGCGACGGCCCGATCGACTGGAATCGGGATGGGGTCTTCGATACCTGCGTTGTCGCCGACATCAATCATCCCGCCGGCAGCCCCGGCGATGGCCGTTTCGATCTGCTTCTGGACTACGACGACTACAGCAACCTCTTCCTGATGGGGGCTGCTCGCGATACCGGGCCTCTCGAGGAAGAGATTGTGACCTGCGCGTCTCCACCGGCTGAATAGCGCTTCGAGCGTTACAGAGCACGGGCTCTCGGCAACGATGGCCACCCGTCCGGATAACACTGCGCAGCTGGATAACACTGCCCAGATCTTAGAGGCTTACTTGCGCGACGCCGTGGCTACGCGGCCGCAAAATGTCGCGACCGCCGGCTGGAAGTTTCAGACGAGGTCTGCCGCGTTGATTTTCCCATTTCTAGGTTTGTCCTCGTTCTGCGTCATTTTTCCCGCTTTGCTTCACTCGATGTCTCTTGCTGGGCCGTGAAGCGGTCGACATAGTGGACCGAGGCTACGTGCGGCGATCAATTCGCCAAGCACATCTGAATTTGCGCGCCTAGAGGGGCTAAAACATGAAGAGGAGATGTTGGGGCAAGGCACTGGTGCAGCTTTTGCTGGTATTTGTTTTCGCAAGCATCCATGGGAGTAGCGCTCAGGCGCAGGAGTGCGCGCCGAATGCCATCTGCGGCGGAAAGATCGCTCCCGCTACAAGCGGCTATTCCCCCGCCAACGGCTCGAGCGAGGCACTGGTTCGGGCGGGCGTGGGCTGGGAGTCGACGCCGGTTTTCACGGGAGGGTTCACCGTCGGCCTCATGCTCGCTGATGCCCGAGGCGACGGGACGGTGCGGCTATACGCAACGCAGATCACCAACAACACGGTGAGGGAGTTTTCCTACGATGTCGCGTGGACCAATACGTCGAACGTCAGTCTTCCCTTCTATGCCGAAGCTGCGCTGCTTGCGGGCGATGGGCGCGGCAAGGGGGGCGCGCATCTCTACGTCGGCGAGTTCGCCTTCGGTGGAAACGGAGACGTCAGCGAGTTTACCTGGAACGGCGCCAGCTGGACGGGGGTCGGCATGGGTGCCACCCATCAACAACTGATCTCGGCCGCTGCCGGCGATCCGCGCGGCGATGGCCTGATGCATCTGTATTTCGGGACGGGCAGCGCTCCACCGAACAATGTCGCCTATGAATTCAACTTCGTCGATCCGGCCTGGACGTTCGCGCCGATCCAATCGTCGTTTGCCGGTCAGAGCACCGGCGCCTTCGGTATCGCCGTCGGCGACGGTCGCAACGACACCGTTCAGCGTGTCTACGAAGGGGTGTTGGATACCGTCGGCGGGCATGTCTACGCTTACGAGTTTTCATGGAACGGGGCCGGTTGGGATTCTTTACGGGTTGCCGACCTCGGCGTCGGCCAGGTGACGGGAGTCGCGGTGGGGGATGCGCGAAACGACGGGATCAACCGCGTCTATGTGTTGCAACGGAACTCCGGCGTGTTCGAGTTCACCTATGACGGCGAGACGTTTGCGCAGACCGCCGATATTCCCATAGGGTCTGAGGTGCTGGAGATCGCGATCGGCGACGGCCAAAATGACTTGACCAACCGCCTCTACATTGCCCAGTTCATTCCATCCCGGGTGGTCGAGGTGTCATTCGATGGCGCCACCTGGCAGACCAACTTGGTGGGCACTTTGAGCGGGAACGTGTTCCGGGTGCGCGTCGGCGACGCGCGCGGGGACTCGGTGAACCGCGTCTACGTCTCTAGCTCACTCGGGGTCTACGAGCTCGCGCACCAATAGCCAGCGAGATCCTGGCGCACACGTCACCTTGAGACCGTCATCGACGCTCGTAATGACAAACTTGCTGACTTAGCCGCAGGTGCCTTTGCGCTGTGACTTGGGTCGTGACCGGAATGCGCGAACGAAGACTTCCACTCTGTTCGCAGCGATTTCTGGCATCTTTTGTATCGCTGATTCCCAAACACGCATGACGCGAGCCAGCTCCTTCTCAAAGACAAGAGCGGCTAAAGGAAATCCGTGCAGCCGCTACTACACACGGGAACAGTTTGATGTCCTTGCAGCGTGCATGCACCCCATCACCGACCGCTGGGAGTACAACTTTGCGCCGACCAGCGCCCTCCCGGCCCACCGGAAGTGCCCGGGACGTATCGCGGAGCGCATCCTCGTTGAAGGTGGCTACTGGGCTCCGGCCCTCGCCACGGTCCTTGATCGACTGCTCAGCGCTATGTGAACTCGCGCGCGGGCCGTGTTCAACGAAGGTTCCGGTTGCACAATGAGGCGCGGCGGGGGGTGGTGGCGCGAGCCACCAGTTTGGGATGAGGCGCGGCGGGGGGTGGTGGCGCGAGCTACCAGCTTGGGATGAGGTGCGGCGGGGGGTGGTGGCGCGAGCCACCAGCTTGGGATGAGGCGCGGTGTGAGGTTCACCCAGCGCTGCCGGCGACGCCTTCACAGCCGCGCACTCTTCGCGCCCGAAACGGGTATGCCAGCTGGCCCCAGAGCGTCCCGGGAATGCGCTCGTTCTCGAGACCGAAGCGCGCCGGCTGTTTTCCTATGGGCAGGTAAAACGTCCCGAAAACGATGTCCAGGAACGGAAACAGACCGGCGAAGTTCTTGTCGAGTCCTTCTTGCTCGGAGGTGTGGTGCCAGCGATGGAACGCCGGGCTCGCGAAGACTCGCCCCAAGGGCCCCAGGGACCACCGGACATTCGCGTGAAGGAGGATCGCGTAGAAGGTCAAGAAGGGGACATAGGCGAGCATGACTTTGGGGCTGAAGCCGATCGCGAGGAAAGGGATCGTCTGAAACAGCCGGGACAGCGTGTCGTTGACCGGGTGCAGCCGGACCGAAGAGAGCCAGTCCAACTCCGTCGAGCTGTGGTGGATGGCGTGAAATACCCACAGCGGGCGCCGATGAAAGAGGCGGTGAGTCCAATAGCCAATGAGGTCTCCCATGAGGAGGACCTCCACCGCCTGGATCCAGGTCGGTTGCCGGGCGACCAGCCCATGTGGGTGGACCCATTGCTGGACCGTGGCTTTACCCAGCGCGATCGCGGCGATGGCGAACAAGGCATAGATGACGGCGCGGGTGGCGGCCTTGGTGACCAGCGGGGTCAAGAACCAGTAGAGCAGGTCCGTTCGCGAGCCCGAGCGCCACAGAGCCTGGGTAGGATTCGCCGGCCAAAGCTTCTGCACCACGGCGAAAAAAGCGCCCAGCACCACCAGGCCGACGACCACCCTCTGGATGCTCGGAATCACTGAGAAGGACCCTCTTGGAGGCCTCAGGTTAAGCCATGCGTTTGGCGGCCCGCTTCCCGGAGCTCCAAGGGGAACAGGGCTCCAAAGTGAGAGCAAAAGTAGGTGCTTGCGGATGCTGTAGGCGCTTGATTCCGGATGGCCTAGCCTATATAGGACTATCGCGGTACTGATTAGCCAGGTGAAGCCAATGGATGCAGCTCATGAGATTTCCCAGACCGTCCGGTCGGACCGAATGGTGGACGCATGATTCGGATGAACAAGCTGACCGACTACGGAATTGTTCTGCTGACGCATTTGGCGCGCGAGAACGGCACCCCGGTCCATTCCGCCCGCGACCTGGCGGAGTCGTCTCGCCTCCCAGCGCCCACGGTCAACAAGCTGCTGAAGAAGCTTTCCCAGGCGAGGTTGTTGACCTCGCTCCGGGGGGTGAACGGCGGTTACACGCTGGCGAAGGACGCGGCAAAAATATCGGTCGCTGAAGCGATCAGCGCACTCGAGGGACCTATTGCCATCACCGAGTGCAGCAGCACCACCGGGGCTTGCACCTTCGAGCAAATCTGCCCCAACCGGAGCGGCTGGCGAAACATCAGCCAGGCGATTCGCCTCACCCTGGAGAATTTGAGCTTGCAGGACATCGCGCATCCAAACATCAACTCGACTCCGCCTGAATCCGCTGGGGCAACCAACGGTTGGTCCCTTCCTCGAACAAAGGTCTAGAGGGCTCCATGAGCACGACAAATGAAGTCCGAAAGCTGACCGAGCGCGAGTACGAGCACGGGTTCGTCACGGTGATCGAGGACGACGCTCTGCCGAGAGGATTGACCGAGGACACCGTCCGGCTGATCTCGGCGAAGAAGAACGAGCCCGCGTTCATGCTGGAGTGGCGGTTGAAGGCCTTCCGTCACTGGCTCACGATGAAAGAGCCGACCTGGCAGAACGTGCGCTACGCGCCGATCGACTATCAGGACATGATCTATTACTCCGCGCCGAAGAGGAAGCCGGCGCTCAAGAGTCTCGATGAAGTCGATCCAGAGATTCTGAAAACGTACGCCAAGCTGGGAATCCCGCTCGAGGAGCAGAAGATGCTCGCCGGGGTCGCGGTGGATGCGGTGTTCGACAGCGTTTCGGTGGCGACGACGTTCAAGGAGAAGCTGGCCGAAAAGGGCGTCCTCTTCTGCTCGTTCTCGGAGGCGGTGCAGAAGTATCCCGAGCTGGTGAAAAAGTACCTCGGCTCGGTGGTCCCCTATACCGACAACTTTTTCGCGACCCTCAATTCGGCGGTGTTCAGCGACGGGTCCTTCTGCTTCGTGCCCAAGGGCGTCCGCTGTCCGATGGAGCTTTCCACCTATTTCCGGATCAACGCGGCGGACACCGGGCAGTTCGAGCGCACGCTGATCGTCGCCGAAGAGGGCGCCTACGTCAGCTACCTGGAAGGCTGCACCGCGCCGATGCGCGACAAGAATCAGCTTCACGCCGCGGTGGTGGAGCTGGTGGCGCTCGACGATGCCCAGATCAAGTACTCCACGGTCCAGAACTGGTACCCCGGCGACGCCCAGGGGCGAGGTGGCATCTACAACTTCGTGACCAAGCGCGGCCGCGCGCAGGGCCGAAACTCGAAGATCTCCTGGACCCAGGTAGAGACCGGTTCGGCGATCACCTGGAAATATCCAAGCGTCATCCTCCAGGGCGACAACGCGGTCGGCGAGTTCTACTCAGTGGCCTTGACCAACAATTATCAGCAGGCGGACACCGGGACGAAGATGATCCACCTGGGCAAGAACACCAAGAGCACGATCATCTCCAAGGGCATCTCCGCCGGCCGGGGGCAAAACACCTACCGCGGGCTGGTGAAAATCCTCAAGGGCGCCACCAACTCGAGGAACTTCACCCAGTGCGACTCGCTGCTCCTGGGAAGCAAGTGCGGCGCGCACACCATCCCCGATATCGAGGTCAGAAACCGCTCCTCGCGCGCGGAGCACGAGGCTTCCACCTCGAAGATCGGCGAGGACCAGCTCTTCTACTGTCTGCAGCGCGGCATCTCCCAGGAGGACGCGGTGACGATGATCGTCAATGGATTCTGCCGGCAGGTTTTCAAAGAGCTGCCAATGGAGTTTGCGGTCGAGGCTCAAAAGCTTTTGAGCGTGAGCCTCGAGGGGAGCGTCGGCTAATGCATCTGCTCGAAATTCGAAACCTTCACGTGGTCGTCGAGGGAAAGGAAATCCTCAAGGGGGTGGATCTCACCGTCGACCCGGGCGAGGTCCACGCGATCATGGGGCCGAATGGCTCCGGAAAAAGCACGTTGGCCCAGGTGCTCGCGGGGCGGGACACTTTCACCGTCACCGAAGGACAGGTCCTCTACCAGGGAGAGGATCTGCTCTCGATGTCGCCCGAAGACCGCGCCGTGGCGGGCGTATTTCTGGCATTCCAGTATCCGGTCGAGATTCCGGGCGTCGGGAACATGTACTTCCTTCGCACCGCGCTCAACGCCATCCGCCGCCGGCGCGGACTGGAGGAGCTGGACGCGATGGATTTCCTCGTCCTGGCCAAGGAGAAGCTCAAGCTCGTGGAAATGGATCAGAAGTTCATGAATCGCTCGGTCAACGAGGGCTTTTCGGGTGGCGAGAAGAAGCGCAACGAGATTCTTCAGATGGCGGTCCTCGATCCGAAGCTCGCGATTCTCGACGAAACCGATTCCGGCCTGGACATCGACGCGCTGCGGATCATCTCCAACGGAGTCAACGCACACCGCCGAGACGATCGGTCGATGCTTTTGATCACCCACTACCAGCGGCTCTTGAACTACGTCGTTCCCGATCGGGTCCATGTCCTCTCGAACGGCCGGATCGTCCGGTCCGGAGATCGTCAACTGGCGCTGGAGCTGGAGGAGAAGGGCTACACCTGGCTCGAGCAGCAGGCCGACGCACCGGCGCGAAGCGGAGCACGCGCGTGATCACCGAGGCGCGACAACACTATCTCGCCGGTTACGAATCGCACCGCGATCGGCTGGAGAAGCTGGGCACGGATCGGGTCCGCCGGCTTCGCCGATCGGCGATCGAACGGTTCGCCGAAACCGGTTTCCCCACGCCCAAGAGCGAGGAGTGGAAGTTCACCAAGCTCGCCCCGCTCCTCGCGCTGCCCTTCGAGCCTGCCCCGCGCAATGGGGTCGATCTGGAAAGGCTCCGCCCGCTGGTCGCCGGCTTTACCGGCATTCGCCTGGTCTTCGTCAACGGTCACTTCGCACCGGCTCTTTCGTCTCTGGAAGGGCTGCCCAAAGGCGTGCTGGCGACGGATCTCGCCACCGCTTTCGCCGAAAATCTATTGCCGCTCGAAGCGAACCTCGGTCAGCACGCGCTGCAGAAGACGAGCGGTTTCACCGCGCTGAACACCGCGATGATGGAGGATGGCGCGGTGCTCCAGCTTCCCCGGGGCGCGGTGGTGAAGGATCCAATCCAGCTGGTCTTCATCTCCACTTCGCCGCGCCGGATGTCCAATCCGCGAATCCTCATCGTGGCCGGACCCGAATCGCAAGCCACGGTCGTCGAGGCTTACCTCGCAGCGTCGGACGAGCCGTATTTCACCAATGCCGTTTCCGAGGTGGTGCTCGAGGAGGGCGCTCAGTTGCAACACTACCGGTTGCAGAACGAAGCGGATCGCGCCTTCCACGTCGGCGTGGTCCAGGTGAGCCAAGGAAAGGACAGCTCGCTCGTCTCTCACGCCTTCTCGCTCGGGGGAACGCTTGCCCGGACGGAGATTCGCACTGTCCTCGGCGAGGAGGGGAGCACCTGCACCCTCAACGGTCTTTTCATGGGGCGCGCGCAGCAGCAGCTGGACAACTTCACCAGCATCGATCACGCCACTTCCCGGTGCACCAGCCGGGAGCTGTACAAGGGCGTTCTCGATCAGCGCTCCACCGGCGTGTTCAGCGGGCGCATCCGGGTCCATCCGGACGCCCAGCAAACCGATGCCAGCCAGACCAACAAGAATCTGCTGCTTTCGGAAGATGCCCTGGTCAACAGCAAGCCACAGCTGGAGATCTTTGCCGATGACGTCAAGTGCACCCACGGCGCCGCGATCGGGCAGCTCGACGAGGATGCGATCTTCTACCTCCGCGCGCGCGGGGTGGCCAAAGAGGACGCCAGGCGCCTGCTCACCTATGCATTCGCGCGAGAGATGGTCGACCTCGTCCTTCTGGAGTCGTTCAAGGAGCAGATTGAAGGGCTGGTCTCGGCGAAACTGCCCAGCGAAGCCGCGCTCGCGGGGGGCTTATGAGAGCCAGCCTCGAGGCGTTGCCGAACCCTCCCCCCGTCCAATTCGACCCCGAGCGGACGCGAGCCGATTTTCCAATTCTGCGCCAGAAGATTCACGGGCGACCGCTGGTCTACCTGGACAACGCGGCGACCAGCCAGAAGCCGCAACGGGTCATCGACGCGATTTCAAATTTCTACTCCACCACCAATGCCAACGTGCATCGGGGCGTCCACGCTCTGTCTGAGCGCGCCACCGAGCAGTTCGAGCTCGCCCGCGAGAAGGTGCGGGCATTCATCAATGCTCCGAAGGTCGAGGAGATCGTCTTCGTGCGGGGAGCCACCGAGGCGATAAATCTGATAGCGCAGAGCTTCGGCAGGAGCAGGCTGCGCCGGGGAGACGAAATCCTCGTGTCGGCGATGGAGCATCACTCGAACATCGTTCCCTGGCAGCTTTTGTGTGAAAGCACTGGAGCGGTGTTGCGGGTGGCGCCGATCAACGACGATGGCGAGCTGGTGGTGGGTGAATTCGAAGCCATGCTCGGCGCGAAAACCCGGCTCGTCGCCCTGGCCCACGTCTCCAACGCTTTGGGGACGATCAATCCTGTCCGCCAGCTGATCGCCGCGGCGCATTCCCGCGGGATCCCAGTGCTGCTCGACGGAGCGCAGGCGATTCCACATCTGAAAGTGGATGTGAAGGCGCTCGATTGCGACTTCTACGTCTTCTCCAGCCACAAGATGTTTGGCCCGATGGGAATCGGTGCGTTGTTCGGGAAGGCGGACCTGCTCGAGTCGATGCCGCCCTACCAGGGAGGAGGCGACATGATCCTCTCGGTCACCTTCGAAAAGACGATCTACAACCGCGTCCCCTACAAGTTCGAAGCGGGCACGCCTGACGTCGGCGGCGCAATCGGGCTGGGAAGCGCGATCGATTATCTCAACAGCCTGGGAATGGAGCAGATCGCCGCCTACGAGCACGACCTGCTCGTCTATGCCACTGCTGCAATTTCGCGAGTCCCTGGCGTGAGGCTGGTGGGGACCGCGCGGCAAAAGGCCGGCGTGATTTCGTTCCTTCTCGGGGATATTCATCCCCACGACATCGGGACGATCCTCGATCAAGAGGGAATCGCCATCCGAACCGGTCACCATTGTGCTCAGCCGGTGATGCAGCGGTTTGGGGTGGACGCCACCGCCCGCGCTTCGTTGGCCTTCTACAATACGAGGGAGGACATCGACCGGCTGGTGGCGGGCCTCGAAAGAGTGAAGGAGATTTTTCAGTGAGCTCGGATCTACGCGACCTGTACCAGGAAGTGGTGGTGGACCACAGTCGGCGTCCGCGCAATTTCCGCAAGCTCGAGCACGCCGACCAGACCGTGACCGGCCTGAATCCTCTCTGCGGCGACAAGCTCACCTTGTACGTCAAGTTCAAGGATCAGGTGATCGAGGACATCAGCTTCGAGGGTTCCGGATGCGCCATCTCCAAGGCCTCGGCGTCGCTGATGACGTCGACCTTGAAGGGCAAAACGAAGGCCGAGGCGGAGGAGCTGTTTCGGCAATTCCACATTTTGGTCACCCAGGGTCCGGAAGGCTCGGTGAAGCGGGAGCAGCTTGGAAAGCTCGCCGCCCTTGGTGGCGTTTCCGAATTTCCTGCTCGCGTGAAGTGCGCGAGCCTTGCATGGCACACGCTTCACTCGGCGCTCGAAGGCAAAAGAGAGGCCGTTTCGACGGAGTGATCGAAGAGGATTTGTATGTACCGAAAGAGTGAGACCGCGGCTCTACAGCGCGATGTTCAAGGCACAGAGATCCCGGGAGGCGACAAGGTGGTGCTCTCCAAGGGAAGCCCGGTGACGGTGATCCAGTCGCTCGGCGGCAGCTACACCGTGCTGACCGAGCAGGGCTTCATGGTCCGGGTGGACGGGAAGGACTCGGATGCGCTCGGCGAGAAGTATGTGAAGGCTCAGGCCGAGCCGAAGCCGCAGGCGCCGGAGGGTCCGTTCGAAGAGTCGCAAGTGTGGGATCAGCTGAGGACCGTTTACGATCCGGAAATCCCGGTCAACATCGTCGACCTGGGGCTGGTCTACAAATGCGAATCGAAGCCCCTGCCGGACGGTGGATACCGGGTGGACGTGCAGATGACGATGACTGCGCCCGGCTGCGGAATGGGTGGCGTGCTCAAAGAGGACATCCGGCACAAGGTGCTTGGCCTTTCCGGCGTGAAGGAAGCGGATGTCGAAGTGGTCTGGGAGCCGCCCTGGGATCCGAGTCGGATGTCCGATGCAGCCAGGCTTCAGCTCGGCTGGATGTGACCGGACAGCGCGGAGGCGCTCACCTCGGCCGGATGTGACCGGACGGCGCGCCGGCGCTCATATTCGTGGCCAAGATGGGTGATCGACTCTTCGCCCATCATCCAGCGCAGGGTGTTCTTCAGCTTCATCAATTGGATGAAGAGATCGTGCTCCGGATAGAGGCCTTCCGCGGTCATCGGGCTCTTGAAGTAGAAGCTGAGCCACTCCTGGATTCCCTTGAGGCTCGCGCGCTGCGCCAGGTCCATGAGCAGAGCCAGGTCGAGCACCACCGGCGCGGCAAGGATCGAGTCGCGGCAAAGAAAGTTCAGCTTGAGCTGCATCGGATAGCCGAGCCAACCGAACAGATCGATGTTGTCCCAACCCTCCTTGGCGTCTCCGCGAGGCGGGTAATACTCGATGCACACCTTGTGGGTCAGGTTCCCATAGAGCTGCGGGTAGAGGCTGGGCTGGAGAATGTGCTCGAGGACGCCGAGCTTGGAGATCTCCTTCGAGCGGAAGGATTCGGGGTCATCGAGCACCTCGCCGTCGCGGTTGCCGAGGATGTTGGTGGAAAACCATCCGCGCAAACCGAGCATTCGCGCCTTGAACCCGGGCGCGAGCACCGTCTTCATCAGCGTCTGACCGGTCTTGAAGTCCTTGCCCGCGAGCGGGACTTCGAACTTGCGCGCCAGCTCCCAGGCGGCGGGGAAATCCACCGTCAGATTTGGCGCTCCATTCGCGAAGGGGACGCGTTCCTTCATGGAGGCCCATGCATAAATCTGCGAATTCGTAATTGTGGGATCGTCGTTTTTCAGTCCCTGCTCAAAGGAATTGATCGAGGCGTGAACCGCGGTGGGTGCAACATAGGTCTCGGTCGATCCGCACCAGATGGAAACCGCGCGCGAGCACTCTCGCCGCTTGATGAAAGTCCGGATGTCGTCGCGCAGCTGCTCAACCAGGTCTGCCTTGTTCGAGCCGGTTTTCAGATGGGTGCCGTGAAGGCGGCGGACGTATTCGGGAAAGAAGACGGCCTTCATCGGATGAATGCGCTCCAGCTCCTTGCGCACCGGGTCCAGATGTCGATCCTCGAGCACCGCGGCGTGCTTGGCCGCTTCGTAGGCGCTGTCCGGAAAGATGTCCCAGCCTCCGAACTCGAGCTGATCGAGCGACGCAAGGGGGACGAAGTCCTTCAGCTTGGGCACCCGTGACTCCGTGCGCCGACCCAGTCGAATCGTTCCCAGCTGAGTCAGAGATCCAATCGGCTCACCCAACCCCTTGCGCGCCAACATGACCCCCGCGATCGTCGTGGTGGCCACCGCACCCAGGCCGGGCATCAGGACGGCAAGCTTGCCCTCCGCCGGTTGGATCGTCTTCGGATGTTTCATGAGCTCCCCTTTCAAAGGGTTTAATCACCCAGTTCGGGACCAGCAAGACAATTGATTGACGGTCAGAGGGGAACGCACTCTGCGCTTTTGTACGATCTCTTGAGCCTATAGGCGATACTCCCGAGTGCGTCAATGTTCGGCGGTCTGGATGATTGCCATTCTCCTCGCGCTACATCTGGCGTTCTTCTCGCCGTTCTTACTTCGGCTGCTCGGGCTGATCGGGCCGGCCGGCGCGCGCGGTGCGGGTCCAATCACCGACGAGACGCACTCCGACCCGCGAGCCGACGCGCTCCTGGTGCTACATGGAGCGGCCTTCGCCATCTTCTATTGGGGTCTTTTCTCCGAGCTCGCCGGAAACCGCGCACCGCGCGCGGGAGCGGGCGCAGCGGTGTCGGGTGCGCTTCTTCTCGTGCTGGCGAGCGGGTTACTGACCTGGTCGCTCTGGGTTTTCCGTTCCTGGCGCCTGCTCGCCGAGCTCGACCGGGGCCATGAGCTTTGCACGCGAGGGCCGTTTCGCTGGGTCCGCCATCCCATCTATCTGGCCTGCGATCTGCTTGCGCTGGGAACCGCGATCTGGATTGGAACACCCAGGGTTTGGGTGGGAGCGGTACTGGTGGTCCTTGGCGGCGACCTCCGGGCTCGCGCCGAAGAGCGCGTTCTTCTCGCCGCCTTCGGCGAGCGTTACCGCGATTACATCAAGCGCACGAGTCGGTTGATTCCCGGTCTCTACTGAGACGGGCCGCACAAACAAGCGACGACTCTCCCGCACCATTTTATGGTCATTCCCGAAGTTGTTGGGTTAGATGCGGGTCCGTTGAGAGTCGGTTTCGTCTCACGCCTCACCGATGCATCACTGCGAGCTCCCGCACGATTTCTGATCGTCGCGGGATTGCTTGCTGCGGTAGCCGTTTGGTTGGCCTCCGGGCTTGAGATTCGATCCTCGTTCGAGGAGCTCCTTCCCTCCAACGTTCCCAGCGTGGCCCACGTCAAGGAGCTGGTCCGGCGCGTCGGTGGCGATGGGACGGTCCTCGTGGTCGTCCAATTGCTCGATCCTGCCGACGGCCTCGAGCACGCCGAAGAGATCATCCGCAAGCTCGCCGGCGAATATCTCGCCTTTGGTCCGACGACGATCCGCGCCGTCGAATGGAACATGGAGCCGGTGAAGAGGTGGTACGCCGATCACTGGCCGATGTTCCTGAGTCTCGACGATCTGACCGAGGCCCGCGACACGTTGAAAAAAGAAGTGTCGAAGGCGAAAGCCCGCGCCAATCCGCTCCTGCTGCACCTGGATGACGAGCCGCAGCAGTCCCCCGCGCCGGGCCCCGAAGCATTGCCCTGGCTCGATCCGAAAGAGCCACTCCCCCACGAAAAAGTAGAGCAGCGTTTCTCGCGCTACAAAGACGGATACCTCGTTCCTCCCGACGGGCGGTCGCTCACGATGCTGGTCCGTCCGACCGGCACCGCCCTCAGCGTTCACGAGGCCCGCCAGCTGCTCGACCGGATGCGGCGCGTCGCGGACGCTCATCAAGACGAGTTGAAGCAATACCATCTGCGGGTTGGTTTTGCCGGCACCTTTCCTCTGTTCGTTGCCGAGTACGAGGCGATCCTCAACGACATCGCCTCCACCGCGCTGATCACCATCGTTCTGGTGATCGCTTCGCTACTCCTGTTTTACCGCGACGTGCGCTCCACGGTGGCATTGGCGGTTGCGGTCCTCGTCGCGGTGGCGGTGACTTTTGGTCTGACCCGGCTGGTGATCGGCTATCTCAACACCCAGACCGCCTTCCTCGGCGCGATCGTGGTTGGGAACGGGATCAACTACGGGCTCATCTATCTTGCCCGGGTCAATCAGCTGCGCCGCTCTGGCATGGCACTGGTGCCTGCCTGCCAGCAGGGCGCTCGGACGTCCGCCCGCGCCACCCTGGTCGCCGCGGCGGCCACCAGCATCTCGTTCGGCGTGTTGGTGTTGGCTGCCAACCGGGGCTTCCGACACTTTGGCTTCATTGGCGGCATCGGGATGCTGCTCTGCTGGCTTTTCACGTTCGCGCTCGTCCCCGCCTTGCTCACCGTGTTCGAGCGCCTTCACCCCTTCCCCTCGGCGGCGGTGAAGGAGCGGGTGCCGATGGAGGTGCCGCGCTTCCTTCGCCGCGTTTTTGCGGCACCGAAGGGAATCGTCGTCGTTTTTAGCGTGCTCACCGTCATTTCGCTGGCGGCCTTCCTGCGACAGCTCCCGGACGCACTGGAACGCAATCTCGAGAACCTCACCAATGACCTGAGAGGAAGGCAGGAACAGCTGGTCGAGGACAATAACCTTGCCCAGTCGGCGCTGGGGAGGTCGGTGGCCGGCGCGATTGCGCTCCTTCCATCGCCGAAAGCCGCAGACGAGTTCTGCGAGGTCATCCGCCAGCGGGCCACTCAACCCCAGTGGGCAGGGCTGATCGACGGCTGCGACACCATCTCCAACGTGGTGCCGCGGTTTCAGAAGGAGAAGCTGGCGATCATCCACGAGATCGAGCGAATGCTCAGCGATTTGGTGCTCGAGCATCTGTCTGCAAATCAAGCGGCGCGATTGCGGGTGGTCAAATCGCAGCTCGCCGTCCAGCGGCCCCTGAGTATCCAGGAAGCTCCGCCCACCCTGGTGGACAGGTTTCGCGAGCGCGACGGCACCATCGGTCGCATCGCGGTGATCACCGCGAAACCGGAGGCCAAGCTGGAGCTCGGTCCCAACCTGAACAACTTCGCAGTGGCCGTGCGGAACGTGCCGGTGCAGGGCCGCCTCTACGACGCTGCCGGCGAGAATGTCGTCCTCGCCGATCTGCTCGACAACATCGCCCACGAGGGGCCGCTGACGACCTTTTTGTCCGCGGTCGGGGTCTGCATCCTGGTGGTCGCGCTTTTCCGAAGCGCCCGCGCCAGCCTCCTCGTCATCACCACCCTGGTGACGGGGGTCGTCCTCATGGGGGGCCTGGCGGTTGCCATCGGGTTGAAGATCAACTTCTTCAATTTCATCGTCTTTCCGATCACCTTTGGCGTGGCGGTTGACTACGGCGCCAACGTGGTGGCCCGAATCCGGGAGCGGGGAGGCAACGTGCTGTTGTCATTGGTGGAAGTCGGCCCGGCGGTCGCGCTGTGCTCCTGGACCTCGATCATTGGCTATAGCTCTCTTCTTCACGCGACGAACCGGGCCCTGAAGTCGTTCGGCTGGTATGCGGTGATCGGAGAGCTCACTTCCATCCTCTCCGCGCTGCTCCTGCTCCCGGCGCTGCGCTTGCTCATCCCGGCCAAAGTGACCTTCCATTCTCCGGAGCACTCCCAAGAACCGTCGTGACCTGGTTGTGGCAAGCCCAGCCGCGTGTTATTCGCCGGGCGTTCATGCCGATCCCGGGAGCACGCTCTGATTCGCGCCAGCTCAGTCGCTGATCACCAGAATCTGGCGCCGATGGAATTGGATCTCTCGGTGGTCATCCCGCTCTTCAACGAAGAGCCGAACGTCGACCCGCTGCTGAACGAGCTGTTCGCCGCCCTTCGACAGCTGGATCGCAGCTACGAGGTGATTGCGGTCGACGACGGCAGCCGAGACGGCACCTTCGCCGCGCTTTCGCGGATCGCCG